>Ga0209172_10000514_pt1 | contig 105538 bp, 101 predicted proteins | sample LarsenN4metaG_FD_184113 | JGI IMG/M metagenome (GOLD analysis project Ga0209172, IMG submission 184113) | Hot spring sediment bacterial and archeal communities from British Columbia, Canada, to study Microbial Dark Matter (Phase II) - Larsen... ... | reverse complement strand
AGCTCGTCATGACGCCGACCTTCATGGGCTCCGAACCCGTCAGCGCGGAATTCGGCAAATATGCCGGCACGTCCGTCTTTCGCGAGGAAGAGGCGAAGGGCTTCGCGCTGATGCATGCCCTCACCCCAGCGCAACAGCAGCGGGCTCGCATCGGTATGGAACTGCCCGGCGATGTTTTCACCAGCGGCTTCCGCGACAATACCGAAATTCCTCTCCAAGGCATCTCCTACCCCGAGCTATCGTCCGACCAGCAAAGCCTCCTCGTCGGCCTCATCGAGGCCTACGTCGGCCGCATCCGCCCCGGCCACGCTGAGATCCGCATAGAAGAAGTGAAACAGCATTTGTCGGAGACCGTGTTCGCCTGGATCGGTCCCTGTGATGAGGTGAGTCCGTTCTATTACCGGATCTACAGCCCGGTGATCCTCATCGAGTTCGATCATCAATCGGGGATCGCCCTGGACAACGACGCGCCCTCACGTCAGCACATTCATACGGTGGTGCGCACGCCAAATGGCAACGATTACGGCAAGGATCTGTTGCGCCAGCATTACGAGCACTACCATCATGCCCATCCGTAGCCGACAGAAGGGACAGAAACCTCGAAACGTTTACGTATCCCGTGAGGATCTCCGCCTCTTTTTGTCAAGGAAGATAGCACGTGGGCACCATGACTGGTTCCACGAGGGATTTTGGCTGTCAGTCATGGGCATCAGCGCGCCCGCGAGCGCCTTAGCACCAGTGGGTAGCGACGAAAAGACCGCTCCGCCTCCAAGGCGCGCACCTGCTCGCGCAATGCTTGGAGCCGCTGCTCCTGCTGCACGGCGGTTTCCTGGCTGTAGGCGATATAGTCCCGCAAGCTCTCCGGCAGCGTTGCCTCCTTTAACACCGCCAAGGTGCGCAGGGTGTGTTCAGCGATTGTGCGGTTCCGCGTGCGCTCCAGAAACGCCGCCAAATACTGATGCGCCACGTCGAGCTGGCCTTGGCGCAGGTACGCCAGCCCCAGGTACAAGCGGATGCTGGGCTCATCCGGCGCGATGGCTTCCGCACGCTCGAGCGCGTCGATGGCCGCCTCGAACCCCTCTCGCCGATAGTAAGCGATGCCCAGCGATGTGAGGGCGCCAATATGCTGCGGATTTTCCACCAAGGCCAGGGAAAACGCCTGTGCCGCCCGGTCATAATCCCCGGCCGCCATGGCGCTCTGCCCTTGCCTGAAAAAGGCGGTGGAGGCGCTGCACCCCACGAGGCTGAGGATACTGACGACTGCGAAGATCCCCCGGCGAATCATGGTCTATAGCCTCCCTGGAACCCGGTCCATCACTGTGTGTGCCTGGTTCGACAGGTCCGATCTATGCACAGTGTTCAACCAAACAGCATAATTAGACCATATGGGCGGAGGAAAGGGAAACACCCGAAGGAGGACCTATGTTCGAAGGATCTGCTGAGTTTGACATCTTCACGGAAGAAACATCGATTTACGGGGGCAAAGGCGGGGGCGGTCCGCCGCTGCTTCTCTTGCATGGGTTTCCCCAAACTCACCTCATGTGGCATGCAACGGCGCCCAGACTCGCCGAATACTTTACAGTCGTGGCGGCTGAAATGACTTGCTTCTGCACAGCAAGAGTGCTGCGTACACCCCTTCCATGATATAGTCAGGGCCAATGATAGCTGAGCAATATCTCTCAGGCGAAAGCGTGGATACCATCGGCCCACGAGGAGGTGGCAGCGTGACCCCGTTCGATCCGGTCAGCCTGGAAATCATCTGGAGCCGGTTGCTCACCATCACCGAGGAGATGTGGACCACGACCCTGCGCACCGCGGTATCGACCATCATCGGCGTAGCGAACGACTTCTCGTGTGAGATCCTGGATGCGCAAGGCCGCTCGATCACCCATGCCTACCGCAGCATGCCGGTCTTCAACATGGTCATGCCTAATGTCCTGAAGCATCTCTTGAAAAAATTCCCGCGTGAGCGCATGCAACCGGGCGATATCTTCTTGACCAACGATCCCTGGCTGTGCGCCGGCCACACGCCGGATATCGCCATCGTCACACCGATCTTCTCCGGCGGGCGGGTCATCGGCTTCGTCGGCAACATCGCCAACACCTCGGACATCGGCGGCGCGCTGGACCTGCGCAAAGTCCGCGATGCCTATGAAGAGGGCATTCTGTTCCCGCTGTGTTATCTCTATCGCGCTGGCGAGCCGAACCACCTGGTCTTCGAACTGTTCGAGAAGAACGTCCGCATCCCTGAGATGGTGCTCGCCGACATCGAAGCCCAGGTGGCTTCCAACGAGGTGGGGGTCCAGCGTACGCTGGCTCTGCTGGCGGAATACTGCCTAGAAGACTTGGCGGGCTTGTCGCAGGAGGTGCGCGGGCGCTCGGAGCAGGCGATGCGACGCGCCATTCGCGACCTCCCCGATGGCGTGTATCGCAATGAGGTCTATACCGATGGATTGGGCACGCCGCTGAAGCTGGCGGCGACCATCACCATCCGCGGCGATCGCATCCATGTCGATTACACCGGCACCGCACCGCAGGTGGACCGTGGCGGCTTGAACTGCACCTTGCCTTACACCACCGGCCATACCCTCTTCCCCTTGAAATGCCTGCTGACGCCCACAGTGCCGAGCAACGAGGGCGATTTCGCGTCTATCAGCCTGTACGCCCCTGAAGGCAGCATCCTCAACTGCACGTTTCCCGCCTCGGTGGGCCTGCGGGTGAACACCGGCTGGTATCTGCACGAGCTGATTTTCGGCGCCCTGGCCGAGATCCTGCCCGACCGGGTGCAAGCCGGTAACGGCTTGATGAGCTCTCTGCGGGCTTATGGTGTCGACCCCACCGGCCGGCCGTACAACGCCCATCTCTTCGCCGGCGGCGGGCGCGGCGCCGGCGGCGGCAAAGACGGCGTCAGCGCCAATATGTTCCCGAGCAGCGCCGCTAACGTGCCGGTCGAGGTGTTTGAGCTCAACGCCCCCGTGCTGGTCACCGAAAAGGAGTTCATTCCCGATTCTGCGGGGGCGGGTGCGCTGCGCGGACGTCCCGGCCAACGGGTGTCGTTCGCCAAATTGCCGAGCTACCCCTTGCCGGTCAACATCTACTTCCATCCGGCGCGGCTCTATACCCCGGCCAAAGGCCTCTTTGGCGGCCATGACGCACCCCCCAGCCGTCTCATCTTCCACGACGAAGTCATCACCGACGATCCCGTCGCCTTCACCGCGGGCACCGTCGCTCTGGAAAAGCCCGACGATCTTTTGACGTATGAGATCTCCGGCGGGGCAGGCATGGGCGACCCGCGCCAGCGCCCCCGCCAGTTGGTCGAACGGGATGTGCGAGACGGTCTGGTGTCGGCAGAGCAAGCGGCCACGGTCTACGGACACCTCGGCCAGCACCTCAGTGCTACAGCTTTGCCATAGGAATATCGCAAAACCTATTCCCCCTCTCCCTCTGCGCACTAGGGGAGGTACATTGCCCCTCCCCCTTGATGGGGGAGGGTTCGGGTGGGGGTGAGAGCGGCGCTTCTTCCCCCCCATCCCGCCCTTCCCCCGCCAGGCGAGAAGGGGCATCCCATCCTGTCCCAGTTTGCCTTTGCGCTGAACGTGGCGCCTCTGCTCTCCGGGAGAGGGCAGGGTGAGGGTCAGGCAGAGTCAGAGAGAGCGCTTGCGGTTCCTAGACCGCTATACACCGATCTGAAAAACCGCTCTAGAGCGGTTTTCACATGGCCTGATGGCCTTCTTCTCGTCTCCGTCATGCCGATCTGACCACCGTGCTAGACGGCCTGGCCGCCTCACTCCCCGGCATGACCACGCATCATGAGTACAACATAGAGCTATCTGTTCGGTGGCGTCCACCGACCGAGGCGGCGCCAGCCGCACATGCCAGAGATCACGGAGGGCTGAGCCATGGCGAAACACGGCTATCAGATCATCGATGCGGAAATGCACGTGATGGAACCGGTCGACCTGTGGCAGCGCTACATCGACCCGGCGTTTAAGGCGCGGGCGCCGCGACGGCTCAACGAGCGCCGCTGGGACATCCGGACCGTGGTGGAAGGCGAGGTCATGGCGGCCATGCCCGGCGGCGACTGGCCGGCCCTCACGGACGCCGAGGAAAAGGCCCTGTTCGAGCGCTACGCTGAAGAGATCGCCCGCAACTTCGATCCGCCGTCGCAGATCAAGGCCATGGACAAAGAGGGACTGGATCTAGCCGTGCTCTATCCCACCTCAGGCATGTACGTCATCGCCTTCGACACCATGGACCCAGCGTTTGCCGCGGCCGCCTGCCGGGCCTACAACGACTGGCTCTACGACTACATCCAGGCCGCCGATCCGGCGCGACTGTTCGGCGCCGCCATCGTCTCCCCCCACGACGTGGCCACGGCGGTGCAGGAGACTCGGCGTGCTGCCACGCAGCTCGGCATGAAGGCGATCTTCCTGCGCCCCAATATTTTTAACGATCGCCCCTGGCACGACGCATACTACGATCCGCTGTGGGCCACTTGTCAGGAGTTGAACATCCCCGTAGGCTTCCATGAGACCACCGGCTCGCGCATGAAAGCCGCCGGCGCCGACCGCTTCAAGAGTTTAGGCATCGCCCATATCTCGACGCACTCGGTGGAACAGATGCTGGCCTGCATGGACGTCATCATGGGGGGTGTGATGGAACGCTTCCCGCGCCTGCGCTTCGCCTTCCTCGAGGGCCAATGCGGTTGGTTGCCCTTCTGGCTGCATCGCATGGACGAGCATTATGAATGGCGTAAACCCTACGGCGAGATGGAGCACCTCCAAGGGCTGCCCTCCGAGTACTTCCGGCGCCAGGGCTTTTGCGCTGTGGAGTGCGATGAGGAATTCGTCGGCCACGTTGTCGAGGCCATCGGCGACGACTTCCTGGTGACGACAACGGATTATCCCCACGGCGACGCCAAGTACCCGCATGCCATGGATAGCTTCCTGCGCTTGCCGTTGCGGGACGACAGCAAGAAAAAAATCCTGTGGGATAACGTCGTCCGACTCTATAACCTGTAAGAGCCTGGGGGATCTCCCTATGCGTATCGGCTTCATCGGGGTGGGCCATATCGGCAATCCCATGGCCGGGCAATTGCTCAAGGCGGGCCATGAGCTGGTCGTCCACGATATCCGGCGGGAGGCCGCGACTAATCTGCTCAAAGGAGGGGCGGTGTGGGCCGACTCGCCCCGTGCCGTGGCGCAGCAATGCGAGGTCGTGGCCACCTGCCTGCCCGGGCCACCTGAGATGGAGACGGTGGTGTGCGGCCCCGAGGGCATCCTGCCTGGAATCAAACCGGGGGCGATCTACATCGACCATACCACGAATTCGCCGTTGCTCGTGCGCCGGGTCCATGCCCGGCTGTGCGAGAAAGGGGTGGCGATGTTGGATGCCCCCGTGAGCGGCGGCATGGAAGGGGCGCAGAGCCGCGATTTGCTGGTGATGATGGGCGGCGAAGAGGCCATCTTCCAGCGCTGTCGGCCCCTCCTGGAAACCCTCGGCAAGCGTGTGCTCTATACCGGCGGCATCGGCAGCGCCTCCGTCTGCAAGATCCTGCACAATTGCGCCAGCTTTGGTCTGGATCTGTTGCTGGCGGAATGCTGGACGACAGGCGTCAAGGCGGGTGTGACGGCCGACACGCTCTTCGAGGTCTTCAGCCAGGCGGCCCTGGGCCAGATGATGAGCTTGAAGGTACGCCTGCCGGGGACCTATCTGCGCGGCGACTTTGAGCCTCGTTTCGCCGTCAAGCTGGCGCGTAAAGATCTGGGCTTAGCCACGGAGCTGGGACGGGCGTACGACGTACCGATGCGCCTGGCGGCGCTGGCCGAGCAAGAGTACATCGAGGCCCTGGGGCGCGGCTGGGCCGAGCGCGATGCCTCCATCGCGCTGACGCTGCAGGAGGAGCGCGCCCGCGCCCAGGTCAGGCGTGCCGATTCCTGAAACGCCCGGGCATTCCCAACATACCCAGCCTCTTGGCGCACGTACGCGCCAAGATCAAGATGTGGACAACCTGTGCGGGGCCCTATACTCCCTGTCGCTCCTGGGAGAGGGGACATTTGCTGCGTTAGTGGGAGGTTATGTCGACCTCCTCGTCTGAAAGCGCTGCTCGCCTCTCGAATGGTGCTGTCTTGAGGTCATGACTGCCACCCGCCATAGCGCCGAAAACCTTAAGGCATGACCTCCCCAATCGTGCTATTATGCGGCAAAATATCCATATAAACTCACACCATAGGGGAGTTATCTCGACATCCCCCATGGTGCTCTCAGGCAGGTTATATGGCCTGAGTTCCATATAATCAAGAGTTCGGCTATTTGGAGATAAGGTCTTTTCAACACGCAAGATCCATATGGGGCAAGGAAAGGAGGTGATGGCCGTGGGCACCAAGATCGGTGCCTGGATGACTCGTACCCCTTTCCACAAAGGAGGCAAACTGCCAATCGGGGGCATGAGTAGGGATTTTCTTTCGGGGCTCCTACATCCGTAGGAAAAGATTGGCATACCAGTAGCCCAGGCCGATGAGAGGTGCTGCTGGTACGGGATGCCCTGACGCGACAGCGGCCGACTTTTTGGAATTTTCATGTGGAAATCCGTATTACGTACGAGACAGGACGGTCCGCATGGAAGACGAAACCACATCATCCCGCTCAAGCACCAGTGATAGCTTCATTGACCCAGAGCCATTCTCGGTGTTTCTCGCCATTCTGGGTTTCCTAGGATCTGTAGCCTCTATTGCTGGCTATATCGACTTCAGACGCCAGCAACGGGATCGTATAGCCGAGGAGCGTCAGCGGCTTCTGCGGGAGACGAGAGACCTCCTTATGTCACTAGAAGTTGACACAATGCAAATGGAGACCTCGCTCCGCAAATTGGAGCTCGTGCTCGTGGAAGGGTCTAGCGGCCAGCGGTCACTACCGCTGTCGAATCTCCCGCTTCGCTTTGGGTCTGCCAGGCCCGTATTCACCCTATTCGGCTTCAGGCAGTACGATGAAGTGATGGTTGAGCTGAATCGGCTCGTTGGAAGAAGCTTCGAGACGACATCAAATCTGTTGCAACGGCTCTATAACCTCGAACCCGTATTGAACCGGGAAATCACCGATCGCCTCCTTGACTTGCAAAACAAACTCAACCGCACATTGCGCGAAGAGACAACCTATGAAGAAGGCTTCCGGGTGTACTATGAGATTCTTGCATTCACAAAGGCGGTTCTCCGCGACATGCGCATCCTGGTCGACCGACATCTCTAGTTCAGCGGTGAAGGCGTCCACGATTGCCTAACCACGGCCTGGAGCCGACGCGGTGGCCTGCACGGCTCACCGCTAGAGTGAAGTGCACCCCTAAGATTGGACAGGCTATAAGGCATTCTTAATGATCAACCAGGGTCTGGGCCTCTGCCCGATGCCATTGCTCCTCAAATTCAGCCGGGGTGAGGTAGCCCAGGGCCGAGTGGATCCGCTTGTGCATGTAGACCTCGTTGAGAAAACGGCCTATCTGCTGCACGGCATCAGCATAGTCCACATCCTCCGCCAATTGGACTTCTTCCTCCTTAATCGTGCGTATGAGGCGCTCCGCATGGCCATTCTGCCAGGCTGCCCCGACCTCCGCCATGCTGATCTGCACCCCAGCCTCCTCGAGTACCTGGGTATAAGCCGTAGCGGCATACTGCACCCCCTGGTCGGAGTGATGGATCTCCGGGGTGTGCTGGGCCAACGCCCGCTGAAGGGCCAGCAGCGTCAACGACTGATCCAACGCTTGCCCCAGCTGCCACCCGCGAATGAGACGAGTAAAGACATCCATGATCACGGCCAAATAGACGAAGCCGCTCTGAAACCGGATATACGTGATATCCGACACCCACACCTGGTCGGGCCGCACAACGGCCAACCCCTCCACCAGATTGGGGTAACGAGGGAACGCATGCTGGCTCTGCGTCGTCTGGCGCCTCCGGGCTTTCCGGGGCACCTGCAGCCCCAGCTCCGCGATCAGCCGGCTGATGCGTTTGTGGTTCACCCGCCAGCCTTGCCGCCGCAACTGGGCGGTCACCCGGCGATAGCCGTAGGTCGGCCACTCGGCCACGACCGCCTGGATGGCGGCCTGCAGGGGGCTCTCCTCCTCCCGCTGCGCCCGATAATAATAGCTACTCCGGGCACAGCCCACCGCCTTGCAAAGGAGCACCAGCGGATATGTAGGCGCCAACCGCGCGATCACCTGCCGTTTCTCCGCAAGCGAGAGGTCACAAGCTGTGAGGCTTTTTTTGCCACCTCCAACTCCAGGGTCAAGCGCCCGACCAGCCGTTCCAGTTCGGCGATCCGCTCCTGGGCGTCACACCCGTTGGGCGTGCTGCCAAAGAGTTCCGGTGCCCGCTCCACCAGCTGCGCTTGCCAGTGGGCGAGAAGTTGGGGCTTCAGCTGATGCTCTCGACACAGCTCAGCGGCACTCTTGATGCCGGTCAGTTCTTCGAGTACTACTCGGGCTTTGAAGGCCGGTGTGAACATGCGTCGTGCGGCCATCGTGTTCCCCCTCTCATGGACTCCTGTCCATTCATTTTACCAGGTGTCCAAATTCAGGGGTTCACTACAAGTTCGGCCACTCGACTCCATTCCCCAGCCAATTGGGTCTGTGGTCATGGTTGCGGAATGTGGTAATATTCGAGCACAGAGAAGGGCCATAAAGAAAGTGAGGTGGATTCTCCATGAGCACGCACAGCACGGCAGTATACCGTACCCTTTATCCCCATATCGTGAAAGTGGATGACGTCTGTGGAGGCCAAGCGATCATTGAGGGGACACGCATCGCGGTTTGGCACATCGTCGGCTATTACTACAAAGTCGGCATGTCGGTAGAAGAAATTCTTGCAGAGTGGGCTTACCTGACGCCTGCGCAGGTGTTCAGTGCACTGGCGTACTATCACGATAACCGAGAGGAAGTTGACCGCGTACGTCACCAAAATAGCTATGCATACTGGCAGGAACATTATGCCCCTGCCTAACTCTCCCCGGCTATATCTGAATGAGCACCTATCGCCGCGCTTGGCCGCCCAATTGCGAAGATATGGGTTTGACGTGAGCTTTTCGCAAGAGTCGAGAATGTTGTCTCAAGACGACAGGGACCAGTTGATACTAGCTGTCTCCGAACAACGAGCGATTGTAACTTTCAATGTCAGTGACTTCGTCCGTCCGCATGAGCAGTACATCGCAGAAGGGAAGGAACATTGGGGCATTATCCTCTCCACTGAGGAATCGATAGGCGTTTTGCTGCGTCGGTTGTTGCGACTCCTGCACTCAGTCTCTCCTGATGAATTAAAGAACCAAATCCGCTGGCTCAACGACTTGAAGTAAATGAAAGTTGCCGAACCATCCACTGCAGCGGACGGGGGGACAGCGGTGGTGTTCGGCTCCGTGGCTCGGTCATCAATCGGTGGTAGTTCTGCCCCCGCCGCTGAGCTTGGGCGTTCGGCCTCTCAGAGCAATAGTATGAAGCTCATCTTCGTCGACGAATCGGGTTACTCTCCGAATTGGACAGCGGACATTGTGGATCAGCCGTTCTACGTGTTGTCTGCGGTTTGTATAGATGCTTCACTGTATCCGCGCATGTGCGATGAGTTGCGGCGCGACACTGCTCTTATGGGATTACCTGGCCTTGCCCACCCGCTGGGCAAGGGCTCCGAGATCAAGGCGCGGGCGGTGGCTCGGGGCGAAGGCTGGTGGCAGCAGCACAATGACGAGAGGAACAGGTTCCGTGATCTGATGCTGAGCCTGCCAGCATGTTACGAGGGAGTAGCTTTTGTCGTCGCCGTCCACAAGGATCGCCACCGGAACCAGTATGTGTGGCCCGAAGATCCTGTGACGTTAGCGATGAAATTTCTGTTCGAGCGATTATAGTTGTATCTTCGCACCGTTGACTCACACGGCTACTGCATCTACGACCATGACACGCGGCGCACTGATGCCCTGCATGCACAGTCGATCGAACTTATGCGCGGGGGTAGCGAGATCGTATTTTTCAGCCAGTTCTACGGTCAGATGGTCAGCGCGACTCAGCGGTTAGATCGGATTGTAGAGTTGTCGCTCGGCAAGTCCGACAATTCCATTGGGCTTCAGGCAGCTGACTTTTTCGCGACGATGGCGTATTCCTATTTTCGCGACGGCAGACCGGCTAATTGCGGCTGGTGGGATACTCTTTGCGCATCCCTTTTCCGAGAGGGTAACGAGCTTCTCGGCCGAGGACTGAAAATATTCCCATGAACACACCGAGGCTTAACAATGCGCTGCAGCGAACCGCATCCACGCAGCGTGCCGCACTCCGGCGGTCGCTGAACTCTGCCTCGTTCGGCTGCGTGTAAATCAATAAAAATCAATGTTCGCAGAGATCAGCATTCATTTTACCAATGAGATAAATCGTGAACAATTTTTTGCTGGTATGCCGACGAGCACCGACCATCAGATAGCTTTGTCACAGACAGTTTTCAGCACGACCCCAGAATTGGCAACGTCAGCAGTTTACTCAAGGGTAATGCCGTCTACCGTTTATATTGTGTTCGAAGATGGAACGCGGAGTCTTAAAGTACATGTAGAGAACACTATCGATAGAGGTAGTATTGCAAAGTTAAAGGGAGCTGCAGAAGAGGTCCTACGTACACTGTCCGACGCTGCAATGGAGTCAGCTTGCACATGTGATGACGCAGTTATCAGAATCCATGCGGAAAATAATCTTATGCAGGAGGGCCGCCAACAGACCTTCCGCCAACGAATTATTGAGCGTTTGCGCGACACGATAATTGGTGACTTTTTGGTAGGCGCGGCTACAGCCGTGACTGGCCTCATTCTCGGGGTAGACTTGAGGAGTAGTATAGTTACAGGTCTAGCAGTCGTATTTGCTCTTTTTGTGTGGCTTCTGATTGAAGCCGGGTACGTTGCAGCGAGGTACAAATATGATGACGTCTGAATTCGAAACAAGCTTTTACGAGACCTTAAAGCAGTACCTTGAAAGGCATCACCGTGGCCTCAGGTGCATAACCCCACCTTCAGGGTTATACATAGCGCGCGGCCATGCAGTACCTTCTCCCGACGTGATAGTTGAGAATCCCTCCACCGGAGCGATGCTCGCGATCGAAATTAAAGGTGAGCGATATGGGGACTCCCTCCCTTTCGCAACTTTGCCTCAATTAAAGGCGATGAGAGATGCGCTGGAGCCCTTAAATGCAGAGCTTGTATTGATTTCCGTTGCTGATGTTCCTGAACCTGTCCTTGCCCGGCTGCATCAGGAACATATAACAGTGGCGCATGCCAAGACGGTAGGACAAGCGCTGGAACAGATCAAGGGTAAGCTATGTGCACTAGAGAAAGGGGAGGAAGGCTAACTCTTCGTTTCAGGCGGACATGCTGCGAGCGGCGCATCGTGAACTCCACCGTTGACCATCCAATGGAACAGGTGCTGCTGGACCTCCCCCTGTGTCTCCGCCGCTAGCACTAACACTTGTAGCGACCTCCTGAATGTGGACACCTGAGGCACGTTTCTGAAACATTGCGTTTCACGGAGTCTGCCGCTGAACTCCCCACCGACGGCCAGGAAATTTTGACGTGGTCGCAGACGGAAGGGGGAGGATGCCAGAGACAGGGCATACCGTCAGGCATCGAACCAGTACGCCAGATATTGCCAGCGTCCCCAGGGGGCGTATATGGTGCGAATTTGGGCCTCGCTCGACCGCTGTCCCTGGAAGTATTGTTTCGCCACAAAAGCGCGCATTTCGGTATCGATGGCCAGCTCTTCATAGCGCCCCAAAATCATCAGCAGCGTCGCGGCGGCATAGCTGCCCACGCCTTTGATGCTGAGGAGGATCCGACGTAGTTCCTTGGTTGGGAGGGTGGGATCGTCAAGGGCTTGCAGGTCGCGGCGCCCTTCCGCCACCGCCGTGGCCAACTCCCAAAGATAGCCGCTGCGATAGCCCAAGCGCACGACGTTCTCGAGAAATCGCAGCCCTGCAGTGGCGATCGCCTCCGGCGTCGGGAACGCCCGCCATTCATCTTGCCCTGGAAATGCCTCGCCCAGCGTCGCGACCAGTCGATCGACCATGCGAATGGTCCCCGCCCACGTAGTATTCGTCGTGCACAGCGTATAGACGATATCTTCGAAGAGCGTTGGACAACGCAGCAGTCGGCCGGCACCCGGCCGCAGGCGCGCACCCCAACCCGGCATGTGTTGGGATAGCTGAAACCACTCGCTCAAATCTTCATCGAGCCGCAACATACGCCGCACTACCAGCCGGATCTCAGCTCGCTCGGAGGCCAGCAGCGGCCCCGCCCGCTCGACTTTGATGCGGACGATAGGGGCATCCGCCTTTCCAGCCTCGCACAACCGCAAGCGTACCACGCGCCCGCTGCGGAGACGATGGATACGGCGCAACTCGGCCGCTGGTGCATGCCACTCGAAAGGACGCAAGCGCACCCAACCATGGGCCTGCACGGTGGCCGCGAAATCGAACAGCTCCGGCGCCGGCTCCTCGAAGGCGTTCTGCGGGTAGCGGCGCGGCATGGGTTCTCGTTCCCCTTCAGTCGGTCAACGCAGCGCCGCGATGGGGGCGCAAAAACGCTCGACTTCCGTTTCGTCGTTGTAATAATGCACCGAGGCCCGCACGACGGATTCCAGGCCACGGCTCTCCATGTCGAGACGGGTTGAGCTTAGGCGGGAGACTGTGACGTTGATCCGGCGCGCGGCCAAGGCGCTCTGGATCGCCTCGGGGGCTCGGCCGTCGACGGTGAAGGAGACGATGCCACAGCGCACAGCCCCCATATCACGGACGGTCACGCCGGGCACCTGCGCCAATTGCAGGCGCAACTGCTCGGCCAGTGCCGAGATACGGGCCCAGATCGCCTCGAGGCCCCACTGTAGCGCGTAGTCGATCGCCACGCCGAGGCCGATCTTGCCGGCATAATAGGTCTCCCAATTCTCGAAGCGGCGGGCATCGGGGCGGATGTCGAAGCAGTCCGGCGCCACCCACGGTGCGGCATGCAGGTCGAGGAACGGCGGTTCGAGGCGCTCCAAGACGGCGCGCCCACATAGAGAAACCCGGTGCCGCGCGGGCCACGCAGGTACTTGCGACCTGTGGCCGACAGCATGTCGCAGCCGATAGCCTCGACGTCGATCGGCATCTGGCCGACCGATTGGCAGGCGTCCAGGAGGTAGAGCACCCTGGCGTCACGCGCCACTTTCCCCACCTCAGCCGCGGGATTCACCAGGTCGCCATTGGTGGGGACATGGGTGATGGCGATGAGTTTGACGCGGCCGTCGATGGCGGCGCGCAGTGCGTCAATGGAGATCTGACCGTGTTCGTCGTTGGGGATGACGTGGATCCGGGCGCCGGTCTTGCGCGCCACCTGGAGGAAGGCGATGTAATTGCTGGCGTACTCCGCCACTGCCGTCAGGATGCGGTCTCCTGGCTGGAACGGCACGGAGTAAAAGGCCATATCCCAAGCGCGGGTGGCGTTCTCGACGATAGCGATTTCATCGCGCTGGCAGCCCAGCAGCGTGGCCGCCGCATCATAGACATGTTCCACCGCCTCACGCGCCTGAGCTGCCGCCTCGTAGCCACCGATCTGCGCCTCCAAGCGCAGATGGTTGATCGTGGCGTCCAACACCGGCTGTGGCATCAGCGCTGCCCCGGCATTGTTGAAATGTAAGACATGCTCGCAGCCCGGGGTGTCGCGATGCGCGCGCCGCACATCGACGGCCATGGAACGCCCCCTTATGCCTTCCGCAGCAGCGCGATTTGACCGGCATGGTACAGGTCGTGGTGGATGAGACCATGCAGCATGACGTACACCGAGTGATCCTTCCCCGGCACGCGATCCACGAGCCGTGCATCATCGAACTTGGCGATCGCCTCACGCAGGGCGCGGTTGGTCTGCTCGAGGTGGCGCTGCGTCCGCTGCCACGCCTCGGCGTCAGGATCGCGCACTGGGGGCCAGTCTTGGTCGTCGGCGACGTCGACGATCACCTCTCCCGCTAAACGCCGCCGGACCACGTCTTCCCAGGCGGCGATGTGCAGCGCGATCTCCCAGATGCTGTGAGTGTTTGCCAGCGGTCTCGCCGCTGCCTTTTCAGCGCTGACATCCGCTAGCAGCGCGCGCACGGCCGGGCCATGCCAAGCTGGTCCTTCAAAGGCCTGTCGCAGTTCCTCGGCGATGCGTTGGGCTTCGCTCATATGCTCTCCTTTCTCCGGGTAACCTATGCTCATCGCCTCGCTCAAAGGCGCTCCAACTCGGCCACCGTGCGGTCGTCCTGCACGTTGCCGGTGTTCAGCGTCGACTTCGGCTCTAACAAGAGCACGTGGGCCTCCTCCTCGGCGATGGGTAGATGCTCAACCCCTTTGGGAATGACCACGAACTCGCCTTCATTCAACCAGAGATCGCGATCGCGCAGCTTGATCAGCAACCGCCCTTTCACCACCAAGAAGAGCTCGTCTTCGGCCTCATGGTGATGCCAGATGAACTCACCTTTGAGCTTGACCGCTTTGATGTAGGCGTCATTGAGCTCACCGACGACTTTTGGATGCCAATAATCCTGGAATAGGCCGAACTTTTGCGCCACATTGACGATTTCCATGCGTCCCTCCTACGACGGCGCTACGACGTCAGCAGGCGCAGTAGCCATAAGGCCACCATGCCCACGCCGATGGTCACCAGCACGCTGTGGGTCTGCCAGGCGACGAAGGATGATCCCTGGTAGGAGAGGCAATGCGGCGTCGATCCCGGCGACACATTCCGCTGAAGCCGACGAGGCATCGACAGTCTTAGCAGCATCCATGGGCATCCTCAGCTCTCTGGCTCGCCGTCAACCGTCGATGACATAGCGCATAATCGGGCGCGTCTCCGAACGCCGCAGAACCTCGACGAAGCCCGCCTGCCGGAAGCTCGACGCCAATCCCGTGTAGGCGAAGACGTCGGGCGTGCGAGACGCTTTCGGCTCAATCGGATAGCCTTCAATGATATGCGCCCCCCGCTGTTTGGCGTGCTCGATGGCGGCCCGCAACAACACCGTGGTGACACCCTGGCCACGGTAGGGACGGCGCACGAAAAAACACACGACCGACCAGACGGGTTGATCGTCCACCCGTTTGAGAATCCGGGAATGCTCCAAGATCGGATAGCGCTGCCGCGGCCCGACGGCACACCAGCCAACGGCTTGACCGTCGGCATAAGCCAGCAGACCAGGCTCCTCGTCGTTCTCGACAAGACGGTGCAGCGCCCGCTTGTTCCCGTCGCCTTTCTGTGTCTTGAACTGCCTGCGCGGCACCCGCCACCACATGCACCAGCAGCCACCTGTGGCGCCGCGTGGTCCAAATAGCCCTTCGAGATCGCACCAGCGCTCAGGTGTGAGCGGCTGATACGTAACCTGCGACCCCGGTTGCGGCATAGAAGGCATAGCTGATCTCCTTGAACACGGCTTGCGCTGTGGCTTCGAGCTGAAGGCGAGCCCGAAGCCGATGGAAAAGCGGAGTGCCCTTGCATGGGGCTGAGGGTCCAGCCGACCATCGAGGCAGGATCGAGAGCGACTCTCACCCCACCCGATACGGCCCAATCGAGACCTCGGAGCTATTTCCTCGCTTCCTCTAGTCACAAAGCCAGGCATAAGGCCACGACAATCCTCGAACCGTTCTCCTCCCCCTCGATGGGCATAGGCGCCAAGTTCAGGCGTGGAAGGCACCGATCGTCCCCTCTCCCCCTGGGAGAGGGCGAGGGTGAGGGCGGTCCCAACCGCCTCTCACAGGCTTGGCTTCCCTCACCCCAACCCTCTCCCGGAGGGAGAGGGAGCTTTAACTTGGCGCCTATGCCCTTGATAAGGAGGGCGAGGGCGGGGTCAGGGTCAGCAAGTGTCAACGAAAGGACTTGCCAGACTGACCCGGCCATACGCTGATGCGAAAACCGCCCTACTTACCAGGGGACGAAGGGGTGAGCACCCGTACCGCCCATGAGCAGAGAATATTCGGAGCCATGCACGTTATGGTGCCACGGAGTAATACCGCCGAAACGCTCCAAGATGCGGATAATACCGATACGCCCGCAACAGCTCGGCGATTTGCCGGATATGGCCGAGGTCGTGGAAGGCCCATTCATTCAACAGTTCCCCCACGGTGATCGGCCCCAACTCGGGGTGCTCACCGATGCGAGTCTCCGCATCGGCCGGCAAACCTCGTAAGTAGACGAGGTTGTCCGTGCGCCGTTCGTGAAACCGCTGCAAGCCTTCGCGCGCATTGACAGCCGCATAGTCCCCGGCGGCCGCGATGGCCTCCTGATCGTAATACGCCAACGCCGGACGGTCTTCGTCGATCATGCGCTGCAGGCGCGCGCGAAACGCCTGCGTTTCGGCATCGCACAGGTGGGCCATCACCTCGGCAATGGAAAAGCGACGCGGCGCCGGTTTCCAAGCGGCCTCTGCTTCAGTCAGCGTGTCGACGAGCGCGCGTAGGATGTGGGGTGTCAGCTCGAGCTGTTTCACCACTGAATGTAGGCGAGTTGCCAGGTTCGCAGGCATAACCTCCCTCCTCGCTATCGAGCCCACCCAAGCCGCCGGGCACCGATAACTCCATTTGGGTCGGTGCCGCCATCGGGAGGCGCTTATCGCAGCAGGGCAGTGCATCCGGTCACCGAAGCGCTCGTCCCGCCAGCGGCAGCCAAGGCCGTACCGCCTTCTGGCGTCGCATTGTCACGGGCTTGAGGGCTCGCTTTAAGTCCCTGTCAGCCGCTCAGGCTCAATATGGCCGCCATTCCGCAGCGAAGAAAGTACCAATCCGCAACCTCTTGATAGACCACTTGCGCGGTGCGATCGACCCCCTCGGGCGCTGCAGGCCTCGCTGCCGCCCACCATCCTCCTCGCGCCGTGCCCGGTGGCAGACCGTCTCCGCTCATCCATCAACGCGCCGGCGCCAGGCGCGACTTCAGGGCGGCGCCCAACGTGCGCACAGCGCGCGTCAGGATGTCCTCGGGGTAGCGGGAGAACGCGAGGCGGAAGGCATTTTGGCATGAACGAGCGGGATAAAAGACGGCCGCCGGGGCGAGCACCAAGTTGTGTTCGAGGGCCTGACGAAACACTTTCTGCACGGGGATGGCATCGGGCAGCGTGGCCCAGATGTAAAAACCTCCGGCGGGGCGGGTACAGTGGACTTCGGACGGGAAATATGTGTCCAGGGCTTCCAGCATGGCGTCACGCCGCTGGCGATACTGGGCCGCCACGCGTTCCAGGTGCGCGGCGTATTGTCCCGTGCTGAGAAAGACTGCCAAGGCGCGCTGCCCCAGCGACTCGCCACTACCGCTGGTGATGGTCTTGAGGGTGATCAAATGCTCACGCAGCCGTCCGTTGGCCACCACAAAGCCGATGCGCAGCCCGGGCATCAACGACTTGGAGAACGAGCCGACGTAGATCACCTCAGGGTCGAGGGCACGCAGCGGTGGATAGGACTGGCCCTCAAAGGCGAGGTCGCGATACGTCGCATCCTCGATGATCGGTACGTCACGTGCGGTGAGGAATCGAATGAACTGGAGGCGTTCCGCCGTCGACCATTGGGCGCCGGTAGGATTCTGATGATCCGGCCCGACATAGACGAAGCGGGGTCGCGAGCAGGCAGTATCGAGCTGTTTGGCGAGCGATTGCCACTCAGGGCCTGTGGGTGTCAGGTCGAAGCCCAGGAGATGCATGCCGAGATGCGTCAGGTTGAATAAGCTCCCGAAGAAGGCCGGCACTTCGGTCAAGGCACAGTCGCCGGGGGTCGCTAAGGCACGGGCGACCAGTGAGATGCCCTCCTGCGCCCCCCAGGTGATGATGATGTCCTCGGCCTCGACCAGCAGGCCGTGGCGCGCCAAATCTGCGGCGATGGCGTGCCGTAAGGGGTAATGCCCTTGTGGATCCTCATAGCCGACCGCCCGTGCTCCGTCGCGTCTCAGCACGCGCTGTCGGATGCGGTCGAATTCCTCGATGGGCGTGAGCTCGTCGGCGGGTAACCCCAAGGCTAGCGACACCACGCCTTCCAGGCGACTCAGACGCCAGATTTCCGCCAACAGCGCTTCGGGATGCGCAGGGATCGGCCGCACCGCCGCTGGTGGCGTCGACGACCGGTCGATCAGCCCTTCGGCGATGAAACTGCCGCTGCCCTGCCGGCTCTCGATGATGCCACGGGCCTTCAGCTCTTCGTAGGCGTTGACGACGGTGGAACGGTGCACCTGCAGCTGCGCGGCAAGGGTCCGCGATGCCGGGAGAGGGTTGCCAGCCTTGAGTTGACCGTTGCGCGCCAGCGCCGTGATGTAATCGGCGATCTGCAGATAGATAGGTTTCGTGCTGGTGGGATCAAGGGGGATCAGCAAGGTCCTGCGAGCGGACATGGGAAACTCCTCTGCGTCCAACTTGACCGACAGCCTCTAACCCCCTATAATGCAATTGATAGCTATAATATGGGTGATGGATTTTAACCTGTCAAGAGCGTTTTCATGGTTAAGAAGGCTGGGACCATACAACCCGATCGTGTCCAGCACACTGAGGCGGGGACGGCGCAGTCGGTGGTGTGCTTCGGGCCTATGAGGCACCAGCTGTGCCTGGACTTTGCCAATAGTCTGGACCATCGCCTCACCGGACATCCAATAGAACCCCTCACCAGCTATGCCGATCTGGTGTCGTGGAGCCAACAACACGGTCTGCTGACGGAACCTCAGGAAGCACAACTTCGCCAGGCAGCGGCACGTCATCCAGATGCAGCCGCGGCCGTCCTGGCGCGCGCCATCGCCCTGCGGGAGGCGATCTACCGCATGTTTTCCGCCGTGGCGGCGGGGCGTTTGCCGGAGCCAGCTGATCTGGCAACGTTGAACGCCGTCCTGTCCAAGGCACTCGGGGCATTGCACATCCTTGGGGCCGCCAGCGGCTTCGCTTGGGCTTGGAAGGCGGAAGATATAGCGCTGGATCGTATGCTGTGGCCGGTCGCCCTGTCGGCGGCGCAGCTGCTCACCTCTGATGCCCGATCGATCGTGCGAGAGTGTGCCGCCACCGACTGTGGCTGGCTCTTCCTCGACACCACGCGGAACGGCAGCCGTCGCTGGTGCGATATGCGGGTATGCGGCAACCGCGCCAAAGCCCGTCGGCACTACGAGCGTCGGAAGCGAGCGGCTTGGAGCGGCGCGGCCGACCGCCCGCCCCCCAGCTCTGGTCCAGGGAAAGACAGTCCCCCTGGCCGCACACGCCGCCGCCCCTCTGCCAGCTAATGGAGCCATCTCACCCGCCGGACGCCGCGCGAAGACTCCTCCACATCGTCGGACCGACACGCCAAAGCCCTCCAACCCCACCGCAATTGCCAAAGATAGTGCGCGGCTACGCGTCCTTTGGCCTGCTGGCGGTAAAATACTGGCGCCGCCCACAAGGGCGCAGCTCCGCTTGCAACGCCCCTAGAATAGCCTGGGCAAAGGGTCAGAAGACGCACCTCATGGACCCACGTTGTGACATGCAGTATAATCCGAGGCAGAAATGCCCATTAGGAGTATTCCCATAGGCATCTGGAGAAACCGCATCGGGCAACTGCAATCCTCACCGGGAATCTTTGTCTGGGCCATGGCGTCATGCTGATCCCGCTGTCGCTGACCACCGTGCCCGTGTCGCTGCGTATCGCTAGCAACGTCAACCGCAGCCCATCGAGAGGAGACAGCTTATGCGGTTTGGCTTTGGGCTTCCCGCCGCCGGGGCGGCCGCCAACGGTCCCGACATCATTCGTTTGGCGCAGCGTGTCGAGGCCCTCGGTTTTGAGTCGGTATGGTGCGGCGATCACCTCGTCATGCCCACCGGGAAGATCACACAGTATCCCTACACCGCCGATGGATCGTTCGCGCGCCCACCGACCGAGGGTTTTCTAGAACCGTTCACTCTGTTGGCCTATGTCGCTGGCGCCACACAGACCATCAAGCTAGGGATGACGGTGATCATCTTGCCCTATCGTAACCCAATCGTGCAGGCGAAAATGCTGGCGTGCCTGGACATCCTCTCTGGGGGGCGGTTGATCTGCGGCGTCGGCGTCGGCTGGTTAGAGAAAGAATTTCAGGTGTTGCAGGCGTCGTACAAAGACCGCGGGCCGGTGAGCGACGAATACTTAGAGATCTTTAAGATCCTCTGGACGCAGGAGACCCCAGAGTTTCATGGCAAGTTTTACGATTTCGATGGCATCACCTTCGCTCCGAAGCCGATCCAACGACCGCATCCACCCATCTGGGTCGGCGGGCACAGCCGCCGCGCCATTCGACGGGCGGTACGATATGGCGATGCCTGGCATCCGACCCGGCAAACGCCCGCATTCGTCGGGGAACATCTGCCATATCTCCGCCAGGAGGCCGAACGCCAAGGGCGCGATCCCTACACCATTGCCATCTCGTTGAAGCGCAGCTTGCACTTCACCGACATCGGCCTCTCCGGCGAGGCGTTGTCGCGCTCGAACAACGCCCTGATCGGCAGCACGTCGGAGGTGATCGACGACGTGCGCCGCTGTCAGGACCTCGGCATTGAGCAGTTGACCTTTGATTTCCGCACCGGCCGCATCGATGAGATGCTCGCCACCATCGAGCATTTCGCCGCTGCGGTGGTGCCAGCCGTGCAGGGGTGACCATGGAGTCGCCAGCCCAACCCGATTTCCAGTTGGCGTGTCCTGTCTGTTCCGCCTTCAATCCGTCCGACTTCCGCTTCTGTCCGCACTGCGGCCACCGACTCGGGGCGCCGGACATGGTCCAACTCCCCCGGAGCCGTTGGCGCGGGCGGGGAGGCCTGCTGCGTGTCTTTCTCCTGCTCTGCTTACTGGCGGTCGGGGTGCAGGTTGGGCTCGGCAGCCTTTTATGGCCCCGACTTCAGGCATTTCTGGACCATCTATCCCTCACGGCATCCTTGACCTCGGTGCGCGATGGCCTGCGACCTGAGGGCGACACCGGTGAACGCCTGGCTTCCTCCGGCGCAGAACCACTGCAGCCGACGCCGGTGACACCTGTCGTGAATCCCAGCCAGGAAGCCGGAAAGACGGCAGCCCAGCGCAGTCGACAGCCCTTGGGCGCGACGGTAGAGCTGATGCTCTTCGATCGCGACGGCGATCCATTACGCCAGGCGCGTGGCCTTCTGTCGCACAAAGATCGGCGAGTGGTCACCAGCTTTGCCAGCATTCATGGAGCCTATAGTGGCTACGTTCGGTTGGCGGAAGACACCATGCCACCGATTGGCATGGTGGAACAGGCCGACCCGGCGATGGACCTCGCCATCCTCTCCCTCAACCCACCTCCAGCCACAACCGGCGACGCTCCGCTGACGCTGACGGCGATCGCGCGTTTGACGTTCGAGGACACGCCGGCAGAGCAGCGCTACCTGGCCGAGAAACATGCACGCGCACAGCGCTGGGACGAAGCCATTGCCCACTGGAAACGCGTCATCGAGCTGGAGCCGTCGTTGCGGCAGGAGATCGAGCCAGCTCTGGCCACCGCCTTTCTGGAAGCAAGCGATGTTGACCTCAAGGCAGGGCGTCGCGCTGAACGTCACGCCCGTCTGCTGGATGCCGTCGAGTGGCTACCCGAACACGGTGAAATCCGCCTCCGCCTGGCGGGCAGCTTCTTCGAACTCGGCGAATATCGCGAGGCCCTCGACCACTATTGGGTGGCCTTCGACCTCCTCCCTGCCGAAACCGAGGACATCACCAAGGCAGTGGTCCGCACCTATCGCAACTGGGGGACCACCCTCCTCGACCAGGGAGATTTTGCGACGGCTGCCAACCTGCTTCGCGAGGCCCTACAACTCGATAACGCCAATGGTGAACTGTACTTTACCTTGGGGCAGGCGGAATTTCGCCGCCAGGCATTCGATGCGGCGATTCAGGCCTTTGAGGCCGCCCTCGTCTATGAGCCGGGATTGCGAGGCGATGTGGAACCGTATCTGACTAAAGCTCGCGCCTTACAGGGAGGACCTCGGACGGCGGTAATCGCTTTTCCGCCGGGCTCGACACGCATCGAGGTGCCGGTGGTCATCAATGGTCGGTTGGAAGTGCCATTCATCGTCGACACGGGAGCCTCCATGACCTTGATCCCCGATTGGGTGGCGGACGCGCTGGGTTATCGGCCGCCGCCAGCCGCCGAGTGGGTGCGTGTGCAAACGGCCGGCGGGGTGCGTCGCCTGCCCTACGCCTCGCTCAACCGCCTGGAGATTCAGGGACTTGGACTCTCCAATCTACCAGTCCTCTTCGGCAACCTTCCGGGCCATGAAGCCAACCGTGGCCTGCTGGGAATGGATTTTCTCCGGCATTTTTCGTTGGCCGTCGATCACGAGCTCGGGCGTATGACGCTGCGCTTGAAGTAAGCCTGTCATATCCACCGGCCGCCTCCCTCAGCTCGTCGCCAAACGCTGCTCCATCCAGCGCAGAGCCTCGTCGCGCGTGCGGACACGACCCTCGACGTGGGCCACCTCGAGTTCGTCCAGAAGCGTTGTGAACGACGGTCCGGGGGACAGACCAAACAGGCGCTGCAGATCGTCCCCAGTCAGTAGCCGCGGCCCCTGCAGCACAGGGCGAATGCGCGCGCCGTAAATCTCCCAGAGATGCGCCGCCAACTGCGCCAGCGACCGCACATCGTCTCCCGGCATCTCTGGATGTTGGCTGGCCCTGGCCTCGCCGATCGCCAGCATGAAGGCTCCCAAGACATCCTCGCCCAACTCTTTGAACCACTGGTGCACGATGCGCAGGGTCAGGCCGGCCTGGCGTTCGAGGGCCACCAATGCGAAGGGCCGACGGTAGTGCGCGATGAGCCGCTTGACGTACTGCGTTCGCGCTCGACTCAACTTTAGCCGGCCAGCCACCTGCTCCCACACCGCTGCGGCGGCAGCGGCATCGCTAGGACACAGCGGGGGCGGGGGCGTCGCAGCTTGTGGCACCTGAGGTGGGCCGAGACCATGGAGCAAAGCCGCCCATTTCAAGAGTGCAGCGCGTTCATCGATGCGCACGTAGTGAGCCATCGCCACCGCTATGGATGGAACGTCGGCGGGAGGGGTGTTGATGAGGTCCTCGACAGCTTGGTAGGTGCGGAGCGCATGCCCAACGGCATCTTCGGAAGAGGCCCCCCCTTGGCTGATCGATCGCGTCGCCAGCTCGGGGAAGAGGACAGCCAACACCCCGAGGCACGCCATGGCGATGAGCTGTGGGCTTGAATGGCGGGCCGCAAAAAGCTTGAGGAGCTCGTTCTGAATCCGTTCAGCCGCTACCGCAGCAAGGCGTGGCACCGTTGGCGGCATAGCCTCCTGCGTGTTCGGCTCTAGCACGAATTCAAGAGCCGCTGCCAAGCGAAAGGCGCGCAACAATCGCAACGGATCATCCTCGAAGCTCTGCGGCCCCACCATACGGATGAGATGGGCTTGCAAATCGGGCCAACCGCCGCAGGGGTCGATGAAGGCTGGCTCACGGGTCGTGAGCAAGGTCGCCAGGGGGCAAGCCAGCGCGTTGATGGTAAAATCGCGCTGGCGCAGGTCTGCCGCGATATCGTGCCCGCGGAGGCGCGCGAAATCGATGCTGTCACGCCTGCGATAGACCACACGCGCCTCACCGCGCTGGGCATCGAGCGGCACATATGCCGCCCCGTGGGCGTTGGCGAAGGCCCGTGCAAAGGCCATGACGTCGCCGGCTAGCGCCACATCGATATCTTGCACATCCCGGGCGAGGCACAGGTCGCGGATGGTGCCGCCAACCACATAGAGCACTATCCCGCCAGCGCGGCCGGCGAAGGTCTGCAGGGAGCGCATGAGGCGATGCTGCTGTAGTCCCACCAGCACGCGGCGCCTTTCCGGAGTCCAGGGTATGGTGATCAGGTTCATGGCGATGAGCCCCGGGGAAACAGCCGGTCAGACGCAGTCGACTGTGCCTGTCGGCCAGACTAGTTCAGCCTAGCATATTTATCGCCATGCTGGCAGATGTTCGGTATCGCCGTTCATTGGCATCGATTTCATTCGGCGTGGGAACGCCCGGAAATAGGGGGAGGCCGAGAAAAGCCTCTGCTGACCCAGCCTCCACCCAGGAAAAGCGTGCATAGGTCCTGGCCGTGGCGGGCAAAATTTCCCCGGGGGCTCTTGACTGGTCCGGGATAAACTGCTATTCTGCGGCCGTGATTGAACAGCATGCTGCGGTCAAGATCTCGGTGAGATGACAGGAACCGCAACCGGTACACAGGTGCCCTGCGGTTTTGAATCTCCTCCGGGCAGCCGTCGCTGCATCGTATTCACCCATGTCGGGAGGATGTTCGCATGGCAACTGGTACTGTGAAATGGTTTAACGATCAAAAGGGCTATGGGTTTATTTCCCAGGATGATGGGGCCGATGTCTTCGTCCATTACTCGGCCATCGAAGGTAGTGGTTTTCGCTCGCTGAGCGAGGGCGACCGCGTGCAATTCGAGATCGTCCAAGGCCCGAAGGGACCGCAGGCCAAGTCCGTCACCAAGCTCTCGGCTGCCGCCCGCTAAACCGGAGCCGCTCTCCCGTACTTACGCGGGTAACCTACGGGAGAGCGGCTTATAAGCTCATGGTGTGTGCCCGCCTTTGGTTCGTCCTCTCCAGGTTTGCTTGAGACTCCCATCGCTTCGTCTGGCGGCCTCAATCTATGGTGGACATCGACGAAGAAACCGGTCTCCCGATCCTGCGACGCTCCGCCGCCTATCAGCCGCCGGGCTTCTGGCGCAAATGGCTGGTCGGACGTCCCCTGCCTACCGCCGATGCGGCGCATCAGACCATCGGCAAAGCCATCGGTTTGGCAGTCTTTGCCTCCGATGCCCTCTCCTCCACGGCTTACGCGACGCAGGAGATCCTGCTCATCCTCGCAGTGGCGGGGACTTTGGCCTTCGGCTATGCATTTCCGATCGCGCTGGCCATCGTGGCGCTCTTAGCCATCGTAACGCTGTCGTATGAACAAACGATTCATGCCTACCCCAACGGCGGTGGCGCCTACATCGTGGCGCGCGATAACCTCGGAGAGGGGGCGGCCCTAGCTGCCGCTGCGGCGCTGCTCGTCGATTACATTCTCACCGTGGCAGTGTCCGTGTCTTCGGGCGTGGCCCAGATCGCCTCAGCCTATCCCGCGCTCTTCCCATATCGCGTGCATCTCGCCGTGGTGCTGGTTCTATTCGTGATGTTCGTTAATCTGCGCGGCGTCAAGGAATCCGGCGCCGCCTTTGCGGTGCCGACGTACTTTTTTGTGCTGATGATGTTTCTGATGGTGGGCGTGGGCCTGGCACGGTACCTGACAGGGGTCTTGGGGACGGTAGCAGACCCGCCGCACCTCGAGGTCACCCAACTGCTGCCGGCCATCACGCCGTTTGTGCTGTTGCACGCGTTTTCCAGCGGTACCGCCGCCCTCACCGGCGTGGAGGCGATCTCCAACGGCATCACCGCCTTTAAGGAACCGCGTAGCCACAACGCTGGCGTCACCCTACTCTGGATGGCCGCCATCCTCGGCACGCTCTTTTTGGGCATCACGTTTCTGGCCGTCCAGATCGGCGCCGTGCCTTCGGAGACGGAGACGGTGATCTCGCAATTGGCGCGCACCGCCTTCGGCGGCAGTGGCCTCTTGTATCTGGGCGTCATCGTGGCGACCACGGTCATCCTCATCATGGCCACCAACACCGCTTTTGCCGATTTTCCACGCTTGAGCGCCCTGCTAGCGGCCGACGGCTATCTGCCTCGCCAATTGACCTATCGCGGCAGTCGGCTGGTCTACTCACGGGGGATCATCGCGCTGGGACTCATCGCCTCCCTGTTGATCGTGATGTTCAACGCCAGCGTCAGCGGCTTGATCCCGCTGTATGCTATCGGGGTGTTTTTGTCGTTCACCCTCTCGCAGGGGGGGATGGCACGTCGTTGGTGGAAGATCGGGCGCTTGTTGCCCGGCCAAGAAGTGCGGGAGCGCAGCTCGACCCTGCGGTTCACGTCTGGGTGGACGCACCGGATGGTGATCAATGGCTTTGGTGCCTGCTGCACAGTGGTGGTGATGCTGGTGTTCGCCATCACCAAATTCATGGAGGGGGCATGGATCGTCCTCCTGCTCCTGCCTGCACTCATGGCCATCTTTTCCCGCATTCACCGGCATTACCGCGATCTGGCCGCCCGCCTGTCGCTGCGGGACTATGGAGAGCCGCCGCGCATCTTGCGACACTGCGTTATCCTCCCCGTGAGCGGCGTGCATCGCGGTACGCTGGAGGCCTTGCGCTATGCCCGCTCGTTCTCCGATGACATCACCGCCGTGCACGTCTCCATCGATCCGGAGGAAGCCGAGGCGCTGCGAAAGCAATGGGAATTATGGGGAGGGGGGGCGCGTCTGGTGATCTTGGAATCGCCCTATCGTCTGCTGCTCGAGCCCCTTTTACACTACATCGAAGAAATCGCCATGCAGCGCCAGCCGAACGAGACCATTACGATCGTCGTGCCGCAGTTCATTCCCCATCGTTGGTGGCATAACTTCTTGCACAACCAGACGGCGATGATGCTACGCCTGGCGTTGCTATTCCGGCGTGGCATCGTCATCACCGACGTGCCGTTTCACGTGTAGAGGGCGCGTAGCCTTGACGACTGACGCCAGGGGGCATTATCATCGCTTCCCGGCGAGCTCGCAGGCAGGAATGGATGGTTCGCTGTCGTGTCGCGTGTAAATGTCCCACATACGCATGGCCCAGTCGCGAAAGGAGGGCCGTATGGCCCCACAACCGTTCAGCCTCACCATGCTGTCACCCCTCCCCGTTTACCTCGACGAAGCGTTGCAGGGCACGCCCATGGCCCCACGCCCGGAAACGCTCAACGGGCGCGTCATCGGCCTCTTGCCAAACTGGCGCCCATCGGCGGCTAAGTTGTTGGGGGCCGTCGGGGCGCTGCTGGCCGAGCGCTACCATGTGCAGGCGGTGGTCATGGAGCAACCGGCGCGAGAACTGCCGCAGCGGACCGGCGGCCTCATCGATGCCATGGGCGGTACACTCGACGATCTCGCCAGGCGCGTGGATGTGGTGGTCACCGCCACCGGCGACTGAGGCTCGTGCTCGACGTGGTGTAGTCACGTCACGCCCGAGTTGGAGAAGCGGGGTATTCCCACCGTCATGATCACCACTAACACGTTTACCAACTTTGCCCGCCGTCTGGCGGCGACGCAGGGTTTTCCCTATGTGGTCATTGCCGAAACGCCCAACCCCATTCGACAGCTGGACGAGGGGGCGCTGCGGCAGCGCGCCGAGGCGATGATCGACACCATTATCTTCGGCTTGACGCAGCCTCCGTCCGCCATCCAACGCCACCTGCAGGACACCGCCCCGCAGCAGATCCGCCCGCCCGGGGTGGTGCGTGCGGCGCTGCCGGTGTAGCGCCCCGTGGCCCGGCAGCAACGGTGACGCGGCGATGGGCGCCGAACCTAGACCGCTTTTGAAGTGCGAGGACCGGGGATTTTAACTCGCCATCGGAGAGGAGAGCAGGGCTGTGGACCACACGAGCGTGGGCCTCGAAGCGGCCTCGATCGCCGAACTCATGACCAAAGCCTACGAGTACGCCTATGAGCAGGGTTGGACAGATGGGCTGCCGATCATCCCCGCCACGCCGGAGGCGGTGAGCCGTTTCGTGGCAGCCTCCGGTCGCCAGGCCGAAGACGTCATCGGCATCATTCCGCCGCGCAAAGGACGGGCCACCGTCGAGGTCATCGCCATCAACGCAGTGATGGCTGGCTGCCGCCCCGACTATATGCCGGTGCTCATCGCAGCCCTCGCGGGACTCACCGATCCGGGCTTTCCCCTGGAATTCATGCAGGTGACGACCAACCCGATGACGCCCTTCCTGCTCATCAACGGCCCCATTCGCCAGCAGTTAGACATTAACTCGGGCACCGGGTGCCTCGGTCCGGGGTGGCGGGCCAACGCCACGATCGGTCGCGCCCTCAGACTGATCTTGCAGAACGTCGGGGGAGCCTTGCCGGGCGTTTATTCGAAAGCGAGCTTTGCCTCTCCCCTGCGGTATACGTACGTTTGCGGGGAAAACGAGGAAGACAATCCCTGGACGCCGTTTCATGTGGATCGCGGCTTCGCGCCCAACGACAGCACCGTAACGGCGTTCAAAGCCTCGAATTACTGTAATATTTCTGGTGGGGAAGGGGTGGGTCCGCGGGAGATCCTCCGGCAGATCGCCAGCAACATGCCGCCGATGTATGGCGGCGGCGATGGGGCGCTCTTGCTCTTGGGGGTCAATCATGCCCACTCGCTCCATGAGGCCGGCCTCACGAAGCGCGACATTCAGGAGCAACTCTGGGAATTCGCCCGCCTGCCGGTGAGCGCTTTTGCCGCCGATTTCGTCCGCATGGAAGAGGGCGCCGGGCGCGGTGCGGATGGGATGTTGTACCGCACGCGTAGTCCCGATGACATCCATGTCGTCGTCGCCGGCGGGCCCGGGCCACAGGATGTCTATATCGCCGCCGGTTTGCCGCAGACCCGTCTGATTCGGTGCTAGCCTGGGCGTTTTGGGCACCTACCTCCTATCTGTATCTCCCCCCTCCGAGGGCTTACAGGAGGAAGTAAATCATCCCTCCCCATCGGGGGCACAGACACCAGGTGAAGACCCCCTCTCCCTCCGGGAGAGGGCTGGGGTGAGGGAAGTCCAAGCGCTGAACAGGCTCGGGGCCGCCCTCACCCTGACCCTTTCCCAGAGGGAGCATAGGCGCCAAGTCAAGGGGAAGAGCGAGCGACGCCAGACCTTTTCGAGATCCTCCCCCCGTGCAGGGGAGGATGCCGGTGGGGGTGAGGCGCCAGGGGGGAAGGGGCATCACACCCTGTCCCCGTCGGCCTTTGCGCTGAACTCGGCGCCTATGCCCAGGGGTGAGGGGATCTTATGTCTCCCCGATCTGGGGTGTAAGCGGCTTGACCTGGCGTGTATGTCCACAGGGAGCAAGACAGGCGCAGAAGAGACATTGAGGGCATGCAAGTATGAAGGTTGTCGTCGTGGGCTGTGGACGATTGGGGGCGGAGTTAGCGTCGCATCTGTCACGTCGTGGGCACGATGTGACGGTGATCGATCAGGTGGCCGCCGCCTTCGACAACCTCCCGCCCGACTTTCGCGGCCGCATGGTCGAAGGCGAAGTCTTGAATCAGGATGTCTTGCGCCGGGCTGGGATCGATCATGCTGAAGGCCTGGCAGCGGTGACGAACTCCGACACCTTGAACGCCGTCATAGCCCACGTCGCACGCACAGTGTATCAGGTACCCAGGGTTGTGGCTCGCAATTACAACCCGCGCTGGCGACCGTTGCATGAGGCGTTTGACCTGCAAGTGGTGAGTTCGACCACCTGGGGGGCGCAACGAATCGAAGAGCTGCTATGCTTCCCAGACCTGCACCCAGTGTGGTCAACGGCGGATGGGGTGTTAGAACTCTATGAATGGGTCGTCCCTGCATCCCACCAGGGCCGCACGCTGCCGGAGGTGATGCCGCCAGGGATGGCTCTTGCGGTCGGGCTCATACGCGCCGGTCAACCGATCCCCATCTCCCACGACACGCCGTTGGAGAAGGGCGACGTGGTGTATATCAGCGTCACTTCTCAGGGCCGAGAGGCGTTACAACGGTGGATGGAGTCGTTATCGGGAGCCTAGTATGTTTGTAGTCATCGCTGGCGGTGGACGCACGGCCACTTACCTCGCCACGCTCTTGCTCACGCAAAACCACCAGGTACGTCTAATCGAGCATCGTCAAGAGGTGCTCGCCCGCCTTCACCGCGAGCTGCCCACCGAGGTTATCTATGAAGGAAATGCCGTCGATCCACCGGTCCTCTTGCAAGCCGGCATTCGTCAGGCCCACGTCCTGGCCGCCTGTACTTCCAGCGATGTCGATAATCTGGTCCTGTGTTATTTCGGCCGTACGCGCTATCAAGTCCCACGCACTATCGCCCGCATCAATAACCCGCGCAATGCCTGGTTGTTCGATCAGAAGTTCCACGTCGATGTGGCGCTGAATCAGGCGGAAATCCTGGCCACCTTAATCGAGGAGGAGATGGCGCTGGACAATATGACGATCTTGCTTCGACTGCGGCGCGGTCGCTATTCGCTGGTGCAAGAGGAGATACATGACGGGGCGCCCGCCGTTGGGGTGGCCATCAAAGACCTGCCGCTGCCGCCCAATTCCGTCATCGCGGCCATCATCCGCCAGGATCAGGTCCTCATCCCCCGTGGCATCACGCAATTCCAAGCCGGTGACGAGGTGCTGGCCATCGTCGATCGCGAGGCCGCCGAGGATCTGGCTCATCTGTTCGGCCCGCCGCGATCCGATGACATGCCTCATGAGGCATAGATCGCCGCCTGCCCCCCAAAGGATCGGTGCCGACTGGCATCGAAATCTCCAACAATACCGGATAAGATCATGCCACGATCGGCATTCACTGGCAGCCACACCCTATAGCGGGTTTCAAATCAGCATGTGGGAGGATCAGCCAGGCAAGTCCTCCGCCTGGTTTTATCTGACCCTCCCCCCTCTCCCGCTCTCTGGGGTAGGTTTTTCGTCCCCTCTCCCCCTGGGAGAGGATGAGGGTGAGGGCAGAGGGAGCACAGCACTCGGGTCGGGGCTATGCCGGAGAAAACCTAACCTTGTGAGCTCCTCTCCCGGAGGGAGAAGGGGGAAGCGATACGGCGGCTGACGCGACAGTCGATCCCCGGTGGGCAACGAGCTGGATCAACCGTGTTTAGCCAGGAAGCCGGTGACGGCCTGGTTGAAGGCCTCAGGCTGTTCCATGTTCGAGAGATGTGAGGCCGACTTGAGGATCACCAGCTCGGAGCCTTTGATGCGCTCATGGATGACTTGCGATGCCGCCACAGGCGTGCCTGGATCCTCTTCGCCGACGATGATCAGCGTCGGCAGCGTGATTTCCTGCAAGCGGTCCGTGAGGTTCAAGCCCGCGATAGCATGGCAGCACCCGGCATAGCCCCGCGGCGGCGTGGCGCGAATCATGGTGCGGACCTTGTCGATGACGTCCGGGCGCTGTTGCCGGAAGGGCGCCGTAAACCAGCGTCCGACGGTCGTCTCGACGTGAGGCTCCATGCCACGCGTTTCGGCGGTATGAATGCGTTCATCCCACATGGGCTTGGCGTCCGGCGGCACCCGGCTCATGGTATCGCAGAGCACTAGGCTACGCAGCATGTGGGGATATTTGAGGGCGAGCATCTGGCCGATCATACCCCCCATCGACAGCCCGATGAAGTGCGTCTGGCTGATGCCCAGCGCCTGCAGGAGCGCCCGCACATCCTCGGTCAACTCTTCCAACGAATACGGCCCTGGCGGGGCGTCGGTCTGGCCGTGGCCGCGTGTATCGTATCGCAACACGCGGTAGCGCGACGCCAGTGCCGGAATTTGCGGGTCCCACATCGACAGGTTGGAGGCCAGCGAGTTGCTCATGGTGACCACCGGGGCGTTATCTGGACCGTCAAAGGTATAGTTGATGTTGAGACCATTAGCGGTGATCTTCATCTGCTTTTCCTCCTCTCTTTATGACGTCACGTCAACACCATCGATGTGCCTCGTCTCATCCTTCATGCATTCGCATCTCGGCGAGCAACTTGAGCACTCGCTCATTGGTCGGATAGGCCTTCTTGCTATGGCTTAACCCCAGATCCACCAGCATCTCGGCGAACTTGACGGCCGTCCGACCGGGGTCGAGCACCGGGATGCCCAGGGCCTCGGAGATACGCGGGGCAAGCCCACTCGTCGTGCCACACCCGAGGACGATGGCCTCGGCGCCGTGCTGCTCCATAACCGTGCGCCCCATCGCCACGGCCATCTGGACTGCCCGCTCCTCATCGCGCAAAAAATCCGTCACCGTGCAGGCCAACGTCGGCACCGCCACCAGGCGATCCACCACACCGATCAATTTGGCAAAGCCCCAGACGTGCTTGGGGAGATCGCCGCGTGCGGCGATGACGGCGAACTTGTTGGCGAGGGTGGCCGCCAGGTACATCGAGGTCTTGGCCGGACCGACGACGGGGACGTCCACGAGCTCTCGCGCTCCATCGAGACCATTGTCCAAAAAGGCGGTGCCGACGATGGCGTCGTACCCTAGGCGCGCGATCTCGACGATTTTATGGGCCACCGCGACCTCCGAGAGGTAAAACTCGACGCTGGACTCGATATAGGGTACCCCGCTGGCGGCGGCGAACATGTCCAGTTGGGTATCGGGCCGCAGGACAGCCTTGAGGCTGTCGCGCTTGGCCTCTAGATCGGCGGCCGTGTATCCCCCGATGGCGACTACGCATGCAAGACGCATCGTTGTGTCTTCCTTTTTCATTAAAGCCACCACACAAGCGCGCAGAGGAGCAACCCCACCGCGATCGCCACAGCTCCCAACACTCGATGCCATGGGTGCCGGAAACAGATATTGACAATGCCCACGCCGATCACTACCACGCCCAATAACGTTCGCACATGTTATCCCCTTGTCAGGCATCGCACGGTGCTCTGCAACTGGGGGCGATTATAGGGGAATCCTCCCCCGTAGTGCAACCATACCTCTGCCCGCCGGGCGATTGACAGCGCATGCCCGGTGCCAGATGATGCGCCGCACCCACCACCATGTCCCCGCCCAATGTCGGATCTGCGTGGTGGACGCGATCAGCCTGGTTCTGGCTGCACTCGGCACCAACTTCGCCGCGGTCCTGCAGGGGATGACCGGCAGGGCTTGCCGGTGAACAGCCAGTGGCTCTGCGCCAAGGGGTGCTCGCCGCGCACCCTGCGGTGGGTTGAATCCGCGGCGAGCCAGTCCCTTGGGCTTGTGGTATAACAGCGAACAAGCGGCCATCGTATCTTGAGACCAAGCGTGTGGAGCCATCCCGATGCGTCAGTGCAGCAAGTGGCGGCATTTTGGGAGCTTCATCATTCTCCTCGGCGGAGTCATCGCGGCCATGCCAGGGTCCAGGGGAAGCTTAGCCGAGGCGATGCGCCAGATCGGCGAACAATGGGAACGCATTGCCGGGGCCGTGCTCTTCGACCCGAGGGGCGCAAGGCGCGCCATCCCTAGGCTGGCCGAGCTGCTTCAGGAGCTGTATGCCGAGAGAACCTTGAGCCGTGACATGCAGCGATCGCTGTCAGAGACCCGGGAGGCGTTGTTCACGCTGGAACGGCTGCTCCACGAACAGCGGCATGACGACGCCTGGGCTCAGCGGCAGGCGGTGGAGCGCCTCTGTGAGCAGTGTCATCAAGAGTACCGGCTGGCGAGCATCATGCGACGCCTGATGGAGGAATACAATCAAGTGGCGGATGCATTCGTGCGCGGCCGCTATGAGCGGGTGGTCGATGGGATGCACACCTTCCAAGGGCAAACCGAATGGTTCAGGCGTTGGGTTTCCCCCACCGAGCGCTTCTTTCATGAGGAAGCACAGCGCCTGATCGACCTGGCCCGCCAAGTGGCGCAAGCGGCGCAGGTCCGCGACCGGTCGCGCACCCAGCAACTCCTGCAACAACTCATCGATAGCTGTCCGGCGTGTCACACGGCTTATCGCGATACCGGTCGCTGGCGGGATTTGGTCAAACGCTATTGAGGTTTATCGCCCCTCCCCTTTCCCTCTCCCCATGGGAGAGGGCCAGGGTGAGGGCGGTTCTGCTCCTGCTCAGAGCTGCGACTTCCGTCACCCCTGCCCTCTCCCGGAGGGAGAGGGGGCCAAAAGCTGGCGCGCATGCCATCGGGGAGAGGGGAGGGGACGGCGCCCGGCCGGGGTGCTCCGACTGAGCCCAGTACCTCTGCCATGCCAGGAAGGGAGGGGGAAGGCGGTGTGGGCGATGACGTCTTCCGCAATCAGATCCGATAGCGCTCGATAAACGCTTGATTCAACTCCAGCCCAAAGCCAGGTGCCTGGGAGATGCTGAGCCACCCATCTCGGAAAACCGGGGGGTTTTTCAACAGGTGCCACCCGATGGGGTCACGCGCCTCGGAGAAGTATTCCGGATAGAGGCCAAGCTTGACGGCGCCCAGGCAGTGCTGACTGAGGTGGGGCTCTTCGTGATGCGCCATGGCCACTCCGGCCATCTCCGCCATAGCGGCGATCTTGCGCCATTCGGTGATGCCGCCAGCGTGGGAGACATCGACGTTGAGGATATCGACGGCGCCGCCGCGCACCAACGCCTGGCAGCCGTATTTGGTGATCTCACTCTGCCCCGCCGTCACCGGCACCCCCGTGCGTTCGCGCACGCGCCGCATGCCAGCCAGGTCGTCGTACCAATGGCAGGGCTCCTCCAGCCATCGGATGTGGCAGGGTTCCACCAAGCGGCAGAATTCGATGGCTTGCTCCGGCGTCCAGGCCTGGTTGGCGTCGCAGGCGATCATGAAGCGATCCCCCACCGCCCGGCGTACCGCGTGCACCCGCTCGGCGTCCTCCCTGACGTCGACGCGGCCGACTTTCATCTTCACGCCCGCCAAGCCCTGGTCGCGATACCCAACCATTTCGGCCACTAAACCATCGAGGCCTTTGTCGTCCTCGTAGTACCCGCCGATGACGATGGCCGGGAGCCGGTCGTGGTAGCCGCCGAGCAGTTTGTGAACGGAGAGGCCTGCCGCCTTACCTTTGAGATCCCATAGGGCGATATCCACCGCCGCGATGGCCTGCAAGATCGTGGCGCGGTCGCCGTGCGGGATGGTCTCCTCAAACATGCGATCCCACAGGCGCTCGACGTCGAGGGGATCTTGCCCGATCACTAACGGCTTGAGACGGCCGTCGATGATCTCGGCGATCTGGCGCTGGCGCGTGCGCTCATCTCCGGCGTAGGTGCAGCCGGAGATCCCTGCATCCGTGAGGACTTCGGTAATGATAGTGCAGCGTGCGGTGATTTCATAAGTGCCGCCGCGAAAGACGCGCGCCAGGGGCACGGCGAGGAGCGTCGTCCGAAGATCTGTAATCTGCATAAGCTGTCCTCCCCCCCTGATCTTCCTACTGCATTCCCCATTTGCCCAATAAGCCGCGGTTGCGAGCCACAGCAAAGGTATGCATCAGCAACCACACCGCCACCACGAGATAGATCAGGTTCAGGCCCACGGCCCATCCGAGGTTCTCCCAGGGGATGGCACCGGAGCGAATGACCTCGCGCATGCCTTCGAAGACGTAGGTGCTCGGAAGGGCCCACGACACTACTTGCATGGCCTCGGGAAGCACGCTGACTGGATAGAACACCGCCGAAAAGGGCTGCAGCAGGAACGGCAGCGCCCAGGCGAACGGTTCAGCGCCATGGCCGTAGCGCAGCACGATGGCGATGGTGACGATGCCGACCGTGCAACCGAGCGCCAGCAGATTGGCGATGAAGGGGATGAGGGCGAACCCCAGGCTGAACAGATTAAAGTGATACAACACCCACGCCAGGATGGTCAGGAAGGCCAAGGTGAGGCCGACGCGCATCAAGCCGAAGAGGAAGGTCGCCAGCACATACTCGCTGAGCCGCACCGGGGCGCAGAAGATGTTCAACAGGTTGCGCGCCCAGACATCTTCCAGGAATGACAGCGAGATGCCCTGCTGGGCTCGGAAGAGAATATCCCAGAAAATCATGGCGCCGATCAAGAAGCTGATAAAGCGTGGCAGATCCCCCTCTCCAGCGCGCTGGATGAAGCTAGCGACGAATCCCCACACCAGGAGCGCCATGGTCGGCCAGAAGAGAATCTCGATCAGACGGATGAAGCTGCGGCGGTAGATGAACACGTAGCGCAGCACCAGGACGCCGATGCGCTGGAGATTCATGCCTCACCTCCGCCCACCACCACCTCGCCACTGCGTGCCACACGGATGAACACTTCTTCGAGGCTGCGCGTATGGAAGCGCTCGACGATTTGCTGGGGGGTTCCCTCGGCGATCAGGCGACCATTATGCATGAACAGCACCCGGTCACAGATCTCCTCGATATCGCGCATGTTATGGGATGTGTAGAGCATGGCGACGCCGTCTTCTTGTTGAACGTGCCGGAGGATTTTCCGCACTTTATCGGCCATATCCGGGTCAAGACTGGCCGTGGGCTCATCCAGTAAGAGGAGTTCAGGCCGGTTCAGCAGCGCCTTGCAGAGGTTAACACGTGATAGTTCACCGCTGGACAGCCGGCCGGTCCTGACATCGCGCAAGTGGGCGATCTCCAGCAGGGCGAGCAGCTCGTCGATCCGTCTTCTCGCCTGTTTCACGCCGTAGAGCTTGGCGAAGACCCAGAGATTTTGGGACACGAGCAGATTGGCCGGCAGATTGACCCCCACCGAGGAAAAGTTCATGCGGCGGAGGATCTCGATGCGATGCTGCTCGATCTCCTGGCCGAAGATCTCGATGCGTCCCGAGGTAGGGCGGATCAAGCCCAGGATCATCTGCAGTGTAGTCGTCTTCCCCGCCCCGTTGGCGCCGAGGATGCCGACGATCTCGCCGCGATCGATGCTGAAGTTCAAATGGTCGACGGCGGTTACCCCGTTAAAGACCTTGGTTAACTCGTGCACGTGCAAGATGGTTTTCGTCGTTGGTCGCATAGCGCTACAAGATAACAGCGGAGCGGGATTGTAGCAAGTCGAGGGAGCCCCCCTGCCGACGGGAGAAAGAGCCATAGCGACGATCTGATGGCTCTGTCGACTCCTGTTGCGCTTCACTGCGCCGCCTCTGGCGGGATCCACCCCTGGTCGGCGAAGAACTCCGCCAGGCGCTTCACCAGGGCATCGGCTGTGCGCCGTGCCGAGGCCGTGACGCTTTCCCGGAATTCGCCAGCGCCACGCGCCGCTCCACTGACGCCGGCCGCCGTCGCCAGGCCGGTGGCGCCGCGCGCCGCGGCCCCAACGCCCATCATGGCCGCCATGCCCGGCAGCTTGGAACCTTCGGCCGTGGTCTCGAACTCCTGCACGAGGTGGCGCCCCCCGTCAGTGCCGAGGTAGACCTGTGCCAGCGTTCTCACCTTGGTCTTCCCCAGGCCAAAACCGATGAACATGCGTCGCAACCGATTGCCTTCGTCGATCGAGATAAACTGACCTTCGATGGCGAGCGCCCCCTCCTTGAGCGGCTGGTCATGTGACGCCCGCTCCGCTGGCAAACCCAGGGCGCTGATGCGCTCAACCAACGCCTCGGACAGCGCGGCGGCCACCTCACGCCCCACTTGCAGCTCCTCTTCCGTCTGGAAGGTGTCGCTCAGGCGGTGGCGCAAGCGGGCGATCGGGCCGCGGTTGAGCGTGACCTCATCGGGCGTGACGGCGAAATGGTAGACGAGGACGCGCTCGGGCTTCGGTAATGGTTCCGAGCCCTGGTACACGCTGAGGGGTTGCACCGTGGCGGAGGCGCAGCCGGTGATCGTCGCGATGAGACCAAGGACTATCCACCTACTCAGACGATCCCGTAATCGTGTGCTACGAGGAGCATGCATGCTCCATCCTCCTTTGACGTTCAGACGCCGACAGCACATGGCGATCGCCAGCCTCGTGCCGAGTTTTTGGGACCTCACGGCTAATGGCCGTTCGCTGTCTCCGAGGCGGAGTCGATGGGCCTACAGCCATCATATCAGGCACCGGGGCCTTTGGCACGCCCCTGACGTCAAGGCGCTCTTACCCGGGGCCTAGGTGAGACGCCATAGCCATACGATTCCCCTCTCCATTCGGGAGAGGGCAGGGGCAGGAAGGGTGAAAACCGCCCTAGGGTAAAGCTCACGATGGCTAGCATCCCCTGGCAAGAGCCTGCCACGGCTTGGCGGAGGGCCGTGACACCACCAATCAGCCGTGGCGCGGGGACTGGGGGTTTCCCAGGGGGATGATGAGCCCCGTTGACGTCTCATCCTACAAGAGTACCGAGCGATCGCCTGAAAAGGTACGGTTAGGTTCCTAGGAGGTCTCTCTCAGTCACCAGGCAGGGGAGATGGGGGATAAAGAACACGCCGCCCCCGAATCTAAACCAATATAGCTGTCACCAATCGCAAAATAGGGATACCCTCAACCTTCATAGAACTAGGACCTTCAGAACTGAGGCTGCGATGGGACCTCATACAGATTCCGCTTGACATCTATTATTACATTGGGCAGTGTAATGATGTAATTCTAGGAGACCATGTACGATGCGTTCGAGACCTCCACCGCGAGACGACATCCTGGGTCCCCCCAAGCCGGCGTTGCATCACCGGCCCCTGCTGACGCCTGACCAGGCGTCGGCCCTGGCCCGCGTCTTTAAAATCCTGGCGAACGATACCCGGCTCCGGCTGCTGCATGCCTTGGTCCGCGCCGGGGAGCTCTGCGTCGGCGACTTGGCCGCCGCTGTGGGGATGCAGCCCCAGGCCGTGTCCAATCAGCTGCAGCGCCTGGTCGACCAGCGCATCCTCGGGGCACAACGTCACGGGCATCACGTGCACTACCAAATCGTGGATCCGTGCGTGACGAGCTTGCTCAACTATGGTCTATGCTTGGCGGAAGAGACTGGGAAAGGGGTCGAGGGATGACCAGTCACCATGAGACGAGCTGCTAGGCTGCCGTACGAGCCATACTCGTCCAGCTCGTCCGGGAGCACGAAGTGCCTCTCTATAGCCATCGGATGGCGAACGTTCACCTGGGCCTGGTGATCGGCAGCTGTCTCGGCTTGCCCCTCTTTGATGCCCTGCACCGGACGGCGCGCGAAACACAGCTGGCCCTCGTCGCCCCGAACCGTGCGGCGATATGCGGCGGCTTCCCGGCGCCGGGTGCAGGGTTGACCGCCGCCGGCAGCCTGGAGGAGATCCTGCTCCCGAACGGATGGGCGCAGGGCATCCTCGTCCATTGCATTCTCGACGAACTGCCGCACCCACGCGCCGCCTTCACCGAACTCGCCCGCACGGCAGGACCCGGTGTGGTGATCTGTCTGCCGAGGCCGGCCTCGGCCGGGCCGTCACCCACCCGCGTGGCCGGTGTCCGGGCCACTGTCTGGCCCGTGCACGGGCTCCTCAACGACCTCTGCGACAGCGGCTTCACCCTTCTAGCCACCAGCGACCTCACGGCGCAGGTGGTGGCGCGTCGGCCGCAGGAGAGGCGCGTGGCCTTTGGATCCTCGGCTAACGTCTGCTGGATCGTGTTCGAAGCCCAGAGGAGACCACGCCATGGCTCATGAGCCGCACGTGCCCACCAGCGGCACAACGCCCACAACGCCGCTCACCGAGGCCGCCGAGCAACTCCACGAGGCGGCCCGGGCAAAGAAGTGCTGGACCTGCGGCTGTCTCCACCACACCCTCACGGCCATCGAGGGCGCCGTTCCCATGGGGCAACGCCCCCCAGACCTCGTTGCGGCAATCCACGCCGCACGCCAACGCCTTGAGCCCGTCACGTATGAGTGCCTGGGGTGTCAGGTCTGTCACCCGGCGCTGGCGATCAACGCGCTGGCCCAAGGAGCCGCCGAGAAGGTCGCGCACCTGGAGGTCTGTCCCACTGACGCGGTGGAAGCACGCCAGGGGTGGCCGCCGCTGCCGGGCGCTTACACTGTGCTCCGCTACCAGGCCACCATCGCCGTGTGCACGCTGACCGATGCGGCGCTCGCCCGCGCGCTCGCCGGTGCGGCCCCGCCGGACGTGGCCCTGGTGGGCACCCTGCAGACCGAAAACCTCGGCATCGAACGCCTCATCCTGAATGTGCTGGCGAACCCCCACATTCGCTTTCTCATCGTCTGTGGTGCCGATTCCCGACAAGTGATCGGGCACCTCCCCGGCCAGTCGCTCCTCGCCCTGGCCCAGCATGGGCTCGACGCACGGGCGCGCATCATCGGTGCCCGCGGCAAACGTCCAGTGCTGCGCAACATCAGCCGAGAGGCAATCGCGCACTTTCGGCGGACCGTCGAGGTGGTGGACCGCATTGGCGCCACCGACTTCCAGCAGATCCTCGACACCGTGCAAGCCTCTGCAGCACGGTATCCGGGCCCTGCTGAGGCCTTTGCGCCGGAGCGCCTGGTCACCCCGCTCCCCGGCTATCTCCCGCAGCGGATGGTCCCCGACCTGGCGGGGTATTTCGTCCTCTACGTCGACCGCGCGCGGGGCCTGCTGTCGCTGGAGCATTACCGCCAGGACGGCGTGCTCGATACCATCATCGAGGGACGTGAGGCGGCGGCTCTCTATACGCCCGCGGTCGAAAAAGGCCTCGTGTCCCGCCTGGACCATGCGGCCTATCTGGGCCGTGAGCTGGTCCGAGCGGAACAGGCACTGCTCGCCGGCACGCCGTATGTCCAGGATGGCGCCCCTGCAACCGAGGCCGCGTCGGAGGTTCTCCCGTGTGGCTGCGACTCGACATGCTTGGACGTCGTACCGCGGTAACGCCCTGAATGAAGCCGCCGGTCTGGCCCTACATCAACCATGCGCCTACGATAAACATGGCATAGCACAGGACCAACACGCCTCCGGCCCAGCGCGGCACGCGCTTCGTCAGCATGAAGGCGGACACCAGCACGGTCGTAAGGACAGCCAGCGGCAGGTAAAACGTGAGCACCGCGCGGTCCACCAGCACTGGCCGCACCAGGGCGATCACCCCAGCGTTGCACAAGAAAAACGCCAGAATGGAGCCCAACACATTGCCAAAGCTGATGTCCGGGCGTCCCTGACGCGCTGCTGGCAGCTCGCGCTCCAGCTCCTCGATGCTCACGAGAAAGGCCAGAATGGTCATCCCAAAGGGTAGGTCGGAGACCCCAAACCGCGCCAGGAGCGTCTGGGCGCTGCTGACCAGCAGCTCGCTGCCCACCACAATCGCGACCAGCGACAGGATGAACAGCCCAACGGAGGGCCATTTGCCGGGACTGTTGCCTTTCTGGAGTCGATGACCCACTTCCCCGGAGGCTTGGACATCGAGGCCGCGCCACCCTAAACGCACCAGGGAGAGGATGGCGAGCCCGAACGCGACCAGCAATATGCCGCCATCCACGCGGGAGAGCTGACCATCCAGGGCGAGCACAGCCAAGAGCACCACGGCCAGCATCTGCACCGCTAACACCTGCGGGGGCACCTGCGCAAACGACATCGGGGCGACCAGGGCGGAGATGCCGAAGGCCAGGGCGATGGCGACCATGGCGCCGCCGAGAATAGAGCCCAGCGCGATGCCGGCAACCCCCTCGGCCGACGCCACGGTGCCCACGGCCAGGTTGTCCGGGTCAAAGCCGATGAAGATGACGCTCAGCAGAAAGGTCGAGAGCCCGAAACCCACGGACGTGCCCACCACCCCTTTCACAAGCTGCTCCGCAAAAAAAATAATGAGCCCCAAACCAATGCCAAAGAGGACGAGCGGGATCAGGATCTCCACGGAGGCCTCCTCCAGACGTCACGGCTGGCGTTCAGGGAGCTGGTTTTCGTCATGCGCCTCGAACACGCGCTGGGCGTAGGCATCCAGCAGTGCCTCACAGGCCCGCAGCCGCGCCTGCGCCTCGGCAGCCAGCGGCGCCCCGTAGAAGTCGAGCCTGCGGATCTTCTCCAGCCACCCTTCCAGCTTTTTCAGATCGACATCGTTCTCTTGCAGCTCCGCGTAAGTGAAGCGGCCGATGGCGGTCTCTTTGGCAATCTCGGCCTCGAAGGCGGCGCAGATGTCGAGGAACTTCCGATATTCCTCGTCGCGATCGGCCTTGAAGCGGGCGACCACCTTCTCTTCCTGCGCGCGGCCGAGGGCCACCGTCTCCAGGATCACAGCCTCACCGCCCATGCCGGTGATGTCATTTTCCAGCAGCTTCAGGCGGCGCATGTGGTCGTCGGTCTTGGGCAGCAGGCAGACGCCGCTTTGCAGGTACACCGCACCCATGCCCTTCAGCCGACGCCAGATAGCGACGCGCTTCTTCGAGGGCTCAGGCGGGATTTTGTAGATCAAGAGCAGCCAAGTGTTCATAACCATTGCACTATTATAATGTAACGATAGTTACAAAGCAACGGCAATCCTACATATGCGTGGCAGGGGTGGCGTGCGTGGGCCAACACCGAAGACGATCGGCTTCATCCCCCATTAGCGGAAAGGACATGATGACCGGTTTGTCCATCCTATAGGGTATACCCTACTTGGCAGCCCGGGATGGTCGTGAAGACGACCGGTGTGATACAGTCTCCGGCCCTATGAGGTACCCTCCGGCGTCGCGGCGGGCACTTGAGGTAAGGGGCGGAGATCACACCACGGCGTGGCAGGCGACGTGGTGGCCTGGCGCCGCCTCCAGCAGCGGCGGCTCGACCGCCGCACACTGCGCCATGGCGATGGGGCAACGGGTGCGGAAACGGCAGCCCGACGGGACAGCGAGGGGGCTGGGGATCTCCCCCCGGAGGACGATGCGCCCCGTTGACGTGTCGTCGGGGCTGAGCGGGGGGTTGGCGGACAGCAATGCCTGGGTGTAGGGGTGCAGGGGTTGGCGGTAGAGTTCCTCGGCCGACGCCACCTCGACGATCTTGCCGAGATACATCACCATGACGCGGGTGCTGAGATATTCCACGACGTTGAGATCGTGCGAAATAAACAGATAGGTCAGACGAAAGCGCTCCTGCAGCTCTTGCAGCAGCGTCAGCACTTGGGCTTGAATCGACACATCCAGCGCCGACACCGGTTCATCCAGGATGATGAACTGCGGATTGAGCGCCAGGGCTCGGGCGATGCCGATACGCTGGCGTTGTCCACCGCTGAACTCGTGAGGATAGCGGTTCATAAAGTAGGGCTCGAGCCCGACGACCTCGAAGAGCTGGTGGACACGTTCCTGCAACTCGCGTTTGGAGCGACAGACGCGCTGCACTTTGAGGGGATAGCCCACCGACTCTCCGACCGTGCGCCGGGGGTTGAGGGAGGAGAACGGATCCTGGAAAACCATCTGCATGTGGCGGCGCAGCGGCCGAAGCTGGGCCGGCGTTAAACCAGCCAGGCTGTGGCCGTCGAACACAATCTCTCCCCGCGTCGGGTCCAGGAGCCGCACCAAGAGGCGTCCGACGGTGCTCTTCCCCGATCCTGATTCCCCCACCAGCCCAATCGTCTCGCCACGGTGGATCTCGAAGCTGACCCCGTCCACGGCGCGCACGTAGCCCAGCCGCCGCGACAGCATACCGCCGAGTCTCGTTGGGAAGTGCTTGTAGAGATCGTGGACGGCGATCAGCGGCTCAGCCATGCGGTCCTCGTCGGATGCAACGCACACGATGCCCTTCCGACACCTCGACCAATGCCGGAAAAGCTTCCTGGCAGGCGGCGATGGCTTCAGGGCAGCGCGGCAGAAAACGACATCCCGTCGGCAAATCGACCAAGTTAGGGGGCCGTCCCGGGATCGGCTGCAAGCGTCCCTTGATCCCAGGCCGAGGGATCGAGGCCATCAGGCCCAAGGTATAGGGATGCTGGGGATTGGTGAAGACCTCTTGGACCGGCCCTATTTCCACGATGTTGCCGGCATACATCACGGCCACCTCATCGCAGACGTTGACCACGACCCGCAGATCGTGAGTGATGAGGATGATCGATGTCCCCAGGCGTTGACGGATGTCTTGCAAGAGGTCGAGAATTTGTACCTCGACCGTCACGTCGAGGGCTGTCGTTGGCTCATCGGCCAATAGCAAATCCGGCCGGCAGAGCAGGGCCATGGCGATCATCACCCGCTGCTGCATACCGCCGCTGAATTCGTGGGGATAGTTACGCATGCGCGCCTCCGGCGAGGGAATTCCCACCAGGCGCAGCATGTCGACGGAGCGTGCCCAGGCTTCTTTCTTGCGCAAACGTTGGTGATAGGTCAGCGCCTCGGTCAATTGCTGGCCGATGGTGAACACTGGGTCCAGGGAGGTCATGGGATCCTGGAAGATCATCGAGATACGGGCGCCGCGAACTTGCCGCATCTCGGCCTCGGTTTTGGCCAGCAGATTTTCGCCCTGAAAGTCGATGCATCCCCCCTCGATACGCCCTGGCGGGTTGGGGATCAACCGCATGATCGACAGCGCCGTGGCGCTCTTGCCAGAACCCGATTCGCCGACAAGCCCGAGGATGGTGCCGCGCGCGAGCCGAAAGCTCACGCCATCGACGGCCTTCACCAGGCCCTCATCGGTGTCGAAGTAGGTGCGCAGATCCTGCACGTCTAGGATCATCTCGGGCATAGCCAACCAGTCACGAGAACTGAGGATCGAGGGCCATAGGCGCCAGGTTCAGGCTCCCTCTCCCTCCGGGAGAGGGTTGGGGTGAGGGCAGCGAAGCCCGTGAGGGGGGTTGGAACCGCCCTCACCCTGTCCGTCTCCCAGGGGCAGAGGGGACCATCGGGGCCTCCTACTGCTGAACCTGGCGCCTATCGAAGGGTGAATCATCTTGACTCAGTCCGCAGCGCCCAGTCCTCAACCCTCGTCTCAATCGAGTTGCGTCCGCAGTCGTGGGTCTAAGGCGTCGCGCAGCCCATCCCCCAGAAGGTTAAACGCCACCGAAACGGTGAGGATCACCAACCCCGGGATGGTTGCCACGTGCGGCGCTACAGTCAACACCCGCCGGCCGCCGTCGAGCATGATCCCCCAATCCGGCGTCGGTGGCTTAACGCCCACCCCCAGGAAGCTCAGACCGGCGGCGAGGATGACCATCAAACCGGTGAGCGTCGTGCAGTACACGATCACCGGCGGCATAATATTGGGCAAGACCTCATGGAGGACGATCTGCCAGCCGCGCGCCCCACAGCTGCGCGCCGCATCGACAAACGGCAGGTTCTTGGTGGTGCGCACCGCGCCGTACGCCACTCGCGTGATGTACGGGATCAAGCCGATCATCAATGCCAGCATGACACTGATCATCCCCGAGCCGAGGGCCGCCGCCAACGCAATGGCCAGGATGATGCGGGGAAAGGCGAAGAACACGTCCAACGGCCGCATCAAGACGTGCTCGACCATTCCCCCGAAAAAACCCGCTGCCAAGCCCAGTCGAATGGAAATGGCCGCCGCCGCCACGACCGGCACGACCGCTACGACGAGCGACACGCGTCCACCGTAGATCAGCCGGCTGAAGATATCGCGACCGGCCTCATCTGCCCCCAGAAGATATCCAGGCGTTCCAGGGGCGGCGAGCCGTTGACTGCCCTCGATGTGGAGGGGATCATGCGGCGCGATGAGGGGAGCGAAAATGGCAGCCAAAGCCGCAATGCCGATAATACAGGCGCCCAAGAACGCCATGCGGTCTTTACAGAAGCGCCGCCAGACGATGGCCGCCTGCGAGCGCTTTTTCAAGCTGGCCTGGTGAGCGGCTGCGGTCTGGAGCGAAACGGCCTCATCGACGACTGCGTCCCGTGGCAGCATCGACGCCATGGGTTCTCCTTTTTCCTGCCCCTCCCCCCCATCCCCACCTTCCCCCGCCAGGGGGGAAGGAGCAAAACGCCTGCCCCGCCAATCGAGTGCCGAACCGTACCGACCTTCCGCCGCGTTGGGGGGAAGGGAATGTGAGGGCCGTCGCGGTGGCCACACGCTGACGCACACCCTCAGGATACCGTAATGCGCGGATCGACGTAGGAGGTGAGGATATCGATGCCTAAGTTCACCAGCACAAAACACAGTGAGGTGAGTAGCACAAAGCCCTGCACCATCGGGTAATCACGCCCGGAGATCGAGCTATAGAGCTGCAACCCGATTCCCGGCCAAGAGAAGATCACCTCGGTGAAAATGGCGCCGCCGAGCAAAAAACCCAGTTGCAGGCCGGTGATGTTGAGAATCGGTGGCAGGGCATTCTTCAGCGCGTGCTTGTAGATCACTACCCACTCCGGCAACCCTTTGGCGCGGATGGTGCGAATGTAGTCCTGGCGGATGACTTCCAGCATGCTGGATCGGGTCATCCGTGCCATGATGGCGGCAGGCACGGCAGCCGTAGTGAGCGAGGGTAAGATCAGGTGGCGGAGCAACTCGCCCAGCGTCTTGTCACCGCGGATGGGATACATCCCAGCCCCCGGCAGCGCCTTCAGATAATAGGCGAAGAACCAGATCAACACAAGTCCCAGCCAGAACGCCGGCATACTGATGCCGAAGAGCGTCAACAGCATCGTCGCCCGATCGACCACGGAATACTGGTGCATGGCGGAGAGGATGCCCACCGACCAGCCGATGGCCACGGCCAGGCTGAAGCTCCCGGCGGTGAGGATGAGCGTATTGACGAATTGTGGCAGCAGCACATCGACGACCGGACGACGCAGTTGGATCGAAGTCCCCAGATCGCCCTGCAGCACGTGCCACAGCCAAATCCCGTACTGCACATGGAGCGGCCGATCCAGCCCCAGCGAGGCGCGCAACCGTTCCAGGTCCGCCGGGGTGTCGGCCACCAACGCCATGGCCGCATCCCCCGGCAGCACCCGCATCATGACGAAGGTGACGACCGAGACGCCCCACAGGATGGGAAGCACCATGAGGAGGCGCTTGAGGATGTAGCTCCGCATCACTTCTCCAGCCACACGTCCTTATAGGTCCACCACTCCAGATGGGGGAAGACAAACCCCTTCACCTTTGGGCTCAACACGATGGGCATGAGGTCATGCACCACCGGTACGATGTGGCACTCCTCGGTGGCTAGTCGGACGGCCTTGCGCCAGAGCTGCTGCGCCTTGGCGGGGTCGGGCTCGACGATGGCGGCATCCATGATCTTGTCCAGCTCTGGATTTTTCACGTGACCGTTGTTCCAGCCGATGGGAGCATCGTTGTCGGAATGCATGAGGCGGGCGAGGATGTGATCGAAGTTCCGCCCCGTCGACTGCTGCATGGCGCCCACTTCCGGCGGCGCTCCCTTGAACCACAAGCCCACATAAGTCAGCCACTCGAAGGCCTGGATCTCGACCTCGATGCCAACCTCCTTGAGGTTGCGCTGGATGTACTCCATCATCGGCACCGGCAGGAGCTGCCCCGAGCCGGCCGTCGAGGTCTGAAAGATGGTTTTGAAGCCGTTGGGATAGCCCGCCTCCGCCAACAATCGCTTGGCCTTGGTCGGGTCGTGTTCATACGCCGTGAACGAAGGGTCCCACGACGGGGCGGTGGGCATGGTGATGCCGTGCCGCGCCGGGATGACCGTGTCGTTGAGGACGTGTTTGGCCAGCCCACGCCGATCGATGCCGTAACACACTGCCTGCCGCACCCGCTTATCGGCGAAATATTGATTGTTGTGATTGAGGTTCAGCAGCCAGATGTGGTGGACATCGCCCTGCAGCCACTGATACCCTTGTTTGATGAGCTGGTCCTTGCTATCGGGAGGTGGGATGGTGATGACATCCACCTCACCGGTTTGTAGAGCCAGCACACGCGCGGCCGGATCGGGCAAGGGCCTGATGATAACGCGATCGAGGTAGGGTTTTTTCCCCCAGTAGCCCTCAAAGCGTTTGAGCACTGTGCGCTCGTTGGGGATCTGCTCGACGAACTCGAAGGGACCCGCGCCGATGGGATGCTGGGCGATGCCCTTGTTGCCATACTTTTTGATGGCGGGGGGGCTGATGATGGCGCTCGGCTGCTGCTTATCGGCCAGGTAGGGAATGAAATCGCTGAAGGGTTGGCTGAGCCTGATTCTGACGGTGAAATCATCGAGGACATCCATCGCGGTGACCCAGCGGAAGGCCATGCGGGTGAAGGACTGGGCGCGATCGTAAAACCACGGAGCGTCCTCCTTCCAGTTGCGCTCGATGTTGATCTTGACCGCCTCGGCGTTGAAATCCGTGCCGTCGTGAAACTTCACCCCGCGGCGCAGGAAGAAGGTGTACTCTTTGCCGTCGGGCGAGATCTCCCAGCGCTCGGCTAGTTGGCCGACGATCGACGGCGGCGACTTTCCCGATGAGGTATCGACCGTCACCAAGGCATCGAAGATATGCATCACCACGCGCGCCGTGGCCCAGGGGCCGAAGGTATGTGGGTCGAGGACCCCGGGCTCGGTTTCGAGGCCATAGACCAGCGTGCCCCCCTGACGCGGCGTTTCTCCGGCCCATGACGGCGAGAGGACCATCCCATGCTGTAGCCACAGGGCCGCGCTCAGGATCGCACCCAGCAGGGTGGCACAGTACCGCCATGGCAGCTGCGAACCACGGCGAATCGGGGACCTTCCAGGGCGTTTCCGACGCCGGTCATGGTGTCTCATCGCGCATCCCTCCCCTGTCCCGTATGATACCGTAGGCATCGCTAACCCTATTGCCCCATAAGCATCACCCGAGCCGTCTTCTAACATCTTTTCCGACAAGCGTCAACGGCCATGAGCATTGGGTGAACTATCGCGGAAGTTGCGCTCCGAATTGGCGCCTTGTCCTTGCCGACCCCGCGCCTAGGACTCAGACGGATGAGGCCTCGGATACAATGCGTCAGGAAATTTCTGCCGTAGTCGACTCGACGATCACCGACGCGAGCAGGTGTATCACGCCGAACCCTAAGCCCCCACAAAGCCCTCCAGGCGGGCGACGGGCATCGGCGCTGCGACGGCGTCGCCAGGGGGGACACATCGCTTCGCGGGACTGAAGAGCTTTGCCATCGAGGGGCGTTTTGTGGCGGGATCGGCGGGGGCCTTGCCGAAGTCTGAGGGCATGGCTGAGACAGAATCATGATGGAATTTAATTATTTAGATGCAATTTTTTCATTGGATCGCCTCGGTCAAGCAGAGTATTGTTCAAACAAACGGTCGAGTGGAGGAAACGTTGTCCGACGTTGATGTATGTCCCACCAAGAGGAGAAACCGTATGAGATATGGGTTAGTGGTGTTCGCCTTGCTTGCACTGCTGGCGGTACCGGCTCTGGTGAGTGCCGAGGATGCGACTATCCTTCCACCGGAGGCCAATTGGACGTCCACCCCCGGTGTACCACCGGTTGTGGCGGTGCCGCAAAAACGCGTCGTCACTACGCCACAAGCAAAAGAGATGGTCAGCCCAGCCCCGGCAAAGAGGCCGGCAACCCTGCTCGACGCGGCATTTCACAACACCGGCCTGGTCGCCATCGCCAGTGATAATGATGAGTGATCAGCGCTGAAGATCATGGTCGACTACCCCCTGAAGCGGCAGAGGTATGGCGCGCCATGCCTCTGCAAGACTCACTGGCGAAAATCCTGGCTCCATGGCCATCCCCTCAATGTCTCCGAGACGTCAAGGTGAGAGACCTCCTCGCGAAAAAGCATGGTTTGCTAGAAACGCTCGATAGTACTCTCCAAGATGGGAGCTCTCAACCAGGGCGGAGGCGCAGAGACTCTTTTCGTAGATACGATCAATAATTGCGATAAATCCGCCATAACCCTTGCACATTTCTGCCCATAGCCTGCCATTCCTGGCGCCCCCCTGAGAGTGTCCCGGTCATCCCCCACCTTCCATAACCTTGCCCCAGGCTGGTGATCGCGGGGTTTCCGGCTCGGCGGCCAAGCCGCGGTGCCGGCTCGGCCGTCATGGATGGCCACTGTTCCCCCTCTCCCTCCGGGAGAGGGGGGGGTGAGGGCGAAAAGGCGGAGGGAAGAACGCTTGCCGGTCCGACCCCGCCCTATGCTGATGTGAAAATCGCTCTAACTGGTCCGCAGCTGGAGCACCAACGCATAGGAAAATCCCAGGAATCTGATAGCCAATTCACAGGGAGAACTCAGGTGTGATGCGATCGCAACCTGTATGCTGACACCATCGACGGCTGTGGTGAAGCTTTCGATGGTGCGGTGTTCCTCACACCTGCCTAAGCGTGTCGGCTGCGATGCATGGCTCCTTCTTCCACCAGGAGAGGGCGGGTAAAAGCGGCCGAAGCGGTAAGAGGGTAATAGGAGAGAAGAGGGGTGATACCACTCGGTACCGACGTCGCTGTCGGTCTGTATGGGTGGGTCACTGTTGCGGTTGTCGGGATGCGTGCCCATGGACGGAAGGGCTCGAGCGACCCATGATCCACATAGTCCAGAGAGGAGGTCACACATGAAGCCTTGGAAATGGCACATGGTTCTCCTGATGGCGGTCGGACTCGCATCGGCACCCGTCTTTGCCGCTGAAATGCGCGTGGTGGGCTTTATCGACAATGTCTTTCCGCACTTTGGGAGCAACATGTCAGCTTTTGATCGGGATACGACGCGAAACGGCGATCAGGAGTTTTTTGGACGCCAGCGTAACCGCCTCTTCTTCAACTTCATCGCCAGCGATGACCTGCGGGGCGTGTTCGGCATCGAAGTCGACTTGGCCTATGGGGCGCCGAGCGGCGATCGCCTTGGTTCCGGCTGCGTCGAGGGGACCGGCCCGTTTCGCTTTGAGCAGTGCGGCTTCCGCAATAGCATCGACGTGAACGCCCTGGAGGTCAAACACCTCTACGTCGATTTCCGGGTGCCCCAACTCCCGGTCGGCAATCGCTGGCGGATCGGCGGTTTCAGGTTCCAAGCCCTGCCGCTGCATACGAGCCTGGTCTACAACATCGACGGCGGTGGCGGGGACCTGCAATTGACCTTCACGGATCAGGTGTCGCTGTTGCTGTCCTATCAGCAAGCGGAGGAGGATCTCGACCGCTTCGCCGGCAGCGCCAAAATCGGCGAGGACTACATCACCGGGGCGACGCTGATGCTGAAGCCGATCCCCGATCTGGATTTCCATATCCTGGGCCTCTACGGCCATCTCCAGGCACCCTTCGGGGCGAATTTAACGGGAACAGGCGGCCCCTTCGTGGCCATTGCCCAGGATGCCCGCAATGTGGCCACCGAGGATCGGTATTACCTGGGCTTCGATGCCCGCTGGCGCATCGGCAACACCCGCATCGAGCCGACGTTTGTCTATCTCCTCGGCGAGCGGAAGTTCACCGCCGCGAGCGCCGCCCTGACCGGGGTGGAGAGCACCGACTACGATGGGTTTCTGGCCCACCTGAATATTTTGCACACGAGAGGGCCCTGGTTGTTCGGCGCCAAATTTGCTTATAAATCGGGTAACGAGGCAGACGATGATATCAACAACCGCGGCATCGGCAATCGCGCCGATGTGGGGTTCCGGCAATGGGCCACTGAGGCCGATCGGTTCGGCGAGTGGTTCGAGATCCTTGGACGGTCGGAAGTCGACGGCGTGACGCTCCGATCACCTTACCGATACGGCGAGATCGGACTCTTGGATCGCTTCGGCTGGATGTCCGTCGGTGGCCATGTGGAGTATAAAGCCACGGACAACTTGATCTTGACGGGATCTGTGGGAGGTTTCTGGGCGGCGGAGAGGCCCGGCTGTTCGGCGAACTTCCGAGTCGGATCGCTGAGCGGGCCATGTACAGGACCGGGCATGCCGCTAAATAGCTCGGATGAGCCCTCGCTCAATTTCACCGGCGACGGCAAGTTTGTCGGCTGGGAGATCAACGCAGGCTTCCGCTACACCATCATGCCGGGCCTGGTCTGGACGCCCATCATTGCCTATGCCGACTACGGTGATGCGCTGTCAACCAACAACCGCAAGGCGATGGATGCGTGGAGCTTCTCCAATCGGATGATCTACCTCTTCTAACCGCCTGCGCGTAGGGGCAGCCACCAACGTGCGCTGCCCCCACACTCAACCATAGCGCGCCCTCGCCCCTGCAATGTACCGCAACTGTTTGCGTTCGCCTGGCCCATGGAACCCTAGCCGTATAGCCTGTCCAGGCCTCGCGTGGCTCACTTCATTACGCTGGTATGCTCGCTTCCGTGATCGTTGGGGCTAGGCTCGCCCAGTCCGTCAAGCCAACTGCAGGTGGCGCACGATGTCGAGGTTGTACCGGTACTCGTGAGCTGGCGCCCGCACGACGGAGCCGATGATCGGGATCGCTGCCTCGTGGTGCGAGCCGTGCGAGCGAATGTCGATGTGTTGGTCCTCGCCGTCGATGTCGCCGAACACCACCTCCGGCGTGCCCAGCACGAAGAGATCGCCGATGCGCCCCGGCATAAGCCCAAACTGCTCCACCGCTTCCTCTCGGCGATAGATGTGCTCGACGCCGGAGATCTCCTTAAGGGCGCCCATCGCGTCGCCGAGCGCGGCGGGATCTTTGAGATAGAGATAGCCCACGCCGCCGAGGTTGTCGTGATGCACCACGTATTTGTCTTTGATGACCGGGACAAAAACGGCGTTGATCCCGGTCTTGGCCAGCTTCGCGGTCAGGTTGATGGCATGATGCTTGGCCGACATCCCATGGTCGGCGGTAACGTAGATCTCGCAGTCGGGGTTTTCGTCGACGATACACCCAAGGATGCGGTCGAGCTCGTGCAGATGACGCTGAGCTATCTCATGCTCCGGAGGGTACTTATGCATGATGTAATCGGTGGTGGAAACGTAGACAATGTCAGGATTCTGCTCGCGCATCACCAGCCGCGCCGCCTCTAGCACCCACCAATTGATGTCGATGGAGTAGATCTCACACTTCGGCCCCACTTTGGCGACGAGGTTGGCCGGGGGATCTTCACCGGCGATCGCGATGTCGGCGCCGCGCTCCAGCAACTTTTTCAGCTTGATCTTGGAGGTAAACAGCGCGGTGCGCATCCCCAGACGCTTGGCGCGCTCGAACAGGGTTTGGCGGGTCAGATAGTCGGCCGATTCCATGTAGGTGCCATCGCCGCTGGCCGGATCATACCAGAAATTGCCGGTGATGCCGTGCTCGCGGGGGAACGTGGCGGTCATCACCGAGGCATTGTTGACGTTGGTGACCGAGGGAATCACGCAGGAGCCATTCACCCAAAATCCACTGGCCCCGAGGCGACGCAGATTCGGTACGTCGGCCAAGGCAAAATACTGCGGATCGCCGCCATCGATGAGCATGATGAAGACCTTGCGTGGCATGTGGTCATGACCTCCTTCGAGTTGCCCTATTCCTTGCCATACCAGAGGGGCTGACGGGAACGTCGATCACGCCTGCCAGAGGCGTTCGATCACCGCTCGGCTGCGCAGCACCGCGCCCTGGGGATCAGTCGGACTGCGCGTCTCCAAGGAGATGAGGTGGCCGAAATTTTTGAGGAAGGGGGCGAGGTCGGAGAACGGGATGGCCCCTTTGCCGACCTCCAGATGCTCATCCCTATCGCCCCGGTTGTCGTGCAGGTGAATGTGCTGCAGACGCGGCCCAAAGGCCTCGATGCAGGCCTGAATGCCACCGTTGACGTTGGCATGTCCGGTATCCAGGGCACAGACGACAGCAGGGTGCCCCAGCGTATCGACGAGCCGGAGATGGTCATTGAAGGAGGTGATGATTTCGTTGGGGCGTAATTGGACGTTCTCGACGCAGATGCGCACGCCGCAATGGGCCGCCACCTGGGCACAGCGGGCGAAGGAGTCGAGCGCCAGGGCAAAGGCCTCCTGACGGGCTGTCTGCGCGTCGAGCACCGGGGCCCCTACGGCGGGCATGATCTCGCCCACATGCGCCACCACGACATCGCCGCCTAAGTCGGCAGCGAAGCGCACCGTCGCCTGCAACTCCTCCACGAAACCCTGACGGACTGTCGGATCATGAGCGCCGAAGCTGACGCCGCGATGGCGGGCGTGGATGCCCAGACGGAGGCCGTGATCCCTCACAACGGAGCGAATATGTACCACCTCATCCGGACGCAAGCGCTCGGGCCAGAAATGGTAGCTGCTCAGTTCATACCCCTGGAAGCCATGCCGGACAGCGAAATCTAACACCTCACAGGCATCGGCGTCGGGTCCAAAACAGATGGTCGAAACTCCGAACGGTGGCATCGAGTTCCTCCTTTCTCCGGCGTATTATCGTCCCATGCCCTGGATTGTCAACCGTAAACTGGTCGGCAGCATGGGTGGTAACGGAGGAACGCACTGTCTGGTAGCCGCAACCACACGCCGAAGGTATGTTAGTATAGCGTGGCGTCATACGTAAACCCTATCGTGGTGAGCGTAGGGACAACTTTCTTAGGGAGGTGTTCGCCGCTCTCCCCTCACCCCCGCCCTCTCCCGGTGGGAGAGGGGGAAAAGCATTGGTGGGAGTATCATGTCGGAACGCAAGGTATCCTGCCGAGCTGGGAGGGGGAATGCGTGCCGTGGATGTCGCCATGCTTTGAAGGGAGCGCAACGATGCAGGCACCGATCGAAGCCATACAGCATGCCTTACGAGACGCCGACGTCGATGGTTGGTTCTTTGCCGATTTCCGGGGGAGCGATCCGCTAGCCTACCGTATCTTGAAATTGCCCAATGCCGGCATGGTATCGCGTCGGTGGTACTACTACATTCCGACAGTGGGGGTACCTCGGAAGCTGATGCACCGCATCGAGGCCCACAGTCTCGACACCTTACCCGGAATGTCTCTCTACTACTCCGCGTGGCCCGAGCTGCACGCGCAATTGACCGGAATGCTGGCCGGGGCCCGCCGTGTCGCTATGCAATACTCGCCTCTGAACGCCATCCCCTATGTGGCTCGCGTCGATGCCGGCACGGTCGAATTGGTGCGCCAGGCTGGCGTCGAAGTGGTCACTTCCGCCGACCTGGTACAGCGCTTCGAGGCGGTATGGCGCCCTGAGCAATGGGAAGCCCATCAATATGCCGCTCGCTCTCTGCGCAGGATCATCGATGAGGCCTTTGAGCATATTCGCGACGCCGTCACCACCAGGGGAGAGGTCAGCGAACATGCCGTGCAGCAATTCATCTTGGGCCGCTTCGACGCCTACGGCATGCATACCGATAAACCGCCCATCGTGGCCGTCAACGCCCATAGCGCCGACCCGCACTTTCAACCGACGCCAGATTCGGGGGTGATTCGCCGCGGCGATTTCGTCTTGCTCGACATCTGGGCCAAGCGCCGCGAACCCGGCAGCGTCTATGCCGATATCACCTGGACCGGCTACGTCGGCGAATCCGTCCCCGACGTGTATCGCCAGATCTTCCGCATCGTGCAGCACGGCCGAGATGCCGCCATCGACTTCATACAGGATGCCGTGCATGAGGGCCGGGCCATTTGCGGCTGGGAAGTCGACCAGGCGGCTCGTGATGCCATCACTAAAGCGGGTTACGGCGACTACTTCATCCATCGCACCGGGCACTCCATCGGCGAGGAGGTCCACGGCAACGGTGCCAATATGGATAACTATGAGTCCCGTGACGAGCGACATATTCTGCCGCATACCTGTTTTTCCATCGAGCCAGGGGTGTATTTGCCCAGACAGTTCGGCGTACGGAGCGAGGTGGATATGTACGTCGGCGATCGGGCGGCGTACGTCACCGGTCAGCCGATTCAGATCGCGGTCGTCCCCATCTTGAAGCCATGAAGCTCGCACGCGATTTTTACGCCCAGTCCACCGAGCTCGTGGCCCGCCAGCTGCTAGGCAAATACCTGGTGCGCCAGCATCCGCACGGGGTCACCATGGGGAAGATCGTCGAAACCGAGGCGTACATCGGTCCGGAGGATAAGGCCTCGCATGCGTCGCGCGGCCGCACCCCCCGAGCCGCCATCATGTTCGGCCCCCCGGGCTTCGCATATATTTACTTGATCTACGGCATGCATCATTGTCTCAACATCGTCACCGAAGCCGAGGGTTATCCCGCCGCCGTCCTGATCCGCGCCGTGGAGCCGATCGCCGGCCTCGAATTGATGCAACAACGGCGTCAGATCAGCCATAAGCGTCTCTTGACCAACGGGCCGGGCAAGGTCTGCCAAGCGTTCGCCATCGATCGGCAGCTGAACGCTGCGGACATGTGCGGCGACGTGCTCTTCGTCGAAGACCGCGGCGAGCATCCGAGCCACGTCGTCGCCACCGCACGTATCGGGGTCGATTACGCTGGGCCCTGGAAAGATAAACCTTGGCGGTTCTATATTCGCGACCATCCCTCGGTATCGAAACCCTAACGCAGGTTTCGTCTCAGCCCATAGCAGGATCGGCCCCGCAAGCCTTCTCCATGTTGTCTCACCGAGAGAGGGGGAATAGTGCTCATGTCCCTTGTCTTTCCGGGAAAATCCGCTACAGTATCCTCATGACCGCGGCAAGGCGTTGGGCCTCCAGCGCCGCTCCCAAGAGGATTGACGTGAGCCTGTCTATCGTGAGCTCCCCCTACCGATCGACACGCTCCAAGGACCCAAGGAGTGATGTATGCTTCGACAACAACAGTGGCGTGACGACCGGAGATCGTTCCCCCCGACAAAGCTCTTGGCAGGGCTTCTGGCGCTGGCACTGGCGCTGATGGTGACAGCAGTAGCCCCGATGCATGCTGGCGAGGCTATCCCGAACGAGCTCGCTGCCAAGGTCAATGGCGTGCCCATCACCACCCAGGAGCTGACACGCTCCTTCCAAGCCCACGTGCAGATCCCCTATGCAGTGGTCCAGGCCGATCCGCGGGCACAGGAACTGCTACGTCAAATGCTCGATAATCTCATTGACCGTGAGTTACTGCTGCAAGAGGCGAAAACGTTGAAGATGACAGCCCCTTCCCAACAGGTCGATGCGGAGTTACAGAAGTTGATTGCGCGATTTCCGTCGAAAGAAGCATTTGATGAAGCCTTAAAAGCACAGAATCTGACATTAGAGAGTGTAAAGAAAGATATGGAGTCGCAAATTCTTCGCCGACAATTATTGAAGCAGGAAGTTTTTGACAAAATTAATATTAATCCCAATGAATATCAAACGTTTTACGAGCAAAACAAAGATAAATATGTGGAAGAGGAACAGGTACGCGCCCGGCATATCTTAATTAAAGTCGCCCAAGACACCAGTCCGGCGGATGAAGGCCAGCTCAAGAAACGGGCCGACGACGCCCTCAAGCGCGCCAAGAAGGGAGAAGACTTCGCGAAGCTCGCCCACGAGTTCTCGGAAGACGGCTCGCGGGAGAAAGGTGGCGACCTCGGCTTCTTCGCGCGAGGGCAAATGGTAGCGGAGTTCGAGGAGGCGGCTTTCGCCTTAAAGCCCGGTCAGGTCAGCGACTTGGTTCGCACACAGTTTGGCTATCACATCATCAAAGTCGAGGAACGCAAGCCCGCTAAAGCGCTGTCGTTTGCGGAAGCGCAGGAGCAAGTCAAGGAGGATGTCCGGCGCGAGCATACTGTGGCACGTTATCAAGATTACATGGCGGGTTTGCGCAATAAGGCGAACATCGAGATCATGCTGCCTTGAGACGTCAGCCCTCAGCCCCACTCCGAACGCGGCGATGGGCAGTACAGGGGCGCAAGGCAGTGGCCTCTGACATGGCGGTATCCGAGCGCGGCGCTTAATTGAGCATGCCGATGAGGTTGCGTAGGGCGGCGCGATCTTTCACTTCCTGCTCGGCGTGGGGCTGAATGAGCAAGAGGCGCTCGACGACGGAGAGCGCCTTCAGGAATTGCTTCCCCTGAAGGTAGATAGCCTTCAAATTCATCAGTATACGCGATAAGATTTGCTTTTTGGTGACGGTGGCGAGGAACGTTTCTTGAAAAGGCACGGGCTCGCCATAAATCTGCTGGACAAGCTCTTCACAGCCGGCACGCGATAAAATGCGCCCGCCATTAAAGGGATCCACGAAGATCTCTGCGTCGGGGCCATCGTACTTCACGATGAAGTGGCCTGGCATGCCCACGCCGTAGAGCGGCATCCCCGCACGTCGTCCTACCTCGATATACACCACGGAGATCGTAATCGGAATTCCTAAGCGGCGATCGAGCACTTCATTGAGGAAGCTATTGCGGGCCTCGTAGTAGGCCTGAGCATTCCCTCGAAACTGTTGCTCCTCGAATAAATAAGCGTTCAAGGCCTCGATCTTATCGTGTGCATCTTCCGCCGCCGCGATCTGCGGTCGTACTGCGGCCGCCATCGCCTCGATCTTCGCCATGTAACGCAGCACGTCGAGGCCGGGGTACTCCTCGCTGGCGATGAGCAACGCTGCTTTGCCGAGGTCGAGATCCTCCTCCGGTCCTTGCACCATCTCAGTGAAGAGCTGTCGAGCGTTAGCTTGATAGGCTAGGTGGTCCATGCGGTCGCTCTCGATGACGTTAGGCGTTCAAGCTGAGCAGCTCATGACCATCACCCTACACGACTTGGGAACGCTTGTAAACGTGAAATGTGGATGGACTGCGGAGTTGTTGACGCCGATCGGTCTGCCTGGTTGCAAGTCGAAGCGATTTGGCTTATGATGGCGCTAGCGTTCTGCGAGTAGCGGCGGTCGGTGTGAGGATGCACGCAGAGATGCCGAGACGGAAAAGGGCTGACGCTACGAGGCTGCAGGTCGATGCGAAGCTCCGGCGCGCTTTTCAGACACGCTTGCTCGCCTGGTATGCGGAGAACAAACGCGATCTGCCCTGGCGCAAGACCTCGGATCCCTACAGCATCCTCGTCTCTGAAATCATGCTCCAGCAGACCCAGGTGGACCGCGTCATTCCCAAGTACGAGGAATTTCTGCAAAAATATCCCACCCTTGAAGCCCTTGCCAAGGCCCCGGTGGACGAGGTCAAACGCACCTGGTACCCCCTGGGCTATAACATTCGGCCGATTCGTTTGCACAGCATCGCCCGCGAGGCCGTCGAGAAATACGGCGGCAAAATCCCCGACGATCCTGACACCTTACAGAGTTTGAAGGGCATCGGGCGCTATACGGCCGGAGCAGTGCTGAGCTTCGCCTACGGGCGCGCTGCGCCGATCCTCGACACCAATGTCCGGCGGGTGCTGCATCGTGTCTTCATCGGCCAGGGGGACGCGAGGGGCCACCGCGTGCAACGGGAACTGTGGGAGCTCTCGGAAGCTCTGATTCCAGCCGGCAAGGCCTACGACTTCAATCAGGCGCTGATGGATTTCGGGGCCACCATGTGCACCGCCCGCAAGCCGCTCTGCCTGATCTGTCCTATGCAGCAGACCTGCAAGGCGTATCCATGCACACCGTAGGCGTGACATGATCACAACCTGGGTGTACGTCAGAGGGTTGTGTACGGAATGCTTGGGCTGTTAAGGTCTTTTCCAGTTGCGAAAGCGCCGCCAAGCCGCGTTCTTCCGATGTCCCTGCCCACAGATGCTCTCGTATCAGACTGGGATAGCATTGTCCAGCGCCAGGTGTGTGGGAGAACTCGGGTGACTTGGTTGGGGTATTTGCATGATCTGCTTTCGATCATGTAAACTGACGTGGACTCAGGCCAGGCCACGAGAAAGCCGCACCAGCGTCTGCCAGCCTCCGAGCCATGGGCGGACGAGGGCCTTTCCTATTCCGGCTGTCAAGCCTATCGGTGACTTCCCTGCCGCAAGGTCAGTCAACATGAGTGACTAAGGATAGGGCTGCCAATGTACAAAGTGACGAAAGAGCTACACTTCTGCTATGGTCACCGGCTCATGCAGTATGCTGGGAAATGTCGCGTGCCCCACGGACATAATGGCAAAGTGGCCATCGACCTAGCGGCAGACAGCCTCGATGCGCTGGGAATGGTCGTCGATTTCACCGATATCAAGCGCGTCGTTCAGCGCTGGATCGACGAGACGCTCGATCATCGCATGCTGCTACGCCGCGATGACCCGCTCGCGACATGGCTCCACGAAGCGGGGGAGCCCTGCTTCCTGATGGAGCAAAACCCGACTGCAGAAGCCATCGCCCAGCTCATCTTCGAGTATACCGCGGCACAGGGCTTCCCCGTCGTCGAGGTGCGCCTGTGGGAGACACCTGATTCTTTCGCCACTTATCGACGCCAGAGGGCAGACGGCCGCTGAGCCTGAGCACGAGGCAGGTTCTCACTCTTGCCCGTCGGCGAGTACTCCTCCTCTCCCAGTGGGAGAGGGCATCGGCGCAGAGCAGGTGCGGCAAAAAAGTGATGCGTACCCGTTGCCGAGGACCTTCTGACAAGCTATGATACGCTCGTTTCGCCTTAGCGCTGTGACGATTGCGATGATCAACGCCGATCGTTCGCTGTCGTGATTGGAAGCAAGGACTATCTCTGGTGACTCCAAGGCAGCAACGATCGCTGGTACAGGAATGTCGATGATGCCCCGTATCCTCATCCTGCACGGTCCAAACTTAAATTTGTTGGGAAAACGTGAGCCGGACGTCTACGGCACGGTGACCCTGGAGGAGATCAATGCCCGTTTATCCAAAGAGGCGTCACAGCACCAGGTCGAGCTGGAAATCATGCAGTCGAATCACGAAGGCAGCCTCGTCGACGCCATTCAAGGGGCTGCGGGACGTATTGATGCGCTAATCATTAACCCAGGAGCCTATACGCATACCAGTGTGGCCTTACGTGATGCAATCGCTGCCGTCAACATCCCCACCATCGAAGTCCATCTTTCCAACCTCGCCCGCCGTGAAGGATTTCGTCAACATTCCTTCATCACCGGAGTAGCTATCGGCCAGATTATGGGGTTTGGGGCCGATAGCTACATCCTCGGCCTACAAGCTGCTCTCCTGCATCTGGCCCACCGTCCGAGCTAAAGACGGTTGCGGTGCGGCACTCGATTTTGAAACATGCATCTCGTATATGGGAAGGGTGTCTCAGTTCCGAGAATTTTTGGAAGTATCGTTCTGCCATCGGATTTTCTGATATACGCAAAAAAATGTCTCTGTCTTGAGAAGGATATAGAGTCGCTGCGCAAGCGGCTGCCTGGTTCAGATCAAGAACAAATCCTGCGCGTGGCTAACATTCAGCGAAGAGATAAGCTATTGGGCTGGGCGTGCTGACTATGCGGCATGTATCTTGCGGGAGCAATAAGTACCATAAAAAGCATTTATATTCAATAATAGCTTATCGTGACCATCCCTCGAGGGGAAGCCGTAGCCGACGACGGAGTGATGACCAGTACGGGCTCGAGCGCTGTCCAGCCCATCGCGGTCCGGGGTCGATGGCACCGCGGTGGAAGGCATTGCCCACGAATCTATCCGCGACATGGCGTCGCGTGATGCTGAGGACGACGCGCACATTCGACCAACTGTCACACGGCGACCACGTCTTTGTCGGATAAGGTAAGCCACTCCAGACACGGGTGAAGAGAGGCGTCTGCGATGGAAAATATGCAGTGGAAGCGATTGGCCATCGAGCGTGGCCTGTTGAAAACGTGGGCGAGGCGTGGTCGAGGTCGATTGCACGCCAAAAGCTTAGGGCTCCTCTGCACAATCCTGAAAGCTACCCTCCGCCTGGCAGGTTTACGGTCCTGGGGCGAGCGGAATGCTCGCAAGCCTATCGTTCGGGCTCTCCGCTTCACCTATGAGACCCTGCCCGAGGCTTTCTGTGGCTTCAAAATCCTGCATTTGTCGGATATTCATGTCGATGGCCTTCCAGGCTTGGCCGAGAACATCGGTGACAGCCTGCGAGGGCTAGCCGTCGATCTGTGTGTCTTGACGGGAGACTACCGCTTCGCGGTCGATGGCCCATGCGATCGCATCTACCCCAATATGGCCACGATCCTCAACAGCATCGATGCGCGCCTCGGCATCGTCGGCGTGCTCGGCAATCACGATGTGGCTGAGGAGGTGTCGGCGCTTGAACGCTTGGGCGTCAAAATGTTGGTTAACGACGCACTCGAACTTCGTCAAGGAGCTGACAAGGCATGGATTATCGGCCTAGACGACCCGCACTATTATGGCTGCGATGACCTGCCGGGCGCCCTACGTGCCGTGCCGGCGGAAGCCTTTAAAATCCTCCTCGTGCACACGCCTGAAATCATCGAGGAAGCGGCATTCTACGGCATCGATTTATATCTGTGCGGACATACCCACGGCGGTCAAATTTGTGTACCGTGGATCGGTCCACTCATCGTCAACGCCAACTGTCCCCGGCAATTCACGCAGGGTGTTTGGCGGTACAGGCAGATGCAGGGGTATACCAGTGCGGGTGTAGGGACATCAGGGGTGCCGGTCCGCTTCTTTTGCCCGCCCGAACTCGCTTTAATCGAATTGCGATGCTCCCGGCATCGAGATTGCACCATTCCGGTGGCGGCAGCGCGGTCTTCGAACCGGGAAGAAGTTCGTCAGCTGTCTGCCTTGGCAGCACCTGGCCAATTGTGAGCGTAGCATACACCCTGCATACAAGCTCCAGGAGAAGCTGCGACGAATCAGACGCGAGAGAACGCTGTCTTGCCAATGTTGCCGTGCGAGCTCAAGAGAAGGGCTTCTGAACCATGACCTATCATGCATTGAAGTGTTCGCCTAGCGAAGCTTCTGCCTTCGAGGAATCGGTACGCCGTCACCTGCGCTATTCTTTGGGTAAGGACTGGGAACGTCTCACTAAACGCGATCTCTTCATGGCGGTCGCCCTGACTACCCGGGATTTGTTGGTGGATCGTCTATTGGCGACAGAAGAGCGGTATCGCAAGGCTGATGCGAAGCGCTTGTACTATCTCTCCATGGAATTTCTCATCGGACGCTCGCTGGCCAACAACCTCTCGAACCTGGGCATCCTGGAGCAGTGTCGGGATGCGCTCGTGGCCATGGGAGTCGATCTGGAGGAAATCCAAGAAAGCGAATCGGATGCCGCCCTTGGCAATGGAGGGCTGGGGCGCCTGGCGGCCTGTGCCCTCGATTCCCTGGCCACCTTGGATATGCCGGGGTACGGCTATGGCATCAATTACGAATACGGGCTCTTCAAGCAGGAAATCGAATCGGGGTATCAGAAGGAGCAACCCGACAACTGGCTCGGCAATGGTTCGCCATGGCAGATCGAGCGTCCTGATGAAGCCTGCCTGATCCCGGTGTACGGCCGACTGGAGCCCATACATGACCGCTCTGGCCACGCCACCTCCAAGTGGGTGGACGCGCAAATCCTTATCGGCATTCCCTATGACATGCCGATCGTCGGTTACGGCGGGCGGACGACGAATTTTCTGCGGCTGTACTCGGCTCGGTCGTCGCGCGAGTTCGACATGCAGATCTTCAATCAGGGCGATTACCTGAAGGCTGTCGAGCTGAAGATCGCTACGGAAATCATCTCCAAAGTGCTGTATCCTTCGGATTCCGTCAAAGCTGGCCGCGAGCTGCGCTTAGTGCAGGAGTATTTTTTAGTCGCTTGCGCCATTCAGGACATCATCAGACGATATGTCGCCAGTCATGCCACCTTCGATCAGTTCCCCGATAAGGTGGCGATTCAGCTCAACGATACGCATCCAGCTCTCGCCGTCGCCGAGTTGATGCGTATCTTCCTCGATGACTACGATGTTCCCTGGGATACCGCCTGGAAGATTACCCACGCCTCTCTGGGCTATACCAATCATACCCTGCTGCCAGAGGCCATGGAGCGTTGGCCGGTCGCCCTCTTTGAGTACGTCTTGCCACGTCATTTGCAGATCATCTATGACATCAATCACCGGTTCTTAGAGCATGTAGCGACCGTCTGGCCTGGTGATCTAGAACGCTTGCGGCGCCTGTCGCTCATCGAAGAGGGTGAGCAAAAGCAGGTGCGCATGGCACATTTGGCCATCGTCGGCAGTCATTCCGTGAACGGCGTCGCGGCGCTGCATACCGAACTGGTCAAGACGTCCCTGGTGCCGGATTTTTACCAACTGTGGCCGGAGCGCTTTAACAACAAGACCAATGGCGTGACGCAGCGCCGTTGGTTGCTGCAGGCCAACCCTCTTCTGGCGCATCTTATCTGCGACACGATCGGCGATGGCTGGATCATCGATCTCGACAAGCTCAGCGATCTCGAGCCCTTTACCGATGATCAGGGCTTCCAGCACGAGTTCTTGCAAATTAAGCGCGCCAACAAGGAGCGCTTAGCGCGTGTCATTAAGGATACAACGCAAGTGACCGTTGATCCTGCATCGCTTTTCGATATCCAAGTCAAACGGATTCATGAGTACAAACGACAATTGTTGAATGTGATGCACATTATCCACGAGTACTTATGCCTGGTCGAAGACGATGTCGAACCGATGGTACCCCGGACATATATCTTCGCCGGTAAAGCTGCGCCGGGATATTGGGCTGCCAAACAGGTGATTAAATTGATCAACAACGTTGGCCATGTGGTGAATCACGATCCCAAGGTCCGAGGTTTGCTGCGAGTGGTCTTTATTCCTGACTACCGCGTGTCGCTGGCCGAGCGAATCATCCCTGCCGCCGACGTGAGTGAGCAAATCTCCACGGCGGGGAAGGAGGCCTCGGGCACCAGTAACATGAAATTCGCCATGAATGGCGCTCTGACTGTCGGAACATTGGATGGGGCCAATATCGAGATCATGCAGGAGGTCGGACGCGAGAACATCTTCATCTTCGGCTTGACCGCCGAAGAGATCAGCCGTATGCGCGACGAATTTACCTATAATCCCCGTGATTATTATGACCGCCTACCTTACGTGAAACGCATCATGGACGCGCTGAATTCCAACCTGTTCTGCCCCTTCGAGCCAGGTCTCTTCAGCTGGATCTATCAAGCCATCTTGGATTATGGCGACGAGTACTTCCATCTGGCCGATCTGCCATCGTATCTTGAGGTCCAGGAACAAGCTGGGCGGGAGTTCCAAGACTCAACCCTGTGGGCCCGAAAGGCGATTCTCAACGTCGCCCGCATCGGCAAGTTCTCCAGCGACCGCACCGTGCGGGAATATGCCAGGGATATCTGGCACATCAAGAGTATCTGATGCCCGCCTGTGCTGTGCCCTCTTTGCTACGCCTTTTCGCAACGGGCGACCATTTGCCGCCGGATAGCGCATCGTGAGTCTTAGCTGGTGCCACCGTCGCGACACATTGGTCGCCGGCTACCCTCTGGGCCCTTTCACCGTCCTTTCGCTCTGATATGGCCTCCGCACCGACCATTTGCTGTCGCGCTGAGGATGGTTCGGCATACCGCTGCACCATGCGTACACAGAAGTCGGCGAACTCGTCGAGGCAGTGGGGCGGGCTGGTATAATGGGGCATCACCCCACATGACTCTGGCGTGAAGCAAAATGTCAAAGTAACCTCAAACTCTTCTAAGGCGTGCATCTGCCGGTCAAACCAATCCAACGCCTTGGGGCGTAGGCTGTCGGCCCAGCTCAGCCCCGTGCGCAGGTACCTGACGCCGAGTCGACGCAGCCAGTCGACCGCATCGTCGAGGCGATGGTCGTCGAAGTGAAACCACTGGCAGATCCCCAGGTCGGGGGTATACTCCGCGAACGGCTCCAGTGCCAGTTTGGGGGTGCCATCTTCGCGCAGCAATCCCATATAAAAATGCCGGTAATAGGCCGAGCCTTCATCCTCGCGATGCCGGGTCGTCGCTGGCCAGGCGCGGGGGAGGTCGTAGAGGCTATACCAATGGATGCGTTCGACGCGGCCGCGCAACAGCTCGGCGCTACGCCGTAGACCGAAGAGCTGCACCTCCTCGGCCCCGAATGAGGAGGCCCCAACCTCAGAGACCCATACCGGCAGGGTTGTCACTGCCTCGATCTCCTTGATCCGCTCGGGCCATTCGTCGATCGGCCAATGGTTCCAATCCAGCGGGAAGCCGTGCACGGCGACGATGTCGAGGCGATCTAAGACGCCTTGGCCCTGCATGTTGGCGATAAACCTCACGTCAATGGGCGAGATGCCGCCGAGTACGCGGAGGAGACGCGGATTTTCAGCAGTGACCGCCTCCGCAGCGAGCTTGGTCATGTCGGCAAACGTCCGCCATTCAGGATCTAGCTCGAACGCCCAATGTGATTTATTATTCGGCTCATTCCAAAACATGACCGCTTCGATCATGGTTTCCCTCTCGCTCGTTGCCTCTGCTACGGGCTGGATACACGGCGCGCGGCCTGGGCTGCAATTCCTGACTGCGGCAGAGGAACACTTCTGCTTCCGGATGGCTAATGACCTCGAATCCAGCGCTGCGGAGCAACGCCTCGGAACAGGCACGATTTGGAATCCACCAGTTGGTCGGGTCACTGGCGTACTTGCTTTCGATGAAGTACAGACAGGGAAACCCTGGCCGGGAGAAGACCTCAGTCTCCTCAAAAGGGTAGTCAGGCGCCACAGGCTCCACCTCGTCGCTGCCGCGCTGCATCGTTTGGAATACCAGCACATCTTTGGCCACGTGTTCGTAAATGAGGTCGAGGGCGAGCAGGGGATAACGGAGGTGATACAGTACACCCATGAACAGGACCAGATCGAATCGCTCGCCCAGCTCGGCGACATCGTACACCGACAGCTGCCGTAGCTCGATAGCGACGTCGCAGACCTCGGCCGCGAAGCGCGCCTGTGCGAGGTATGTCGCATCGTCGTCGATGCCGACCACGCGGTCGGCGCCGCGTCGCTTCATCTCGATGGCATAAAACCCGGCATTGCACCCGATATCCAGCACCGATTTGCCGCGTAGATCGGCAGGGATGGCATCGGCAAAGCGTCGCCATTTCACCGCGGGGTAGTCGCCCAAGAAGTGATCGGGCGCGGTCTTGACCCCTCGCAGGTCGAGGTTATGAAACCACTGGCCTAGCTCATGAACGCGCCGCTCGATCTGTTCGAGCGTCCACGTCGATGGAGAAGTAGAAGTGGTTTGTCGCATGATCACCCGTTTTCAGCAAAGCCCGTAGCACTGGAACTGTATGGCAAACCACGTGCCAGATTAGCTCTTCGTCATCCTCCACGATGCAGCTGCATCGATGTGGCCGATCCGCTCTGTCGGGAGCGGACCAGGAGATCCACGCTGGCGAGACCTGCCAAGGTCATCCCCTTCACCGCTCACCGAAGACATCCAATCTCAGGCTATGGGCCATCTCCGTGGCTAGCGAGCTGGCAGCATATCGGTGCCCATCTGTCATACTGTTTCAAAATGAGACCTGACGTCGAGGAGTCTCTCTGTCTGAGAGGGGGAGCGGGCGCGGACCCTAAGCGCTTTCATTCTTTTTCTCACTTTGAGATGCCCTCACGGTGCCTTAGTGCTGGGCGGTGCGAGACGAGCATGGGAAGGGCATGCGGTGAGTCCACACGGTGCCGCACGGCTTCTGGCACGAATTGTGCCTCCCCATGTCTGGCATATTGCGCGGCATGCAGTCATCCCATCCTCACGCTCGCGCTCCTGTGAATAGCGCATCCAAAGGCCCATTGCGAAAGGAACCCGCCATGAGTGCGCAGCCTTTGTTCTCTCCGCAACGCCCCAAAGATCTCCCCACACCCGGCGGAAAGCTTGGGGTGCTCCTGCCCGGTTTGGGAGCGGTGGCTACCACGTTGATCGCGGGCGTCCATCTCATCAATAAAAAGCTCGCCCAACCGTTCGGTTCGCTGACCCAAATGCAGAAGATGCAAGGAGGCCAACATGGTAATGGCCTGTTCGCTCCCATTAAGGATCTCGTGCCATTGGCCGCTCTGACGGACCTCGTCTTCGGCGGCTGGGATATCTTCCGCGCGAACGGCTACCAAACGGCAGTGGCCGCTGGTGTATTGCCAGCTGAGCTGTTGGTGCGGGTGCGAGCGGAGCTTGAAGCTGTCCGCCCGTGGCCTGGGGTCTTTGAACGCGCCTATGTACCCAAGCTGTCTGGGGCGCATATCAAGCGCCGGCCGACCAAGATGCACCTGGCAGAAGCTGTGATCCATGACATTGAGGCATTTATGGCCGCCCATCGCTTACAACGGGCGGTGATGATGTGGTGCGGTTCGACGGAAGTGTACCTGGAACCCAGTGCGGTTCATCGAACACTCAGGGCTTTCGAGCAGGGGCTAAAGGAGAATGCCGCCGAGATCTCCCCCTCCATGATCTACGCGTACGCTGCGCTGACAAGCGGCATCCCCTTCGCCAACGGTGCACCCAATCTGACCGTGGATATTCCAGCCCTGGTGCAGTTGTCCGTCGAGCGCCATGTGCCGATCGCCGGCAAGGATCTGAAAACCGGTCAGACGCTGCTGAAGACCGTCATCGCTCCGGGGCTGAAAGCCCGAATGTTAGGCCTGCATGGGTGGTTCTCGACTAACATCCTCGGCAACCGAGACGGTGTGGTGTTAGACGAGCCGAATGCCTTTCGGACGAAGGAGAAGAGCAAGAGCCATGTCTTGGATGCGATCTTGCAGCCCGACCTATACGCTGATCTGTACGGCGATTACTTTCATAAAGTGCGGATCGAATTTTACCCGCCGCGGGGGGACGCGAAAGAGGGTTGGGACAGCATCGACATCTTCGGTTGGCTGGGGCAATCGATGCAGATCAAAATCGATTTCCTGGGCCGGGACTCAATTTTGGCCGCACCGCTTGTGCTCGATCTGATCCTCCTCTTGGACTTGGCTAAGCGGGCTGGCCTGTCGGGCGTGCAGGAGTGGTTGTCGTTCTATTTCAAATCTCCCATGTGCGGCGCTGGCCGAGTGCCCGAACACGATTTGTTCGTCCAGCACCAGGAGCTCATGACCATGCTGCGGCGACTGACGGGCGGGCTAGAAGGAGACGATCATCTGACTGAGGATGGCGGCATGGCGAGATACGGCCGCAGGACGATCCGTCGTCAACCAAACCAGGTAGGGCGGCCGCGGTCCCGTTCATGATGTGTGTTGTTACGACAAGGGACAGCCCGACGCTTGGGGCGGGCCGTGAGCGATAAACCTCCTCGCACACGCGTCAGGCCGCCCTGCGCGGCGCTTCGGGCTGACGTTGGGAAGGATCGGCGCCGATGTCGGGCGCGCCCCGCCGGGAAGAGCTGCGGTAGGAATGCCGTCGTGATCCCTGGCGTTTAAAACAGAAAGGGGAGAGCCCCTGAGACTGGACTCTCCCCTTTGTCGTAGCAAGCTCCCCGGGCCGGACTCGAACCAGCGACCAAGTGGTTAACAGCCACCCGCTCTGCCGACTGAGCTACCGGGGAACTGACTTCTCGGCATGATGGCAACGCATGGCCATCGCCGCTGCCGGTGCGATGGTGTCCCTATTATACGCGCCCACCTCGATTTCGGCAATCCCAAATCACTTCGAGCTGGCTCATCCACCGAGCAGTTTTTCCTCGAAGCTTCTGGAGAGCTATCGCCCCCATGTCACTGTGCAGGGCGTTACAGCTCTCGCCGTCCCTCGAAAGACTTGAGCAAGGTGACCTCGTCGGCATACTCCAAGGCGCCCCCGATGGGCAAGCCATGCGCTAACCGCGTCACCTTCACTGCCGTAGGCTTGAGGACTTTGGCGAGGTACATCGCCGTGGCCTCCCCCTCGAGATTGGGATTGGTGGCCAGAATCACCTCTTGTACGTCTCCACCCTGTAAACGGGCCAGCAACTGGGGAATGCTCAGATCCTCTGGACCAACCCCCTCTAAAGGCGACAATGCACCTCCAAGCACGTGATAGCGCCCACGATATTCGCGCAACTTCTCCAGCGCGAAGACATCCGCCGCTTCCTCCACGACGCAGAGCAGTGAACCATCACGCTGGGGATCGCTGCAGAAGGGGCAGGGATCTTCTTCGGTGATGCCAAAGCACACCGTGCAGCGGTGGATTTTGTCTTTTACGGCGAGAATGGCCAAGGCGAGGGCCTCGGCCTCCTTCTTTGAGACTTTCAGTAGATGAAATGCCAGCCGTTGGGCGGTTTTTTCCCCCACCCCTGGCAGCCGCATCAATTGTTCGATCAATTGTGTTACCGAGCGCGCTGCAAACACGATTCGTCGTATGTCCCTATTAGGGGTTGAGCTGCCACCTCAGAATAATCCCGGAATACGCAGCCCACCAGTCAGCTTAGCCATTTCTTGCTGGACCAGTTCTCGCGACTTATTCAGGGCGGCATTTGTGCCAGAGGCGATCAAGTCCTCCAGCATGGCGACATCCAGTTCGCCGCTCTTGAAGTCGTCGAGGACTTGCTGTTCGATTTTGATGGAGACGATTTCTTGTTTGCCGTTGGCGATGACGGTGACCATGCCACCCCCAACCGTTGCCTCCACTGTTTTTTCGCCCAGCCCCTCTTGCAGTTCCAGAAGTTTTTCCTGCATTTTCTGGGCTTGCTTCATGATATTTCCAAAGCCCTTATTCATCATCATTATCCTCCTCGCTTACCATATCCTCTGCGCTGAGCGGCTGAACCGTTGTCTCCCGACTCACCGAACGCTCGCGAATCTCGACGATGCGGCCACCGAATAGCTCGAGCGTGTCACGGACGACCTGGGTCTGGGGTAGCGGCAGGCGGTTTTCGCCGGCCAGCGGATTGTCCACGGTTGACGGTTTCCCCTGCCCATTGGCCTCAGGCGCGTCGATGATGCGTACCGCGATCGCTCGGCCCACGATCGTTTGGGCCATCTGCTGCAAACTCCGCTGCGTTTCAGCCTCTTGGAGCAACTCCCGAGCCATGCGATTGTTGCCATGGAACCGGATTTCCAGGGCTGATTCCGTCAACTGCAAGGCACAGTGTTGTTCGAGGATCCATCCTAAGGCACGCGTGCTGGCGCTCTCGATGATTCTCTGCACCGGGTCGGCGGGGGAGGATGGGACTTGTGCGGGGTCTGCTGGGGGAGGCGCTGTGCGGGCAGGGGATACCCCAGCGTCCGCGGGGACCGGACCGCTCTCCAGCGTTGTTCCGCGCTCGCGCACGATCTCGCTCAAAACTGGTCGCTCGGGATTCGAGGTCGATGTTGGTTGAACGGGTGTCTGGCCCAACTTGCGTTCGAGCGTCTCTAACCGTGCGACTAATGTTTCGAGCGGTTGCAAGGAGGGAAGGGAGGCCAGTTTGATGAGCGCCACTTCAAGCACCCAGATCGGTTGCGCGCTATCGCGCACTTTCGCCTCCGTGGTGCTGAGCAGATCGAACAAGGTATAGAGTTCCTCCGGGCTCGCGTGCGCGCCGAGCTTTTGTAGCACTTCAACCTCGGCGGCCGATCGATCGATGGCCGGCGTGCCGTGGGGGGCAACCTTCACCACGATCATATCGCGAATATAGGCGAGCAGTTGGCGACAGAGCTCGCGCGCATCATGTCCCTGCTGGAAGAGTATGCTGAGATGATCGAGCACAGCACGCGCCTCACGGGCGAGAATGGCGGCCATCAGGTGGGGAATCTGCTCTTCCCCCGCCAGTCCCAACAGGAGCGCCACCTCGTCATCTTGGACCTGCGAGCCGCAAAAGGCGATGACTTGATCGAAGAGGGTTTGGGCATCGCGTACACTCCCCTCAGCCCGCCGTGCAATGCGATGCAGCGTCGTTGGGCTGATGTGCAACCCTTCCTGCTGTGCGATGCGGCCCAGGCAAGCGGCAATGGTGGGGGTCGCTACCTTGCGGAAATCGAAACGCTGACAGCGCGACAGAATGGTGATGGGGACCTTGTGCGGCTCGGTGGTGGCGAAGATGAAGACGACCTGCGGCGGAGGTTCCTCGAGCGTTTTCAGCAGCGCGTTAAAGGCATGCTCGGTCAACATGTGGACTTCATCGATGATGTAGATCTTATAACGGCTCCGCGCCGGAGCATAACGGATTTTCTCGCGCAGATCTCGGATCTCATCGATCCCCCGGTTCGAGGCGCCGTCGATTTCCAACACATCGAAGGAGTTACCGAGCGTGATGGCCTGGCACAGCGCGCACTCGTTGCATGGATCGGCCGTCGGTCCGCGTTCGCAATTCAAGGCTTTGGCGAGAATGCGCGCAGTCGTGGTCTTTCCCACCCCGCGCGTGCCGGTGAAGAGATAGGCGTGGGCCAGCCGTCCTTGGCGCAGGGCATTTTGCAGGGTACGGGCCACATGTTCCTGGCCGACCAATTCGGCGAAGGTCTGGGGCCGCCACTTCCGAGCGGTAACCTGATAGGCCATACCTCATCCTCGGTATCCAGCAATCAGCCGCGATGATACCCACGGGCTTTGTGCGAAAGCCCCAGAGCTATCTGGCCCTGGCGCTCTCCTCCCCGATGCAGGGCTTCGCGGGAGGTTCGACAACCGGAATCAGCTTTCGTGTCGCTTTGAGCGACCGTCGTGGGAGGATTGAAAGGTGAGGCCGTGCACCTCGGATTGACCCCCTTCCCCAAGCGGAACCCACGCCGTGGCTCAAGCCAGGCGCCCCAACGGCACACAAGGGATCTCACTTACCGTTGCTTCCCTCCGGACCTGGCGGGGTTCGTGAGTCCTTGTTGCGTTGGACCCAACTCTCAACGCCACTGCACGTGAGGCAGGCCTTGAAGAAGAGCCCAGCCGCTCACGAGGGATTCAGCCCCGCTATAGCGGATTGCAGGTGACAGGGCACCGCTACCTCCCCGCCTAGCACGGCCTCATGATCGCAGTGAATGCGACTCCGGTTCTTTTAGAGTAATGTAGACCTACCGCCGAGTCAAACCCATAGCGCAATGATCATGGGTTTGACGTGTATGTGACGCATGCGGTATTGACGCGCGCTTAGAGCTGATCACGAGCGTGGCGGAGAGGGTGGGATTCGAACCCACGGTACCCTTTTGAGGTACACACGCTCTCCAGGCGTGCCGATTCAACCAGCTCTCGCACCTCTCCGCATGGGTTGCTTGGTCTTCTCTGAAGACATCAGAGCTGCTGCATCGTCTATTTGCTATTACGACAGTAGCGGAGGGAGAGGGATTCGAACCCCCGAGGAACCTTGTGGGCCCCTAATCGATTTCGAGTCGATCGCCTTCGTCCGCTCGGCCATCCCTCCTCGCATACAACGACGGCAATCCCAATCTTTGACGCCGTGCGTACCTAGGAGAAGGTCGAGGATCCTCTCAGAACACGTCGTCGAAGCCATCCAAAGCAGCGCTGAGTTCCATGAGGATGGCAGGTTGGGATGTGGAAACAGCAGGCGATGAGTGTAACGCGCCCAGGAGGAGTTGAACCTCCGGCCTCTTCCTCCGCAGGGAAGCGCTCTATCCATCTGAGCTATGGGCGCTTTTGAAAAGCAGCGGAGAGGCTGGGATTTGAACCCAGGGTAGACCTTTCGGCCTACACGCGCTTAGCAGGCGCGCGCCTTCGACCGCTCGGCCACCTCTCCGAATAGGCATATAGGCCGATAGGATGTTGAGCAAAACGCAGCGGAGGGCGAGGGATTCGAACCCCCATGAGCCTCGCGGCTCGGTGGATTTCAAGTCCACTGCCTTACCAGTTAGGACTAGCCCTCCACATCGCCAACGCCGACCCGCTGCTACGCGTCGATGCCCTACACGTCCAAAACGGACGTTAGATTTCCGGCGCATATTACTGGGTGCCGTTCACCGGGTCATAATTGTAGCAGTCTTGCCGCGTTCGGTCAACATCTCATTCGATCGTCCATCCTCCACGGGCCCAACCTGAAAGCTCCTGAGCCACCCGGGTTGACGACATCGCCGTGGGCCCAAAGGCCCGGCCATGACGATAGACGAGCGAGGGCCAGGCGCTCGCCATCCCCCAAGCTTGAGACCTCACCCGGAAACCCTGATCGCCGCTTGGTATGAGTCCTTGTTGGTTATCTAAACATTGACATTTGTTGGCTTTTAGTTAAGATGTGCGCGATTGGCGAACTTCTGACGATGGAGCTGATATGATCACGTTCAAGGGGGTCCACAAATGGTTTGGTACGCTGCACGTCCTCAACGACATCAATCTCCATGTAGAGCCAGGAGAAGTCGTGGTTGTCTGCGGTCCCAGCGGCTCCGGCAAGAGCACCCTGATTCGTTGTATCAACGCCCTGGAGTCGATTCAACAGGGGGAAATCATCGTCGATGGCATGGTGCTCGGCAGTCCGCACACCCAGCTTACCCGCTTGCGCGCCGAAATCGGCATGGTCTTCCAGCAGTTCAACCTTTACCCGCACATGACCGCCCTAAAAAACATCACCCTGGCACCCATCAAAGTGCGTAAGATGCCGCGGCGCGACGCCGAAGGCATGGCCATGGATCTCCTGGCGAAAGTCGGCATCCCCGAAAAAGCGCGAGCCTATCCCGCCGAACTCTCCGGAGGGCAGCAGCAGCGGGTAGCGATCGCGCGCGCGCTGGCCATGCAGCCGAAAATCATGCTGTTCGATGAGCCCACTTCGGCGCTCGACCCGGAGATGATCAACGAGGTCCTCGAGGTGATGGTCGATCTCGCCCACGAGGGGATGACGATGATCGTCGTCACCCATGAGATGGGCTTTGCGAAACGCGTCGCCCATCGCATCGTCTTCATGGACGAGGGGCGCATCGTGGAGGAGGGCATCCCTCAGGTATTTTTCGCGCGTCCACAGTCTGAGCGCACCCAACAGTTCCTTAGCAAAATTCTGGTGCATTGAATCCGACTAGGAAGTCAAGGAGGCGACATTATGTTATCACGGGTATTGCTGCTGATGGCAGTGATGAGCGTAACGCTCGGTGGTATGGCGAATGCAGCGGAGGGCACGCTGGATAAAATCACCCGGGGCGGGAAAATGGTCATGGGGGCCCGCTCTGGGTCGGTGCCGTTCGGGTTCATCGATAAAGATAATAAGTGGGTGGGGTTTTCCATCGATCTATGCACCGAGATCAAGAACAAGCTGGAAAGCAAGCTTGGCAAGAAAATCGAGCTGGAGTTGAAAGAAGTCACCCCCTCCAATCGCATCCCGCTAGTGGCCAACGGCACGATCGATATCGAGTGTGGCTCGACGACATATACCCGTGCCAGGGATGAAACGGTCGATTTCAGCCTCAACGTGTTCTTCACCGGCTCACAACTTCTGGTCAAACAGGGAAGCGGCATCAAAAGTACGGCCGACCTCGCGGGCAAGCGCGTCGGGGCCACGCAGGGCACGACGAATGAGAAGGCGATCCGCGAAGTGGCGCCGAAGGCCACCGTCGTCGTGTTCCAGGACCATCCCTCGGGCTTCCTGGCTCTGGAGCAGGGCAAGATCGATGCCTATACCACCGATGGTATTATCCTCGCCGGACTACGAGCCAAATCACCCAATGCGGCCAACTACGAGGTGGTCGGCGACTTTTACACCAACGAACCCTATTCTTTTATTCTGCGGGAAAACGATTCGAAATGGCGCGACTTCGTGAACCACGCTCTGATGGAGATGCTGGAGGACGGGACCTACTTCACCATCTATGACAAGTGGTTCGGCGCTGAGGGCGTGGTACCCTATCCTATGCCCGCGGCGGTGCGGACGTATTTGACCATGCAAGTCATGCCGAAATAGCTCGCCACGATGTTTGAGCGCGTCCTGGCCTACGATTTTCGCTGGAGTATCCTGTGGGAGCCCCCATACGCTGACATGCTCCTGGATGGCATTCGTATGACGCTGGTGGTCTCCCCGATTGCTTGGGGCCTGGCGTGCATGTTGGGCGTGGCGGTGGCGGTGTGCCGGACGGCGCCGTGGCGGCTGCCACGCGCCCTGGGGACCGCCTACGTCGAGTTTTTTCGCAATACGCCGTTGCTGGTGCAGCTCTTCTTCTGGTATTTCGGCGTGCCGCAACTCCTCCCCCCGACGGCGCAGAACTGGCTGAATAGCGTGAACGTCCCACTCCTGGGTCTGACGTTAAATGTCGAGGTGTGGACGCTGATCGTCGGCCTGGCGATCTACACAGCATCTCGTGTGGCTGAGACCCTCCGGGCCGGCATCCAATCGTTGCCCAGACAGCAAACGGAGGCCGGCCTGTCCACCGGGTTGAGCCGCCTCCAGTTGTATCGCTATGTGATCTTGCCACAGGCCGTGCGTCTCATGCTGCCCAGCCTGACGACGGAATTTCTGACGACCTACAAAAATTCTTCGCTCGGCATCACCATCGGCGTCGCCGAGATGACCTTCGCCACGCGTCAAATCGATGCCTATACCTTCAAGGGCTTAGAGGCTGCGACGGCGGTGACCGTGCTCTACTTGGCGATCTCGCTGACCATCGCGGGGATCATGGCTATTGTCGAGCGCGCCACGGCCATTCCGGGGATGATCGCCCGTCGGTCTGGGGGGATGCCGTGAATTTCGATCTCGGCGTGTTTACGCCCGGCAACCTGCGCTTTCTCTTCGACGGCTTTGTCATCACGCTCCGCTTGGCGGCACTGGGGATTTTCTTCAGCTTTTGGTTGGGGACCGCCGCGGCCTTTGCTCGGCTGTCGAAACGCCCATGGATTCACTACCCTGCGGTGGTCTATATCGAGGCCATCCGCGGCGTGCCGCTGATCATGGTCATTCTGTGGTTTTACTTCTTTACTCCAGTCTTCACCGGGATGCCGCTGGAGAATTTCACCAGTGCGCTGATGGCGTTTGTCATCTTCTACAGCGCCTATTTGGCCGAAGATATTCGCGCCGGCATTCAATCGGTGCCGGTGGGGCAGATCCAGGCGGCATATTCGACAGGGTTGTCCACCTTCCAGACCATGCGGTATATTGTCCTGCCCCAAGCCTTGCGGAATACCGTTCCTGCGCTGGTGACGCGCTTTATTATCCTGTTTAAAGATACCTCCCTGGCCTATGTGATCGGTGTCCGAGAGCTCACCCATAGCGCCTATATCATCAGCCAACGGGAATTTCGGCCCTTCGAACTGTACACACTGCTTGCATTGATTTATTGGGTGTGTACATTCAGCATGTCTCGTCTGGCCAGATCTCTCGAACGGTGCTTAGCTCCAGACCGTCGGGTGGCGCTCAAACCGTGACGCCTGGAGTACATCGCAACTTACCAGTTACTAGGGTGAGACTCCTACTCGAGCCAGCTCCCGCCTGATGCCGCCCAAGACATTTCAGCCATTGAGCGGCCATTTACTCCAGCTCACCGCCATGTGAAAGCTGTCCGGCAATGCGGCCGACCTTGCCTTCCTTCGAGCACCGCTGCCAGACTGACCATCGACGGCACAGTGCATGCATGGGATGTCTGCCTCGTGACCAGGATCGCTGGCTACGCCAGCCCAGAAGAGAGCTCCTAGAGACACCCTGCTGGAGCACATTTGCCGCGAGCGAATCGGTCACAGCTGACCATATTCGGGCTTTTCCAATGTAATACGCATTGATACCATCGAGTACGAAAATGACTCGTCTCTTAGGGGAGAGAAGCGCCTATGTTTTCTGAGCGAGCATTATCACCGTGTCGATTCTTCCTCGTGGCTGTGTTGATCTTGCTAAGTTTCCCAGGGGCCGCTATGTCTGCAGAGCTTTCTGCTTCGCCATTGGCGGAAAGCCTGCGTGAGCGTCTGCAGGGACCAAGCGAAGCTGAAGGGGCCTCGGTAAAAATGGCCATGGCTGGCGAATTCTTTCAGGCCCCCGCCATGGTGCTGCGTTTTTATGAACAGCGCGCATTCCAACCGGTGTGGGTGGATGATGACGGTCCCCTTCGGTCTATGCACGCCCTGATGCAGACGCTTCGGGAGGCTGACCGCCACGGGCTTAACCCCACCATGTATCACCTCTCGGCCCTCGATGCCTTACTCACCTCAATCGGTCAAGACCGTGGGTCAGACACCATGTCCGCCATGGCCAAAGCGGTCGATTTGGAATTGCTCCTCACCGACGCGTTTTTTCTCTATGGTGACCACGTTCTTCACGGCCGGCTTCACCCCGAGACTCTGGGCGACGTGTGGTTTGGCGATCATTCTCAGGCTGAGGTCGATCTGGTACAAGTCCTACACGAGGCGGTTGAGACCAACCAGCTGCAAGCAATGCTCGAAAATCTGCATCCCGCCCACCCAGCCTATAAGGGACTTCTGAGGGCAAGAGCCCAGTATCGTGAGATCGCCGCTCAAGGAGGATGGTCGTCCATCTCTGAAGGGGCGAAGCTCCAAAAGGGTGATCGCGACCGGCGCGTAGCCGCCTTGCGGAGTCGGTTGTTGGTCACAGGCGATTTAGCCCCTGACTCCGCACCAGGTGACGATCTCTTTGATGAGGCGGTCGAGCAGGCAGTGCGGCGGTTTCAGCAGCGTCATGGCCTGGAGGTCGATGGCATTGTCGGCCCGGCTACAGTGGCAGCTCTTAACGTTCCGGTAAAAGCACGTCTTCGCCAGATCGAGGTGAATATGGAGCGGTGGCGCTGGTTGCCAGGACAGCTCGGTGAACGGGCCATTTTGGTGAACATCCCGGCGTTCGGGTTAGAGGTGGTTGAGCGTGGCCAACCGGTGTTGACGATGCGCGTTGTCGTGGGGCGACCGACCCGGCGCACACCGTTGCTCAGCGCAGATATGAGCTATCTTGTCTTCAACCCTCATTGGTACGTTCCACCCAATATCGCCGTCCAGGATAAGTTGCCGTTATTGCGTAAAGATCCGGGCTATGCTGCGCGCCAGCGCTTTAAAATCTTCCGCCGCGGCGCTGGGGACGCTACACCGATAGACCCTTCAGCCATCGACTGGTCGGCGGTCAACGCCCAGCATTTCCCCTATCGCCTACGTCAAGATCCCGGCCCCAGCAATGCGCTGGGACGTGTGAAATTCATGTTCCCCAATCCGTTCCATGTTTATCTCCATGACACGCCGTCGCGAGCCCTCTTCGCCAAACCTGAGCGGGCCTTCAGCTCGGGCTGCATCCGCGTCGAAAAACCGCTGGAGTTAGCCGAGTATTTGTTAGGCGAGACCGGGGCGTGGTCGCGCGAGAGGATGCGCGCTGTCCTTGACACGAAGAAAGAGCACACCGTGTGGCTCCCGACACCGATCCCTGTCTATTTGTTCTACGGGACCGCATGGATGAATGCAGAAGGAGCCGTCGAGTTTCGCCAGGATCTTTACGATCATGACAAAGCCTTAGAGCAACAGCTTCAAGGAATGCTGCCCCCTCCCCGGGATGGAAACAACCTTAACATTGCCATGAGATACTGATCACTGCCCGAATGATGGAGGGCAGACCACTATCGACAAAGACAACCCCAACGATTTGTGTGGGAGGGACGGCTTCCGAAGTCCCGCTTCTGCGGCCATGACCTGTAGGCTTGTCATGCCCGCCCCGCTGCCAGCCGTCTCGTGTAGGGGGCACGATTAAGCTGCGACGAGTCTCCAGTGCCTTGGCTCTGTATTGTACACTGCAAGGATAACGTTGCCGTGTCGATTCTGCCCAACAGGAAGAAAACCCCTTTTTAAAGAATTCATTGATTGATAAGCCGGAAATTTATAGCTGTATCAGTCGTATTGATGATCATCTCTCGGTATGTAAGCCCAGCCCTACCTTTTCAAAACGACTTCAAAACGACTTGCGCCTAGTCCCGCATCCCAGGATCACTGCGGCGGCACAGAGTGGCTTGAGAGTTTTTGTAAAATTCACCGGTCAGCAGATCATCAATCAGAATGCCTTCGATTGGACGAACGTCAAGCTTGCTGTCCGCATGGCGCCGATGCTCAATGGCACGTCTTCGAAAGGCCGATCAGGCTCCGAGTCCACTTACGTTTTCCCCTGCGTTAAAGCCCGCAGTGTTTATACCATCAGTCCCCCTCAACCCGCCGACATTTCGCCTGCCGGGATGGAGGAATTTGCTCCGCATCCGTTTTGGCTCGCAATTTGGTGTGATACCCTATTCGGCAGAAACCGACCCCCAAACTCCTTCTTGATCTGCCTTCACGGCTTCCCTGTTCCAAGCTTCCCTCCTCGGTTGACATTCCCTACTTCCGAAATCATGCAACACCTTCTATAATGCCCCGTCGATGTCCATTATCTATGTAAGAGCTGTTCAGTAACCGCCGTCGCTCCAGCGGCGACCATCATGGCGCGATTCAGGTGGGATAGAGGAGGCCAATTAGTGAGCCGTGAGTTTGTCAGCAACGAAGAAATCATCCAGGAAGCTCGCCGCCGTCTGAATCAGGGGGCCTGGGACTATCTCGTGGGGGGGTCTGAGTCGGAAACTACTCTGCGACGGAACCGGCTTGCCTTCGATCGCATCGCTTTCCGGCCACGCATCTTGGTCGACGTATCGTCCATCGATCCATCCACCACATTCTTAGGGCACAAGCTACGGATTCCCGCCATTTTCGCCCCCATCGGATCGCTGCAGGTGTTTCATCCAGAGGCCGCGGTGGCCGTGACCAGAGCCGCGACCGAGTTCGGCATCATGCATGCTGTGAGCTCGGTCACCGAGCCGAGGTTGGAGGAAACGGCCGCGGCGACCCCGACGCCGAAGATCTTCCAGCTCTATGTGCACGGGGACATGCAGTGGACGAAAGACATCATCAGTCGCGTGCAACAGGCCGGCTATGCGGCTTTGGCGCTCACAGTCGATGTGGCCCACTACAGTCGACGGGAGCGCCCGATGCTCACGCGCTACCAGCCTCCCAGTCGGCGGGTCCCACCTGACCGCAGGTATTTGGCCTCCCTCACTTGGGAGACCATGGATCTCATCAAGGAGATGGCCGGTCTGCCCTTCATGCTCAAGGGGGTTCAGACCGCCGAAGACGCAGAGATCGCGGTGCAGCATGGGGTGGATGTGATCTGGGTGTCCAACCACGGCGGCCGCCAGATCGACCATGGGCTGGGCAGCCTCGATACGCTCCCGGAAATCGTGCAAGCGGTGAACAGGAAAGCGCGCATCATCGTGGACGGCGGGGTCCAACGTGGAAGCGACATCTTGAAAGCGGTCGCGTTGGGGGCCGATGTCGTAGCCCTGGGTCGACTGCAGGGTTGGGGCCTCGCCGCTGGGGGCAAAGAAGGCCTTGTGCGAATGTTGGAGATCTTGGAAGACGAACTCGTCTCGGCGATGGGCCTTACAGGCCTGACCAGCATTAACCAGGTGACTCCGAAATATGTCTGCAAGGCCGAACCCGTGACGCTGCCCCATGAGATGAGCGCCTGGGTCAATATGCCGGTCGGGCGTATTCTCTAAGTTCTGGTCCACCCCCCGCGACGCTTCAGGTCGGGTAGGAAATGTCAGGGCCGCCCCGGCGAAGGAGTCACCGCCGGGGACATGTAAAAGCCGCAGCGGCGCTGTCGATGCCGCTGCGGTTTCTTTGCGCTCCTCCCGGCAGGACGTGCGACACGCTCGCGGAACCTCACGTCAGGAGGAGCATGCCTTGAAGCACCTACGATGGTCCTTTCATCGTGCGCTCTTTCCTGTTCCCTCTTCGATCTCTTACACTTGCGCTGCGCGCAGGAATGCGTATAATCCTCGCTCAACATATCAATCCCTTCTGACACCCGATCAGAAAGCGAGACGCTCATGGCCCAGCAACCGCCACCCATTCAATTCGAAGACGTCCCCTTGGACGAGGCCCGCCGCATGAGCCGAGGGCCCCGCATGGATCCAGAGCTATATCAACGACTCAGAGAAAAGATACAATCCTTATCGGATCAGGCCGTGCGCATGACCATCCCCGAGGGGACGCGTCCTACGACGATGAAAAATCGGATCATGCGAATCGCTGCAGAGTTAAAGATTCCGGTCACCATCCGCCGCGTGCCCGGAGGCCTGCTCTTTTGGCGCTCTACGGATGAGGATCGTACCCAAGCTCAAGAAGTCGCACGGCGCTTGCAATCCGCTCAGCGAGGACGCAGGGGACGTTCGAGGGGCCGTGGAAGATAGTCCGGCCTTTGTCGTGAAAGGCCCAACAATGTCGTCTATCGCCCTATAGGAGTGTCCAGGTCTCGCCGCCAATCAATTCCCATGATCCATACGATCGATATCGGTGCTTGCCAGCCTCGAAATCGCTCCTGGGGCCACAGGCTATGTCAAAAGCGGTAGGCCACCGATACCACGGAGACTCATCCGATCATACGCAATGTTTGCCATCGACGGTTGTTCCCGCCAAAACACTCTGATACAGTTGCAGGAGCTGGTGCCGAGAGACCGACATGCCGAGGAGAGATCCATGCCTACCAGCTTCACCGTACGCACGCCGACGCTTGAGATCGGCTATGAAGCTCACGGGGACGCCGCCAGATTCCCCGTCATATTGCTGCACGGCTTCCCGGACGATGTCCGCGCCTGGGACGCCGTGGCACCTCCACTCGCGGCGGCGGGGTATCGGGTGCTGGTGCCCTATCTGCGCGGATATGGGCCGACTCACTTCCGCGATCCCGCGGCGCCACGCATGGCTCAGCAGGCAGCCATCGCTCAAGATCTCGTCGACTTCATGGACGCCCTGGACCTCGAACGCGTCGGCTTGGCCGGCTACGACTGGGGAGGCCGTGCCGCATGTATCACTGCCATCTTGGCACCCGAGCGCGTCCGAGCCCTGGTAACCATTGGTGGCTATAACGTGCAGAACACACTGGCACCGCCGCGTCCGGCCTCGGCTGAGGAAGAACGGGCGCTCTGGTACCAGTGGTACTTTAATACCGAGCGAGGGCGGGTGGGCCTCGAGCAGCTGCGTCGCCCCATCTGCCGACTCCTCTGGCGGGAGTGGTCGCCGACTTGGCACTTCGACGACGCCACTTTCGACCGTACGGCACCGTCTTTCGATAATCCTGATTTCGTGCCGGTCGTGATCCACTCGTACCGTCACCGCCACGGCAATGCCCCGAGTGACCCGCGCTTTGACGAAATCGAACGTCGCCTCGCCACGCGACCGCCGATCACGGTCCCGACCATGGTGTTACATGGGGCGGATGACGCCGTATCTCCACCTTACCGCTCTGCAGGGCATATGGCGCTTTTCCCGACGGGAACCGCTCGCCACATCGTGGCAGGTGCTGGCCATTTCATGCCGCGTGAACAGCCTCGTGCCGTCGTGGACGCGCTCCTCACCCTGCTGTCGCGTACGTGATCATCCTGGCCAGAATGACTTTGCAGTGCACGTGATGTGTTGTGCTCATACGATTGGAAGCCGAGACCAATGCCTGGAACCAAAACTCCATCGCTGCTTGAAGTCGCACGCAAGTTCGCACCCCAGATTCGCTCCTATGCCGATGAAATCGAGGCCACGCGCGAGCTCCCGCGACCGCTCTTCGAAGCCTTGGCGGACGCTGGAATGTTTCATATGGCGCTGCCACGCTCCCTGGGCTGCCCCGAGATCGACTTGCCCACCTATATCCAAGTCATCGAAGAGCTAGGGAAAGCGGATGCCAGCACCGCCTGGGTCATCAACCAGGGCGGCATTTTTGCCACCTACGCAGCGCGGATGCCGCCCGAGGCCGCGCGCGCCATCTGGATCGACACACCGCGCGGCGTCGTCTCCAACACCCCTGCCGCAACGGCGCAGGCCGTCGTCGTCCCCGGTGGCTACCGGGTCACGGGCCAGCAGGGCTTCAGCACAGGATGTCGGCACGCCTCCTGGGTAGCGGCCCATGCCCAAATCATCGAGAACGGCTGCCCCAGACTGCTGGACAACGGCGCCGTGGAGACGCGTTACCTGTTCGTACCGATAGCCGAAGCCGAACTCCTTGACACTTGGCACGTTCAAGGCCTGCGTGGCACGGGGACGCATCATTTCGCCGTGCATGATGTGTTCGTGCCAGCAGAGCGCAGCGTCTTGGCGGTCGGAGCCCCTCTGTTTGAGACCGGACCGCTCTACCAAATTCCCCGCACGCTGTTGTTCGCCTCGGGGGACGCCTCCGTGGCCCTGGGAGTGGCGCGCGCCGCCTTAACCACGTTTTATGAGCTGGCTGGCTCCAAGACACCTCGGGCCATGCGTGGGCTGTTGCGTGATGAGCCCATGGTGCAGGCAGACATCGGCCGCGCCGAGGCGAACCTCCGCGCTGGCCGCGCTTTCCTCACCGAGGCAGTCTGCGACCTGTGGGCCACCGTGACCGCCACTGGCACGATCAGCCTGGACCAGCGCGCTGCCTTGCGCATCGCTGCGACACATGCCATCTGGCTGGCAGTCCAGGTGGTCGAGACCGTTTACTACGCTGCCGGTGCAACTTCGATCTACAACAGGCATCCCCTCCAGCGCGCCTTCCAGGACATCCATGTCATCAGCCAGCACCTGCAGGCACGCCGCGCCCACTATGAGCTGGTCGGCCGACACTGGCTGGGGCTGGAGATCGACCAAACGAGACTCTAGCATGCGCAGACCATCCAAGACGCCGAGGTTCCGCGCAGGGCTCCAAGCGGGGGGCAGAGCTTGTCCGCCCCATGCGGTATGGGATGTTCGCGGCGGCCTACCTCATCGAGGGGAGGCGGCAGAGCTTTTTCGCCCCGTGTGGTATGGGACCTCCAAGGGAGGCGGGATGTCTGTTGGAAGGCGTAACGGGCGTTCGCAACTCCGAGGCTCCTTTCGTCATCGTTGAAATCCAGCGATGTACGGTGGAGCAGGCTACGCATTGGTCATCTTCTATCGCGACCTGGCGCTGCGAGGTTGCGGCCATTGGCGGATCGATGCCCAAATGGCATGTGCTAGGGCGCTTCAATCGATTTGCGTGTCATGGCGAAAGAGGTCATCTCCTACCGCGAGATGTGTCGGCGCGAAGGAACCAGGCTACGACGTGGTATGCACTTCGGACTTGGGGGGCATTATTCAGTCCTGCTCATGTCGGTGTTGCCGCGGGCTCCCTACCGCGATGGCATCCAGGATGGCGGCACCACTATCCTCTATCAAGGCCACGATGAGCCGCAGAGCGACGCGGTCCCCCATCCGAAAATTGTGGACCAACCTCTGCGTACCGCCCGCGGCCGGCCCACCGAGAACGCCAAGTTTTACCAAGCGGCCCAAGCCTATAAACAGGGCCTACGACCGCCCGAAGCGGTCAGGCTCTACGAGAAATGCCGACCAGGGCTATGGCTGTATCGCGGCGTCTTCCACCTGGTGGATGCCTGGCAAGAACACGATGGGAAGCGGCAAGTGTGCAAATTCAAACTCCTGGCGGTGGAAGCAGAGGATGGGGGCCAACCGGTCGAGTTTCCTCCCAAGCCACGGCGGAGCATCCCGAGAGCGATTAAGCTTGCCGTATGGCGGCGTGATGGTGGCAAGTGTGTCCTGTGCGGTGCCGTGAACAATCTGCATTTCGACCACATCGTCCCCATCTCGAAGGGCGGGATGTCGAATACGGCTGAAAACATCCAGCTGCTATGCGCCCGTCACAATCTCGCAAAAGGGGACAGGTGGACCTACAACAGTCGTGCCACCTCCTTGGCGAAGTAGGTCAAGATCATATCGGCACCGGCCCGCCGGATGCTTAGCAGCGACTCAAACATGGCCCGCTCGCCGTCGATCCAGCCCTGCTGCGCCGCGGCTTTGACCATGGCGTACTCACCGCTGACGTTATAAGCCGCCACCGGCAGGTCGAAGGTCTGCTTCACCCGATAGATGATGTCCAAATAGGGCAGGGCCGGCTTGACCATGATGATATCGGCCCCTTCCTCGATGTCGAGACGGATCTCCCGCATGGCCTCCTGGCTATTGGCTGGGTCCATCTGATAACTGCGGCGATCGCCGAATTGCGGTGCCGAGTCGGCAGCCTCCCGAAAGGGGCCATAGAAGCTAGAGGCGTACTTCGCGGCGTAGGACATAATGGGGATATACGAGAACCCCTCGGCATCGAGGCGCTGGCGGATGGCTTGCACCCGTCCATCCATCATATCCGAGGGCGCCACCATGTCGGCGCCAGCGCGGGCATATGCCAGCGCTGCTTTGGCCAGCAGCTCAACGCTGGCATCATTGACGACATGTTCGCCATCGACCACCCCGCAGTGCCCATGGCTGGTGTATTCGCACAGGCATACGTCGGTGATCACCCCTACACCGGGCAGCGCTTTCTTCAGCGCTTGTACGGCGCGTGGGATGATGCCGTCGTCGGCGTATCCCGATGAACCGACGGGATCTTTTCCCTCTGGCAAGCCGAACAAAATGACGGCAGGGATGCCGAGGTCATAAACCTCTTTGACCTCTTCGAGCAAGCGATCGATGGAGAGATGGAAGCTCCCAGGCATAGCCTGAATTTCTTGGCGGATGCCATGGCCAGGTACCACAAACAAGGGGTAGATCAGGTGATCGACCGCAAGATGGGTCTCACGCACCATGCGACGCCAATACTCCTGCTCACGCAGGCGACGGGGGCGGTAAATCGGAAAGCGCATGTAGCGATCCTTTCATCAAAGAGGCAGCGAGGGGGATCGGCCTGAGGACTGCGTAGGAAATGCGCCTGGCTCAGTCCTCAGCACTCATTACTCAGCACGATCGTTTCGGAGGCCTCGATGCCTCTGTAGTAATCGACAATCGCCTCGGCCAGTCCAGGGATGGTATAGTCACTCGCTACGATCGCAGGCATCAAACCGTAGGCCTGCGCCGTCTCCGCGGTGACCGGGCCGATGCATGCCACGACGACGTGGCGCAACAGTTGGGGCAGATCGATGTCCCCCATCAGCGCGGCGAAATTCGTCACCGTCGAGGAACTGGTGAAGGTGATCACCGCGATATCCCCACGGGCCAGACGTTGCTGTACCTCGGGGTCAACGGCATCGGTAGGAAGCACGGTACGATAAGCCTCGACGACATCCACATGGGCGCCGTGTGCAGCCAAGGCACGGGGCAAGATATCACGGGCAACCGCAGCGCGGGCCAGGAGAATACGGCGTCCCTCCAGCGGAAAGGCGGCCATCGCCTCGATGACGGCTTCCGCTCGGTATTCCTGCGGCATGACCTCGACGCGCAATCCGTGCGCCTGCAGGGCTTTCGCCGTTTCGGGACCGATGGCGCAGAGCCGAAGTCGCTTCACATCCGCAGGTGGCACGCGCTGACGTTCGAGACGGGAGAAAAACGCCCGCACACCGTTGACGCTGGTGAACACCAGCCAATGATAGGATGTCAAGACGGCGATGGCCCGATCGAGCGGCTCCCACGAAACGGGAGGAGCGATCTGAATCGTCGGCAGCTCGATCGGCTCGGCGCCGAGTTCACGCAGCAAGGCGGCAAAGCGGCTAGCCTGTTCGCGCGCCCGAGTCACCAGGATCTTTTTGCCCCGCAACGGTGCCGGAGTCTGAGCTCCGCTCTGACTGATCGGCGTGATCGTCGACACCTTAGCCCTCCGACGAGCGAGCGGCGCCATAGATCTCGCGTAGGATGGCTTGGCCGCCGCGCTGCAACAATGCCTCCGCCAGGTCTACCCCGAGACGCTCCGGCATGTGTATCGCGCCCCAGCGCTCACAGCGCAGCATGGTATCGCCCTCCAGCGAGCTGATCATGCCGCGTAGCCACAGCTTATCCCCTTCGACGCTGGCCAGGGCGGCGAGGGGGATCTGACACCCCCCCTGGAGATGTGCGAGAAAGCTGCGTTCGGCGGCAATCGCCGCTTGGGTAGCCGGGGAGGTGAGCGGGGCGAAGAGGCGATGGGCCTCATCGTCGGCGGCGCGCATTTCGACCCCCAGCGCCCCTTGCCCCACGGCCGGAAGACAGATCTCCGGGGGAATAACCTCGCTGATGCGCCCCTCCCAACCCATGCGTAACAAGCCGGCAGCGGCGATGACGATGCCATCGAAGTCTTCCGCCTCGAGCTTGCGGAGACGAGTATCGACGTTGCCGCGGATGGGGACGATGGTCAAGTCTGGTCGCCAATGCAGCAGTTGGGCGCGCCGGCGCAGGCTACTGGTGCCGATGACGGCCTTCTCAGGTAACGTGGTCAACGTCACCCCAGCTCTCGCCACGAGGACGTCGCTGGGGTCCTTTCTGGCCGCCATGATTCCCAACGTTAGCCCTTTCGGCAGTTGGCTCGGGAGGTCCTTGACGCTGTGCACCGCCCAATCGATCCGCCCCTCAAGTAGGGCGACCTCGATTTCTTTCACGAACAGGCCTTTATCGCCGATCTTCGTGAGCGGCACGTCCTGGATTCTGTCCCCAGTGGTTCTGATCTCGACGATTTCCACCGTCAGGTCAGGCCAGGCGATCTTCACATGCTCGACCACCTCCTGCGTCTGCAGCAGGGCCAGAGCACTTCCACGGGTTCCGATACGAATCGATCTAGACATACATGTGCCGCTTTCTGGTGCGGGCAAGAAATGGCGCTGGCAACCTCTGCATCGGCGCTCCGTTACTGACGGTCATCATCCAGGCTGAAGAGATCCCGCAAAGCCTGCAGGTAGCGCGAACCAGCCTTGGATTGCGACTCCTGCTTGAGCCGGACGATGGGTGTGTGCAGAAGTTTATTGATGATCGACGACGCCATCGCCTCAATGGCTTCGCGCTCGGCGTCGGAGAACGCACCACTTTTCGCGAACAGTTTGGCCAATTCTTGGTTGCGAATCGCCTCGGCCTTGCGCCGCAGGCGGATCACCGCTGGGACGATCTGTTGCTCGTCGAACCACCGCAGCACGTCCTCGACTTCGCGCTCGATGATCATCTCACCCAGCGCCGCCTCGCGCTGGCGCGCCCTGAGGTTCTCCTGGACGACAAGCTGAAGATCGTCAATATCGTACAGATACACATTATCTAAGTCGTTGACCGTGGCATCGATATCGCGCGGAACGGCGATATCGATGAAAAACATCGGGCGATTCTTACGCAGCCGCAGGGCGTTTTGCACATCGGCCTTGCTGATGATTGGGGCAGGTGCACCGGTGGAAGTGACGACGATATCTGCATGGTGCAAGTAGCCGGACAATTCCCCCAACGGGACACCTTGTCCTTGCAGGCGCTCCGCCAGTTCCCTGGCGCGATCGAGAGTGCGGTTGGCGACGAGCAGATTCTTCACCCCCTGGCTGATGAGATGTCGTGCCGTGAGCTCCGACATCTCGCCGGCGCCGATGATCAGCACGGTTTTGGCATTGAGATCTTGAAAGATCTTTTTCGCCAGCGCCACCGCGGCATAGCTCACGGAGACGGCCTGTTCACCGATGCGCGTCTCGGTGCGCACACGCTTCGCCACGGCGAAGGCCCGTTCGAAGACTTGATTAAACACGCTGCCCGTGGCCTGAGCGCGGCGGGCAATCGCAAACGCCTCCTTGACCTGGGCGGTGATCTGGGGCTCGCCGACGACTAGCGAGTCGAGGCTGGAGACGACTCGGAAGAGATGGCGCAGAGCAGCGGCGCCGTGATACGTGTATAGATAAGGCTCGATCTCCTCCAGGGGAATGCCGTGGTAATCGCTTAAGAATTGGCGCAGGCGCGTGCTGCCATGAGCGAGATGCTGGATGTGGCCGTAGACCTCGACGCGATTGCAGGTCGAGAGGATGACGCGATCCCCACCCTCAGTGTAGTGCGCAAGCTTTTCGAGGGGCTCCTCCAGAGCAGTGTCAGGAAAGTATAAGCGCTCGCGTAGCTCGACAGGTGTCACTTTATGGCTCAAGCCGACGACGACGATGTGCATATGGAGTGGGTCTCACAGGGCTTTCCCTCTTTGCTGCATCCTCTTCCCCTCAGGGGAAAAAGCAGGTCGGAGGGAAATCAGCCAAGTGTATGCAACAGATATCCCAGGCTCACGGCACAGAATCCCACCACCACCGCGAGGGCGGCGCGTCGCCCGCGCCAGCCGAGATACCACCGTCCGATGAATAACCCCAGATAAATGCCCCAGATCACGATCAGCGGCCAGGTCGTCCGCTGCCAGATCCAAAACGAACCGCGGGCATACCTCGCCCAAATCGCCCCTGTAATGATGCCCTGCGTCAGCAGGGGCACGCCGAAAGCCAACGCCCAGAAATTCAAGCGATCGAGCATTTCGAGAGAAGGCAGGTGCGCGGAAAGCCCGCCCGGCTGCTTGGCCTTGAGGTAACGGTCTTGAATCAAATACATCAGGCCCCCGCAAAAGGTCAGAGCAAACGCCGCATTCCCCAAAAAGGCCAACACGACATGCGTGATCAGCCAAAAACTGGTGAGAGGGGGAAGCAGTGCCGCATCATGTGGCAGCGCCAGACCCAACACCAGAGCGAGTAAGGCGATGGGCACCAGGAAGGAGCCCAAGGCGCGGATGCGCGTCAGGGCCTCGGCGATCAAGTAGACCAGGAGCACCGTCCACGAGAAAAAGGCCGTAGCACCATAGACCTCCGAGAACAGCAAGACACCTGCACGCGAGGCTTCCACGCTAAGATATCCTGTATGTAGAACAAACCCTGTGCACGCCGCCCCTAACGCCCAGCGCAGCAGCATGCGCTGCTGCGAGGCCAATGAGAGCCAATGAAACAACGTGCTCAGGATATAACAGAATAGGGTCAAGTTGTCGAGGATGACGCTCATGACCCATCGACTTTCAGCTTACATCTCCCCACCGGCTCCTTCGCTGGTTACGAGGCAAGGGCTGTAGACAGGCAAAAGATGCTGCACTCTCGGCGGCGTCGCTTACGGCCTCGCCCTCCACTGCAATGCGGAAAGTCTCTCCCTCTCCCAGCCTCTCCCCTTCATCGAGAGAAGAAAGCGTGAGTGGAGGATTATCGTTCAGCGACAGCATGGTCTGAGGGGATAGGCCGCATCGCTCGATCGCGTAACCAGTGATCGGCCAGCACCAGCGCGACCATCGCTTCGGCCACCGGCACAGCCCGTGGGCAGAGACAGGGATCATGACGCCCATGCACTTCGAGGTCGACCTCGGCGCCGGTCGTGGTGACTGACCGCTGGGTTTTGCTGATCGACGAGGGGGGTTTTACCGCCAGGCGGATAATGAGATCCTCGCCGTTGGAGATGCCGCCCAGCATACCTCCGGCGTGATTGGTCCGGGTGCGAATCCGCCCCGACGCGTCAGTATAAAATTCATCGTTATGCTCGGAGCCTCTAAGCGTGATGCTGCGGAAGCCGAGCCCGATCTCAACCCCCTTGATGGCATTGATGCTCATCACCGCTTTGGCTAGGTCGGCATCGAGACGATCATACACCGGATCGCCCAATCCCACCGGGACACCCGTTGCGACGACCTCGACGATACCCCCTACCGAGTCCCCTTCCGCTTTCGCTGCCAGGATGAGCGCTTCCATCTGCTTGGCCGCCTCGCGATCGGGGCAACGCACCGGATTGCGCTCGATCTCCTCGACCTCGACGACTTGCGCTTCGATCGCCCCCACCTGACGCGTGAATCCATAGATGCGCACGCCGATGGTGCTGAGCAACTTCTTGGCGATCGCGGCAGCCGCCACGCGGCACGCGGTTTCGCGGGCGCTGGAGCGACCCCCGCCCCGATAGTCGCGGATGCCATACTTCAGCTCATAGGTGAAATCCGCATGGCCGGGGCGATAAATGTCCTTGATCGGCTCATACTTGCTGGAATCAGCATCTTTATTCCACATGAGCAGGGAGATCGGCGTCCCCAGGGTGCGCCCCTGAAACACGCCCGACAGGATCTCCACCCGATCCTCTTCCTGGCGTGGTGAGGTGACCCGGCTTTGGCCGACGCGGCGTCGGTTGAGATCGTGCTGAATATCCTCGGCCGACAGCGCCAGCCCGGCTGGACAGCCGTCGACGACGACACCGATAGCGCGCCCGTGCGATTCTCCCCACGTCGTAATACGAAACAGCTCGCCAAAGCTATTCCCGGCCACGGGCTGTCTCCTCTTTCCCCCTACTTCGTGGTTCCACTGTCCCTTGCGACGTGCCAACTCTACACGACTCTCGCCCCAATGTAAACGTTTCCGTCACCCCGACGCAAGCGCATCGAGGAGGTGCTAGGTCGACGCTTTCGGAGGACACCTCATCTGCCTGGGTCTTCCAGACCTCGAAAAGCATGGCGGTAATGGCGGCGACAACGGCAGCCTCGGACATTTCGGTGAGTGAAAACCAGCGGATCCCCGCGAGTCGCCTAAACCAGGTCATCTGACGTTTGGCTAAGCGCCGGGTCTGGCGCTCGATGAGCTCGCCCGCCTGTGTCCGGTCGATCTCCCCGGCAAGATAGGCGACCATCGCCCCATAGCCGACACTCTGCAGGGTAGGCAGGGTCGGGGAAAAACCCATGTCGAGGATGGCTTGCACTTCGGCAGCAAGGCCCTGCCTCAACATAGCCTGCGTACGGGCGGCGATACGCCGGTGCAAATCCTCGCGGCTGCGGGTGAGGCCGATGAGAATGAAGTCTTGTCGCCGCGGAGCCTGCTGCCATTGGTGCTGCCACTGCGAGATCGGCGTTCCGGTTAGGGTGTAGATCTCCAGGGCACGAATAATCCGGATGCGGTCGTTGGGATGGATGCGCGCCGCAGCGTGCGGATCTACCTCACCCAGGCGGTCGTGCAGGGCGTGTACCCCTATGGCTCGGGCCTCAGCTTCCAGGGCGGCTCGCAATTGAGTATGGGCTCCTGGGCCGGGAAACAGCCCATCGGTCAGGGCGCGGATGTACATCCCACTGCCTCCGACGACCAGGGGTCGTTTGCCGCGTGCCTCGATGGTGCGGATGCAATCCCAAGCCATACGGACAAAGGACGCCGCATTGAGATCGTCATCGGGATCGAGGAGATCGACCAAATGGTGGGGCACGGCCTGCCGCTGGGCAGGGGTAGGCTTTGCGGTGCCGATGTCAAGATAGCGATAGATTTGACGGGAGTCGGCGCTGACGATCTCGGCGTCGCAACGCAGAGCGATGGCAAGACTGAGGTCGGTTTTGCCGACGGCGGTAGGTCCGACGATGACCGGGATCGGATGTCTCATGTCTCACATCGTCGCCTCCGCCAGTGCTTGTGCAAACGCGGCAAAGGCATCCGGCGTGAAGAGCACGAAGACCACCCGTGTGAGAGAGGTCTGCGGGGTGTTGCGCAGAGTGGTACAGGTGGCGTCGATCATCACCTGCGCCGCTTCCTGCATAGGAAAGCCTCCCACACCCGTGCCCAATGCCGGGAACGCGATGCTGGCGAGCCCTAATTCCATCGCGCGCTTCAGGCTATTGATGGTCGCCTCCCGGATGAGGTCAGCATCGGTGACCAGGTCCTGGCCCATGGCCGCGGCATGAATGACGTGACGAGCTTTCAGCGCACCGCCGCCTGTCACCACGGCTTCGCCCACGGCAATCGGCCCCAGGCGGACCGCTTCGTCCTCAATCACCTGTCCCCCTTTGCGCTTAATCGCACCCGCAACGCCGGCGCCCATCCAGAGATGATTATTGGCGGCATTGACGATCGCGTCCACGGCGCATTCAGTGATGTCCCCTTGGGTCACCTCGAGCGTGGTCGCTCCCATTTGCCTCTGCATGCTTGCTCCGTGTGCCTGACGACGAGGCGCGAGGCAGATCACCCTCTATGCTAGGGCATCCCCAATTGTCTGATCCCCAGAGACGTATGACGTCGTTGCCTCCAGCGTTTCCTTGACGGTGACCATCATAGCATCGGCTGCCAAACCGTCGCCAATGTTATTGTGGCCGCCCCAAAAAAAGCTCCCAGCCTCCAGTATCTGGAGACGAGAGCTAAATGCTCATGGCATCACTCGTCTTCCCAGGGTCTCTATGGCTCGCCGTTATGGCTGACGGGGGCTGTTTGCCATGAAGCTGTCGCAGCGCGAGAACCCTCTAGTGGGCACGCGATTCGCGCATCAATCGATGATGCGCCACGACCTGTTCCACTGGTCCTGAGACGATATAAAGCCCAAACAACACACAAATCAACAGCTCTGGTTTGAGAATGAGGGCCAGCAATGGAATGGCTAAGAGGATCAGCCAATGAGGATGCCGCCCCTTCAGGCGCATGTTCTTGAAGCTGCGGTATTTGATGTTACTCACCATCAGGAAGGCCAAGCCACAAGCCACTCCTAGGATGACCAACGGCTTGGGTTCGGCGAGGGCGATGAAATCCTTGCTCAAGAGGATCAACGACGCGACCATCCCGGCCGCTGCTGGGATGGGCAGCCCAGTAAAGTGAAAGCCGGCGCTTTGACCGACCTGGACGTTAAAGCGGGCCAACCGCAGCGCCCCGCAAATCAGGAAGATAAACGCAGCGATCCAGCCGAAACGTCCAACGGGCTCTAGCGCCCAAAGGTAGAGGATGAGGCTTGGGGCAACGCCGAACGAGAGCAGGTCGGCCAACGAGTCGTACTCCACGCCGAAGTTGCTCGTGGTTTTGGTCAGGCGTGCGACTTTGCCATCGAGCCCGTCAAAAACGACGGCGACTAAAATGGCAAGAGCAGCCTGATAGAAATCCTCGCGCAGGGCCGCGATAATGCCATAGAACCCGCAGAATAGATTGGCAGTCGTCAATACGCTGGGGACGACCTTCCACAGACTGCCACTCCTCATCCTACTCTCCTTATGTCTATTCTACGCTCAGCCGTCGACTCGGGTCGCTGCTGGCTCTGTGATGCTTCGATGCCCCGCTCGACGTCTTTATACCCCAGCTGAGGATTGAAGCTGCGCTAGTTGGGGGCTACACGCTGCGATGACGCTCTCACCTCCGCGCACCCGCTGTCCCACCTGAATATGCACCACGAAGTCCGCTGGGAGCAGCACGTCCACCCGCGAGCCAAAGCGGATGAGCCCAAATCGTTCCCCGGCCCGTAAGTGATCGCCCACCTTGGCTCGGCAAACGATGCGCCGGGCGAGAATCCCCGCGATCTGTTTCACCACCACACATAGCTCCCCAGCCCGGAAGGTTACGATGTTCTGTTCATTCTGCGCCGATGCAGCAGGCTTGAAGGCCGGCAGAAACTTCCCCGCCTGATAACGCATGTCAGCCACCGTTCCTGCGATAGGCGCGCGGTTGACGTGCACGTCGAACACCGAGAGAAAGATGCTGATCAGCGTCCCGGCTGGCAGTGCCTCCCCTGGGGGGATCGGCCTGATGTCGACGATTTTGCCGTCTGCTGGGGAAAGCAGTAACCCCGACTGCGTAGGGATCGACCGCTCAGGGTCGCGAAAGAAATAACCCACAAAGGCGGCCAGAAGCAGGAAGGTGACGCCAAGGACCGGGATGGTAGCGAGGCCAATAACCGTTAATCCCAGCAACGGCAGAAGAAATGGCCATGCTTCGCGGGCGATCGGCAGGCGCACGTTGATTACAGGCCTCCTTTGCGCAGCCAACTCATCATCTGGCGCAGACGTGCTCCGACAACCTCGATCTGATGCTCGGCATCGCGCTGGGTGAGGGCGTTGAAAACCGGTCGATTGGCTTTATTCTCCATGATCCACTCACGCGCGAATTCGCCCGATTGAACCTCCGCCAAAATCTTTTTCATCGCTTCGCGGGTCTCCTGGGTGATAACTCGGCGCCCGCGGGTGATGTCGCCGTATTGCGCAGTATCGCTGACCGAATAGCGCATCATGCTGATGCCGCCTTCATACATCAGGTCGACGATCAGCTTCAGCTCATGGAGGCATTCGAAATAGGCGATCTCCGGTTGATACCCGGCATTGACCAACGTGTCAAAGCCGGCTCGCACCAACTCGGTGACCCCTCCACACAGGACAGCTTGCTCACCGAATAAGTCGGTTTCAGTCTCCTCACGGAAGGTCGTTTCGATCACCCCAGCTTTCGTGCCTCCAACCCCTTTGGCGTAGGCGAGCGCCAATTGCTTGGCATGGCCCGTAGCATCCTGATGGACCGCCAACAGACAAGGCACCCCAACGCCTTCGGTGAAGAGACGCCGCATGATATGGCCCGGAGCCTTCGGCGCGATCATGAAGACGTCTAGGTCGGGCGAGGGTTGGACCTGACCGAAGTGGATATTGAACCCGTGAGCAAAGGCCAGAGCATCTCCACGATCCAGGTTCGGCGCGATTTCTTCGCGGTAGGTATCGCCTTGCCGTTCATCGGGGATGAGGACCATCACGATGTCAGCAGCTTTGACAGCCTCGGGTGTGGTCATGACGCGAAACCCATCGCGCTCCGCCACCGCCCAAGATTTGCTGCCCTGCCGCAAGCCGACGACGACATCCTGGCCGTTGTCGCGCAGATTTCCGGCGTGGGCATGCCCCTGGCTTCCATAGCCGATGATGGCGATACGTTTCCCCTCCAGCAGTTTCAGATCTGCATCTGCGTCGTAATACAGCGTTGCCATGGGCCTTCCCCTTAAAAACACAATGCTGAGTTCTGAATACCGAGTATTTAGATGCCTTCCACACTCAGCACTCAAGACTCAGCATGCGTCTTCTACGAAATCGCCTTGCTGCCACGGGATAAGGCGACGGGACCGGTGCGTACGATTTCCAGGATGCCAATCGGTTTAATCAAATCGATGAAGGCGCGAATTTTGTCCCCATCACCCGTCACCTCGATGATGTAGGATTTCTGGCCGACATCGATGATGTTGCCGCGAAAGATATCGGTCACGCGCAAAATTTCCGCGCGCTGCTCGGGTTCCGCCCGCACCTTGACGAGGACCAATTCGCGCTCCACGAAGGTCTCGCGGCTCAGATCGACGACTTTGATGACATCGATCAGCTTATTGAGTTGCTTCGTCACTTGCTCGATAATACGAGCATCGCCGCTGGTGACGATGGTCATGCGAGACAGTGTCGGGTCTTCGGTCTCCGCCACCGCCAGGCTTTCGATGTTGAAGCCGCGACCGGTGAACAGTCCCGCGACGCGTGCTAGAACCCCGACCTTGTTTTCCACGAGGACCGAGATCACATGGGCACGGGAGGCTTTGTCATGAGGCGTATGAGTCGATGCGTGACGTGGGGCCATGGTAGTGATCGCCGTCATCGTTCTAGGCCAGGACCATTTCGCGCAAGGCAGCCCCGGCCGGAACCATGGGATAGACTTTTTCCTCGGAATCGATGACCACTTCGGCCACAACTGGACCGGGGGTGGCGAATGCCTGCTGCAAGGTCGGTAGGACTTCATGGGGCTTTGTCGCCCTGAAGCCTTTCGCCCCATACGCCTCAGCTAACTTGACGTAGTCGGGAATAGTGCCAAGATAGCTGTGGGAATACCGTTTGTTGTAGAACAGTTCTTGCCACTGCTTCACCATTCCGAGGTAGTGATTGTTGAGAATAACGATTTTAACCGGCAACTGATATTGCACCACCGTTGCCAGCTCATGTGAGGTCATCTGGAAACTGCCATCGCCATCGATGCCGATGACCATCCGGTTCGGAAAGGCCACTTGCGCCCCGATCGCTGAAGGTAAGCAGTATCCCATGGTGCCAAGGCCGCCCGATGTCAACCAAGTGCGGGGTTGCGTGAAGCGGTAAAACTGTGCCGCCCACATCTGGTGCTGGCCCACCCCCGACGTGATGATGGCATCTTTGGGGGCTAGCTTGCTGATGGTCTCGATGACGTATTGCCCCTTGATGCTTTCATCGTCTTGGTGATACCGCAACGGGTGCTCGGCGGCCCAACCTCGAACCGTGTCTAACCACTCCTGGTGATCGCCGGCCCAATCTTTCTTAATGGTTTTCACCACGTCGATCAGGGCACGCAGCACGGTCTTCACGTCCCCGACGATGGGGATATCCGTATGCACGTTCTTGCCGATGTTCGACGGATCGATGTCGATATGGATGATGGTCTCTGCTTTCTCGGCAAACGCATCCAAGCGGCCGGTCACGCGATCGTCGAAGCGGGCTCCGATGGCGAAGATCAGGTCGGCCTCGCACATCGCCATGTTGGCCCAGTACGTACCATGCATGCCCAACATCCCCATGGCGAGGTCGTGCGTCTCCGGAAACACTCCCAGGCCCAACAGCGTCGTCGTCACTGGCGTATGGATGAGCTCGGCCAATTCGCGTAACTCTGGCGCGGCGTTGGAGCTGATTGCCCCACCGCCCACGTAGAGGACTGGACGCTGCGCTTGGGCCAACGCCTTGGCGGCACGTCGAATCTGGCCGGGATGTCCGAGATACGTCGGCGCATAGCCGCGGATTTTCGCCTCTGCCGGATACTTGAACTCCGTCTCGGCCTGGCTGACATCCTTCGGAATATCCACCAAGACCGGGCCGGGCTTCCCCGTCTGCGCGATGAAAAAGGCCTCCTTGATCGTGCGGGCCAAATCCTCGACCCGACGCACTACGTAGCTGTGCTTAACGCAGGGAAGGGTGATCCCGAAAATATCGGCCTCTTGAAAGGCATCGTTGCCGATCACCGTCGTGGGCACCTGACCGGTAAACACCACCAGGGGGATGGCGTCCATATTGGCCGTCACCAGGCCAGTCACGCAGTTCGTAGCCCCAGGCCCCGAGGTTGCGAGGCAAACCCCAGCCCGTCCCGTTGCCCGTGCGTAACCGTCGGCCGCGTGTACAGCACCTTGTTCGTGCCGCATAAGAACATGCAGGAGCGGGGCATCCAATAGGATGTCATAAATCTTCAAGACCACACCGCCTGGATGTCCGAAAATCACCTCCACGCCTTCTTTCAGCAGACAATCCACGAAGATTTCCGCGCCACTTTTCTTCACCGCCGGTTACCTCCTGAATCCCCCATCCTTGGTGTCGCGCCCCTGCTTCCCGCAAGCGTTTAGACCGACCCCTTGCCGATCTTGCTACAATCGTCCTACCGGCGCTTGTGACCAATTCCCCCTCGGGGAGATCTCACCACGCCGTCCCCGCGGTTGCCGATGACGGAAAGCCGCGCCTGGTTGGCAAAAACCCTAGCAAACGGCCCTCGCGAAGTCAACCGAAAAATGCGGCCCATCTACTTACCGAGACGGGCTTTATATTCCCTTAAAATCTCTGCCATACGGTCCTTGCCGCGTAGCTTAATCTTCTGCACACGTTTCCTCTCAACTTCCTGCTCGCTCGTCAGGAAACGCAATTTGTTGAACTCGTCCAATTGCTGCTCGTACCGCAGGTGCTCTTCCATGAGTTGGCGGAATTCGGGGTCTGTTGCCTTGAGGTGTTCGATGAGGGCGTTCTCATCCATCTCCATATGATGATCACCTCCTCATATCGGTGACAAATCGTCTGGCCGGTGGCGAGACCAATTGATCTCTGCCTCGGATGGTCGGACATAGGTAGGGCTCAGCGTGCCCGTCGGCCCATGCTGTCCAGCGGCCGCTTGGGCTAACGCCAAAGCTCCCACCTGGACGCTACACGGCATGCCCAACCACGGCGGCGCCAAAATCGCTCGCTCGCCGAGCTGCGTTTGCCAGACATGTCGGTACACTTCAACCCCGGTGCCGAGCAAAATGGTCGGCTCAGTGATGTTAGCACAAAACGCCTCAGGGGTCATAACCAGGTTGGGCGTGAGGCGCAGGAGGCCATTGGTGGTCGGACGAAAGATCGCGCCGAAAACTTCCCCCTTGCGAGCATCGAGGAGAGCACAAACAGGCTGGGCCGCGAAAGGCACCTTCAGGGCCAGGGCTTCAAGGGTATCGATCCCCAGGACTCTGCGGTTCAGGGCCTGCGCCAGTCCAAGAAGCGTGGCGATACCGATGCGAAGCCCGGTGAATGACCCTGGTCCCTGACTGGCGGCGAAGGCATCGATGGAAGCCAGCGGAGCTGATGCGAGGGCTAGCGCTTGATGGATGAGCCCGAGTAGATGCGGGGCATGCGAGCTACGGACATCGACTTGGAGATCGCACAGGATGCGATCGGGCTCTATGAGCGCCACCCCTTCTGCCAGGGTTGAGGTATCTACAGCCAAAATCCGCATTTCTGTTTGTATCCGTGCCCATCGGGCAACGGTCATGTACCATTGTGGTACCGGTGGGCTCGATTACCGTATCTGCACCGATCGCCGTGCCTCGTCTTCTCCCCTGGTCCCAACTCTTCGTAGGGAAGCATTCACCGCCGAGAACTCCTGGGCCCAGGTTTGGCATCGGCGCGGTGAGTGCTTCCCATGTGTGGACGTCTGCGGCAGCCAACCCGCGGCAGCTAGATCCCAAACGGGTTCACGATCAGCAGAATCAAGCAGACCACGAGCACGTAGATGACCAACGATTCGATCAGCGCCAGACCGATGATCATCGCGGTAGTGATTGGACCCGAGGCGCCTGGATTGCGGGCGATCCCTTCCAGAGCGCTACGAATGCCGCGGGACTGCGAGAACGCGCCCCCGATGGCGGCGATCGCCAAGCCGAAGGCCGTGCTGATGGCGGCCATCGCGAAATAGCGTAACTCCGCCTCCGACCTTTGAGCTGCCTCAGCTGCCTGCGCCGCAGTGCTGAACGTCAGGAGCAACATGATCACCGCCAATCCAAGCCATGCCAACTTCCTCCCCATCCAAGCTCCCCCTTTCTCTCGTAGCAACGGACGCCACCTCAGCGTCTACGGGTTAATGATGCTCCTCTTCTGCACCAGCGATGTAGATCATCGACAAAAGGATGAACACAAATCCCTGGATGAAACTCACGAAAATCCCCTGCAACACGATCACGAGGGGGGCGATCACCGGCACCAACAGGGTAATGATGATCAGCACGATTTCATGGCCCCGCATATTGGCGAACAAACGCAAGGCGAGCGTAAATGGACGGATGAAATGGCTGATCAATTCAATGGGCAGCATCAGAGGCGCAAGCCACCACACTGGTCCTGTGAATTGTTTGAGATATGCGATGCCGTGCCGTCGAAAGCCGATCGAATGATAGTACAAGAAGATAGTGATGGCACAACCTGCGGTAACATTGATGTTCACCGTCGGCGAGAATAACCCTGGAATGATGCCCAATAGGTTTGAGGTCACAATCAACAGGGCGATGCCGCCGATAATGGGCAGGTGTTGTCGCGCATGGTGCCCCATCACCCGCTCCATGAACCCCAAAAGCCCTTCCACCACGAGCTCCATCATGCCTTGGCCGCCACTCGGTAAGAGTTGCAAGCGCCGGGTGCTTAAATAGGCGACGACGAGCAGGAGAGCCATCACCACCCAGAGGTACGCCAGATGTGGGTAACGCTCCGCCCCGGGAATCAGACTCAGGTATAAATACGGTTCTTTCATGAGTTAGTCCTATCGTTCGATGAAGGGCTTCGGGCGTCTGATACCGGCCAAGCAGATACTGACGAAAAGCACCGATAGGCCGGCCAAAAATCCCACGGGCTCTACAATCTGATACCGGAAGAGCAGATACACCACTCCGGTGATGAGCAGATACTTCGCGAGGTAGGCACCCACCACCACTTTTTGGATGCGGCCGTAGCGTTGGCGCCGCTGCGGATCGACCACGGCGATGAGAAACACCTCCAGCCACTTAAAATGCAAGACACTCAGCGCCCCCCCGAGCGCACAGCCCGCCGCCACATGGGGGTAGCCGGCTAGCAGCACGCTGAGCGTCAACAGGCCAGTCATTCCCCATCCACACCACTCCACCCGCCTCAGCAGCTCCGACTCGCGAGTTGTCGTCATCTAACCCTTCCGATGACGCTGCATCACGCGAAACAGGTTGACGAACCCAGCAGCGATGCCAAAAGCCAGGAACAAGAGGGTCAACCAGGGATTCGTGCCGAGAACCCGATCGAGAAAGTAGCCGATCGCCAGGCCGACGAACGTCCCCAGCACCAAATGCAACCCTACCGTCCCTAAGACCCCAAATTGGCGTAGGATTTCATACTTCAGGTTGGATCGATCATTGGCCATGATCCCCTCGGCACCGCGATCAGCCCATGCATTGGGGCGCGAGGTCGATCCTGCCTGCATCCTAGTGGGGATTCGTCGCCGACCCACTCCCCGGACCATTGCCGCTCGAACCGGGCGTCACTTGTGCGGCTATCTGCTTTGACAAGCTCTCGAGATAGGCCACGATCGCCGTGGCCTCGGCGTCGGTCAGGCCGAGATTCGGCATGATCGTCGCCGGCTCGAAGGCCTGTGGGTTTTTAATCCACTGCACCATCCAATCGGGATTTAAGCGCCGCCAGGCATCAGTCAAATCCGGCCCCACCGCGGCGCCGACCGCCTTGCCTTGGATTTGGTGACAGGTAAAGCAGGGGTACTTCTCCCAATAAAGCTTTTCTCCCTGCGCCGCCATATCCGGAGTGATCGCTTGGGCGATCTGGGGTACTTTCGGCACCCGCTGATCGATAAACGCCGTCATGATGTAATCCCGCAGGGTCACGGCCTCTTGGTCCGTCAAGGGGAAGGTTGGCATGCGAGCCGTCATCATCGGGCGAATCGCGTGGGGGGCCCTCAGGAAGCTCAAGAGCCACTCCCCACGGGCTTTACTTCCTTCATAGGCCAGGTTTGGGGCAATCGTTCCGCCTTGGCCGGCGATATGATGACATCCCAGGCAGTTGTATTTCTGGAACAGGTGCTGCCCGGCCACGCGCAACGCCTCGTCTTCAGAGGGCACGCTGATGTAGCCTGGCGGCAATTTTTCATCGGTGAAACTGCGCAGCAGCACCAGCAACGCCGAAGCGTCTTCATCCGAGAAGGCGAAATTGGGCATTTGCTGGATGATCCGGTCGGTGGCGTACATCCGAGCATTTTTCATCTTGCCGAACGACCACCCCTCCCAGGATTCTTCGATCTTCTGCCCATCCGCGTAGAGGTTGATGAGGCGCTCGATCGGCGTGATATCGTGAGTCTTCTTCTTGACTAACGGCACATCGCCGAAGGCCATCTCCCACGGCCGCTTGTCGGCGTACGTGGTCAATTCAGGCCCAACCCGCGGCTGTCCTTCCATCCCCGCTATATCATGACACCCATAGCATCCGTAGCGACCAATGACGCGGTTGCCTTGGTCGACGACTTTGTGATCAGCCAGTTTTGCGGCCAACGCCGGTGATGCGGTCTTCTCGCCCAGCGTCATCAGGTAAGCCGTGATGTGGGCTGCTTGCTCATCGCTCAGTCGCAAGCTGGGCATGGCTGTGTGGGGCAAGTAATCCTGCGGGTTCTTCACCCAGCCAAACAGCCAATCGGCGTTCACCTTGCTGGCGACGCGACTGAGGTCGGGGGCGAAGGTATTCCCCGCGCCGTTGATTTGATGGCATCCCAGGCAACCGATGTCCTGTACCAGTTTCTGCCCGGCGGCGACATCCCCATTCCCCAGATATTTCGGGCCTTGATAGGGTTGCGAAGCGCTGAGGAGGTAGGCAGCGGCCGCCTCAGCCTCTTCCTGCGTGAAGTGGAAATTGGGCATCTTGGCGTGCGCCCAATAGGCCTTCGGCTCCTTAATCCACTCCACGAGCCAGGACGCATCGACCTTGCTGGCCACCTGTCGCAGGTCAGGGGCGACCTTCGGCAGGCTCTCAAACCCTTCGACCAGATGGCAGCCGTGGCAGCCCCGGGTCTCGAATAGCCGCTGCCCGCGGGCGATGGTTGAGGCGAACTGTAAGGTGGAAATCTCTGGCTGATGGCACTTGCGGCATTGCGACTGAATCCATGTGCCGGTGAGCAGGGGTTCAGCCAAGCGCGGGGTTTGATCGAAGAGATGGAGCTCGCCGTGTGCCGTCGACACGGTGAGCGCGACCCCTTGCCCAGCATGACAGACCGTACAGCCAAACTTTTCGACGGGGTGATGGGCCAGGAGAATCTCACGATGCGGATGAGTCATGTACGGATTGGGCTCGCCTTCGAATCCAGCGCGGTCGATGCCGACATGACAGGTCTGACAGCGTTCGACCCGCATGAGGGGTTCATCAAAATTGGTCCGGTTCAAGCCGGTGAGCACCACCTGCTTGATTTCTGGCGGTTTAGGCACTCTCAAACCGGGCAGAACAGGCGGCATGATCTCGTTGATGCGGTCACGCAACCGCTGTATATCGGCCAGTCGGATGCGCCGCTCCTCCTCCAACTCGCGCACAGGAGCCTCGGCCTGTCTGATCTCGGCTTGTAGCGCCTCCAGTCGGCCCCGGAGTTCAGCGATGGGGGCTTCGAGGTCGGCGACTTGCCGCTCAAGCCGCTCGACGCGCGCCTTATATCGGGCCGCCGTGTCGCGATCTCCTTCGTGCTCGGCCTTTTTATATTGATAATACTCAGCGTCGAGGCGGCTTTTGGCGAACTGTTGCTCCTGGGAGATGTCGGCCAGCCGGTTTCTGAGCTGCGCCAGCTGCGCCTTGGCCCTCTGATACGTCGCATCGTCCTCCAGGGCGGCCTGCGCTTGACGAAGTTTGGCCTCGAGCTCTTCTTGCGCGGGCGACAAGGCCTCTTCTTTGGCTGTAAGCTCGGCCCGCAATTTGTCGTATTCGATCTCGTAGAACGTCGCTTGGTATCGTTTCCATGGCCGACGCACGAACGTCTCATCGACCACCGTATAGATCGACGCCACTACGAGGATCAGAGTGACCGCAAAAAATATCCGGCTCAGCGAGCGTTCTTCATCCGGTCGGTAGTCTTGAGCCATGGAGAATCGCGTTCCCTCTTTTCCCATCGCGTGGGGCGGTTAGAGATTAAACCAAGGAGTGACCCAGATGTATTTGATGTTAAAGGCCAGCCGCAGCACCATCTTCAAGGGCAGCAGCATCATGGTGACGAACAAGAAAGCCTTTACCCCAAACCGCACCCAGCCTTCTTCGGCGACTTTGGCACGACGGGCCAGATAGAAGATGCCGGCGCCCACGGCATAGTAGCCGCCCACGAAGAGTGCCCCAAAGAGCGCCGCGCCGAAGGCGGAACGAATGCCGAAGATGGCGTGGAGATCTACATTGGTGAGCGCCGCCACCTTGTGGGGATCCCACTCTTGCCAGGGCCAAAAGAGGTTCCATCCCGGCCCGCGGAAGAACACCCCGAGGATGATCAGCGCCACCCACAACACTAAAAATCCAAACAAAAAGGTGCTGATGGCAAAGGCTCGCTCGCGGAGGGTGTAATACCCCTGGCCGCGTGGGTTGACATCGATATATGGGATGGCCATCAGGCCAACGATAATCAATGTCGGCAAGACCACCCCAGCAAACCACGGATCGAAGTACACCAACATCTCCTGCAAGCCCAGGAAGTACCAAGGAGCCTTGGACGGATTGGGTGTCTTCGTCGGATTGGCGATTTCCTCTAGAGGGGCATCGAGCGCAAACGACCAGATCGTCAAAAAAGCCATCAGGGCGATGGTGCACACGAACTCGTTACGCGTCAGATAGGGCCAGGTATAGATCTTGTCGTCGGCGGCGCGCACGGGCTTCGGCGGTGACTGTGGGCCCGCAGGAGCAGCGCGCTGGCCCCCTCGTTCAGGGGTAGCTTGGGCCTCTTCAGCCATCGTAGGATCTCCTCATGAATCGGTCCCTCATCCCTCTGTCTTATCGTGCCCCATTAGCTTGGGAATCAGCCGCCGGCGACCATGCCACCGGGCGGCTATGAGCGTCGTCGTCCACTGGGCCGCAGGCGGGATCATAGGGGACCTGAGATGCCGCCGTCTTTCCGCACCCGCCAGAAATGTACCATCATCAAGGCACCCGCGAACAGGGGGAGGAAAATACAGTGCAGGACGTAGAAGCGCAGCAGCGTCGCCGAACCGACGATGCGCCCGCCGAGGAGGAAAGCCCGGGCATCATAGCGGGGGTCGACGCCCACCATCTCGGCGAATGGTCCCTCATGGCCCAGCAACGGCGTGGCACGGGCCATGTTCGTCCCGACCGTCACCGCCCACATGGCCAGCTGATCCCAGGGCAGGAGGTAGCCGGTAAAACTTAGCAGCAGGGTCAGCGTCAGGAGCAGCACGCCGATCACCCAGTTGAACTCGCGAGGGGGCTTGTAAGAGCCGGTGAGAAAGACGCGCAGCATATGCAACCAGACGGCGATCACCATCGCATGTGCAGCCCAGCGGTGCATGTTGCGCACGAACATGCCGAACGGGACGTCGAATTCCAGATATTTCATATCCAGATAGGCATACTCGCCCACCGGGCGATAGTAGAACATCAGGATCACGCCGGTGAAGGTCAGCACCAGAAACAGCAGGAAGGAGATCCCGCCCATGCACCAGGTAAAGCGAATGCGCACCCCATGTCGGGGCAATTTGGCCGGATGCAAATGCAGCCAGATGTTACCCAACACCATGAGGAGGCGATTGCGCGGCGTGTCATCGTAGTCATGCCGGAAGATCGATTTCCACAGGGGAGAGCGGACGACCGCCCGCGACACTTCATCCGAGAGCTTGGCGACACGCTGTTTCAGACTCGGAAGCTGCCCATTGCCGTCCCCCCCCGAGCCCCGGGTTGACGGCGTCTGTGTGCCCCGTTGTTCACTCGTCCCCACTCTGTCACCCCCTCGATATCATAATGGCGAGCCACACCGATCGGGGCGGCTTTGCCACGGCTCAGATACGAGTCACCGGCCTGATGCGGTGCCGGGAGGCATCATGCCCTCTTCAGGAGTGCGGCTCCGGCGCCAGCGAGGCGGCCAATCCATAGCGCTGCAGGAGATCCATGAGACGTCGCCCATTGATCAACTCGATCGGTCCGCCCGAGGCGGCCTTGCCAGCCTCATCTGAGAAAAACCCGTTGGTAATGAGCACGCCCTTGGAGGCGCCTTCGCCTTTCACAGCGTCGAGCAGCGCCAACACCTGCACAGCCTCCACC
>Ga0209172_10000512_pt1 | contig 105671 bp, 101 predicted proteins | sample LarsenN4metaG_FD_184113 | JGI IMG/M metagenome (GOLD analysis project Ga0209172, IMG submission 184113) | Hot spring sediment bacterial and archeal communities from British Columbia, Canada, to study Microbial Dark Matter (Phase II) - Larsen... ... | reverse complement strand
AGAACATCAGCGAGCCGAGGCCGGTATCGCGGCGCTGGCCGGTGTAGCCAATGGTGGTGGGCATCGTGCCGGTGCTCCAGCGTACTTCGCCATACGGGTAAAACAACTGCTTACTCACCACCGCGCCACTGCTGTTGGTGGTCAAACTCGTTGAGCCTAAGTGGTCTTATCACGAGAAGACGCGCCTCTATTCCCGCTTGCCCGATTGGCCAAATTGCTGAGTTTATTAGGCCTCATTAGTTTGGGTAGGCATCTTCTTCAAGAAGACGTCTTAAGAAGATTTTTGACTTATTACTTGAAGCCTAATTGCTCAAACATTTTTCTTATACTAGGTGAAGTTATTGGCCATAGAAAAACGCTTATCCCTGAAAGCAATCCTGCTATAGAAGCAAATTCCAAAACCCATGTCTCCCGTGTTGTCAACCAAAAAACACCAACAGTGAAAAAAATGGTGCTACCGAAAGTAAGTGCCACTAACCACTTTCTTCGCAACTTAATATGTTGCAGGGCAAATCGCCAAAATAAATATAGAGCTACACTAGGAATAAGCAGAAAAATTATTTGGATGAGGGCCATGGTGTACCTGTAAGTTGTTGATAATAGGTATCAATAGGCTGAATTATCCCAAAAGTCCGAAAACCCGTATACAAAGTGCCTAGCCAACTCAAACCCACTTGTTGAGGGCCGGGAAGCAAGGCGGCCCAAGTCAATGTAGTAGTGACATCTAAATCCCCTTTTGTTGTACCGTACAATTTGTGGTCATATTGATACTTAGTGGCAACTAATCCAGCAAAAGAAGCTCCTCTACCAATTGCAAGGTTAAAAAGAGAAGCCGCTGCGGCCACTGAAGCCAACCGTGGATCACCAGAAGTAATCATGGGATTGAGTACTAGCTCTTGAACTTCAGCCGAGGCAGTACTAGCAAGACTAAAAAGGAACGGACTATATTGATTGCCAAGGACCTCTTCGTCAAGATGATAAAAATCAATATCCGGTGGCGAAATTCGTATGGCATTGCCATTAATAAACTCTGCAGTATATGTCTCTTCATCCCACCCAGCATCTTGAAGAATCAATCGCTCCATCTTGGTCAATTTAATCCAAGCTGATTGTTGAGAAAGCAATCTTTGTAAAATGACATCAGCTCTTTCAAACTTATCATAACGATTCGAATTCCTCGTACCATTATCGCAATATAGACCTGTTCCATATTCACAAGGTTCATGCCCAGTAGGGTCAATATATATCAATGGGTCATTATAGACATAAGTGAAACGATTCAAGCTTTGTGGGTTATAGATTTGCGGCACGATCGTATCCGCCGAAATGAAGCGGTTAAGATAAGGCGAGTAGTAGCGCGCGTTGTAAAAGTACAGGCCGGTGCTGGCGTCTGCGCGCTGGCCGGTGTAGCCAATGGTGGTGGGCATCGTGCCGGTGCTCCACCGCACTTCGCCATACGGGTAAAACAACTGCTTACTCACCACCGCGCCGGGCGCTCCGCAACTCCCGCTGCCGCACGTCGCCACGCTGGTAGAGCCGAGATGATCCTGGTGCAGGTAGTAGAGCGTGCCGGCTAAGCCGGTAGTCGTTATCTCACGCATCGCAATGAGTTGTGCGCCGGCAAAGTAGTAGGTCTTGGTCAGTATAGCGGCAGGCGCCAGGCCGCCAAACTCCGCCGCGCCTTTATCGCATTGGCCGTTACGGGCGTAGCCGCGTTGGTCGGTGACGGGGCATACGGCGGCGTTGGCCGTGTTGGTTACGGGGCTACCCGGGTTGGGCAGATGGGTGATGGTGGTTGGTGCTAGAAGACCAAACGCGCCAGTTACAGTTGTTGGCGATGATGCGGGACAAAGACGGCAAGCTGATTGGCCTGAGGGAGTTTGGCCCATCGAATGAAGAATTGACCGAAGCCGAGAACCCCTTACTCAACGCATTTGTGGCATGTTACCAATACATAGTGAAGGGGAGAGTGAATTAACTCACACTTAGTCATTGCTTTTTACTGGACTTCGAAAACAACTCATTCTTGATTTTTGAGATAGGGGTCCGGATATACCAACCAGCAATCAATGCCAAATAAACTAAGAAGCCGATGCCCAAACTTATCAAACCTTTATCAAGATTGCCCAGTAAAATCCGCCTATCTGTGAACATACTCAAAAAGATAAAGAGAGCAAAGATGCCACTTGTTCCTAAGGCTGCAACGCCAATGTTATCAATTGATCTTCTACGAACTTCAGTAACCCACAGGATCTGAAGGATAATCGCAACCACACATAACAAAGTAAAAAATAGCCCACCTAAGAAATTCTCGATCATTGACATGCTACAACCCCCTACTCATTAAGGCCAAAATTTAGGAATTTGAAACGGTCCAAACCCGTAACTCGCGGTGACTACATTTACATTTTGCAATCCCATGCCAAACTCGCTTGATTTTGCTGTGGAAGATGGGGTCCACACAAAATTAGCCGTGAATATTAGTGTTGCACCATGGCTAAACGAAACACCTGAAAGGAGGGCACTAGTATCCTGAGGCCCTTGTGCTCGATTCCAGAGTCGTCCAGAAACTATTTGAACACTTGGGTCTGCAGTTGGTACACCTAGAATACTAGTACGACCAATGGCTAACCCTGGGGCAATAAAGACCTGGCCGTATTTATCGATAGTAATAGTACCTCCAACACTTACAACTTGCTGAAGATAAAGTGCAACAGCAAGAGGATCAGCTACTATATCCTCAGGAATTGGAGTACTTGTACTAACTCCAATCAATAATAATGCAAGTATCTTAATTGGTGTAGTAGTATAGTATGAAAAACTCCAATAATCACCGCATTGCGGGTTTATCGCTAAGCATGGATTAGGTTGGGATACCAAATTGGAATGCTCATTGCTATTGTTTAAGGGTATATTTGGTTGATTTCCATTATCTGTACTTGAGCCGGGCAAGCCGGGGGGATTGTTGCTTGGATTGGGAGTTAAAATGGGCAATGATGAGTTGTCATCTTCCACACCGCAGTCAGGCACGAACACGCCCGGCCCACCACAAGGATCATGACCTGTTGGATCTGTCAAGCGAAGCGGATTCCCCAGCGTATACATATACCGATTGAACGCCTGCGGGTTGCTCTCTCCCGGCACTACGGTATCGGCGCTTACAAAGCGGGAGAGCAGTGGGGAGTAGTAGCGGGCGTTATAGAACATCAGCGAGCCAACCCCTATATCGCGCCGCTGGCCACATCAGACCACCCCCGCCGAATGCTTTGCCCCTACCATTGCCATATCAAGGCAACGATTGCGGCGCAACCCACATTTGCGCTCACGGCCATTTACTCTAAAATCTCCAATCAACAATCGAAAATCGGCAATCAGAAATCTGCTATACTTTTTACATTATGGCTGGCAATCGCGCTAATTTTGACCAAGCAATGAGCAAGGGGCATTCGGCGGCCTGGGACCAAATGTGGGACCGCGCCATCGCTTATTACCGCGCCGCCCTCACCGAATTTCCGGACGACCCCACAGCCCTCGCCGCCCTCGGTTTAGTGCTCTTCCAGACAGACCGTTTGGATGATGCTCTGGCCACTTACCAGCGCGCGGCCATGCTCACCCCCGGTGACCCGGTAGCCCCTGAAAAGTGCGGCGAGATTTTTGAGCGGCAAGGCCGCCTGAACGAAGCGATACAAACTTATTCTGCCGTAGCCGATTTGCACCTGCGCCGCCGCGATGTGCAAAAAGCCATTGATTTATGGTCGCGTATCGTCAAACTCGCGCCGGATAACATCAACGTGCGCATGATGTTGGTGCGCGCGCTAGAAAATGAAAACCAGCCGCAACGCGCCGCGCTGGAATATGTGGATTTGGCCCGCGCCCTGCAAAGCGCCCGTGAACTGGAAAAAGCCGAGCAAGTGCTCATCCGCGCTGGACAGTTAGACCCTAACTCGCCGGAAGTGCGTGTGGCCTATGAACGTTTGCGCCGCAAGCAACCCATTGTGCCCATCAACCGCCAAGGCAAGCCGAAGACTGGGATGTTGCCCCCGTTAGCAGAAGAGCCAGTTGCTGAAGCCGCCCCAGTGATGGAGCCTCACAGCCCGCAGGCCTCCCCGTTGGATGCGGCCAAAGAGGTGGCGTTGGGCGGCCTGGCTGAGATTCTCTTTGAGGAAGACACCGATACCAGCAAGGCCAACGCTTCCCTGAGCGTGGGCGCCCTTATGCGCGGCTTTGGCTCTGGCCGTGACTCCGAAGGCCGCCGCGCGCAAGTGGCGATGTATCTGGGGCAGGCCATTAACAGCCAATCCTCCGGCAACGCCGAGGCCGCCCTCAGCAATTACAGCGCCGCGCTGGACAAAGGTTTTGACCATCCCCTCATCCGTTTTATGATTGGCGCGCTCAGCTTGGAGCTAAACGCCCCGGCTGAAGCGCTGGAACACCTCCCCGAAGCCATTGCGCGGGAAGATATTAAGTTGGGCGCGTTGTATGGCTTGGCAGAAGCGCACCGCCTGAGCGGCAACACCCGGGAAGCCTTTACTTATTTCTTAGAAGCCGTCAAAGTGCTGGATATGAGCCTGATTGCGCCCGACCGGCAAGACCGGCTGGTGGAGGCCTATGAGACTCTCGCGGAGTCTTTATCCCGCGCCTCCGATGCGGACGTAAACCGCATCATCCCCGGTTTGCGCGGCTTCCTCACGGGTGAAAACTGGGAAAGCCATGCCCGCCAGGCGCGTCAGCAGTTGGATGGGGCCAATGATGATAACGTGGTGGCGTTGGCAGATCAGGTGGCCGTGCCCGAAGCTGACCAAGTGATGGAAGCCATGCGGCGCATTGATGACTTTATCCGCCGCAAGCTGTACGCCACTGCCATGGAAGAAGCCCTTTTTGCTTTGGACGATGCGCCCACCTATCTGCCCATTCACATCCGTATGGCGGAAATTTTAGTGGCAGAAAACAAACCGGAAGTGGCCGCCACCAAATACAAAGTGATTGCGAGCACTTATAAAATCCGGGGCGAGGCCGGCCGCGCGGCTCGCCTCCTGCAAAACGCCCTCCGCCTTAACCCGGTGGATATTGAGGCCCGCCGCGAGCTAATTGCCATGCTCACCGCGCAAGGCCACACCGAAGAAGCGCTAAAACAATACATGGAGCTGGCCGCCACGTTTTATGGTTTAGCGGATTTAGAGACGGCGCGCGAAACCTACGAAGAAGCGTTGAAAATTGCCAATCAGGCGGGCGCGCGCCAATGGAGCGCCGAACTGCTTCACAAACTGGGCGATATTCAAATGCAACGGCTGGCGTGGCGCGAGGCGCTTAAAGTTTACGATCAAATTAAGGCTGTGGCGCCGGAGGATGAGCGCGCCCGGATTGCTCTGGTGGACTTACACTTCCGGCTGGGCAACCAACCCAAGGCCATTGCCGAATTGGACGCTTACCTGAAGGTGATGTTCAGCCAACGCAATCTTTCCGCCCCAACCATCGTGTTGGAAGAATTATTAAACACTTATCCCGATGATGCGGCGTTGGTAGCTCGTTTGGCGCGGCTCTATCAAGATCAGGGCCGGACTGATGACGCTATCATGCGCCTTGACCAATTGGGTGACATCCAATTGCAAGCCGGGCAAAATGATCAGGCGCGTGAGACCATCCGCCAGATTTTAGCGCTCAAACCGGCTGATCCGGGGCCGTACGAACAGTTGTTGTCTCAGATTTAACGCCGTCCGAGAAACTTTTCGCCCTAAGGGCGCCGAAACCATTTGGGCATTTGAAATGGGGATACAGTTTTAGGGCGCTTGCGCCAGTTAATACGCCGTGCCGAACCTCCCCACCGAACTCACCTTTTTTCTCTCCCAACTGACTTGGGTCAGTGTGCTGGATATTTTGTTGGTGGCGGGCGTGTGCTATTTGCTGTTGTTGCTGGTGCGGGGCACGCAGGCTGTTACGCTTTTACGCGGCATCATTCTGCTGGTGGCCGTGATTTTGGTGCTCACCACCTTTTTGCCCCTGCCCGGTTTTTCGTGGCTTCTGCGCACCAGTTTGCCGGCCTTGCTCATTGCGGTGCCCGTTATCTTCGCGCCGGAAATTCGGCGTGGTCTGGAACGGCTAGGCCGCGCCGGGGCCAACCTCCGGTTTGGCGCGTCCAACACCGATGTGCAACCGGTGATTCGGGCCATTGCCGCCGCCGCGCAAAAACTCTCCGAGCGGCAACATGGGGCGCTAATGGTGATTGAACGGCAGGTGGGATTGAAGGATTATTTGGAGACGGGCCACCGTTTGGACGCCGCCATCACCGCCGAGGCCTTGCTCCAGATTTTTTACCCGAACACGCCCATGCATGACGGCGCGGTGATTCTCAAAGATGACCGCATTGTGGCGGCGGGGTGTGTGATGCCGCTCACATCTGCCCAACGTGTGGAGCAACAAATGGGCTTGCGGCACCGGGCCGCGCTTGGCATCTCGGAAGTGAGTGACGCAGTGGCCGTGGTTGTCTCGGAAGAAACCGGCCTGATTTCAGTCGCCCACAATGGACGCATGATTCGGCGCTTGGACGCCGAGCGGCTCACCCATATGCTGGAGGCGTTTTACCGTCCACAGGGGCGCGCGTCTTGGCTGGAAAATCTCTTGGCGTTTTTCTCCGGCGGGGAGGTGGCCCCCCGGCAAAGCCGAACCCCCAATCGTTTATTGTTGCTCCGCGCTATTTGGAGCAGTGCCAGCATGTTTGTACTCTCCATCATGTTAGCCGGGTTGGTATGGTTCATTGCCACCAGCGAGGCCAATCCATTTCAAGAACGTACCCTCACCGACCCGCTCGAAGTTGCCCTCATCAACTTGCCGCCCGATTTGATACTTGTAAGCGCCGATAACGCCGAGACAAACGTCACGCTCCGCGCCCCCAGTAGTATTTGGGATCGGCTGAGCCCGGAATTGGTGCATGTGACGGCTGACCTGAGCGCGTTGGGCGCCGGGACGTATAACGTTCCTTTGGCTTGGCAAGTGGATGAATCTCTCACCGCCGCCCGCGTCACCTTACTCTCGCCCTCAACGGTTGTGGTAACGCTAGAGCGCCGCGCCGCGCGAGAACTACCCGTGCGGGTGGTGCGGACGGGCGAACCGGCCTCCGGCTACGAAGCCGGCCGTGACCAACTGGCGCAGAACTCCGCCACGGTGGTAGGGCCAACCTCCGCCGTCGATCGTGTGAGTGAAGTCATCGCGCGTGTTTCGCTGACCGAGCTCAAAACGGATTTTTCGCAAGAAGTGGTGCTCATTCCGATTGATGCTTCGGGCGCGCCGGTAGCCGGCGTAGCCGTTACGCCCGGGCGGATGGCGGTCACCATCGCAATCACACAACGCGCCGGTTTTCGGGAGGTGGCTGTAAAATTGGTGTACAGCGGCCAACCGGCGCAAGGCTACCGCATCACGAATATCACAGTTGCGCCGTCCATCATTACAGTTTCTTCCTCAGACCCGGCCCGCGTGCGCGAACTGCCCGGTTTTGTGGAAACAGAAGAACTGGATATTTCGGACTTAAGCGATGATGTGACGTTGCGCGTGGCTTTGCAATTGCCGGAAGGCGTAACGCCGGTCGGCGATCCGGTGGTGCTGGTGCAAGTAAACATCGCCGCCATTGAAAGCAGTTTGCAGGTGCAAAGGCCGTTAGAAGTGCAAAACCTTGGCCCCGGTTTGGTCGCCAGCTTCTCGCCGGAAATTGTGGGTGTGTTTCTCTCTGGCCCCTTGCCCACGTTGGATAACTTGCAGGAAGGCGATGTACGCGTGATTGTGAACTTGGAGGGCTTAGGGGTGGGAACTTACCAGCTTACGCCGCAAGTCATCCTTCTGCCGGAAAATTTGCGCGCGGAAAATCTGCTCCCGAACACAGTAGAAGTGGTGCTGGAGCGCGGCACGCCGCCAACCCGCACGCCCACGCCCACGCGCGGGCCATCGCCCACTCCCACACCCACCGGCGCGGCCACCCTATCACAGCCGTTGCCTTCAGCTACACCCTCGCCTACCTTTACACCTACACCTGCCCAATAACGGTATTATTTCTAAGCTATCAGTTACTCCTATGCCCAAACCCCTTGTCGCCATCGTTGGGCGTCCCAACGTTGGCAAAAGCACTTTTTTCAATCGGCTGGCCGGTGAACGGCTGGCGGTGGTGGATGATACGCCCGGCACCACGCGTGACCGTTTGGTGGCTGAAGCCGAATGGAATGGCGTCATGTTTGATCTGGTGGATACCGGCGGCATTGAACCTCTGCCGCGCCGCGTGGGTGAAGACGCCCTCGCCGCCGATTCGGCGCAGTTTGTGCCGCAGATGCGGGCGCAGGCCGAGATGGCTATTGCCGAAGCGGATTTAGTGGTGTTCATGAGCGAAGCGCGTTTGGGCGTGACGGCGGCTGACCGCGAAGTGGCCGAGATTTTGCGTAAAGCGCAGACGCGCCAGCCGGATGGCGCTTGGCATCCACCCGTTTTATTAGCTGTGAACAAAACCGAAAGTTCCACCGGCGAGCAAGACGCTTTGCAATTTTATGAGCTGGGCATGGGTGATCCGTATCCCATCTCGGCTTTGCATGGCGCCGGCGTGGCCGATTTACTGGATGCGATGATAGCCGCTCTGCCGCCGCGTTCCGCCGAAGAACCAAGCGATAGCGTGAAAATTGCGCTGGTGGGCAAACCCAACGTGGGCAAGAGTTCACTGCTGAACCGTTTGCTGGGGCAAGAACGAGCCATTGTTAGCCCGGTGCCCGGCACCACGCGCGATGCGATTGATACGCCGTTGACCTTTGATGGCGCGCCATTGGTATTGATTGATACGGCCGGCATTCGGCGGCGTGGGGCCATTGACCCGGGCGTGGAAAAGTGGAGCGTGCTTCGCACTTTTAAGGCCATCGCGCGCGCGGATGTGGCGCTCCTGGTGGTGGATGCGACGCAACCGTTTACGGATCAAGACGCGCACGTGGCCGGCTTTATCTTGGATGAAAACAAAAGCGTGGTCATCATCGTCAATAAATGGGATGCGGTGGAAAAAGACTCAGCTACGATGGATGAATACGCCGCGCGGCTCCGCCAAACCCTGCACTTTTTAGATTACGTGCCGGTGCTGTTTGTCTCGGCTAAAACCGGCCAACGGTGCCACCAAATCTTGCCCACCGCGCTGGATGTGCAGGAACAGCGGCTGGTGCGCGTGCCCACTGCTCGGCTCAACCAAATCCTGCGCGAGGCCCAAATGCGGCACGCGCCGCCCGTGCGCCATGGCCGCCAGCTCAAGCTCACCTTTGCTCAGCAGGTAAAGGTCAGCCCGCCCACATTCTTATTCCATGTGAATGACCCGGAGCTGGCGCACTTCACGTACCGCCGCTATCTGGAAAACGTCATCCGTGAACATTATCCGTTTACGGGCACGCCCCTCCGTCTGAGCTTCCGCAAGAAGAATGACTGACAGCCCGTTGGGGCCGCTGAGGCTTATGGGGCGGCGTAAAGTCAGCCTTACCAAGCCCAACCATTCATTGTTTGCTCATCTGACTTTTCCAGCCGTATAATCACTGCCATAAGGAGTATGTGGCGTGTCATTGTTACCAACTGAGTCAGGCCTCCCGCCAGAACCGGCGCTGGAATCGCCCGCTCAAAAACCCAACGCGCGGCTGTGGGCCTTGGCGCGTGAAATTATCGAGACGATTATTCTCACCATCGTGATTTACGCCGTGGTGAACTTTGCCACCGGTCGCTTTCGGGTGGAAGGCGAAAGCATGTTGCCCACCCTGCACCCAAACGAGTATGTACTGATTGATAAGGTTTCTTACATGCTCGGCTCACCGGAGCGGGGCGATATTGTGGTGTTTCACTATCCGTTAGGCACCGAGCGTGATTTTATTAAGCGGGTGATTGGCTTGCCCAATGAAACCGTCAGCATTGCCAACGGCGTGATTACGATTACGCGCGCCGACGGCCAACAGGAAGTTTTGCAAGAGCCATACATCGCCAGCCAGCCGCACTACCAGGGCACCTGGACACTTAAGTCCGACGAGTTTTTCGTTTTAGGGGATAATCGGAATAACTCTTCTGACTCACATAGCTGGGGCACACTGCAACGGAGCTATTTGGTGGGCCGGGCCGTGATTGTGTATTGGCCGCTGGAGGCGTTGCAATGGGTACCGCACCATGACTATGCGAGCGCGAGCACACCCTAATGCACTCTTCTGAAGCCAAATGGATGTGTGACCGTTGCCATACCGGCCAATTCCAGTTTCAACCGGCCACTTTGGCGCACTGGTTGGGCGCGCATCTCATTCTAATGCCGAATTTTCCCGCGTGGCGCTGTGATGTGTGCGCGGCGTTTGAATATGACCCTGCCGCGCTGGAATTGCTAAAGCTCACATTTGGTGTGGCGGCCGGCCACTCCGTGCGCCGCAATGCCTCCGCTTCTGAATCAGCCTCGGCCTTAGCCCTGGCGCGCCATTGGTTGGGCCGTTATCACACTTGATTTATGAGTAAACTACGTCTGCTCATCGCCGATGACTCGCCGGAATTCCGCCGCAACGTGCGGGCCATGCTCACGTACGAAACCGAGTTTGAAGTGGTGGCTGTGGCGCGGGATGGCAAAGAAGCGCTGGAGATGGCGCGCAAAATGCAACCGGATGTGGCCGTGATGGATTATCACATGCCGGATATGGATGGCATCGCCACTATCAAGGCGTTGGCCCGTATCAGCCCTCGCACCCGATGCATCATCATGTCGGTGGATGGAGAACCGGAGCGCCAAACACGCGCGCAATCAGCCGGGGCGCTTCAATATTTGCTCAAGCCGTTCACCACCGATGATTTCATCGCCGCTATTCACCGCGCGGCCAAATCCCCGCCTCTGCCCAGCACCCAAAATCTCAAGCGTCCCCAAACCGCGCCGATTCAAAACCAGCCGCTCAATCAGCAACAAGTCAATGGTTTACTTAAAACGGGCCGGATGGATGATGAAGCCGCGCGGGCATACACTGAATACATCCATCACCCCGAAGCTAGCCCTGAAACGCTGGCCCGCCTAGCGGAGATTTTCTGCGCGCGGCGAGAATGGCGCACTCTCCGCCACATTTGTGAACGCATGGAAAGCGTTGAAGCCGCGCCTGAATGATTGTCCCCGCCACTGTCCGCCGTCTGGTCTGGCTTCTATTCTTCAGCGCCAGCCTCGGCTCCGCTGGTTACATTGCGGGCAACACCATTGCCGCCATTGTGGGCAATTCCCTCAGCCAGACAAAGGGGTTAGCGGGTTTGCCCGGCGCTATTTATATGTTGGGTGGGGCGCTGGCTTCCTATCCGGCCGCCCGCTTCATGGAATATACGGGCCGCCGTTTGGGTTTGAGCTTAGGCTTTGTGCTGGGGATTGTGGGCGCTCTGTTGGCGGGCGCGGCAGTGATGACGGCTTCCTTCCCTCTATTTTTGTTCGGCTTGGCTGTGATGGGCGCTTCGCGCGCCGCTGGGGATTTGGCCCGTTACGCCGCCGCGGAAATGTACCTCACGGCTGAACGTGGCCGCGCCATCAGCCGGGTGGTGCTAGGCGGCACGGTGGGCGCGGTGCTTGGCCCGGCCATCGTGGGGCCAATGGGCGAACTCGCCAAATCCATTGGCGCGCCGGAGTTAGCGGGGCCATGGTTTGCCAGCGCCGCGTTGTTTGCTCTGGGCGCGTTACTACTCTTCCTTTTCCTTTCTCCAGACCCACGGGATATTGGCCGCCATTTGGCCGCGCAAGAAACTGAACAACAACCAGAAAATACGCCCGTGCGCGGCTGGGGTGAACTGCTCCGCTTGCCGGCTGTGCAGACTGCGTTGGCGGCTATGATTTTGGGGCAGGCGGTGATGGTGATGCTGATGACGATGACGGCCCTGCACATGCGCGGCCATCAGCACAGCTTGGGTGATATTTCCATCGTGATTTCACTGCATACGTTGGGTATGTTCGGGCCTTCGCTGTTTAGCGGCCAATTGGTCGATCGTTGGGGCCGCGCGCCCGTTATTGGCGCTGGGGCCGCCCTAACGATTTTGTCTTGCATCTTAGCGCCCCTTTCTACCGAGACGTGGGTGATGGGAACCGCGCTCTTGCTCTTGGGCCTCGGCTGGAATTTTTGCTATGTGGCCGGCGGCGCTTTACTCACCGATGTGCTTACCCCTGCCGAACGCAATCATGGGCAAGGCAGTACAGATTTGGTCATCAACTTAATCTCAGCCTCCGGCAGTTTGGGCAGTGGGCTGTTGTATGCCTCCGCCGGGTTTGCGCTGATTGCGTGGGTGGGCCTAGGCCTGACGTTGATCCCGTTATTGCTGGCCGCCAGCCTTGCCGCGCGGCAACGGCGCGAGACATTTTCTATAGCTTAAGTTGCGGCTGTGTTTTCCCTCACCCCGGCCTCTCCCACCGGAAGAGGGTGACCGCGATAAATTTTCCATCTAAATCCAACTATCCCTCCGCTTAAAATTGGGGTATTGTTGGCGGTGGAGATGGACCATGACCGAAGCTCGTTTACTCATCATTGAAGATAATGAAGAAATTGCCCAGATGCTGGTGCTGTTTCTTGGCTCCCGCGGCTACAAAGTCACCGTGGCGCCGGACGGAGCCAGCGCCATGCAAAGTGTGCGGGAGGTGCTCCCCAGCCTGATGCTGTTGGATGTGGGCCTGCCCGATACGGATGGCTTTGCCCTGCTCACCCGCTTTCGGCAGAGCGCGCGCACCCGCTACATCCCCGCTATTTTCCTCACCCAACGCAACAAAAAGATGGACCGGCTCACGGGTTTGCAATTGGGGGCGGATGATTTTGTGAGCAAGCCGTTTGATTTAGAAGAACTTTATTTGCGCGTGCAGAACGCCGTGCTCCGCGCGCAACGTGAGAATTTGAATGACCCGCAAACCGGTTTGCCCACCGGCAACGTGGCGCGGGAGGAAATGATGATGGCGCGCCAGCAAAAAGATAAGGCGGTTTTAGAATTTCGCCTGCGGAATTTGCGCGAATTTCGGGATCAATACGGCTTGCTGGCGGGCACAGATTTAGTGCGTTACACCGCGCTGATGCTCAACCGCGTGTTGAACACTTTAGGCCGCCCGGATGACTTTTTGGGCCGCCCGGATGATGAAACCTTTGTGGTGATTTGCGCCGCTGACCGCGCGGACATTATCAGCAAAACTATCATTGAGCGTTTTGAGAGCGATGCCCCGCAACACTACGCCCTCGGCGAGCGCGTGGGCGAGAACATCCGCGTCCGCACCATCTCCGGCCAAGAGCTGGTTTTGCCGATGGTGAGGTTGGAGTTGAAGTAAGGGGAAAGAGTTTCAATGCCTGATCCATCGCCTATTGAATTAGCCTTTTGGGAGGCGGCATCGCCGCGCATTCCAGATTTACAGCGTGAAGTTCCCATCGGTCCTTTTCGCGTAGATTTCTTGATACCAGATAAGAAAGTTGTGGTTGAGCTTTACGGCTACGTTTATCATGGCGGCAAAGAGAAGCAGACCCAAGACGCGCAGCGAGAACGCTATCTACAAAAACTTGGCTATCAAGTGGTGCGTTACACAGGTCAGGATGTTCATCGTGACGTCAATGGGTGTGTAAATGACTTACTGGCAATCTTAGCAACTATCCCTGATAACAATGTGTCAGTTGATGGCTCAAACTTGAAACAGGCGGGTTCGAGCCAGCCACCTAACCCAGCACCTATATCTGCATCATCTCAAAAATTAGCAAAACTAAGACCTACTCAGCAGGCCAAACCAAACTTACGCATTGGAGAGGGCCTTGTTATCGGCGTGCTGGGATTGGCGGCGATGCTTGTGTTGGGTGCATTGGCCTTAGTGATAATGATACCCAGTTCACCTACTCAAACCGTGCCAAGCGAAATCCCTACGCTAATTCCAACGTTGAATCAAATTGCCACATTGCTTCCTACTCCACCATTGCTATCCGCGGATTCGGCGTTGCGCGTGGCTGATTGCGCCTACTATTCATCGTGGAAGTCAATATTTCCCGGCAAGCCAACCACTCTCACACCGCCAGCTGACGCGATTTGTGGTATTTTTGCGTTCGATGTATCTTCTGGTGAAACCCCAACGATTATATTTAACGACGAGCGTTATACCGACCTCGGCTCCTGTGCATATAAGTGCATAGTCTATATTCGGGCCGTCGAAGTTTTTATTGATGTGCAAGGGCTGAAGAAGCCAGGCGCGACATGGAGCGTCCAATACTATTGGAATAGTGGCCCTCCAGACTAGGCCCGGTTGAACATTGGGCCAGTTGAAGTAAGTTCTTCTTCTGGACCGGCATCTAAAAATGAGTAGCGCAGGCTTCAAGCCTGCGCTACTTTGTTTTCCGCACAACTTCAACGCCCTGCAAAGCTTCAACCCTATCGCCAATATCGCTCAATAATTCAAAGAGCGCTAAAGCGGTAGCGGCATTATCCAATGGCTCGTCTTGTTCATAAGCCAGCTCGTAGCTTTCAATATTTATGCTGAAAGGCCGTTTGGCCGCCATGAGCTTAACTTTGAGCGGCTCGTTTAGCACCAGCGTCTCAAAATTGGCGGGATTCATCGAAATCAGAAAAAGCCGCTCGAAGCGCGTTTTAGCCTCATAACTCAACAGCGCGCCCAGCCAATTTCGGCCTACCAACTTCAACGTCACAAAATCGGTATTTTTTAGCGTGAGTTTGATGCGAACGGAGGAAAACTCTATTTCCCGCATTGGGTCAATCACTGGGTCAGACTTGGAGCTAATCAAAAGCCTCAACAACTCATCTGTCTGAAAGCGCCGTTGAACTAACCCTTCAAGCAGAAACTCACGCCCACGATGCTGACCGACAATTCGATGTGGGCACCACTCCGGGCCGGGCTGATAACTCATCCCAGCTTGCTGGGCGATGGCGCGGTATCTTTTTTCGAGTTGGTTCTGGCGTAGGGTTTGGTAAATAAAAAGGGCGGTCAAGGTAAGGATGCCGAAGCCTAAACCAGCAATCAACACTATCAAGAATTCAAAATCGTTCACATTGGTTTCAGTGGTACAGAAAAGATCGGCGCGGCCTGTTTCTCAACCCATCCGCTTCCCCAACGCCACCAACGCTTTGTAGTAGCCATCAATGCTGGGGATGAAGTGGCGCTCATCTTTGGCGTGCGGGCCGAGGCCGCTTTGGCCCCACACCACCGCTTGCCCACCCGGCGCAAAGCGCGCACTACTGCCCGGTAGCTTTTTGCCAATCACCGGCTCTTGATTGAAGGCCTCACGCACCGCATCTTGCAGTTTGTGTAGGTACGGGTTGGCCGGGTCACAGGCCACGCCGCCCTCGTTCACGGGGATGTTGAGTTCCAAGCCCATTTCATCACAAATAGCCCGCGCCTGCGCCGCAATCACGTTCAAATCATCCTGCGGGATGGAGCGGATTTCAATGCCCAGTGCGCCGTAATCCGCCGTGACGTTGTACACGCCCGGCTGGCCGGCCATGAAGAACGGGAAGCGGTATTGTGATTGCCAGCCGTTCTCGCCTTTAAGCGTAAGATGTTTTTGGAAAATTTCCACCAACGCGCCGCGCGCTTGGAACAGCCGCTCACCCAAATCGGCCTGCACGCCGCGCACGCCGGTGTGGCCTCGCACGCCGCGCGCAATCACTTCAAACCGCATCACACCGCGGTTCTCAATACAAATTTCACCCATCACCTCGCGGCCTTTTTCTTCGGTACGTTCTCCAGCGATGAAGAGCTTTGGCCCGTAGCCGTTGTGCTGTTTGGCCAGCTCCGCTAGCACGTGCGGCGTGCCAAAGGCCTCGCTCTCGCCGTTTTCTTCGTTGCCCACCAAGAGCAAGTTAATGCCCGGGAAAGGGCCGCCCGCTTTGACCGTATCCTTCATCCACACCAAATAGGTGGCCACCACCGTCTTCATATCCGCCGCGCCGCGCCCCCACAAATAATCACCTTCAATACGCGGCTCAAATTGTGTGTCATCCGGCTCCGGCGGCACCACATCAAAATGCCCGCCCAGCATGATGGGCGCGGCGGCTTGGCCGGGAAAATGCGCAAAAATGGCCGGGTATTTGCCCTGATTGAAATACGTCACTTCTAAACCCGCATCGCGCGCGTAATCGAACACTAGTGTGGCCGCGCGGAACACTTCATCCAGCCGCTCTTCCGGGCAATTGGTAACAGATGGAATACGAATCAGCTGTTGCGCCAGATCCAACACTTCGCTGGTCTTATCGGCGTATTGGGCGCTGAGCGCCATATCGGCGCGTGGGCGGAAGCGGATGGGCGCTTGCGGGTCATGCTGGCGCACATCATCGCGGGCGCGTTGCAAAAACTCGCGCAACTTTACGGCTTCCTCACCGAGCAAGCTTACGGAGGCCGCTATGGTTTCCACATCGCGCTTCACCTGCGCCTCGCGCTCCATGGCTAGTTGCTTAAGCAATTCCACCGGCACCACTTTCTCGTGTTTAATCTCTTTGGCAATGCGCTCTCGCAATCGCTCTGCCGTGTTTGGCGCGCCGGAAGCCATTTCAATGAGCGGCGTTAGTTGCGGCCACAAGCCTAGCGCTTCGGCCACCGGGCGCAATTGCTCCAGCGTCCAGCGCAGGAAATCCCGCATGCCCACCGGTTTGCCCGTAAACGGATTCTCAATTTCAGCTTTCAAACCGTGGTGGGCCGCCTCGGCTTCGTTGCGGCGGGCGCGGGCCAAATCTTCATGGTCATAGCGGAAGGCGCGGGCAAAGGCCGGGTCGGCGTAAAACTGAATCAGCAATAATTCTTTGAGCGTGAGATTGGCAATATCCAATTCCAGCGGGTGACCGCCCTCATCCGTGCGGATTTCCACGCGCGCCATAGGAATGTTAATGCGGGCTAGGAGATTCTCGCGCTCAATCTGTTGCGCCATTTCTTCCATCGAAACACTTTCGCCGGCCGCATACAACCCACGGTGGTAAATGGCGTGCAGTTGGTCAGAGGTAGTGGTAATGAGTCTTTCCACCGGCTCGGCAAAAGAGCGGGCGCGCACCGGCGTCCAGTTGTTGTTGCCAAAGCGCACGCCGCGCCGCACCAAATCGTAGCTCAGGCGCAGGTATTCATCGTGTGAGCGGTAGAGATATGGAATGTCCAACGTTTCTGGGTTGGGAAAGGTGTAGTTGCGGTTGGAATCTACATCCGTGAGCGTAACCACGGATTGGCCGTTGCGCCATTCGGCTTTCAGGGGGGTGGAGGCGCTGGTGGCAATGAAGAGCGCGGCAAAAGCCCGCATTAACCGCGTGGCTTCAATGTATACGCGGTTCTTGTAATCGTCTAAATGGGCGTTCGCATCGCCACGCTCGCCCGGCGTCATGTGCATAAAATCCCAACTCAGTAATGGTTCGGGCAAAGAGATGTTGGCGTGAATGCCCGCCGTAGCCAGTGCGCCGCCATACATATCCACGCACTTGCGCAGGTAGCGTTGCTTGGCCAAGTTCCAGCCGCCCGGAATTGAGTCATGGCCTACTTGAATGGGATAGAGCAGGTTGCCATGCCAGGTATACAGCCGTTTACCAAACTCGCGGCCTGCCTTGGCTAACGCATTGAGCAGAGAAGCTTCCAACAACCGTTGCTCGTACACCGCGCCCGTGGCGGAGAAATAGGGCTTGGTGGCCCACTCAATCATCCAGTGAAAGACTTCGCGTTGCGCGCGGTCACTCAGCCAACCGGGGATTTCATGCCCCAGCAAATGGTCAATAAAGCTTTGCTGGTCTGGCCCGGTGCCTACAGTAAACACTGGCTTGAAATCTTCATCTAAGATGTTGAGTTCAATTTCACAGCCGGAGGTGCCGTTTTTGAACTGCGCTTTGAGCGCGGCCTCGCGGGCGAGGAGATATTTTTCAGCAAACTTAGAAGCGGAAAAAGACATGCCTACTCCTGATGGACAATTTCATCACGAACACACTAAGAACGAAGGCGCACGAGAAGCTTGGAGGTTAACGAACCTTGTAAACCCGAACCCGCCCGTCTTCACTGCCCACCAACAGGTGCGCGCCGTTGGGCGTAAAGGCGAGTGAAGTAATGGGCGAACCATTTTCAATTTTGGCGATGACGGCTTCCGCTTGCCAATTCCACAGCCAAACATTGCCGCCATCATCACCGCAGGCCAGCACTGCGCCATCCGGGCTAAAGGCCAACGCCTCCACGCCGCCCATCTCACCAGCCAACGGGCGCGGTGTTTCTGGCCCTTCGTTCACATCCCACAGCAATACCTGGCCGTGCTCCGTGGCCGCCGCCAAAATGGGATGCGTTGGGCTAAAGCGCAAAATGACGGCAGGCGAGGCGTGGCCTAGTAGCTCCCACGCCGAACTTTGCACGGGCCGCACTTGCCAAAGTTGAATGCGGAGCGCTTCACCAGAGATGGCGAGCGTCGCATTCGGGTCAAAGGCTACGGCGTTGATTTTGCCCAGCGGCGGCCGGATGGTGACGAGCGGCTCAAGGCCGGGGCGATAGATTTCCACTACATCTTCGGCGCCTACCGCCAATAAGCCGCCATTCTCTGAGTACGCCAGCCCACTTGGGTTTTCAGGCAGTTCCACAAACTGGTCATTCTCAAATTCGCCGGTATCGGCTCGCCAAGTTTCCAAACTGCCATCCTCTGCTAAGCAGACTAATTCACGGCCTGCCGGTGAGAAGGCCAATTCCCAGGCGGAGGCGGAGAGTTCAATTTCCACTTCCGGCCCACTGGCTTGCCCCAAGCGCCATAAGCTGATACTAGGTTTCTGAGCGCCACGTTCGTCGGCCAGCGCCGTGCCAGCCGCCAGCCAAACGCCGTTCGCGCTCACGGCCACCCGCTCTACGGAGCCTGCCGCCGTGGCGTAAGTCTCTAATAGTTCAGGTTGAGCGAGCCACACTTGTGCGGCGGCCTGCCCAGCCGCAGTTTGTGAAGCGTTGGCTCTTTGGATGAACTCTAGCTGGTTGCCAAATGGGTCGCGGCAGTACAGCCGCTCAACGCCCTCTGTTGATGTTTCTTCTTCCACGCGCACGTTGGCGTTTTCCAGCGCTTCTTTGAGTGAAGCAACGCTGATAACCTGAAAGGAAGCGAAGTAGCTGGCCGAGCGCTCATCCGGCCCAACATGTAGATGAACGCCGTCGCATTCAAACCACACGCCGCCGCGCGCCTGCAGGGCGGGGGGCGTATCAATTTCGTTTAGCCCTAGCAAGCCGCCGTAAAACTCGCGGGCTTGGTCATCCGCGCCTTGTGGGGCTGTCAGGTGAAGATGGTCAATAGAGGAAATCAGCATATTTTTTAGAGAAATGCAGGCGCTGTTCTCGTCGCCGTCATTTCAGTCCTTTCTGAATTTGTGCCAGCCATTGGCCTTGGTTGTTGGTCAGTTCTATTTTAAGCGGTAGAGTCTCCCAGTGATAAACAAAAACCAAGCCTTTATCTTCGCCCGCGCCGTGAACGTGATGCGTCCAAGTTTCGGGCAAATTCTCTCGGGCCACCAAATGAAAGACGTGCCGCACCGTTGGCCATTCCTGAGACTCAACTTCTGCTAGTTTTTGCGCCAATTGCAATTGTTCACGCTTTAGCCCGCTTTCTTCTTCTACCTCGCGCCACAAGGCTACATCCACTGCTTCGCCATCCTCCACCGTCCCCGCCGGAACTTGTGCGCCAGCTTCCGGAAAATCTTGGTGGTCAAACACTAACAACTGCGCGTTTTCATTGCGAGTGATGTAGGCCAAAACTTTGTGCTTCATCGATTTACGGGTTGTAACAAAGTTACCCGCCGCTTGCCCATCTGGAATTGTTCAATTCGCTGATACCCACCGTGGGCCACCTTTTGCCCTTTGTCCGTTACCAACGCAAGGATGCTCCGGGAGTTTAAGACTTCCCACAATGAATTGAGCATTTTCCAAAGAGGGTTGTCTGCGCTTTGATCTGCCTCATCTACCCGCCATTGTGACTGTGCACCGTATGGAACATCGGCAACAATGATATCAAGGCGAGTTTCTTTCAAATTGGCGCGCAGTGCTTGGCCGTCCAATACATTCGCGTGAAATACTAGAGTTGAAAGCGGGTGTTCCGTATTTAGGATCTTTAGCCTCTGCCGCAAACGGTGGGCGCTTTTCAACGCCTGTTGGTGAGACTCTTTGCCGAATTTTTGAGCGAGTTCGGTGATTTCGCCAATTCTTTTATCCAAGCCCTCGAGGCTCAAAATTTTCAGGTTTTGCTGTGCCACCTGGAGGGCGGCCTGATCAATATCCGAACCAATGACAAGGCGGAGTGAGCGCCAATGGCGATACGCCAACACACTCAGGTTGTATGCGGCGCCGCAACATGGATCATAGAGCGTGCAAGGTTCCGTCATTCCTTGAGCGTTTCGCTTCGCTAAACAGCGTTGATAGATTTCATCCGTCAGCCGCACCGGAAAAGCAGGGTGGCCCGGCAAGCTGTGAAAGACCCGGCCACTGGCGAGATCTGAAAAATCGGGACGCTCGGTTGCGTACTTGTACGGCATAACGCCTAAGCTGACTATCAGCCAGCCGCCACGGCCCTCAAACCCTCCACCAGCCGCTGAGCCGCGCCAAGGGTGCGCTCCGGCGGCGTGGCATAGGAGAAGCGGATCCACTCCGCGCCGTACTCTGAGAAATAAATGCCGGGCACCACAGCCAAACCATGTTGCTCTGCCAAATATTGACCAAGTTGCTCGCTATCCTTCCAGCCTTTGGCCTTGAGCCATTGGCCTACATTGATGAAGGCGTAGTAGCCTTTGCCTAAAATATGCTGGAAATTGTGCTCCACCAGAAAATCTTTGAGCAGTTTGCGGCTGGCGTTGGTGGGTTCAATGATGGTGCGGGCGGCTTGCTCAAAACCTTGCTCGTATGCGGCCTGCGCCACCGCGAGTGAGAAGTAGCTGGGGATGACGCTGTGGGAGGCGCGCGCCACCGTGAACTTAACCACCTCATCACTCGCAATTAAGTGGCAGTTGCGGATGTTGGAGCCGCCCAGTGATTTGGTGATGCCGTCCAAAAACATTAGCCGCTTCCGCTCTTCCGCATCAAAGTGTTGAATAAATGTGTTCAGGTTCATTGGCTGTTCATCGGTGACGTAATGGTACATCCAATCAAACAGCACAAAAGCTACGCCTGCCGCCAGCGCCGCTTTGGCCAGTGAAACTTGTTTTTCCACGGTGATGGTCAGGCCGGTGGGGTTATCCGGGTTGGTGATGACGAGGCCAGCAATCTTGCGCCCGTCGCGCGCGGCAAAAGACACGCATTCCCGGATGGCATCTTCTGAGTAAGCCCAGCCTTCTTGCGCGTGGCCGGGGGCAAGGAGCACATTCGCGCCCACGCCGTACGGCCCCCAGTTGTAGCTAATCCACGGCACGCGGCTCACAATCACCAAGTCACCTAGCCGCCCGTGGCCGAGCGCCATCATGGCTTGGTAGGCTTTCACCAACGCATCGCGGCCGCCCTGGGTGCCAATCACATTCGCCGGGCCGAGGCCGGTGGCGGCCTCCAGCTTCCAATACTTTTCCGTTACGGCTTTGCGGTAGGCCTCGGTGCCAAACGGCATATCATATGCTGTGCCGTGTTCAATTTGCATTTGCAAGGCGCGCTCCAAAATCTCACGCGGCACACCGGGCAAGCTTGCGCCGCCATCGCCTTGCGAGGCATCAAAGGTTTTACCTTCCGGATACTTTTGCTTGTATACCGCCAAGCTTTTGTTGATGAGGAACATGCGCGAGGGCGGGATGGCGGCCAGTTGACTCAGATAATTTCCCACGGGCACTAAATTGGCGGTGGGCAGGTTGTAAACGGGCGTATCAGGTGAAGCGAGGCTCATAGTTTTTTCCTTGCCGGCAGACGGTGGACGACCGTCGTTAGCCGTCCAACACTCATAAAAAAGCCCCAGCGAGTGGCCGGGGCTAAGGTTGAATAAACGTGCCGCGCCGCCACACTTTAGCTGGTGCCAAAATTAGTGGTGGTACGGCGGTTGATAAACATAGGTTTAGTCTAGCAGGTTGGGTGGGGAGCGTCAACGGAACGGGCTTAGTGATTCTGTACGAAGGTTGGCTACCCCGCGTTTGGCTTTATTGAAAGAGTGACTGAAGCTTCATCGCCACGGAGATATCACCTTTGATTTTGACCTTGCCCAGCATAAAGGCCTGCATCGCGTCCAGCTCGCGGTTGATGATGGCGAGGTAATCCGCCGCCGCCGCGCTCATGGTGAGCGTGGGGTTGGCCGCCGCGCCTTGCGTCACTTGGCATTGGCCGTTGCCAATGGTGGCGTAATATTGCCCGCCGCCCTCGCCCGTTAAATTAAACTGAATGACGGCGCTTAAGTCGCCGGCCTTTTCCGCTGAGAAGCGGCCTGGCATTGCGTCAAAAATTTGTTGGATGTTGGTTGCTTTCGCCATGTTATTCTCCACAAGAATTGGCAAGATTTTAGCACGCGGTTATAATCATGCGGAATTGAAAACCAACGTTGACTGGGAAGAGTAAGCGGTTGGCGGTTGATAGAGACGGCGGGCCTTGGCTGGAAGCCCCCACAACCCAAATTGCTGAACGTCACCCACGAGTTCACTGCAGAAACAGTTTTGGAGTAGAGCATTGCGGGCGGCCCGATATAGCCAAATAAGTGCTCGTTGCAGATCGCAACGAGAACTGAGGTGGTACCACGGAAGCGTCCTTTCGTCCTCTTTGGATAAAAGGGCGTTTTTTTATTTGGAGTTTGGTGATGGCGCTTTATCAGGTTCAGCTGGAGCGGCGCAACTTACATGGCCTCTTTTCCCGCGATCTGGAGCTGATGCGTGCGACGAGTCTCTAGCTAATCAAAACAGATTCTTCGCGTGATGATGATGTCTTAAAGCGTGAGGGATAAAGAAAATCGGCGCCCTCAGCAGGCCTTTAGCGTAATCAACATTCTTGATTGCGAAACGAGAAAGAAACCATGACGACCAACGATTTCCCTAAGACTTATGATTTTTCTGCCATTGAGCGCGAGCTGTACGCGTGGTGGGAGAAGAATGGCTGGTTCAAGCCAACGAATGACCCGAATGAGCCGGGCCACGACCCTAGCCGCAAGCCGTTTGTGATTTCAATTCCGCCGCCGAACGTAACGGGCGAACTCCACCTCGGCCATGCGATGTTTGTTTCCGTGGAAGACTTAATGATCCGTTATCACCGTATGAAGGGCGAGCCGACGCTGTGGGTGCCCGGCTCCGATCATGCCGGCATTGCCACCCAATTGCAGGTGGAAAAGCAGATTTTGCGCGAGGAGGAAGTGACGCGCGAGGAACTGGGCCGCGAGGAATTTTTGCGCCGTTGTTGGGCGTGGAAGGAAAAGTACGGCAACATTATCTATGACCAACTCCGGCGGCTGGGCGGTAGTTGTGATTGGACGCGTGAGCGCTTTACATTGGACGAGGGCCTGAGCGAGGCCGTGCGCGAGGCCTTTGTGCGGCTGTATGAAAAAGGGTTGATTTATCGCGGCGCACGGCTGATTAACTGGAGCCCGGGCCTCAAAACCGCCGTGAGCGATTTGGAGGTGGAATATAACGAAGAACAGGCGTTGCTATATTTCTTCAAGTACCCAATCAAGGAGCGTGATGAATTTTTGCCCGTGGCCACCACGCGCCCCGAGACGATTTTGGGTGATACCGGCGTGGCCGTGCATCCCGAAGACCCGCGCTACCAACACTTGATTGGCCGAACGGCCTTAGTGCCCTTGCTCAACCGCGAGATCCCGATTATTGCCGATGAAGCCGTTGACCGTGAATTCGGCACCGGCGCGCTCAAGATTACGCCCGGCCATGACTTTACGGACTACGAAATTGGCGCGCGGCACAAACTGCCCATCCTCTCCATGCTAGACCGCGAGGCGAAGGTGACGGAGGTGGGCGGGCCTTACAAAGGCCTGGATAGATTTGAAGCGCGTGAAAAATACTGGGCCGATATGGAAAAGGCCGGGCTGACGCTTAAGACAGAGCCGTATCTACGCAATACTCCGCGTTCACAGCGCGGCGGTGAGATTATCGAACCGATGGTGAGCGCGCAGTGGTTTGTAAAGATTCAGCCGTTGGCCGAAGCCGCATTGGCCGCGGTGCGTGATGGGCGGATTCAAATTGTGCCGGAGCGCTTTGAGAAGGTGTACTTCAATTGGCTGGAAAACATCAAGGATTGGTGTATCAGCCGCCAGTTGTGGTGGGGCCACCGCATCCCGGTGTGGTACGTGCTGGACGCAGACGGCCGGCCGGATTACGAGCGGCAGGTGTGCGCGCGCACGGAAGAAGCGGCGTATGAGCAAGCGCGCGCGAAATTTGGCGCGGATGTGAAATTGGAACAAGACCCAGACGTGCTGGATACGTGGTTTTCCTCCGGCTTGTGGCCGTTTAGCACGCTCGGCTGGCCTAAGCAAACGCCGGATTTGAAATACTTCTATCCTACCAGCGTGATGGAGACGGGCTACGATATTTTGTTCTTCTGGGTGGCGCGGATGATTATGAGCGGCCTGGAATACACGCAAGAAGCGCCGTTCCACACCGTGTACTTGCATGGCTTGGTGCGTGATGAAAAGGGCCGCAAGATGAGCAAGACCACCGGCAACGTGGTGGACCCGCGCTGGATTATGGACGGCGTGAGCGGCGAGCAATTGCGCAAATCTGGCACGAGCGATGAAATTGCGGCGCAATACCCCAACGGCATTGTGGCGATGGGCACAGATGCTCTGCGGTTTACGCTCCTCACCAGCGGCACGCCGGGCAATGATTTGAACCTCAGCTTGCAGAAAGTTGAATCGAACCGCAACTTTGCCAACAAAATTTGGAACATTGCCCGCTTCATCGTCACCAATCTGCCGGAGAACTACAAGCGTGGTGAGCCGCAACCCGCTACCTTGGCGGAGCGCTGGATTTTGGCGCGGCTGAGCCAAGTGATTGCGGATGCCACGCGGCTGATTGATGCGTATGAGTTTGGGCAGGCCGGCAACTTAATTTACGATTTTCTGTGGGGCGATTTTGCCGATTGGTTTGTGGAGATTGCCAAGATTACGCTTCAGGGCGCGGAGGATGCCGCTGAACAGCGGGCCGCCAAACAGCGCGTGCGCGATATTCTGGTGCATGTTTTAGATGAAACGCTCCGCCTGCTTCATCCATACGTGCCCTTCATCACCGAAGCGGTGTGGCAGAAACTGCCACGCGCGGTGGACGCCCCTGCCGCTTTGATTGTGGCCCAGTGGCCGCAAGCCACAACGGTAGATGCTCTGGCCATTGAGCAATTTGAACACGTCCGCGCCATCGTGCGCGGCATCCGCAATGTGCGCACGGAAAAGAAAGTGGAGCAAAACAAGCGCATTCCGGCCCAGATTGCGGCGGGTGAAAAGGCGAGTTGGTTAAACGAGCAGGCCAGCATTATTGCTATGCTAGCGCGAGTAGATGCCGCGCAACTTACTATTGCGGAGCGCGTGGCCGAGCCGCCTAAGAACGCGGTGGCCGTGGTGGAGGCGGGCACGGAAATTTATTTGCCGTTAGAAAGCATTATTGACCTGAGCGCCGAGCGTGCGCGGCTGGAGAAAGAGCTAGCCCAATTGGAAGCGCAAATCACCAAAAGTGAAGCGTTGCTTGGAAGTGATTTTGCGGGCAAAGCCCCAGCCGCCGTGGTTGAGCGCGAACGCGCCAAGCTGGCCGAAGCGCAAGCCAGCCGTGGGAAAGTGGCCGCGCGGCTGAAGGAGATGGAGTAGTTTTATCTCTCACGAAGAACGCCAAGCCCGCCAAGTTGACTCTGCGAACTTAACGGGAGATTACTAAAATGCTTGAAGGCTTATTCGATATTAACTGGGATCAACTTAACCATGCTTATGGAAAAGCAAAAGATGTACCGTGGTTACTGTCTGCGCTGACATCTTACGATACCGCTGTCCGTGATTTTGCAATACATGAACTTTACGGCAATATTTGGCATCAGGGAACTGTTTACGAAGCTACAGCACCAGCTGTTCGCTTCCTGATTTTGATATTGTCAGACCATAGAACAAAGGGCAAAGCTGAAATTCTACGTCTTTTGGCAAGCTGTGCTGATGGAAATTCATCGGTCTCACGCTCTGATGAATGGTATGTTGGATACTGTCAGAAAAACGGGCTTGATTATGAAGCTGAATTGGCAAAAGCCGAAGTGGCTGTCAGTCAAGCGCATGAAGCTGTCAGAACTGGTATCGAGTTCTATGTGAGTTTACTGGCCTCACGTGACCCTGAAATTAGAATTGCCAGCGCCGAAGTCTTGGAGAAATTATGGCAAGATACCGTTCGAATTTTTCCAGCTTTATTCAGTGCGTTGCAGAATGAACGTGACAATCTGACTAAAGTGTGGCTGATACAGATTATTGTTGGTTTCGTTTTGAGAGTCGAAGAGCGAGACTCCGATAAGCGAATTCAAGAAATTCAGTCAGCTGTTTGTAGGAAGTTGCTTTCATTTATTGATAAAAGTATCCCTCCACTGGAAAAATCTAGAATTATCCGGTATGCGGCGCTGGTTGGTTACAGCCGACTTTGTAAAACAGACGAACCGATGACCCTCGTGGCAACAGTGCGGAGTCAACTAATACAGATACTGGTGGACTCAGTACATAAACCGCAAGGTTTGCACTTGGGGATTCCGGGATGGAGAAATCCTAAAGAGACTCGCTTAGTAGTTGAGACAACAATTGCCGCAATTAACAAATTTGATTTAGAGTTTCGCGTGGAGGTCTTGCAAGCCGCGTTAAGGTTGGTTAAACATCCAATTCATGCCCACGCGATAGCCGTTGCTTTGCTGGGAAACACCTTGTTGAAGCGACCCTTACAGCTTGATGAGTCTACTCAAGTCGTTCTGGAGAACAACACGGTATTCTGTAACTATATTCGCGAGCAAGTGCCATTCAAAAAGCAATTTCGGAAATACCCAATTGTTATTTCGGCCTTGGATGAAGCAATCCTAGACTCGAAGGCTAGAGAGATAATTCAGCTTGTTTTGAACTGTAAACCGATATGGGCATTTGAAAGCAATTTGCTTGAAGCGTTTGATATTAGCAAATTTAAGAAACTAGAGTGAGCAAGCCAACCGCGAGAAAGTGGTCGCGCGACTGAAGGAGCTATCATGAGCGAAGTAATCAATCTCAAGGATAAGCTAGCGCTCTTCAATGAGCACTGGTCGCCGCGCACGGTGACGCGTTTCAATAACCTAGATATCATGGTGGTGAAGGTGAAGGGCGAATTTGTGTGGCACAAGCACGATGAGACGGATGATTTCTTTATGGTATTAAGCGGCAAACTGCAGATTCAGTTGCGTGACCGCACTGTGGTGCTGGAGCCGGGCGAAATTTTTGTGGTGCCCAAAGGCGTGGAGCATTGCCCGTTGGCGCTGGAAGAAACACACGTACTCTTGATTGAGCCGACTGGCACACCCAACACGGGTAACCCGGCCACCGCCGCGCCGCGTAAAGAGATTTAGGTTATTGGCCCCATCATGGGAGTTCTGCAACTGCGCCCGAGCTGTGCGGCGCTACTGCCCGTTGAGAATGGCCCCACGCGCACATGGGCGTTTTCACTGGCTCACGCTGCCAGATTTTACTGGTTCGCTTAACGTGGCCGAAATTGTGCGCGCGCCCAGCCCGCAAGCCCGCGCGGCAGTGATGGAGCGTTACGTGCGCCAAGTATGGGAGCTGTGGGCCAATGACCACCTAACCACTGTGGCGCGGTGGTACGAGCAATTTGTAGTGAAGGATTAGTGATGGACTTACCCATCCCCGATTACTGGCTTCCACGGCCCGCTATGGAATTGGATGATGCCACGCGGCTGGCGTTTGATGAATTGCTGAAGGCGGCACAGGGGAACGCGCCCATCAATTACACGCTGGCCGTGCCGAAGTGGCAATTTTTGTGCTACGCGGCAGAGCACGGCGGGCTGGCTATGCATGGTTCTGGCAATGCCAACATTGCTGAGTTTGAGCCGCGCCAATCCAATGACTTAAACGAGTTTGGCAACCGCAAAGCCGTGTACGCCGCCGCCGATGGCCTGTGGGCCATGTTTTTTGCGATTGTGGACCGTGACCGTTTTTCGGGGATGTCTATCACCAACGCCTGCATCCGTTTGGCGCATCCAACGGAGGGGTGGGTGAGCGAGCCGCGCTATGTTTTTTCGGTAAGTGATAAAGCCTTGCCGCACGCGCCGTGGCGCGAGGGCGTGGTGTACCTCTTGCCGCGCACCACGTTTGAGACGCAAGCGCCCATGTCCTTTGGCCCGTTTGAAGTGCGGATTGCGCAGTTGGCCAGTTTAGAGCCAGTCACACCGCTAGCCCGCCTGCAAATCTCCCCTTCAGATTTTCCGTTCCTCGCCCAAATTCGTGGCCATGATGACGCGCGGCTAGCAGAATACGCCCATGCGCTTAGCACCGGCGCGCCCTGGCCGCAGTGATAGCGCCACTACAAAGCTCAATAACCAATTCACTAATAACAACGGAGTGTGGGCTGGAAGCCCACGCTCCGCTTAAAGCCTCGCGCTGGCAAAATCAGGTGAAGAATCCGCGATGGGCTCTACGCTGACGACGCGTTTACTGCGCGGGAAATAGTACAGCCGGTAGCGGCGGCCCTGGATGAGGGCCTGATGCCCCTGCTGGCCCACATCAAACCGCTGGCCGTTGACGATGTAGTAATAATTGGTGCGCCGGTTTTTGCCGCTGCCCGTCGTAATCGCGCGCTCCTCCACCTCGCCCTCAATGCTGGTGATTTCGCCGCGCCACAAATCCAAAAACGGTGAGATGATGATCCACGCCAAAACGACCAACAAGAGCAAGCCGATGCCGCCGCCGCAAATGGCCCCAATCCACGCATCTTCATCCAACCGCCGATCTGTAAGCATGGGGTACACCACCAGCCCAATGGGCAAGCCCAAGCCAAAGCCGAGGGCCATCAGCAAGAAGGGTGAGAGAAAAATAGCCGTGCGGATATTGCTCCAAAACTGGCGCGTTTGCTGGCGTGGAGAAAGCCGCCCGGCGCGGTTTTCGGCCAAGTCCTCATCCACAAAATCAAACACACTGCCCAGCGCGCGCCGCACCTCGGCCAGTGGGTCACTGTCTTGGCCACGGAATCTGAGCATTTCATGGGAAACGATGTAACGTGAACGGGGCAGAAAATAAAATCGGTACGCGCCCGGCATTTGTTCCTCGCCGGGAAGCAGATGTACGTCGCCGCTCTCAGTTTCGCCGCGCCAGCTACGCCCACGCCAGCTTAGGCGGCCATCCGCTGTTTCTACGCGGTTGCCCATCAAATCCAGCAAAGCCAAGCCGGGCCGCCAGCTACTCACGACCAACGCCACTACCATACCGCCAAAAATCAGAAGAAAAAAACCAATAAAGAATAGAGTAAAGAGTAAATCTTCTTCCGAACTGATGCTGAAAAAAAGTGGGCCGCCAAAGCAAAATATAAACGGCACTATAAATAAAAACCCAATGGCCGAGCCTATAAAACGCGGCAGGAGGCGGCTACGCAAACTTTTCTTTTGGTTTTCGGTTAATTCCCCGGCCCGATTAGTGCTTATGTCTGGGGAATGACTGGGGTCTAGCTCGCCAAAATCGGCTCCGTAAGGGTTGAAGTTTGAACTGGTCATGCGTTGGCCTCCGGGTGGATTGCGCGCCATTATGCGCGTTTTGGCCTTCAACGCAAAGGTGAATTTGGTTTGGGGCGATTACGGGGCGGGGGCGGGCAGAGGCCGTTTGAGGCCACGAGCGTGATGTTTGGCGCGGCGGGTGAGGAGCAGGGCGTACTCATCCAGTAGGCCGTCTAAAACGGTTTCCCAGCGCCGCGTTTCCGCGTGCAGGCGGCCATGCGCGCCCAATGCACGCGCCAACTCTGGGTAATGCACCAATCGCGCGGTGGCCTGCACCCACTCATTAAGTTCATTGGTTTCAAACAGCAGGCCGTTGCGTCCGTGGGTTACATGGTCTAGCAGGCCGCCGGAGCGCGGCGCAACCACCGGCAGGCCGGAGGCCATAGCTTCCAGCACCACATTGCCTAAAGTCTCATTGGCCGCCGGGAACACAAACACATCTGCCGCCGCGTAAGCGCGTGCTAGAGATTCGCCGCGCAGGTAACCGGTGAATACGGTGCGCTCATTCCCTAAAAGGTTCTCCAACTCGGCGCGTTGTGGCCCATCTCCCACCACCGCCAAACGCGCTTCTGGCAAACTTTCTAGCAAAGGTTGCAACCACGTCACGCGTTTCTCGGGTGAGAGCCGTCCCACATACAACAGCAAGGGAGCCTGCGGCTGGCCGCCGGTTAATTTTTCTCGCCACTCTGCCGTGCGCTGGTTGGGGTGAAAGAGGGTGGTGTTCACGCCGCGCCCCCACACCTTCACCCGCCGAACGGAATGTGCCCGTAATTCTTGTTGTGTAATGCGTGAGGGCGCAAGGTTGAGGTGCGCCGTGTTGTGAATACTTCTAAAAAAAGCCCAGATGAACGGCTCAGCCCAGCCGTAGCCCCAACGCCGCGCAAAGCCGGGCACATCCGTATGATAGGAGGCAATTAGCGGCCAGTTCCGCAAACGCGCGTGCCACACACCGGCTAAGCCGAGGGAAACCGGGTTAAGCACGTGCACCAAATCCGGCTGAAAACGGTGTAACTTGGAAGCCACTGAGGCGAAGGGGGAGGCTAAGCGCAACTCACGGTAAAGGGGGAACTGCCATGCTGGCAGGCCGTAAACGGGTGTTTGGGCATACTGGTTTGGCCCACCCTCCGGCGCAAATAAAATTGTTTCATGCCCACGCGCCGCCAAATGTTCCAGTAAATGGCAGAGCGTGTTGACGATGCCATCTACCTTGGGCAGAAAGGTTTCTGTAAAAAGCGCGAGGCGCATAGATGCAATGACTCTGATGTTACTGTAGCCACAACGGCAAAGCCATGAGGCCCGCGCCCAGCACGGAACCGGCCGCCACTTGCATCAGGCTGTGGCGACGCAAGTTCACCCGCGCCCAACCCACCACCGGCACCAGTATTACCAAGGGCAGGGCAATGGCGCCAAACAAGCTCACCGCTAACATCACCACACCTGCAATAGAAGCGCTGTGCGCGCTGATTTTCCAAAATAGGGTGACGGCCAGCATTAGCGCTACTTGCACCACGCCCACCCCTGCCAACAAGGTAAGCAAAGCGGGAGCCATGCCTAGCCGCAACCACAGCCACGCCGCTAAACTGCAGAGCAACGAGACCAAGTACGGTTGTATGCGCTCAGACCGTAAGTGCATCTCGATGCTGGTGAGGCGGCCCCGGATGAATTGCCACGCCACAAAGCTGGTGGGCGCTACTAATGCAACGAGCAAATATTGCGCGGCCCATTGCCATGCGCTGGCTGTGCCTAGCGAACCAGCCGCCAAGCACACGCCGGCCACAATCATCAGCGGCGGGCTGAAAACATTAGAAATCCAGCGCGCCCAGCGGGTTTGCCGTGGCGCGGCCTGAACGATGGGATATTTCAGATCCTGCGTCATTTCCATTTGGGTTATTCCTTTATGGGCTTCCAGTAGCCCCAATCATGGGCGCGCCAAGCGCGGGGGAGTAAATTGCAGTACAGTAAAAAGCAACGAAGAAAAGTGTGCGCGGTTTTGGCAGTTGCGCCGCGGCGCAGGCGGCGGTGGTCATGGGCAAACACTTTGAGCGTTGGGTCAAACTCAATCCGGAAGCCGCGCCGTTTCCATCGCCAGCCCAACTCCGAATCCTCGTTGCAGGTGAGGGATAAATCAAAACCGCCTATGGCCCAAAATGTTTCTTGATGCACCAGCAAGTTGGAGCCGGAGACAGCCGGAATGCCCAACCGATGCGCCCACGCTTGGCCGCGCGCAAACCAGTCGTAATACTGATTGAATTCAGTGGATGAGAGTTTTGGCCCATAAAGGGCGCTGGCGGCCGAGCGTTGCGTCAACCGCTCAAAGTAATCAGACGCAAACACCACATCGGCATCGGTGAATAACAGCCATGGCGTGCGGGCGGCCTCCGCGCCGGCTTGGCGCGCTACCGTAACGTTGGCCGTGTTACGGAGGATGGTCGTGCCGTGTGGGCGCAATTGCCGCACGCGGCGCGCGGTCTCATCCTCGCTGGCATCTACCACAATGAGCCGCACAGCGGCGGGTAAAGTGGCTAACAGACGGCCAATGTTATGGACTTCGTTGCGCGTCGGGACGATAACGCTCAGTTGGGTGAGATTAATCACCTACTTAAGATAGCGGGAGAGTCTTAAGCGTGGGTCAAAGGGAAGATAAAAATTTATTGACGCAGGCAACAAAAAGCCACACCAACCGGGGTGTGGTTGAACGCGCTTGCTGGGGCTATGGATTGTTGGCGCGATGACCAAGCAACACAACCTGAGCGTTTAATGGCGCTTGGTCTTTCTTCGGCTTCAGCCGCTCATAAACGCCTTCTGGTGTAAGCACGCGCGCTTTGGCCGTATCACTTAAGTACACTTTCAGGATATCGTCTACCACCAGCTTGATGATGCGTTCATCCTGCAAGGGGAAGAGCACTTCCACGCGGCGGTCAATGTTGCGCGTCATCACATCCGCACTGCCCACATAAATATCCGGCTGACCTGCGTTGTGGAAGTAGTAGATCCGGCTATGCTCCAAAAAGCGGCCTACGATGCTAGTAACGCGGATGTTCTCACTAACGCCGGGCACGCCGGGCCGCAGACAGCACATGCCGCGCACCAACAGCTCAATCTTTACGCCGGCCTGTGAAGCGCGATACAGTTGTTGAATCATCGCTTTATCGGTCAGCGCATTCATTTTGAAGATCAGATGCCCGCCTTTGCCGGTGCGCGCCAATTCCATCTCCCGCTCAATCAGTTCTGTCATCCGCTGGCGCAGGTTGATGGGCGCCACTAGCAGTTTGCGGAACTTGGTTTTGGCCGAGTAGCCCGTGAGGTAGTTAAATAAGTCGGTGGCGTCTGCGCCGATATCTTCATCACAAGTAAAGAGGCCGATATCGGTGTAAATCTGTGAGGTAACCACATTATAGTTGCCGGTGGAAAGATGCACATAGCGCCGAATACGTTCGCCTTCTTTACGCACCACCAGCGCAATTTTAGAATGCGTCTTTAGCCCCAACAGGCCATACACCACATGTACACCCTCGGCTTCCAGCTTTTTTGCCCAGTCAATGTTGCGTTCTTCGTCAAAACGCGCTTTAAGCTCCACCAGCGCGGCTACCTGCTTGCCGTTTTCAATTGCTTCCAGCAAAGCCTCCACCACGGGCGCGTTGCGGCCCACCCGGTACAGCGTTTGCTTAATGGCCAACACATCCGGATCATTGGCCGCTTGCCGTAGAAAATCAATCACCGGCATAAAAGAATCGTACGGGTGGTGGAGGAGAATATCGCGGTTGCGGATGGCGGCAAACAGATTGCCATTGATGCTTTTGCCGTTGAGGGCGGGCGGCACGGCGGGCACAAACGGCGGGTCTTTCAGCTCATACCGGTCAACGCTGTACAACGCCCGTAAGTCACTCAGCCCGAGCGGATTGCTCAACACATAAACATCTTTCGGGTCTGCTTCTAAATTCTCAATCAAGAGTGAGCGCACATGCTCTGGCATTGTGGCCGTAAGCTTTACGCGCACGACTGCGCCAAACCGCCGCTGGCGCACTGTTTGCTCCATGCTCTCCATTAAGTCAGCGGCTTCGAGTTCCTTAATCACCACATCGGCATCGCGCGTCACGTGAAACGGATGGGCTTCTAAAACGTTAACGCCGGGGAAAAGTTTATCCAGATGCGCGGCAATCACTTGTTCCAGCCACACAAAGTAGTGATTATGCGGCACGGTGCCGTCTTTGCGCGTGCCGCCGGATGACCGTTTGATGGGCACGAGGCGGGGCAGAGTGTTTGGCACTTTCACGCGCGCAAACCGCTCCTGCTTTTTCTTATCGCGGATGATAACGGCCAAATTCAGGCTTAAGTTGGAGATATGTGGAAATGGGCGGCCCGGGTCAAAGGCCAAGGGCGTGAGCACCGGAAAAACCACCTGCTCAAAGTACTCATCCACTCGTGCTTTTTGCGAGGCATTGAGATCGGCGTAGTTCAATACATGTATGCCGGCTTCATTCAGGCTGGGTAACAAGTGCTTGGCCCAGCACTCGCGGGCGGCTTCCATGAGTCCTAATGCCTGTTTGCGGATGGCGGCCATTTGTTCCGCCGGTGTGAGGCCGTCCGGCGAAAGCTCCACCACGCCGGCTTCAATTTGCTGTTGCAGGCCGCCCACGCGCACCATGAAAAACTCGTCCAGATTGGAGCCCACAATGGAGAGAAATTTCACTCGCTCCAGCAAAGGATGACCGGCGTCTTGCGCTTCCTCCAGCACCCTTTGCTGAAAGGCCAGCAAACTTAATTCGCGGTTGAGAAACAACTGCGCATCCTCTAGAGAAAGGTCTTTATCAAGCTTTTTGTCCGTAGCCATAGGTTTTACCGCCAAGCCAAAGCTCTATGATTCTACCTGACTTCATGAGCTGTAGCGGCTCAAGAAAAATTAATCTTCTTCAACCGCCAGCCAGTCGGCGGGTGCGCGTCAGGTAAGTTAGCCAAGCCCGGCGCTATAATTTTTTTGCAATGAAGCAACACACAACCCCAAAAACCGGCATACCAAAATGGTTAAGCACAAGCCTTATGCTTGTGATTTTCAGCTTGGTGGGCGTAGGTGTGGGTTGGTTCATTGGCCGAGCGGCCCGCGCCATAGAGATAGGCTTCAGCCTCAACATCAGCAACCTTAATTTGCCGGTTTTGATCTTGGGCGCTGTAGTCCTGTTGGCGCTTACGCTGGCGGCGCATGAAGCGGGGCACTTACTAGGTGGTCGGCTGGTGGGCTTCCGTTTTATTCTCTTCATTGTTGGGCCGCTGAAGATTGTGCGAGAGGGTAATGAGGTGCGAGTGCGGTTGAATAAGGATGTTTCATTATATGGCGGCTTGGCCTCAGCCATACCCACTGATGATAAGGATCTGCCCCGCCGTATGGCAGTGATGATTGCAGGCGGCCCGCTCACCAGTTTGCTGATGGGTGGGCTTAGTTTGGGGCTGGGCGTCTGGCTCAACGCTCATCTCCCAAGCTCCTCGCCGTGGAGCGTGCTAACGGCCTTTGCCTTCATCTTCGGTTTACTTAATTTAGTCATTTTCATCGTCACCCTCATCCCCGGCAAAACGAGCGGCTTTGATACGGATGGCGCGCAATTAATTGATGTGCTTCGCGGCGGTCATCGCGCCGAGCGACGCGGGTTGGTGACTGCGCTCTCCGCTGTCTCTACTCACGGTGTTCGGCCTCGCGCTTGGAACGCCGAGCAGGTGGAGCGATTGTTGGCGCTCCGTGAGGGTAGGCCGGATGATGTGCTCGCGAATTTCTTGGGTTACTATCACTTTTTAGATTTGGGCCAGACCCGTCAAGCCGGTGAACTTTTGGACTTGTGCCTTAAGGACGCGAATGGTTTTCCAGAGGCCGCGCGGCCCATGATTTTTGCCGAGGCCGCTTACTTCACCGCCCATCACCGGCAAGAGGCTACCGCCGCGCGTCAATTTCTTGCCTCTGCCTTTGGAGGCTTAGTAGAGTCGTACACTCGCCTGCGCGCAGAAGCCGCCGTGTTACTGGCAGAAGGCCGGTTTGCGGAAGCGGCTGACAGGGCGCGCGCCGGTCTGGCTCAAGTGAGTAAGAGCTGGGACAAGGGCGGCGCGGCGTCTGAGACTGAATGGCTCACGGATATTCTCACGCAAGCCGAAATACTCAACGGAGCAAACCCACAATGAATTTTCTGGAAGCCGTGCAACTGGGGAAGAATGATTGGTGGCGTTATCTTCTGGCAACGGTCTTGATTCTCGTCTTGTGGTTTGGCGTTGGCGCCGTGCCATTGATTGGATTGGTGATTTGGGTAGCGGCGGATAATGATCCCGGAACTCAGGTGGATACCAACACCGGCCAATTTATCGGTCTAGATCCGTTGCTGAGTTTTCTGGTGCTCATGTTTAGTTTTGTAATGTTATGGGTGGGGTTGTTTATAGCAGTGCGCTTTATCCACCAACGCCGTTTTCGGTCATTGATTGAGCCGAACTTGCGTGTGCGTTGGGGGCGGATGGCGCAAGGTTTTGCGGTTTGGGTGACGCTGGCGGCTATCTTGGCTATTGTTGAAGCGGTGTTATATCCCGGCCGCTATCAATTCACCTTTGATGCGGCGCGCTTTATCCCGTTTGCCTTTTTCATCCTTTTACTCATTCCTCTTCAAGCGGCAAGCGAGGAGTTGTTGGTGCGCGCTTACCTCATGCAAAGCCTGAGCCTTTTCCTTCGGCAACCCATACTCCTGAGCATAATCTCAGGCGGCGTATTTGCCCTACTTCACTTGGCCAACCCCGAAGTGCTGATAGATTTTTGGCTCCTGATGTTGTATTACTTTGCCTTTGGGTTCACGTTGGCGCTGATTTCACTGAAAGATAACGGCTTGGAACTGGCCATTGGGGCGCATGTGGGCAACAACTTGTTCACGGCGCTATTTGCCAACTATGCCAACGGCGCTCTGGCGACGCCTTCTGTTTTCATGGCAAATGAGCTGGATGCCGTGTATGGCGTCCTAAGCGCGTTGGTGGCTATGGTTATCTTTTACGGGGTGTGTGCGTGGGTTTGGCGGCCAGCGTCACCTGTTCAGGCGGCAAATGTCACCTGAATCGGACTCATGTGTGTTATTGTGAGCGGGTAACCGGCGTTTTGCTCAGAACATGTTCGTACTTTTGCTCCCACGTTGTGAGCGATTCATCAGAAATGTGGTGCAAATGACGTCGCCGGATGACCCAGAAAATCCTGCCATGCAGTAGGCCGACAAGGATAGCGGTGATGGCGGCCACGCGCCAAGTATCTGAAATAGCTTGAGACGTGAGCCATGGCACGATGAGGATGACGATTAAGCCGACGCCACTTAAGATGAGTTCAATGTGATTCAGAAGTTGATGTAACCGCATGTCATGGCCTTTCAAAAGTCCCGCGATTTTAATGTGGACGTTATCCTTTAGGATGATAGCGTTTGTTAAAATTGGTTAGTTACTTTATTCAACAGGAGCCTTTCTTATGAGCAACCGACTTGATTTGCCCGATCCAACCGTGACCGCCAGCGGCAAGGGCGCTACCGGCATGGAGTACAAAATCATTGGCACAACGTTGCAGGCAGTGATTTTGGAGCTTGACCCCGGCGAGACTGTGTATTCGGAAAGCGGCGGCATGGCGTGGATGAGCAGTAACATTGATATGAAAACCAGCGGGCGGGGCGGCGGCCTGGGCGGTGTGTTAGGCCGAATGGTTTCAGGTGAGTCGCTCTTCTTGGTGGAATACACCAGTCAGGGCGGCAAAGGCATCGTCGCCTTCGCTTCAGACTTTCCGGGTAAGATCGTGCCCATTCATCTAACGCAGGGGCAGGAACTGATTTGCCAGAAGAGCGCCTTTTTGTGCGCGGAGAAAACGGTGGGGCTGGGCATTCACTTCCGCCGCAAATTGGGCGCAGGTTTGTTTGGGGGTGAAGGCTTCATCATGCAAAAACTCACTGGGCCCGGCGTAGCCTTTGTGTGTTTGGATGGCGAAATTGTAGAGTACACCTTGGAAGCCAACCAAATGCTTAAAGTGGATACAGGCCATGTGGCGATGTACGAGCCAAGCGTGGCGTTTGATATTGAGATGATGAAGGGCCTCACCAATATTTTTTTCGGCGGTGAAGGTTTGTTCTTGGCCACCCTGCGCGGGCCGGGCCGGGTGTGGTTACAAACCATGCCCACGTCTAACTTGGCGCGGGCTATTATGCCGCATCTGCCTACAGCCTCGAGTAGTTAACTTTCACCGGCAATAGTCATTTGACTTTCATCTAAACACCATACTGTGACCCGCTCAACCCCACCCCTCCGTGAGCCCACGCCGCGCGCTTATTGGTTAGACCTTTTTCTAGTGCTGGGGATGGGGTTGGGCGTCTTTTTCCTCACCACCGGCGTCATTGGCTATCTTCTCCCGGAAGCCAGTATGCCACAGTTGGTACTCGCGCTTACGCTGGCCAACTTTATCAGCTTAGGCGGCAGTGTGGCCGTGTTTGGCCTGTGGCGCGGCTGGCTCTCGCTGGCAGATTTGGGTTTGTGGCCGCCGCGGTTTCATTGGGCGTGGTTACTGGTAATCGGCGGCGTAACAGTGGGCCTGCTTCCTATTCGTTTGCTATTAGCTTACGCCGCCCTAATTTTGGTGGAAGGTGATTTAGATAGTCTGAGCGCCCGCCAAGCATTGTTAGGCTCTGAGTTTTCCCTTCTGGGTTTTCTGGTCACGTTTATCGGTGTGGGCATTCTTGCGCCCATCGCTGAAGAGCTATTCTTTCGCGGCGCGCTCTATACCTGGTTTCGGCGGCGTTTCAACTTTTGGGTTGCCGTTAGCGTCAGCTCGGTTTTGTTTGGGTTGGCCCATTTTGACTCATTAGGCGTGGTACTCTCCAGTTTGGTGATGGGCGTAGCGTTAGCCATCGTCTTTGAATATACCCGTTCGCTCTACACGGCTATCGGCATTCACATCCTCAATAACAGCTTGGCGGTTGTTTTGCTTTATGTGGCGTTGGGGTTGATGGAGCTTTTCCCGCAACTGAAGAATTTGCAACCATGAAACATTTATTGGTTTGGTGCGGCGTGGTGCTGGCGCTGGCCGGTTGTTCAACACCTACGCTTCCAGTGGCTACGCCACAATTACAATTAGAAGATTGTGTGATAGCCGGAGATGTAAAAGCGCAATGTGGTGAATGGGCAGTGCCTGAAGACCGCACCGCTACCACAGGCAAAACCATCACGCTGAAGGTTATATTGATTCCGGCGGTGAGCCGTAACGCCCAACCTGATCCGCTCTTTCTGTTTGCCGGCGGGCCGGGGCAGGCGGCCACCGAGGCCTTCCTGCCTTTCCTGGGCGCGTTTGACCGGATTCAGCAAGACCGTGATTTAGTATTGATTAACCAACGCGGCACGGGTGAAAATAATCCTCTTCAATGCCCGGCCGCTGAGGAGGATCCAGCTTCTCTCACACTGACCGAGGCCGAAGCCGAAACCTTACAAGCTGAAAGCCTGCGCGAGTGCCTGGCGCAGTTGACCGGCGACCCACGCTGGTACACCACGGAAAATTCTGCGCGCGATTTTGATGAGGTGCGCGCCGCCTTGGGCTACGAAAAAATAAATCTTTATGGCGTATCTTATGGCTCGCGGATGGCGCTCACCTATCTCAAGCTCTTCCCCGAGCGCGTGCGGGCCGTAATTTTGGATGGGGTAGTGCCCCAAGATGAAGCGTTGGGCATGGAAGTTGCCGTGGATGCGCACCGAGCGCTAGATATGATCTTTGCGCGCTGTGAAATGGATGAGGCGTGCGGTGCGGCTTTCCCAAGCCTGCGCGCTGAGTTTGAAAGCATGCTCAATACCCTGCAAACCGAAGCGCCTGTCATTACTGCTCGTCACCCTACCACCGGCCAACCTACAAAGCTCCGGCTCACGCGTTCTGGCGCGGCAATCACCATCCGCTTGCTCAGTTACGCGCCAGAGACCGCCGCGCTTCTGCCGTTGCTTATTCACCAAGCCGCTCAAAAAGATTACACCATGCTGGCCGCGCAACTCCTGGCTGTAAGCGATGACCTATCGGAAAGCATTAGCGCCAGTTTGAACGCCTCGGTGTTGTGCACAGAGGATGCGCCTTTTATTACACCGGAGCAGGCCGCGCAAGCCAACGCTCATACATACTTTGGCGATTTGCAAACCGCCCAGTTTGAAACGCTGTGTGAAATTTGGCCGCGTGGCGTGGTGAGCAAAGACTTTAAACAGCCGGTGCAATCTTCCGCGCCGGTGCTGTTACTATCCGGCGAAGCTGACCCAGTGACGCCGCCCAGTAACGCTGAGCAAGTCGCCCAAACCTTGCCCAATAGTTTGCATGTGGTGGCGCCCGGACAAGGCCATAATGTGTTGATGCGCGGTTGCCTGCCGCGGGTGGCCGCCGATTTTATCGAAACCGGTGTAGTAACTGGTTTGGATGTGGCCTGCGTTCAAGCTATTGCGCCGATGCCGTTTTTTATAGACCCCACCGGGCCAACACCTTAGCACTACGATATTTAGCGATGAGGTGATCACAGTATCGTTATCATCATCCAATCGCCCAATCACCCAATGATAGAAGTTATTGACCTTTACAAATCCTTTGGCCCCGTCAAAGCCGTGCATGGCGTCAGTTTCACCGCGCCCGATGGGCGTATTACGGGCTTGCTGGGGCCAAATGGCGCGGGCAAAAGCACCACCTTGCGGATGCTCTACACGTTGCTTAAGCCGGATAGCGGCACGGCGCGGGTGGATGGCTTTGAGGTGGCCGCCGCGCCGCTTGAGGTGCAAAAACGCATTGGCGCTCTGCCAGATGCGCGCGGCTTGTACCCACGCCTAACAGCCCGTGAGAATGTGCGCTACTACGGGCAGTTGCACGGCCTAAACGGCGCCGAGTTGGAAGCGCGGATTGAAGGGCTAGTGAAGATGTTGGAGATGGGCGAGATTGCCGACCGCCGGACGGAGGGGTTCTCTACGGGCGAGCGGTTGAAAGTGGCGATTGCGCGCGCGCTGGTGCATCAACCCAAAAATGTTTTATTAGATGAACCTACCAATGGCCTAGATGTGATGAGCACGCGGGCCATGCGCGATGTCATCCGCCGCTTGCGGGATGAGGGGCAGTGCGTGCTATTTTCTAGCCACATTATGCAGGAAGTAGCCGCGCTGTGTGACCAGATTGTAATTATGGCGCATGGGAAGGTGGCCGCCAGTGGCTCTGCCGATGAACTGCGCACGCAAACCGGCCAACAAAATTTAGAAGATGCCTTTGTGAGTGTGATTGGGAGTGAAGAGGGGCTAGAACGTTAATGCCGTAAATCATGAAATGTGAGACGCGCCAACGTTTTACGTTTTGTGTTTCACGCTCCATCAAAATTATGCTAGATAAAGTTCGAATTATTTTCCAAAAAGAATTGCTGGATAACGTGCGCGACCGGCGGACGCTAGGGAGTGCGCTATTTGGCACTTTGCTTGGCCCGCTGATTTTGCTATTCATCATCGTTTTAATTGGCCGCTTTGTTTCTGAGGCGCGGGATGACGAAAAGCCCCTGAAGTTACCGGTGCAGGGCGCCGAGCACGCCCCCAGCCTCATTCAATTTCTGCGACAGCAAAATATTGAAATTCTGCCGCCGCCGGAGGACGCTGAAACGCTGGTGCGCAATGGTGATTTAGAAGTGGCGTTAGTGATTGCGCCCGATTATGGTGAGGACTTTTCTGCTGGGCGGCCAGCCACTGTGGAAATCATTGAAGATAGCTCACGCCAAACGGCCTCGATTGCGGTGAGCCGCGTAACCAACTTGCTTCAAGCTTACAGCCGCCAAATTGGCGCGCTCCGGCTGGTGGCGCGCGGTATAAATCCCCAAATAACCCAAGCGCTAGAAATTCAGAGCCGCGATGTGGCCACGCCGCAAAGCCAAGTACTCACCTTTCTCAACACCCTGCCGTATTTTTTGATGTTTGCGTTGTTCTCCGGTGGAGCAGGGGTGATTATTGATGGCACGGCTGGCGAACGCGAACGCGGCTCGCTGGAACCATTGCTCATTAATCCGGTGCCGCGGCGCGATTTTGTGCTCGGCAAACTCCTGGCCGCTATCCCATTTGCGGCGGGTACTATTCTCATTTCTCTTATCGCTTATGCCCTCATCTTCAACGTTGTGCCACTGGAGAATTTTATCGGCTTGCGCTTGAGCATTGACCCACTGGCCCTGCTCAATATCTTCATAGTGTGCTTGCCCATGATTGTGCTGGCCACGGCTTTGCAGATGATTATTGCCACCTTTGCCCGCAACTTCAAAGAAGCGCAAACGTATGTGGGGTTTTTGCCGCTCGCGCCGGCCTTGCCCGGTCTTGGCCTTGCCTTCTTGCCTGTTAAAGCCGAGTTGTGGACGATGCTGATCCCCACTTTTGGCCAACAATTGCTCATCAATCAATTCATGCGAGGTGAGCCGGTAAGCGCGCTAAACGTCATTGTTTCGGCGTTGGTTACGCTGGTGTTGGCCGTTATTCTCACCGTTATCGCCATCCGCCTGTATGACCGCGAGCAGATTATTTTGGGGCGGTAGGGCGATAACTGCAACAACCTAAGGGTTGCAAGCGCCGCAACGAGCGCGAAGCTGGGATGAGGGCGTGTTAGAGGTGTGATTGCGAGCCGCGGAGCGACGAAGCAATCTCCAAAATGGGTATCCCCTCGCAAACTTTGCTATTCTTCCTTCAACCTGTAGCCCACGCCCGGCTCAGTGACCAGATAGCGTGGGCGGGTTGGGTCAGGCTCAATTTTGCGCCGCAAGTTACTGATATTCACGCGCAACATGTGAAGTTCCTGCTCATAACCTGCGCCCCACACTTCCCGCAAAAGCTGGTGATGGGTGAGCACTTTGCCCGCATGCATAGCTAATACGCGAAGCAAATCATATTCGTTAGGCGTGAGGGCCACTTCAATTCCCTCGTGCGTCACAAGCCGCTTGGCAAAATCCATTTTGAGTTGGCCGGTGGCGAAGGCGGTTTCTGCTGGCGCCGAAGCTGAACGCCGCAAAGTGGCCCGCAGACGAGCCAATAATTCCCCCATTCCAAACGGCTTGGTTAAGTAATCATCGGCTCCTGCATCCAGCGCGGCAATTTTGTCAGCCTCGGCGCCGCGCACGGAAAGGATAATGATGGGCACGCGCGTCCACTCGCGGAGCAAGCGTGTCACTTCTACGCCGCCCAAATCGGGCAGGCCCAGATCTAGGATGACGAGGTTGGGGCGATGCGCCGTAACCGCTGCCACCGCGGCGTGACCAGAGTCCGTTTCCACCACGGCGTAATGATGAGCGGTGAGCGAGGCCCTCAGAAAGCGCCGAATGGCTGGCTCATCATCTACCACCAAAATACGCAGGGCATTTTCAGACATGGGGGGAAGTATAACGCGAAGCGTAATGCGTAGTTTAACTTGAAGACCACTCGGCCCTTAGCTTGTAAATGTCATTGCGAGCCGCCGGTTGTGGCGAAGCAATCTCCTATCGTTACTATCACTTTATTTTGGAGATTGCTTCGCTCGTTGGTACTTGCTCGCAATGACATTGGACGGTGATTTGCTTCACGTTTCTTGTTTCACGAGAGGCAAAGTTATCTCAAACACGGCCCCACCGCTAAGGCGGTTTTCGGCGCGGATAGTGCCGCCATGAGCCTCCACAATGCCTTTACAGATGGATAGCCCCAGCCCACTGCCGCTTACATTATCGGGCCACTGTGCGCGGTAAAACTTATCAAAAACTTTTGCTAAATCTTGGGGTGGTAGGCCGGGGCCATAATCGGCCACGCTAATTTGCAGACGTGTTTCGGCTAACCGCGCATGAATTTCAATTGGCCGGTTAGGGGGCGCATATTTAAGCGCGTTGTCAATCAGGTTTACTAACACTTGCGTCATGGGCACAAAATCAAGCGCCACCAACGGTAAGTTGTCATCTATCTGTGTTTGAACGAGGCGTTCTGCTAACCGGTCGCTTAGTTGGTCTAACGCCGCGCCAATCATATCCTGAACGTCACAAGGTTCGCGTTTTAAGCGATACGCTCCAGATTCCAACCGCGTCATATCCAGCAAATTGCCCACCAACCGATTAAGGCGCGCGGCTTCGTCGCTCGCATTTTCTACTAATGTGCGTCGCGCGCGCTCATCCAACTGCACTTGATCATCTTGTAATGTGGACAGTGCGCCGGTGATGGAGACCAGCGGTGTGCGTAAATCATGGGAGACGGCGTTGAGCAGGGCGGTTTGCAGTTTCTCGGTAGCCTTCAGCACTTGCGCCTGTTGCGCCGCATCGGAGAGTTGGGCGCGTTCAATGGCCAGCGCGGCTTGGCTGGCGAAGGACTCCATCAGGCGGCGTTGTTCCGGTGAAAGATGCCGTGACTCATCTGGTGGGCCCTTAACGCCGAGCACTCCCACCACGCCGCGCGCTGTTTTCAAAGGCAAATACCGTAACCGCGCCGCTGGTAAGGTGCTGGTGTTGCGGCCTGCAATTTCCCCATGCCGAAAGACCCAATCGGCAACGGCGCGTTCGCTGTTATCCAACTGCAAATCACGGCTGGCGGCCTGCACGCGCAGGTTGTTGTCTTCCTGCAACAACACAATGGCCTCACGCCCAAAAGTTTGCTCTACGTGATGGAGCAGGGCGCGCACCAACTCATGCAACGAAGCGGCGGCGGCCAAATCGCGGCTTAACTCAAACAGTTCGCTGGTTTCGGCGGCGCGTTGTTGGGCGGCCTCGGCTTGCTCACGGGCGCGGGCGGCTAGCGAACTAATGACAAGGCCGACGACGAAGAGGCCGATGAAGGTGAAAATATATTGTGTATCTGAAACTGTGAAGGTGAGGTAAGGGGGAACGAAAAAAAAGTCAAATACCAGCACACTCAGGGCTGAGGCCAGGATGGCTGGGCCGCGGCCTAAGGTGACCGCGCCGATGACAACGGCGGCCAAAAAAATCATCACGAGATTGGTGGGTTCAAGTACTGGCTCAGCGAAAAAATGATTAGCCGGGCGATAGCCTAAAGTAAAAATTCTTTGCGCCAGTTGCCATTTCTCAAAACTGAGCGCTGGGTCAATCAGAAAACCTATGACCGTTGCCATCAGCACCAATAGCCCACTTTGGAGATAGCGCCGATAAGGCCGATTGGGCCACCACTCTCGCCGCGCAACTTGTAGGGCCGTTTCAGCTTCTCCACTGACAAGATACACATCAATGGAGCCGCTTTGGCGTACCAGCTGTTCTACGACTGAGCCAAAGAGCAGTTCCTTCCAGCGTGGGCGAAGCGGTTTGCCTACGATGATTTTGGTAATGTTGTGCTGACGGGCATAGGCGAGGGTAACCTCGGCTACGGCGCGGCCAGGCAAGGTGATGGCCTTCGCGCCAAGTTCTTCGGCTAATTGTAGCGTGCGGGCCACCCGTTCTCGTTCGGCTGATGAGCCGCTGGTTTGCGCTTCCACATATACGGCAAACCACTCGGCATTGAGCTCATCGGCCAAACGGCGGGCTGAACGCACTAACCGCTCACTGAGTGTGCTAGGGCTAACGCACACCAGCAACCGCTCACTAACATTCCACGGGCCGGGGATGGCGCGCGTTTGCATATAGGCGCGCATTTGGTCGTCCACGCGTTCGGCGGCGCGGCGTAGGGTCAGCTCGCGTAGGGCGGTAAGGTTGCCTTTGCGGAAAAAATTCTGACTGGCGCGGGCGGCTTGTTCCGGCACATACACTTTGCCCTCGGCCAGCCGTTGTAATAATTCATCAGGCGGCAAGTCAATCAGCTTAATGTCAGTGCACTCATCTAACACGCGATCTGGCAGGGTCTCCCGCACCACCACGCCCGTAATCTGGGCCACCACATCGTTCAGGCTATCCAAGTGCTGAATGTTGAGCGTGGTGTAAACATCAATGCCCGCATCCAACAATTCCAGCACATCTTGGTAACGTTTAGGGTGGCGAGAGCCAGGGGCGTTGGTGTGCGCAAACTCATCTACTAGCGCAAGTTGTGGTTTGCGGGTTAGCACCGCGTCTAAATCCATCTCTGGCAAATACGCGCCGCGATACTCAATTGATTTGCGCGGCACGGTCTCCAGCCCAACCACCAGCGCTTCCGTCTCGGCCCGCTTGTGCGTTTCAATGTAACCCACCACCACCTCCACGCCTTCACTCTTGCGCTGATGGGCGGCGGAGAGCATGGCGAAGGTTTTGCCCACCCCCGCCGCGTAGCCAAGAAAGATGGTGAGCTTGCCGCGCGTGCGTTGTTGCTCTTCCGTTTGCACGGCGGCTAAGAGCTGGTCAGGATCGGGGCGCGCGTTCATGGGTCGATGATGGATGCATGAGGAATCTTGACTGCTTATTTTAGCCCGTCAAGCGCCAGATTCAGCAATAGCACGTTGACGCGCAGTTCACCCAGGAGCCCAAACTGGCGGCCTTCGGTGTAACGAATGACCAACCAACGCACGGCGTTTTCCGAAAGGCCGCGCGCCCGGGCCACGCGCGGAATCTGATATTCCGCCGCCGCTACGCTAATGTGTGGGTCAAGGCCAGAGCCGGAAGCGGTCACCAAATCTACTGGAATTCTGGCGGGATTTTGTGGGTCAGCGGTCTTGAGGGCTTCCACGCGCGCCTGCACACTATTTACTAAAACTTGTGAGAGCGGGCCGAGGTTGGAGCCAGATGAACCGGTGAGCGTTTCACTATTAAAGGCGGTGTATGGCGTGGGGCTGGTGACGGAGGGGCGGCCCCAAAAATATTCCGGCGCGTCAAAGCTCTGGCCAATCAGTTCCGAGCCATAAGCTTTTCCATCACTCACAAGCACACTGCCATTGGCGGCCTCCGCATATGAGCCTTGGGCGATGGAGGTAACGACGAATGGATAGATGAGGCCGGTGACGGCGGTGAGCAGGGCGAAAAGGACGAGGGTGGGGCGGAGTTGAGTGAACATTTTAGAAAGTAGAAACTAGGGGCGTGAAACGTAAAACGCGATTCGCGGCTGGCACGTTTCACGCTTCACGTTTTACGTTTATGCCAAACCAAATGCGACTAAAACAATATCAATCACTTTTATTCCAATAAACGGTGTGATGAGGCCACCAAGGCCATAGATGAGCAAGTTATCACGTAGAAGTTGGGCCGCGCCAACAGCGCGATACGGCACACCGCGCAGGGCCAATGGGATAAGGGCCACAATGATGAGCGCGTTAAAAATCACCGCCGAGAGGATGGCGCTTTGCGGCGTAGCCAAGCCCATGAAGTTGAGGGCGTTGAGGGGCGGATAGGTACTGGCAAAGGCGGCCGGGATGATGGCGAAATACTTGCTCACATCGTTGGCGATGCTGAAAGTGGTCAACGCGCCGCGCGTCATCAGCAGTTGTTTGCCGATTTCCACAATCTCAATCAGCTTGGTGGGGTTGCTGTCCAAATCCACCATGTTGGCGGCTTCGCGCGCCGGTTGGGTGCCGGTGTTCATCGCCACCGCCACATCCGCTTGGGCCAGCGCGGGAGCGTCATTCGTCCCATCGCCCGTCATTGCCACCAAGCGCCCGCCTGCCTGATATTCACGAATAAGCTGGAGTTTGGCCTCCGGCGTGGCCTGCGCCAGAAAATCATCCACGCCAGACTCGGCGGCGATGGCGGCGGCGGTCAACGGGTTATCGCCCGTAATCATCACGGTTTTAATGCCCATCTTGCGCAGTTGTGCAAATCGCTCGCGGATGCCGCCCTTCACAATATCTTTCAGATGCACCACGCCCAGCGCTTCGCCGTTCTTCGTCACCACCAACGGTGTGCCGCCACTACGCGCAATCTTTTCCACTGTGATATCCAAATCGGCGGGGAGGCGCTGGCCTTGTGAGCGAAGCATATTGATGATGGTATCTGGCGCGCCCTTGCGGATTTCTGCGCCCGGCAAATTCACGCCGCTCATGCGCGTTTGCGCCGTAAATGGAATGAACGTCATCTCGGTCTGAGTGCCTTCGCGCCCGCGCAGGCCGAATTTCTCCTTGGCCAGCACTACAATGCTCCGGCCTTCCGGCGTTTCATCCGCCAGCGAGGCTAATTGCGCGGCCTCTGCTAGTGTGTGCGGCTCCACATGCAAAAGCGGCAGAAATTCCACCGCTTGCCGGTTGCCCAGCGTGATGGTGCCGGTTTTATCCAATAACAACACGTCCACGTCACCAGCCGCTTCCACCGCCCGGCCAGATATGGCAATCACATTTCGCTGAATCATCCGATCCATGCCTGCAATGCCGATGGCCGAAAGCAGTCCGCCGATGGTGGTGGGAATGAGGCAGATGAGTAGGGCGATGAGCACCGTGAGCGTAATGGGCGCGGCGGTAGCCTCGCCGGAAACAGCCACGCTGTAGATGGAATACGGCAGAAGCGTGGCGCACACCACCAAAAATACGATCGTGAATCCGGCCAACAAAATGTTGAGGGCAATTTCATTCGGCGTTTTCTGGCGTTTGGCCCCTTCCACCATGCCAATCATTCGGTCAAGAAAACCTTCGCCCGGGTGGGCGCTCACGCGCACCACCAGCCAATCAGAGAGAACGCGCGTGCCACCTGTCACTGCGCTCCGGTCACCACCGGACTCACGGATGACGGGCGCGCTTTCGCCGGTGACGGCGCTTTCATCCACCGAGGCCACGCCTTCCACAACCTCACCATCAGCGGGCAAAATATCACCGGCTTCAACCAAATACACATCCCCTTTATGCAACTCCGTGGAAGAAACCTGCGTAAAAGGCGAGCCGTATTTTGGCTCACGCAGCTTTTTAGCAAGCGTGGTTTGGCGCGTGCGGCGGAGTGCTTCCGCTTGGGCTTTGCCGCGTCCTTCGGCCACAGCTTCGCTGAAGTTAGCAAAGAGTAAGGTGGCCCACAACCACACGGCAATTCCGCCCATAAACCCAGCCGGGGCTTCGCCCTTGCTAAGTACAGCCTGCGCCCATAAGACTGTGGTGAGCAGACTACCGATGAGCGCCACAAACATCACCGGGTTGCGGATTAGGCCGCGTGGATTAAGTTTGAAAAAGGCTTCTAATGCCGCGCGGCGGTAAATTTGGCTCCGAATGGAAGCCGGGGATGTTTTTTTGAGTTGAGTCATGTTACGGAAGTGAAACGTGCGTAAGCGAAGCGGCTTTCACGTTTTACGTTTCACGCTTGGCGTTAGTAAAGTTTGCCTAACAGCAGTTGCTCCACAATTGGGCCGAGGGCCAATGCGGGCAAAAAACTGAGTGCGCCCACGATGACGATGACGGCAATGAGCCAGCCGATGAATAAAACATCATGCGTGGGGAGCGTGCCAGAGCTAGCGGGGACTTTCTTTTTGGCGGCCAATGAGCCGGCCAACGCCAACACGGGCACAATCAGCCAATAGCGGGCAACTAGCATTGCTACGCCAAGAGCAGTGTTGTAGAACGGGGTGTTAGCGCCCAGCCCGGCAAAAGCGCTACCGTTGTTGTTACCCGCCGATGAAAACGCGTAGAGCACTTCGCTAAAGCCGTGTGGGCCGGCGTTGTAAATGGCGGCTCGGCCGTCCTCACTCATCAGCGCCACGGCAGTACCCACTAGCACCACAATGACTGGCATCAGCACCATGAGCGAGGCCATCTTTATCTCAAAGGCTTCAATCTTTTTGCCTAGATATTCTGGGGTGCGGCCCACCATGAGGCCAGCCACAAACACTGCAATCACCACATAGGCCAACATGCCATATAAGCCGGAACCAACGCCGCCAAAGATAATTTCGCCCAACTGCATCAGCCACATCGGCGCGAGGCCGCCCAGCGGCGTGAAGGAATCATGCATGGCGTTGACTGAGCCGTTTGAAGCCGCCGTAGTAGCTGTAGCCCACAGCGCGGAGTTCAGCACGCCAAAGCGCGTTTCTTTGCCCTCCATGTTGCCGCCCGGATTTGTTTCACTTGGCGTTTGATCCACACCCAACGCCGTGAACGCCGGGTTGCCCTGATACTCCGCCCACACAGCCACGCCGAGCAGGGTTACAAACACTAGCGTCATCGCCGCCAAAATCGCCCAGCCTTGCCGCGTATCATTCACTAGCGCGCCAAAGGTGTAGCACACGGCGGCGCTAATCAGCAAAATAGAGAGCATCTGCAAGAAATTGGAGAGCGGCGTGGGATTCTCAAACGGGTGGGCCGAGTTCACATTGAAGAAACCGCCGCCGTTAGTGCCTAGTTGTTTGATGGCAATCTGCGAGGCGGCTGGGCCAAGCGGCAGAACCTGTTCCGTGACGGCGTCTGACGGTTGTAGAACGCCCACTACGCGGTAGGCGTCAAAACTCTGCACCACGCCTTGCGTTACCAACAGAATCGCTAAGATGGTTGAAAGTGGCAAAAGAATGTAGAGCGTGGTGCGCGTTAAGTCCGCCCAGAAGTTGCCGAGGCCATGTGTGGTTTGCCGTGAGAGGCCGCGAATGACGGCGGCCATGACAGCCAAACCGGTGGCGGCGGAGAGAAAATTCTGCACGCCCAAGCCCAGCATTTGAGTGAAGTAGCTCATGGTTACTTCCCCGCCGTAGCCTTGCCAGTTGGTGTTGCTGGCAAAGCTCACTGCCGTGTTCCAAGCCGAATCTGGGGTGATAGCGCCGAGGCTCATGGGGTTGAGGGGCAGAATAGCTTGCAACCGTTGCAGGGCATACAAAACCAGCACACCCAACAAATTGAAGGCTAGCACGGCGAAGGCGTACGTTTTCCAGTTCATGTTTTCATCGCCGCGTACGCCCGCCAGCCGGTAAAGGAAATTTTCAACGGGGCCAAGAAACGTAAATTGGCCGTCACATACACGCGCTATGTATAAGCCGAGCGGCTTAACGAGCGCCAAGAGGACGGTGAGGTAGAGTAAGAGTTGAATCCAGTTTGAGAGAGTCATATCAAGTTTAGACCTGACAGCTCTTGCAAGAGCTATCAGGTCTGGGCGAAATTATCCAAACCATTCCGGTTTCAGCAAAGCGGCGAACAAATAGATGAGTAAAGCCAGTGTGAGCAAGCCAACCAGCGTCATCATTGGCGTATCTCCATCAGCTGTTCACATATCAGCACTAGGCCCCAGGTGGCGGCAAAAAATGCCAGCGTTAATCCAATGTAGAGCAAATCCAACATGGCAAGATCCTTTCTATATGCAGTTGTCAGTCTAAGCCGTTTGGCGTCAAACGAGGGACAAGAAGAGGGCAAAAGGGGTCAAGAAAATATCAAGAAACAGAGATACGGCGTTAAAAAAGACCATGCCATGCCGCGGCATGGTCTTTTTTATAAAGTTAAGCGGCTATTCTCTCCGCTGACGGGTAAGGCGACGGAAGATGAAAACACCCAGCGCCACCATCACCACAAACATGAGCAGATTTCCAAAGTTTGGCCCCCGTCGGCGCTTAATCGTTTTGGGGGTGGTCGCCGTTTCTTTGCCTTTACGCTTGGCCTTGCGCTCTGGCGCGCCCCGCTTGAGTTGCTTGTAAATGGCCTGCCGCAGAATTTCCAGCAGTTCATCAATCACCGAGTCTAGGAGATTCATCGTTGTTTTCCTTTCTCAACGGATGTGTCTTAAGTCTATCATGAGTGGGCATGAGTGAGGTGACAGTCACTGGCTTTCAAAACCGCAATTTTGTGGGCTTTTAGCCAGTGACCGTCACCTATAAAAGTCATTCATACAAATTCCGCCCCGCTAACTCACGTTCCCGGCGGGCCACGTAATCATCTAGCGCGTCTTTGATGGCAGGGTCAAGTGGTGGCGGTTCATATGCGGCCAGAATTTCTTTCCACAGGTGATGGGCGCGAGTGGGCGCATCCCAACTGCCAGCGGCCTGCCATGTCTCATACCCTAACCGGTCATGCGTGGAAGTGGCGTAAAACTCGGTGGCGAAGCGGGCCTGAGTGTGCGCCGTGCCAAAATGATGGCCGCCCGGCCCCACCTCACGAATGGCCTCCAGCGCCAGCGTCTCCTCGTTCACTTCAAATTGATTAAGAAAATGCTGGAACATCCCTAAACTCTCTAAATCTAAAATGTATTTTTCTGGCGAGGCGGTGAGGCCGCCCTCCAGCCATCCGCAGGCGTGCATGATTAAGTTGGAGTGCGCCATGACGGCCGGCCATAGCGTCCACAGACTTTCCCCGGCGGCTTGCGCATCAGGCACGTTGGCAGAAGTGAGCGCGCCGGAGCCGCGATATGGTAAGCCGTAAAACCGCGCCAATTGCGCGCCCACCATTAGCGCCCAAGCGCCTTCCGGCGTACCAAAGGCCGGGCTACCGGAGCGCATATCGGCGTTGGTGGTAAAGCCGCCCATCGCCACCGGCGCGCCGGGCCGCGCTAATTGTGTCAGCGCCACGCCCGCCAGCGCTTCCGCGTTTTGTTGGGCTAAGGCGGCGGCCATGCTGATGGGGCTCATCGCGCCCGCAAGGATAAAGGGCGTGATGTAAGTGATTTGTCCGGCGCGCGCGTAGGTGAGCAGGCCGCCCAGCATCCGCTCATCAAAACGCAGTGGGCTACTCACGTTAATTACATCGCCCATCACCGGCCCGCCGGTTTCAATATCCCCAAAAATTAGCCGCGCCATGTTTAGGCAATCTTGCGCAATTTCACGCCCGTGCGCCACTTCGCTGAGCGGTTTATCACTTAATTGTGTGGCGGAGCGCAAGCGGTGTAAATGCCGCACAGAAACTGGCACGTCGTTCGGCTCCACTTGCCCCCACGCGGCAAAGTGCAATTGCGGGCAAACGTGTGAGACGCGGATGAAATTTTCCAAATCGGCCAAGGTGCCCGCGCGGCGGCCCCGCTCTAGGTCTTGCACGTATACCATGCCGCCGCACGGGCCAAAGGCAATGGCGTTCTCGCCCACCGTGATGGTGTAGGCTGGGTTGCGCGCCCGCCAGTTAAACGTCTGGGGCGCTTTTTGTACCAACTCCATCACCAGGCCGCCATCGAGCCAAACGCGCTGTTCGGCATGGTTCACCTTCGCGCCGGCTTTGGCCCATAAATCCAGCGTTTCGGCGTCTTGAAAACTGAATCCACTGCTCTCCAAAATGGTGAGCGAGGCTTGGTGCAACCGTTCAACTTGCTCCGGGTTGAGCAATTCCCATGGCCGCCACGGGTTGCGCGGCTGGCGGAAGGGTTGAACGAGCAGGGGGATTTTGCCGCGAGTTTGTCTTAGTTCAGCGCGGCGGGCGGAGCGGCGAGAGGTTTCCATTTTGTGGTTTCTTCACCACCAAGACTCAAAGAACACGAAACCCACGAAATTCTTTATGAACTTAGTGCGCTTCGCGCCTTGGTGGTGATGATTGCTAATCACGCCGCGCCAAGTGTGTCTAGCATAAAGGCGTATTCCAGCGCAATTTCCTTTAGATAATCAAACCGGCCAGAAGCGCCTGCGTGCCCGGCGCCCATGTTAGTTTTGAGCAGTAAACGGTTGGAATCGGTTTTCAACTCGCGAAGTTTGGCCACAAACTTGGCCGGTTCCCAATACGCTACGCGTGGGTCGTTTAGGCCGCCGGTCACCAGCAAATGTGGATACTCGCGCGCCTGCACGTTATCGTACGGCGAGTAAGAAAGCATGTAAGCAAAATCATCGGGCTTGGCCGGGTTGCCCCATTCCTCCCACTCAATTACCGTCAACGGAATGCTGGGGTCACTCATGGTGTTAATCACATCCACAAATGGCACTTTGGCTATTACGCACTTAAACAAGTCAGGCCGCATCGTTGTCACCGCACCCATCAGCAGGCCGCCTGCGCTCACGCCCATGATGGCCAGTTTGTCTGCCGCCGTGTAGCCTTGGGCAATGAGATGCTCGGCGCACGCAATAAAATCCGTGAAAGTGTTTTTCTTGTGCTGGAGTTTGCCATTTTCGTACCACGCCCGGCCTAGCTCACTGCCGCCCCGGATGTGGGCGATGGCGAACGTCACGCCACGCTCAAGCAAGCTGAGCCGGTTGGTGTTGAACTGTGGCTCCACCGTTGCGCCATACGAGCCGTAAGCGTACAAGAATAGCGGCGCGCGGCCATCTTTCTGCAAGCCGCGTTTGTACACAATGGAAATCGGTACCTGCACGCCATCGCTCGTCGGGGCCAATAACCGTTCCGAAATATACTGCGTAGCGTCATAACCCGGCACCTCTTGACGTTTGCGCACCGTCCAACTCCCGTCAGCCAAGCCGTAATCAATCACCGAATCAGGAGTGACAAGCGAAGAGTAGGTAAACCGCAGAATGGGTGTGTCATATTCAGGATTCTGCTCGGTTTCGTTCCAGTTGGTGAGCCAGAAGGTGTACACCGGTTCTGGGAACGCCACGCGGCGCGCGTTTTGGCCGAGCGGGCCACTTACACGCAATTGCTTCAGGCCGCCTTCGCGCTCTAACACCACCAAATAATCCTTGAATACCTCAATTCCATCCAGCAGAACTTCGGCGCGGTGCGGGATGAGGACGCTCCAATGTTCTTTGGCTGTTTGGGCCACGGCGCATTCCATAAGTTTGAAGTTTTGCGCGTTTTCGTTGGTGAGGATGAGGAAGCGCTCATCGTGGTGGTCTAGCTTGTATTCCACGCCCGGTTGGCGCGCAGCAAAAATTTGGAACTCAGTCGGCTGGTCGGCGGAGGTATAACGCCACTCGCTGGTGGTGTTATTTTGCGTATAGATGAATAAGAACCGCCCACTGCGGCTTTTACGCACCCATACAAAATAAGATTCATCTGTCTCCTCATAAATAAGCGTATCTTGTGCGGCTGGCGCGCCTAAAGTGTGCCGCCAAATGCGGTGCGGCCGGCTGGCGCTATCTAGCGTGTTGTAGAACAGCGTGGCGCTATCATTGGCCCACTCCAGCGTGTAGTACGTGTGTTCAATTTGCTCCGGCAAAAGTTGGCCGGTGACTAAATCCTTGATGCGCAGTTCGAAGTGTTCAGAGCCGTTGTAATCCACGGCGAAAGCCAAATAACGGCCGTCCGGGCTTACGTCAAAATTGGCGATTTTGCAAAACTCATGGCCCTCCGCCAGCGCGTTCACATCGAGCAGAATCTCTTCTTGGCCGTTCTGTTTGCGGCAGTAGAGCGGGTATTGTTTGCCCTGCTCGGTGCGGGTGTAATATTCAAAAGCGCCGCGCCGGACGGGCACACTACTGTCATCTTCTTTAATGCGCAGGCGCATTTCTTTGTAGAGGGCCTCCTGTAATTCTTCCGTGTGCGCTAGGCTGGCGGCGGTGTAGGCATTTTCGGCTTCCAAATATTGAATAACCGTTGGGTCTTCGCGGTAACGCATCCAGAAGTAAGGGTCTATGCGGGTTTGGCCGTGTTGGGTAATCGTGTGCGGGCGTTTGGAGGCAATGGGTGGGAGCATAGCAAATGAAAGAAAGAGTGAATGGGTTGCACGTCAGCATAGCCGAGGGGGCAGGGGGCGTCAAATCGTGTTGGCTGTTGTGCCCACCGGAGTTCGCTCAGTTTAGGAAAGCCCTTGGGGCTGGCTCATTTAACCCAGCCGGGCTTTTACGCCCTCAGCCCGAGGCAGGCATAACTTCACAACCTCCTGCCGCCAAAATTGAACCGCCGAACTATTGCCACTGGAAGATGAACTGCTATGATTTTGCGAACTTAGAAGCGGAGTATCAGCTAAATTATGACTGAACCGTATGTTGTTTTAGACCCCTTCCAAGCCCTGCCAGAGCGGTCATTTACGGATACTGTGCATATCGCGCAAGATATGGCTCACCTGCGGAACATTGCCGACTGTTTACGGCATGTGCTGGCAGATTTGCCGGATGAGGCCACCGCCTCAGCGCCCTATGTTTTTCGCCATTACCACGCGGACGGTAGTTGGTGCCGTGTGGTGGTGTGCCAGACGGCGGCGCTTAAGCGTCCACAGGCTTTGGCGGCAGTGGGCTTTTTTGGCCAAAAACGGCCCGCCCCAGAGACTCTGGCGAAGGAAATTAACCGGCTGGATGAAGAGTTGTTGGAAGAATTTCTCCAACATCCATTAATTGTGGCGTACTGCACTCAACAATTGCCGGATGGCAACTTTGGCAACTTAGTGCTGATGAGCCATCTGGAGGCCAAGCGGCAGTGGGAGGGTAATGAGCGTCATCGGTATGCGGCCCTTGAGCTGGCCCCCCATTACTATTTTTCTGTGAGACTTCATAACTTTGAATTGCCGGATGGCGTGGATGGCGCTGTGCTTCACTTGCAACGCACGAAATACTATGATTACGCCCAACCTACGGTGTGGCGCGGCGTGCGCGAGCAGACTCCGCCCGCGCAATTTGCGTTTAGGTAAAAATTCCGCGAAGACGCACTAAGTTTGTACGATGCGACAGCGCACTAAGTAAGATTTTAGTGCGTCGTTGTGTTTTCCTTGTGGACTGCATAGACAAAAGCGCTTTATGGTAAACTCCGTTCATGCTCGCCAAGGTGTACTCGTGCGCGGTGGTGGGCCTTGAAGGGGCCATCATCGAAGTAGAAGTGGACACGGCCAACGGCTTGCCTTCTTTTGTCATTGTGGGCCTGCCGGATGCCGCCGTCCAAGAGAGCCGCGAGCGTGTGCAAGCCGCCATTCGCAACGCCGGTTTTTACTTTCCCCAAAAACGCCTCACCGTCAATTTAGCGCCCGCCTCGCTCCGCAAAGAAGGCCCCGCCTATGATTTGCCCATTGCCTTGGGCGTGCTGGCCGCCGCCGGGCAGATTCCGCTGGAGGCCTTTGAAGGCGCATTGGTGGTGGGGGAACTTTCGCTGGATGGCAACGTGCGGCACGTGCGCGGCGTTTTGCCAATGACGGCTGTGGCGCGGAAAGAGGGCTATCGCACGGTGTTTGTGCCGGAAGCCGATGCGCGCGAAGCGGCCCTTGTACCGGAAGTGACCGTCATTCCTATTGGAAACTTAACGCAACTTGTTAATCATCTCTCCGGCGTACAACCGCTGGCGCCCGTTACCGTTGAACCGCATGTAAGCGCCGAACCGTTATTTGTGCCCACCGATTTCCGGGACATTAAAGGCCAAGAACACGTCAAGCGCGCGCTGGAAGTGGCGGCGGCTGGCTCCCATAATTGCCTGATGACCGGGCCGCCCGGCGCGGGTAAAACTTTGTTGGCGCGGGCGCTTCCCTCCATTTTGCCGCGCCTGACGATTGATGAAGCCTTGGATATTACCCGCATATACTCTATTGCGGATAGCTTGCCGCCCGGCACACCGTTGGTGCAGAACCGCCCATTCCGCGCGCCGCATCACACAATCTCTCATGCCGGGTTGGTGGGTGGCGGCAACATTCCACGCCCCGGCGAGATCAGCATGGCCCATCGCGGCGTGCTTTATTTGGATGAGTTGCCGGAGTTCGCTCAGAAAACGCTGGAAGTTTTACGCCAGCCGCTGGAAGACCGGGTAGTGACAATTGCGCGCGCCAAAGGCGCGCTGACGTTTCCGGCCAACTTCCAACTCATTGCAAGCATGAACCCGTGCCAATGTGGATGGTGGGGCGACCCCACACATCATTGCACCTGCGGCCCCGCCGCCGTCACCCGCTATCAAAAACGCATTAGCGGCCCGTTGTTAGATCGGATTGATATTCATGTCGAAGTGCCGCGCGTGGATTATGCGAAGCTGACGGATCAGCGTTTGGGAGAAGCTTCGGAAGTGGTGCGGGCGCGGGTGGAAGCAGCGCGGGAGGTGCAACGCCGCCGTTTTGCCGGCACGTCTCTGGCCTCCAACGCCGATATGCGGCCAGCTGATGTTCGCATACATTGCCAGTTGGATGAGGCTGGCAACGCCCTCATCAAAACCGCCATGTCTCAGTTAGGCCTTTCGGCTCGCGCCTTTCATCGCGTTCTCAAACTGGCTCGCACCATTGCAGACTTGGCGGGCATGGAACGTATCCAGGCCGCGCATGTAGCCGAGGCTTTGCAATATCGCCCGCGGCGGCAAAATTAGACGGCGTTGTTGATTGTATGTGGCCCGTTGCCGTCCGAGGTTTACATCGCAGAGTGGTTGCGCTGTGACTGAGCCGTGACGCCGCGAACGGACTTCGGTATTTCATCGGCGCACAAGCAGAAAACTTCACTTGCCGGAATGGATAACTGGCGGGTTGGCAAGGAAGGCCGCAATGTAGTGGACATTTTCATAGCCCTTGCCGTAATCTATTAGAGTGACAACCATTTTGGGCTTGGATGTGATGGTGATGCGTGTAAGTGACGGGTTTATCGGCTCAAGCGCAATTCTGATCTCTTCACCATAGGACTTCCAGCTTGCGCTAGTTCTAGCGGTAAGGTAATTTCTTTGGTCATTGACTTCAACGGCTTCTGCGCTGAGATTGTCTAGCGCCCTAAGACACAGTTGGTAGGCATGTGGCAGGCCGCTTGGCAACTCTATGATGCGCTTTTGCGATGGCGCTAAATCAAGTTCGGCGTCGCTTGAAATCTTTCTTATTTGGAAATACTGAAGCGAACCAAGAATAGCGGCCATAAAGCCACCAAAGAGTAGACCGCCGCCGACGCTTGTTGCGATAGGCCAGAGAAAATTGGCGCTGTTAGCAACGCTGGCGCCCGTTGCGCTCACTAGAAACATACACAAACCGAAAGGCGCGCCGGCTACGATAAATATTCTTGTGAAAAGACTGGCAAATTTCATCTACTACGGTTCACTTTCAATCTGGTGCGCCCATTAGTATGCCATCTCAAGGATTATCCCAAAGACCCCTGATTGCATCCAAACGCTCAGTACCATTAAAAAGTGTGGGGCATAACCAGCCGCCCTCATCGAATTCATTCCAAGCGTAAATAAGGATGGCGTTCGTTTCAGCGGTTTCGGGGTAAGCGACGTTCCATAGAAGCGCATTTTGGAGATGAGCGGCGATTTCTTCGGGTGTTGCCGGTTGCGCCCACTGATCTTCCGCGTAACTCGTCCAGGGCGTAGGGGTTTCGATGCGCGGTCGAGGATCCCAGCCAGTGGTTACCCAGGGGATAACTTTGATCCCACTCTCACGGTAGTTATCCCAGCCTTTTTCTGCCCCCTGCGCCAATTCGATAAACGGTTGACCGCCTTCCCCAGCTTGGGCGTATGCACTGCCCGCGTCCAACCCATAGGTTTCAAGAGCGCTTTTGACTTCGCTAGCTGACCAGCCCAAGTAAACCCAATAGGGCTCCAGAAGAGCGGAGGCGTTTACATCGGCGCGTAGGCTGTCCACTGCTTCACGGGTGAGGTTGGCATCGCCAAACAAGTAAACCAGCGGTCGTCCGTCAAGGACTGTTTGGTAATTGGACATTTGGAAGTAGTCTACCAATATCTGACGCGCTTCCGGATCGAGGAGATAACTGCCCGAATCGAGTATGAGGCTGAAGTTGATTGCGTCTCGATAAGGACTGTTCAAATATAAGTTGCGCGCCGAGTCCAGACCACTGCCCGGATAATAGTACACGAACGCCCAGTAATCTAGTCCGGCGTTAGCGGCATAAAGTATCTCTTGATTGATAATGGCCTGAGTGTTGCCGCGCACTTGCACCTCGTTTTCGCTCAACTCGACAGCAAAAAATGGAAGACGGTAGTGCCAGTGATTAGGGCCTAGCGTCCGTTCAACTACTAAGCCGACCCGGTTTGCGCTCGTAGCGTCGCCAAAAGTCGGCGCATCACCGACCCACGCATCCCAGCGAATTGCGCCGACAATTCCGTTAGCCGGGTTGGGAGTTGGAATGGGTTCAACGGTTGACGATGGTAGAAGGGCAGGAGGTGGTGAAGAGATTGGGGCTGTAGGATCTAATGGGCGCGTTGTTTCGGCTGTGGCGGTTGAAGTGACTACTTGTTCGGTAGGGCGGGCTGTGGACGTGGGGGAGGCTAATCCGCAAGCCGCTAGCCAAACTACAAGCAACGTAACGGGGCTATGTGTTTTCACGGGTGCGCCCTCCTGCAGGCGCTGGTTGTGGCGGCCTGCATTCCAATTTTATGATATTTGTTTGTGTTGAACTGCCGCGGAGCGTAGTGGCAAGGCCCTATCGGCTACGCGCTTTGGTGGGTAGTTTTCTTATCTACCGAAACCTTTGCTATTGTAAGGCTTTTTTTGTTGCAATTATTGGGGAATAAATCCAAACAACTGCAGGTTGAGCGCCCTCGAATTTTGATGCGATTTGTATTTACAATCTATTTATAACTTGATGACATGAGTCATGCATAGAGCGGGTAAACCATGATTGCATACGTGTTCGATCATTTTCTTTGCGCCTATAATGCTCAAAAATCAGGAAAGGAGAGTCTCCTGTGAAAGGATTCTTATTTCTCTTCGTATTGCTCTCACTGGCGCTTTTCGCCTGCGTTTCGTCAGCAGGGAGCGGTTCTACACCAATGCCCGCCGCGCCTACAGCGGCAGAAACTCCGTCGGTGGAGAGCCAGCCCGCCGAAACAGCCGCGCCCCAGCCATCCGAAACGGCGACCCCGCCCACAGTCCCAAGCGAAACGGCGCCCGCCATCCCCACCGCCGCGCCCGTCGCCTTCAGCGACTACGCCATCTTCTCCATCAACGCTCAGGATTTCTCCTACCCCGAACAATCCGCCGCCGTGCTGGACAAAATCATCACCCTGCACGAGACGTACAACGTGCCGGTGGACGTGTACCTGACGGATGTGATGGCGCGGATATACGCGGAGCAATTCCCGCAATTGCTGGAACGGCTGAAGACCTCGCCGGTGGTTGCCGTCACCGCGCGCTCACGCTTTCGAAACTCGTCATCATCCAGCGCACGCTGGTCACGGCGCTGCGCAAAATCTATGGCGGCGCATCGCTTACGTTGTGCTTCGGCGAAGTAACAGGGTAGCGGGTGGCACGCTATCCGCTACCCCGTTATGAAATCGGCTTCCGTCTTCCCTGTCTGCTTCAGGCTTGCAGGCGATAAAGGCGGAAGAAGAAGTTCTCCACCGGCAGGATTTCAACATGGCGGAAGCCAGCGGCCAGCGCGTATCCACGCAACGTGTTGGCGCGCATCACCGTGCCGGTTCCCGCCGAGGGCTGATCCGCTAGGCCGACCGGCAGACAGTGCAGGATGCTCCAGCCGTACATCATCCACTCCACATCGTTGCCTTGGGGGGTGAAAGTGTCGCCGACACGTTCATCGGCGATAAGCACCGCGCCCCTATCGCCGGCGAGCCTGCGCATCGCACGTAACACGCTCACCGGGTCGGCCAGGTCGTGCACGCACTCAAATGCGGTCACCAGGTCGTATCGTCCCTCCAGCGATGGGTCGCCGGCGTCGCGCACGTGGAATTTCACGCGCTCGTTCAGCCCGGCTGCCTGCGCGTTAGCGCGCGCCATCTCGATCGAGGGCGCATCCAGGTCGAAGCCATCAACGTGCACCCTGGGATAGGTCTGCGCCAGGCCGATACTCGACCAGCCCGCGCCGCAGCCGATGTCGGCCACGCGCGCCGGTGGATCCGCCTGTAAGCGTGCATGCACATCCGGCATGGCCGGCAACCAGCTTTGCCCCAAGTCCTGTAGAAAGAGCGCGCGATTGATGCCAGCCTGACCTTCGCGGAAATCGGCGCCATATTCGCGGTAAGGCACGCCGCCGCCGTTCCGATAGGCATCAAGTAGCTTGGGCAGTGGGCGCACCACACCGGCCAGCATGTGCGCCAACGGCGTCAGGTAGTTCGGGCTATCTGCATCAATCAGTACCTCGGCGTGAGCCGCCGGCAACCGGAAGCGTCGCTCAGTCGCCTCAGCCTCGGGATTTTCCACTTCGAGCACGCCGGTTACGGTCTGCTGTTCCAGCCACTCACGGACATACCGCTCCTGAGTGCTGGTGCGCGCCGCCAGCTCCGTGGCGGTGAGCGAGCCGTTGGCGTGAAGTGCGGGATACAGGCCGAGCCGGTCGCCCAGGTAGATGGCGAAGATATCAAATGTGCCGCGCGTGGAACCTAACAGGCGCTCGACGAAGGCATCGCGCTGTCGGGCCTCGGCGGGGGAAAGAGGATGGGTGAACATGATTGAAAACTCCCGTGCAGTTAATGGTTGTGATTGACGTCAGACCGTGTCGGCCTAATCCTGTTTAGGGAAAAGATCATCCAGCGTGAGGTGAACGGAGAAGAGCTCACGTGGGCCGGCAACCGGCTGAGCCGTAAGGGCGGCGCCAACGGTGAGCAACATCGCGCCGAGCACCAGGCCGGCGGCCAGGCGCGCCAGTAGCGCACGCCGTAATGTGTCGGCGTGGCGCGCGCCAAAAGGTCTTATCAGAGATAAGAAGCGGACTTTGGACATGATGGTTTTCCTTTCACACGCCGGCAAGTTTATGGCTCAACCGCTTGTGTCGTACCCCCTCGAAAGACACATTTGGAGGTTGATTCAGGGGAAGTGGCGTCTTGCGTCTTCAGGCCCCCTAAGTTCCGCCAACTCAAGCGTTCGACGCGGGTACGGGGATCTCGATGCCGATGACGACCAGCGAGTCGTGACGGTCGAATACAAAGCCCAGCTTTTCGGCGACGCGTACACTGCCGATATTATCAGGCGAGGTCGTCCAGCTCGGTTGATGCTCACGCGCCCGGATATCGCCACACAGCGCTCGTGCACAAGCCGTGCTCAATCCCAGGCCGCGATACTGCGGTTCGGTTGCTACACCAATGTCCTCGTAGTGCGCGCCAAGAAAAAACGTGCACGCCACCGAGGCGAGCTGACCCTCAACAAATGCTCCCCACCCAAAACCACTGCTCGCCAGCCCGCCCGGCCCGCCCCACGTCTTGCTGATCCAGAAGGATTCGGGACCAAGCCCTTCCAGCAACTGCGTATCGGCTGGGCCTAAACGGCGGATGACATGACCGGTGTGAATGACATGCGGGCCAACGAGCGGCCCGGGTCGCTCGGGCGCAAACCAGTGTTTGAGAGTCGCAGTTTGTTCCATTGAGAGGAAAATCATCACTCACTCCTTCACAATCGAAAGGATAACAAGATTCAAATCGCGTATTCGAGCCAGCAGGCCATGCAGGACGCACTGATCTGCGAACATGCCGGAGAGGATGGTTTCTCCTTCCGAGCCTTCGGCATGAGTCAGCGTAAGGCCATCGAACCACTCCGACCAGCCGGGGTCAAGGTGGCCCTTCAGCCGGATGGTGTAGAAAGCGGGTTCAGAATCTAAAGGCATACGATTCAACGCAGAGGGTGCGGCTATGCCCTTTGAGGGCATGTGCAAAGTTATCAATGCCGTGGCGCTTAGCTATGGCGGTGAACTGCGCCCATGCAATGAATCTGTTCTGATTCATGGGAGGCGCTCCTCTTGAGTGGACTTTAGCCCTCAACCGGCTGGCCTGACATGTATCAAAAGGCGTATTTGTGTCGGGAAAGGGGGTAGTTTACAGCAGACCCAGTTCTCTGGCGCGGGCCAGAGCTTGTGTGCGACGGTGAACGCCGAGCTTGCCGTAAATGTTGTTTAAGTGCCGTTTGACTGTGCCTGTGGCCACCACCAGCTGCTCGGCTACTTCGCGATCGGAGAGGCCACTGGCGACGGCGCGCAACACCTCCAACTCGCGATCGGTCAAGGGCTCGATAAGATTTTGAGCCGTTGGTGGCTGATCGGCGATGAGCGGAATATCCGTTGGAAGTGGAAAGGCCGCGAGCAATCGAGCAACGTAATCAAGCGCAGGGGTTGCCAGCGCGCCATTCTCAATCCGCAATCTGCAATCAGAAATCAGCAGGCGGGCGGGTTCGCCCTCATCCACAAACGTGCGCACGTAGCCGCCCGGCTCGGCGCGGGCGAGGGCGCGCTCGATGGCGGTGGCAGCTTCGCGCGCGTTGCCTTGCGCCTGATGCGCGAGCGCCTGCAAAGTCAGCGCGCCGATAACGAGACGACCATGCCCGGTGGCCTCGGCAATCCGCTGTGTGCGGCGAAGCAGCGTTAACGCCTCGTCTTTTCGGCCCAACTCCAGCCACACCCGAGCCAGCGCCAGCCGCGTCATCTCCGACGGGCCGATAAAGTGCGGTTCCGGATCGAATGTTGCCGCATAATTCTCGGCCCAGCGCTTCGCCTTGGCCAGCTTGCCCTGCCTGAGCCAGAGTGTGACCCGAAGCGCCTCCAGCACCAACCGGCCCTTGGGGAAGCGCTCCGGTCTCCACAGTTGCTCGGCGGTGCTCAGCGACTGATCGGCAGCGGCGAGATCGCCGCGCGCCAACGCCAGCCGCGCGAGCATGGCATGCAGACGTGACTGTGACACGGTGTAACCGAGCGTTTGCGCCAGCGCCAATCCTTCGCGCGTGACCAGCTCCGCCGCAGCCAAATCATTCCGCTCATACAAGCACGGCGCGTGGCGCAAGTGCACGTTGAGCCGCAACCCGGCGGGCGCTGATTGCATCGGCCTCATCAAGGTCTGTACTTCGCCAATGAGGCTGAACTCGTCATCGAGGCGTCCTTGCGCGCCGCGCACCAAGCACAACGTCATCAACAAGTCACAGCGCATGAGCACGTGCGACGACTCGATTGCCAGCGCCTGACGCAAGCCATGTTCGGCGGTGCTCAAGTCGCCCATCACCAGACAGGCTGTGCCCAGAGTGGAACCGATGACTTGCCGCACCTGCGGCGGATAAGTCGAAAGGTTGGCCAACGCTTCGCGTGCGGTCTGGATGGTGGCAAAATCTTCCACATAGCCCGTCTGGGCGAGGGCGCGCACGGCAAGGATTTCGCCATGCAGGCGGCGCGCGACGTCGGGAGACTGCTCAGTTAGCAGGCGCTCGGCAGTTTGCAGAAGCGGTTCGATTTGCTCCGGCGGCTGGCCGGCTACCGCCAGCACCCAGGCCTCAATCACCAACAGATGCGGGCGGCTTTCCCGCACGGCGGGCGGCAGGGCGCGCAACCAGCGGCGCACGAGGTGGATTTCACCGCTGAGGGCCAGCAGTGTGGCGTGGGCCTCAATTAGATGAACCGCGCGTTCGACATCCTGCCCCGCGAATGCATGGTGAACGGCCTCCTCGATCAGGCCGTTATGCGCGTACCAGTTGCTTGCACGGCGATGCAGCTCTGCCGTCTGTGCGGGCTGGTCGTGCTGCTGGCGCCGGCGCAGTACCTCCGCGAACAATTGATGATAGCGATACCATCCATGCTCGTTGTCTAATGGGATGAGGAACAGATTGTCACGCTCCAGCTGTTCTAGCAGACGCTGACTATCGGCTTGCCCGGTCACCGCTGCGCATAACGGGCCGTTCAGCCGCTCCAGAATGGAGGTTTGTTGAAGGAAACTTTGCCGCGCCGGTGGCAGGCGTTGTAGCACTTCTTCAGCGAGGTAATCAACGATGTAACGATGGCTGCCGGAGAATGCGGCGACGAAATCGGCGGCGTCGGTGCGGCCCTGCAGGGAAAGGGCCGCCAGTTGCAGGGCGGCAATCCAACCTTCGGTGCGCGCCTCCAGCGCGGCCACCTCCTTGGCCGCAAGCTGCAGGCCCATCGTTACGTTCAAGAAGGTCGTCGCTTCTTCCACCGTGAAGCGCAGTTCGTCGGCGCGTAGCTCCAGCAACTGATCGCGCGCACGCCAACGGGCCAGCGGCAGCGGCGGGTCGGCGCGTGTCGTCAGGATAAGGTGAAAGCGTTCGGGCCGGCGCTCGATGAGATAGATCAGCGTTTCGTGAATGTGACGGGCTTCGACGAGGTGGTAATCGTCAAGGACAAGCGCTAGCGGACGGGGGAGCGCTGTCAAATCGTTGAGCAGCGGCGTGAGCAGGGCCTCGCTGGACGGCAAGGAAGGCGATTGCAATAGGCCGGCGGTCTCTTCCCCCACTCGCGGAAATTGGGTTTGGATGGCGGCGATGAAGTAACGCCAGAAGCGGGCCAGGTCGTTGTCGTCGGGGTCGAGTGCAAACCAGGCGAAAGGGGGAGATTGGGGATTCGAAGCTAAAGCCGGAACCTCCGCTATCCATTCTCCCACCAGGGTGGTCTTGCCGAAACCTGCCGGCGCAGCGATGAGGGTAAGCGGTTTGTTCAGGCATTCGCTCAGGCGTGCAATGAGGCGCGGGCGGCGTACCAGCCCGGGCCGGGCCTGGGGCGGACGCAGTTTGGTGGTGAGTAGCGGCGTGAAGTCAGACATGCGCAACCTCAGCCTTCTTTATTTATCGGGGCGCGGAAGGTGCGAACGGGGACACAGTGATGGTAGTGAAGCCGATGCCTTGGTGCGCGGCGCGGTTGAGCATGAACGTCTAAGTTTTGTCGCTGAACTGTGGTCAGTAGCGGTCAGTATCTGTTCCTCGGTGATGAATTTGTATTTGCGTTGGGCGTCAGGCATTTTCGTTGAGTGCGGGTTAGCCACAGGAGTCTAAATAGCAATCGCTCATATTTCTTCATCTAGTCTAGTCGTCAAAGCGTTTTCTCCCAGATGAAGCGTGCGTGCTACTTGCCCTTTATTCTACTTCTCTCCCCAAAAGGATGCACGATGCATGAATGAAGCGAGCTACCCAACTGCGCTCCAGCACCAACACCGCGGGGAAGAATTTTTCCCGCCGCCCGGCGCAGGACGGGCTTAAGGTCGTGCTGCCAGCCGATAGCCGCGCGGCGCGCTGCCCATCACCCGTTTGAAGGCTTTGCTGAAAGCCGCCTCGGAGCGATAGCCCACCCGCGCGGCGGCTTCGTTCACGCGCAAATCTGCCTGTTGCGCCAGCAGACGCGCCGCTATTTGCATTCGCCAGCGGGTGAGATATTCCATCGGCGGCTCGCCCGTCAGCGCGGCAAAGCGCGCCGCAAACGCTGAACGCGAACAGGCAACTGCCCGCGCCAGCGAAGCGACCGTCCACGGGTGTTCGGGCTGAGTGTGAAGCAGGTTCAGGGCTTTGCCAATCAAGGGGTCGTGCAGAGCGCCCAACCAGCCGCTGTGTGCCACACCCTGCATTTCCACCCAGCGTTGAATCATCTGCACAAACAAAATATCAGCCAGACGGCGCAAAACGGCTTCTTTGGCAGGGCGCATCGCTTCGGCTTCGCGCGCCATCATCTCCAGCGTGACGCTCAAAGCGCTCTCCGAGTGATAGGGGATGTGAATGACACGCGGCAGGCGTTTGAGAAAGGCGGCAGTCTCGGCAAACTCAAAGTCGAACGTGCCGCATAGCACCACCGCGGCGGGGGGTTCGCTCCAGCGCATCAGGGCGCACTCGCCCCACTGGTCGAGTTCCAGGTTGCCAAAGGTCGGCGCGTCCGGCGTTTCCAGCAGAGAATGTTCTTCCCCGCCCGGCAAGAGCAGCACATCCCCTGCGCGCAGGGGCAGAACAGCGGGGTCGCCTTGCAGACGAAAATAGCCGTTTCCCCGATACAGAACGTGAAACACCGCGCAGGCGCGCGGCGCAAAGTGCAAGCCCCACGGCGAACCGAGTTCGGAGCGGCAATAGACACTGCTTTTCAGGCGGGCAAGATTTAAGACTTGAGTGAGCGTATCGGACATTTTGGACGAATGGCAAAGAAAAGCGGACGATTTATCATAGACCGTCCAATTTTTCTCGATTATATTCCCAGCATTCTCATTTGGTCAATGGAGGCGCGCTATGCACACCCCGCCCGAAGGCGCAAACCCCTTTCTTTACACCCTGCTCGTTTTCATTCACATCTTTGCCACGATGGTGGCAGTTGGCTTGAACGCCAGTTACGTCATCTGGATTTTGCGCGGCTCGAAGGAAACCGCTAGCCTGTCCTTTGCCTTGCGCGGCGTCAAGTTCATGGACGATTACGTTGCCAACCCCTGCTATCTGGCAGGCGGCGTGACGGGCGTTCTGATGATTCTGATGGGCAAAGCCGTTGCCCCGTTCCTGTGGGTGGCCATTGGGTTGTATGTGCTGGCGATGGTCATCGCGTATGGCGTTTACACCCCCCTGCTCAGCCGTCAAATCCAAATGCTGGCCGCCAAAGGCGCGGGCGACGCGGAATATCAACGGCTGGCGCAGCGTTCCAATCAGATTGGCGCGCTGATGGGCGTTCTGGTTGTCGTCATTCTGCTGCTCAAAATCTTTGAGCCGCCGCTGTGGTAAACAAAAAGGAGAAGGTCATGCGAAGTATTCGTATCGTTCATTTGCTGTTCACGTTTGGCATTGGGTTGTTCGCCGGGCTGTTGTACACCTTTGAGCAGGGCGTGATTCCCACGCTGATGACGTTGAATGCGCTGGAATATACCAAAGTGGAGCAGGGCTTGATTCGTTCGCTGGATGCCTTCCCCACCGGGGTGATTGTGGTGGCAACGCTTTCCATGTTGCTGCCGCTCTATCCGCTGGTTCGGCTGTGGGGGGAACGCCGCACGGCTTACTGGCGGCTGACCGCGCTGGGCTGGGCGTTGTTTTTCTTTGGGGTGGGGATTTTTACCATCGTGTTGAACGTCCCCATCAACAATACCGTTTTGACGTGGGACCCCGCCGCCCCGCCCGCCGATTGGGAAACCGCCCGCAACACCTGGAACACTCTCAACGCCATCCGCACGCCGATTAATTACCTGAGTTTTCTGTGCATGATTTGGGCGGCGTTTGAAATGCCAAAGTCGTAGCGTTTTTTCTGTGGCTGATTTCTCCGATGGCGCCTCCTAACGGCTGTAACCAGTTTTGGGCCGTCCATTGCTTGAAGTGAGGTGTTTCATGCAGCCGCCCATTCCGCAGACAAAAGCGCGGCCTGCGATACCAGCGCCGCCGGCGGCGGCGCTGCTCCTGAGCCATCATCCACGTTACGGTGAACATCAGATCGAAGGTTCAGCAATGCACGAAGCCTGCTGATTTCAGGGCATTGCACTTTTCCACTCAGCGGTCCACTCAACCGGCGGGGGAAAGACATCCAGCACCAGAACACTGCCATCGGGCATGTAACAAAACTGCACGTCAGCCGTGCCGCTCATCGTGGTATCACTCTCAAATCTGCCGGAAAGTGTTGTGACTCTGGACTCTCTACCGTTGAATTCGCCTGTCACCACAAATGCGCCGTCGGCATCAGGGACTATCCTCGCAACGGTCACGGTACACTCTTTGCCAAACAATGAAACAACGATGGTGAAGTCACCGATCTCGCCAGTCTCTGTAACAGAGAACGAGACTGAAGAACTGCCTGCCCAGGAGCCGGCTTTAGGGCCGGGGCGCGGCGCAGGTGTCGGCGTCAGCGTCGAGGCGGGAGTGGGAGTCGGCGTTGCTGTTGGCAGCAGCGTACCGCATCCACTGAGCGCCCAGGTTGTGAAGAGCAACAAACAAGTCAGGTAGGCAAATCGTCGCATGTCTTATGCTCCTTGTTTTGAGTTGAGAGCAGCATACAACGTCAGGTTCACAATCAGGGCACAGGCGCGTAACAGTTTTGTAAACATTTCTTCTGCGCGTTAAAGCAACAGCGGCTCCACTGAGAGCCGCTGTCGAAGTTGAGCCATGCTTTACCTATGCTATGGCAAATCCGAGATGTCCCAGATTTTGAAGTTGTCAAAAGCGACGATGGCTTCCTGAACGCCGTAGCTGGAATGCGCAAAGAGTGAAAAACCGCTGCCTACGCTGCGTGTCGGATCGTCCACGTATAGCAGCGGCTCGCCATTCAAAAATATAGCGAACTTGCTATCAAGGGCAATGACCGTGATTTTCAACGCCGCGCCATGGGCAATGGCGCTATTGTTGCCAGCGCCATAGGGCGCTTCACAGTCGGTACGGGTGCAAGCGTTGGCCTCCCAATAATGATCATCGGGAGTGAACACAACTCGCATCCCATTTCTCCATCCAACACCAATAACCTCATTAGCGCCCGGATTCGCAACTATGCCATCAACAGTGAGAACGAAGTTCCTGAAATCTGTGGCGTCGTTGACGGCGTGAGTCAAATCCCTCGGCCTGCCCATGATGAGCTGTAATTGGCCGTCAGCCAGCGCGATGCGGTCAAGCCCACTGCCGTCATAATCAGCGACACGCCAGCCTTTATCCGTGCTGAAATCATCTTGAAAATTGGGTTCTCGATCCGCAATGGCTTGCAAAATCGGCTCGGCGAAGGCGCGGGCTTGGGCAGTTGATTCGTTCAGGTACTCATCTGCGCCGATGTCCACACCTGCCCCCGCCGGGCGCGGGTCGCCGTCAATATCCACCGCCGGCGCGCCCGTTGCTGACCCGGCGTCTATGGCTGGTGAGCCGGGCTGTAAATGGTAGTCGCCATTAGCACGATCAACAAAGAGCGGATTGACGCCGACAAGTGAATTAACCACTTCAATATCCTTGCCATATAAATCCCTGCCCGTATTCCCCCACACAATCGAGTTCAGCACATATCCTTCGGCCTCGTAGTTATCATAGCGGCCCACGCCGTCGGGCCGGTTATCGGCCACCGTTGAGTTAATCAGCATGACGCGGCTGTTAAACCAAATGTCTATTCCGGCGGTGTCGCTGGCTGTGTTGCCGGTGACGAGCGCGTTGATAAGGACAGCGGTGGCTTCGGTCACCTCAAGGCCGCCGCCGCCGCAAACCTCTACCGTATTGTGGCTGACAATCAGCCGTTGCAGGGTCACTTCCGTGTTCGGGCCTACCACCGCGAAGCCGCCGCCGCCGCCGTAATACAAAGGCGTGGGGCAGGTCACCCGTCCGTTCGTCACCGTGAAGCCTTCCATGACGATCTGTGAGTTCTCCAGAATCGTAACCACCCGGTCACGCGCGCCGCCGTCAATCACCGTGTCGGCGGGCGCGCCGGTGGCCTGCCATGTGGCTGGGTCGTAGCCGCCTTGCAGAATGAGCGTCTTGCCTTTGATGACGAGATTCTCGTCGTAAACGCCAACGGCCGCTTTGATCGTGTCGCCCTTCTTCGCTGTGTCAATGGCGGCCTGGATGGTGTTGAACGGTTTGGCCTGACTGCCATCGCCGTTCGTGGCCGCGCCTGCATTCACGTACAGCGCATTGCCCGATGGCTCAACCGTTGGCACAGGGAACGGGAGATTTGACGCGGCGGGTGGGGTAGGGGCCGGGGCGGCCTGGGCGCTGATCCACTGCGGGTAGAAGTTGTGCAGCCAATCCTTCGGAATGTCGAGAATCTCTGTGCGAGATGACTCGTCGCATCCGGTGGCACCGCCCTGGCAACCGGCGTCAATCAGATACCGCTTCCCATCCTGCAACGTCACTGCGACAGAATCGCCGCTGGAGTTCCAAGCAATTGGGGCAATGAGTTCGACATCGCGTGAATAGAACACGATTCTTGCATTGGTGCCATCGCTGTTCGCCACCCAAACATAGGTGGAGGTTGTAGTCGCGCCGCCCATACCGCCAATCCAGGCCAGTCGCTGGCTGTCAGGCGACCAGGCAATCGCCCACGGGCAATCGAGACCGTTGTAGGGCACCACCATCCTGTAACCTGTTCCATCCGGGCGAATCATGCTCAGGCCGCACGCTGTCATGGCGGCAATCCAATTTCCATCAGGCGACCAGGCCGGATTCGCGTAATGATCAACAGCCGGTTGAAGTGGGATCTCGAACACGCCTGAACCACCCCGTTGAGCGATGTAGGTCTTGCTCGTGCAGGCCGCGCTGGGGTTATTCAACACAGACTCCAATAGGCAAGCAGTGAATACAAACGAAGTCCCATCCGGCGACCAGCTCAGGTGATTAGGGCTGAAGTTCACATAGGTTTGCGATAACCCCGTTGGTGTGCAATCGCCATTTTTACAAATGCAGATATCTCCGCTGCAAATCTCCAGAGATTCTCCCAGCGCCAACAAATCAGGCGTTTCAGTCAATGAGATGGGCAACTCGGCTGTGGGGGTGGGTGCCGCCGTCGTGGCCGTCGGGCGCGCGGAAACGGATGTGGCGGTGGGCGTTGCCTCTCGCGTCGGCGTTGCCGCCTGCGCGACTGAGGCAGAAGTTTTTGTCACCGTTGTTCCCGGTCCGAGGAGGGCGATATTCCCCGGTATCCGGCTCAAGAGCAGTCCAAGCATAGCAAGGGCGATGAGCCCCCCGCCGATCAGCCCCGCCCTGCCGCGCGGCTGTTCCCAGATCCGCTGCACGCGCGTCATCAGCGACACATCCTCTCGCGCGGGAGCGGCCATAGGCGCACTGGGCCGCTCCGGTTCAGCTGCGTTTGCCTTGCGGCTGGCGACGCCCAGCGCCTGCACCATCTCGGCGGCGGTCTGAAAGCGGTCGGCAGGGGCTTTGGCGAGCGCCTTGAGTATGACGCGCTCGATCGCCTCCGGCACGTCGGGCCGGACGGCGCGCGGCAGGGGCAGTGGATCAGTGATGTGCTTGAGCATCACCGCCATCGGGGTCTCGGCCTCGAAGGGCACGTGGCCCGTCACCATCTCGTACAGGATAACGCCAAGCGAATACAGGTCGGAGCGGTGATCAGCTTTGACGCCCTGTCCCTGTTCCGGCGACATATAGGCGGGCGTGCCCACGCCGACGCCGCTCCCGGTCAGTTCCTGGGAAGTCTCCATCATGCGTGCCAGACCGAAGTCGGTCAAGAACGCATTCCCCTGATTGTCAATCAACACGTTGCCGGGTTTGACATCGCGATGGATCACGCCCAGACGATGGGCGTAGTCCAACGCGCTGCCGACCTGACCGATGAGGCGGTTGATCTCATTGAGAGGCAGGGGGCCTTTGGCGAGGTGTTGTTTGAGTGTACCGGCCTCGATATAGCGCATGGCGATATATGTGACGCCGCCGGCCTCGCCATAATCGTGCACGGGCAGGATGTGCGGATGTTCCAGCCGCGCGATGGCGCGGGCCTCGCGCTGGAAGCGCTTGAGAAACTGCTCATCCTGAGTGGAGAGATAGTGCGGCAGAATCTTCACCGCCACATAGCGATCCATGCTCGGCTGATACGCCTTATACACGGTTGCCATGCCGCCCGCGCCGATTTGTTCGAGAATCCGATAAGGTCCAAGCGTTTTGCCAATCAGGTCTGACATAGCGCCTTCCTAAACAAGTTTTGTCCCGTTAACCTACCTCACCAAAATCACAAGCAGAGCACAGTTAAGTAACAGTTTTGTAAACATTCACCGCACCAACGGCAATGAAAATGTGAAGACCGTCCCCCGGCCCGCCTCGCTGTGGACGCTGATGGGCGCGCTGTGCTGATCGAGGATGGTGCGAACAATGGTCAGCCCCAGCCCGGTACCCTGCGCAACGGCGGCAGTTGATTTGCCGCGATAGAGCGGCTCAAAGATGTAAGGCAGATCGTCGGCGGGGATGCCGGGGCCGCCGTCGCTCACTTCGGCCCGCAATGCGCCCGCCTCCGGCGCCAGCCGCACGGTCACCGTGCTGGAAGGCGCATACTTGATTCCGTTATCGATCAAATTTAGAAACACCTGCCGGAGGCGATCCGGGTCGGCGGGCACGCGCGGCAGATCGGCCGGGGCCTGCAGAACCAACTGCACCTTGTTTTTCTCGGCGGCCTCGAAGAGCGACGACAGCGCTTCTTCGGCGATGGCCCGCGCGTTGATAGGCTGAAGATGGATCGGGATGCGGTCGAGCCGCGAGAGACTCAACAAATCCTCCACCAGTCGAGCCAGCCGTTCCGTCTCTCCGGCCACGAAGCCAAGCGACCGCCGCCACAGAGCCTCTTCGTCCATCCGGCAACTACTGAGAATCTCCACGTGACCCATAATCGCCGTCAATGGCGTGCGCAGCTCGTGGGCGATCATATCCGTCAAGCGGCGATACACTTCGGCCCGGCCCGACCCGGCGCTCGGATCGGTGAAAACCAATAGCGCGCTGGGGTGGGCGGCATCGGTTTGGAACGGTGAAACCGCAATCTGGATTCGGCGTGGTGGATGACTTGGCAACGGAATCTCCAGCACTTCGGAGAGTCGAGAACGGATCGCCCGCCCGACGGCCGCATCAGCCGCCAGCGGGAGTTGAGCCTCGCGGCCAAACGCTTGCAGGAGTTGCCCGGCCTCCGTGTTCTTCGCGATCACCCGCCCCTCAGCATCGGCAACGAGTGCGGGTTGAGGCAGTGCTCTGAGTAATTCAGTCAGCGATCGGATGTCATCCGGCCCGGCGCGGCTGAGCCGCCTCCGCGCTCTGGCCTGCGCGGTCAGCCAACCCATCACCGCGCCTGCCGCTAGGATGATCACGGCGGTGAAGATCACCAGACCTAACGGCACGCTCGCCAACACCGAGTCTCCCAAAGTCGCCTCCCGTCTTAAGCCTCGAACTTGTAGCCGATGTTGCGCGCCGTCAACAAATAGCGCGGCTCGCGCGGATCAGGTTCGATCTTTTGCCGCAGGCGCTGAATATGCACGTCCACCGTGCGCGACTCGCCCGCGTAATCGTAGCCCCACACTTTTTCCAACAGCGTATCGCGCCCGAACACTCGGCCCGGATGCGAAGCCAACAGCGCTAACAAATCAAATTCCTTGGGCGTCAAGCTGACCGGATCGCCGTTCAGGGTCACGCTCCGGCCCTCGAGGTTGATCATCAGCGGCCCAAATTGCAGGAGTTGAGCGGCTTGATAATTGGCGCGGCGCGCTAGCCGCAGGATGGCACGCACACGCGCCACCAGTTCCCGGCTCTTGAACGGCTTGCTGACGTAGTCATCCGCGCCAAGTTCGAGACCGACGATCTTATCCACCTCGTCGTCTCTGGCGGTCAGCATGATAATAGGGATGTACGTCGGGAGGCGACGGATTGCACGGCAAACTTCCAGCCCATCGGCTCCGGGGAGCATGAGGTCGAGCAGGATCAGGTCGGGCAGCGCGGCGGTCACACGTTCAAGGGCGCGTTCGCCGCTGGGGGCAATTTCAGCCGCAAAACCTTCGCGCTCCAGCGCCGTTTGCACAAAAGCGGCGATAGCTTTGTCGTCTTCGACGATCAGAATGTGTTGATGAGCCACTCCGGCCTCGCTCCGTGTCGAAATGACGGCGGGGTGAGCAGGAGTATATATCAAATTTATCTTTGCTCGAGTCTCTGCTGAACCTGTCTGGCGATCAGCGCGACCAACCGGCCGCGATAAGAGGGCGGGCGTAGTCCTTGAGCGCCGGGTTGTCGCGCTCGAGGCCGGCCATGGCGTCATCCACGAGCCGGCCGATGGTGGGCTGGCGGGCCTGCGCTTTGAGGTGCGCCCAGCGCGCCTCCGGCGGCACCCAGAAGATGCTCTGGGCGCGGTACTCGTCGGGGTCTTCGGGGTCGGCGCCCTGCGCCCGCTCGGCTTCGAGCTTCGAGTGTTGTTCCTCAAAGGCATCGGAGATGTATTTGAGGAAGATGAGGCCGAGGACGACGTGCTTGTACTCGGCGGCGTCCATACTGCCGCGCAGGGCGTCGGCCATCTGCCAGAGCTGGGCTTCATAGCCAACGGTGGCGCTGTTGGTTTTTGATGCCTCTGTGTCTGAGCTGTTTTTTCGCTTTGCCAATGGTGACCTCATCTAATCGCGTGCGTCTCGGTGCATCGAATGGTCGGATTGCCAGTCATGATGCTGGCTTCCAGCGCACAAGAAGGATACCTAGCGCGAAACACCATCGAACTGTGCCGAAGATTGACGCGACATACAACATAAACAGGTTATTGAGAGCCAGCATACCATTCTCAATTAGCAAACCGCGTGATCGGCGGCTCCGTGTGCGTGTGATTGTTCGTCCCTTTAGATTTGGCGTACCACTGAATGCGTTTGCTCGCTGTCACCAGAAGACCCTCGTTACTGAAAGTAAGATCAGAAGAACACGCGTTACGACCATACCCATCGCGACCCCGATGGCCCAATTTGGGGCGAGCGAGTGAAGAATCGTTGAGTCTCCCCAGGGCTTCTGAAGAGATTTTGATTGCGGAATGTCCATGGCGAAGACGTATACCAAATACATCATCAGGGATACGCCGGGAGCGACAATCGCATATAGCCAATAGCCTTGAAGCCCTAGGATGACTGTAATGACCGCGAGAAATACTGTTTCAAAAATGAAACCGCCAACCACGTAGGCGAATTGACCGGCCCGAGACGGTATAAACTCCCGAAGGCGTTCAAAGTACCGATCAAAAGTCGATACTGAAATCCAACCGTCGGAATCTCGGAGTTGCACCTGCTGAGGAAAGGTAAGCAACCGGATTCTCATCTGGTCAGCGGGAATTCCTGCAAGTCGTCCGAAGAACCAGTGCCCGCATTCATGCACAGTGATCAAAATGAAAAGAAGCGCAATGTTTGCTATGAATATTTGAAAGAATAGGATCACTGACGTTGCTCCATTTCTTGGGAAAAGATTGGTTTTAGCGGCAACGGCGGATGAATAAGACTTCACCGCCTAAAATCAACTGCTCCAGCTCGTAGTACATCTTCACTTTCGTGCGGTTGGAGTTGATAAGAGTATCGTTTGCCTTTTCTAATTGATTGCGAGTGTAGCCAAACGTCATGGTTTTCGGCGGTTTTGGCGATTGCCGCCCAACGGCCTGCGCTTCAGCCGTAGCGTGGCGCGCGGGTTACCCGTTTTTCATCCCTTTCGAGCGCTTGCACAAATGGTGTTCTGAGGAAAACGCGAACTCACTGGCGCGCTTTGCGATGACCCATAGAATTTACCCCATTCTACACGACCACTTGTAGTAATAGTAAATCTAAAACTAGTTGCTTACCTAATTGAACCAGAAACTTCCTCGCCTTATCCAATATAAATTGGCATCCCAATCCATTTTGCCAAACTCCACCCACGCTCAACATCTCCCACAAGCATCCCACGGCTGGCCGCCGCTTGCCCAGACCGTGGCCATTTGAACTCAGTTTGCACTCATACCCCCGCGCCGCCGTGCCGGTCACGATGAGCCAGACGGCGCTGCTTCATCTCACCGACGCCTGCGCCACTGACCACCTTTGCATCACAGAGCGATTGCGCTGTGACCGCGCCGCGACACCACGAGTGAACTTTCACATCCCCGCCGCCGGAGCGCGGACGGCACGGCCCAACGCCAGCGTCAGCCGCCGCGCGGAGCGCCAGCGCAGCGCGGTCGGCTGGACGCGCGGGTTAGGCCGGCAAATTCTTACTTGTTGGGTGACAGAATTTCCAGTTTCAAGGCCTGAGCCGCCGCAATCAACTCCTCAGGGGTGACCTCAGCTTGGTTGTTACTAATCCAGTGCAACAGGTCCACGCTGTAGTCAATCTGGCTGGGAAGTGTATTTCCGTCTTCCACGATTCGCTCCAGATATTGCTCTAACAGGTCATTGCCCGGCGTACTGACATCGCGCCCAGGATTATCGGTGAACCGTTCATCGAAGCTGGGTGTGTCTTTGTCGCTGTCCGGCCAGATCGGTTGATTACCATTGCTGTCGTATAATCCCAGCTCCGACCCGCTACCCGAATTGAGCCGCGAGAGGGCGTTTGTATTCTTCCAGCGCGACAACCAAGTGCCGGCCTGCGCAATTTCCGGATAGTGAGCCAGCAATTCCAGATAAACCAATGTGTCGAAGGCGTAATTCACTTCTTCTTCCACGATTGAATTTGGCTCGGAGCCTTGATGCAAGACTTCATGAGCCAGCGTATCAGTGAAGAGAAATGGGTTTTCGTACTGAAACCGTTCGTTGATCTCGATGACCATCGCTTCGGGATCGCCCATTTGACCGATCTGCGCCATGCCAATGGTGTTGCTACGATTTTCGGGAAACTTGCTGAAGCGCACCAGGACAACCTTAGGATTGCCCTGCGAGGTCTTGGCATTCAGGATAAAACCAATCGCTGGGTCGGCAACCGTATCCATCAGACCCACGAATGCGGCCCGTAAAGTGGGGCTGGAGATTTTCAGGAACGTCGCCGGATTGTTGTAGAGGGCAATCCCTGCTTTGACTTTGTCGGGATTGTCTGGAAATCGGACTTTCAAGAATTGTTCCAGCATTTGCCGAGCCTGGTCTTCAGAGAGCGGCAGACCATTGGCATCTAAGAGCGGCAGGTCGCTTGGATAGACGGATGGAAAAAACAAGGTGGGGTCGGTCGGTTTGAAAGGTCGGAGGGCAAGTAGTTCAGTTGCCGGGATAGAGGGAGTCCCAGTAGTCTCGGCAGGCTTAACTGTGGCTGTGATAGTGAATATGTTGGTAGCGCCTTCGCGACTGAACCAGTTTCCTGTTGCTCCAAACTGGAAAACTTGCCCGGCGTTGAAGTGGTGGGTCAGCGTTCCGCTCTCTCCATGCTTGAGATCATAGAGCGCAGCCACCGAGTTCTCGACCCGGCCTTCCGTGGGAATGACTGCATTTTCAGGGAACAGATCAAATGACCCATCACTTTCGCCGTCACCGAGTGATATTTCGATTACCAGCGTGCCGCCTGAAGAAAAGTCTGTCACGTCTATGGCGATGATCCGGTGTTGCTGTTTGCCATAGCCCGGAGCGGTCAACTCACCGTCAGCGGTGGCGCTGGGTTGGGCACGCGTGAGTATGAGGACATCAGGACGCGCAGAGCTTTCTGGTGCGGAAGCCGTCGCCGTTGGCAGATTGCCTGACAGATTCGGCGACGCTTCAGAGGTCGCAGTGAGAAGCGGAGTAGTTTCTGGAATGCTCGCGATGTCAGGGGTTGAATTGCAGGCAATTACAAGCGTGAACAGCATTGTCCCGACGAGCATCATGAAGCTTCGTTTGATCATGCCGTTTTGAAAGTTGCTCCAAAGCATAGATGCAAGTTCTCCCTTTTGTTTCGGATTGATGCCGGAATTGTAATAGGATTTTGAACCGGCCTAACGGTGTGCGTTAGCGGCAGGGCGGACGGGCAAGACTCCTTCGCCAACCAGAGCGATTGCCAGCAACGCGCCCCGTACCACCAGGGCGAAGCCCTGTCCGCTGCACGCTGTGTTAGGCACACTTTCTATTTTGAAAAGAACGATGGCTATTAAGAGCCAAATTCGCCTGATGCATGAAGTTTTACAAAATTTTCAAACTCAACTCGCTGTTCTTGGCTGATTTGCTTTTTATCATACAGCAATTCAATCGCTCTGAGAATATCAGATTCACCCAAACTGACCCAATCCCATAACATCATCGGAAAGTTATACCAGCCAGCGGTATACCAAGCAAGTCTCCGCATTTCAAATATATCTTGCTCAGTTTTTCCACGCCTGCGAAGTTCATCGTAACACTTCTGATAATAAACATGCGAGAATTCTGTATCTAAAACTTCTTGACAAACGATTTCCCAATTTGATAGTTTCGCAAACGAAACTCTGCCGTCTCTTTCAATATCTTCCGTCGAAAAATCTGAACTTGAACTCTGCGGCGGAAATGGCTTTAACAGAATTTCGTCGCAAACGCTTTTCCAAACAGAAAATATTTGAAAGTCTGAAAGATGATTTTCAGATACTCTACCTACTTTGTCGGGCAAAAGTCGTGCTAGAAATGCACGGAGATTCTGCGAAGTCTTATTCATTGAACTTGAAATGCTTTACTCTTTGCAAAGAGTGTGCCTAACGTGGGCGTCAGCCGCCCGCGAGCGCCAGCGAAGCGGGGCGGCTGGACGCGGTGTTGGGCGCGCTCTAATCTTGCGGCGCTGGTGACAAATCAGGTTGGCCGTCACTATTGTCGTCTGATGCTGAACCGTATTTTCTCTCCAGATACATGTACCGGAAAATCATGTAGGCAGCCTTTGTTGTGTTACTCATGAACCAATAGTTGAAACCTGCTCCGACTGCTGAACCTGCGATAGGAATAGTCTGCGCCAGTTTTCGTTTCGTCACATTCTGGGTAATCTCCTTTGGCAGAGATTTCAGCTGCTCCCGCAACAAGTTGACCAGCACGCCCGTTTGTGTTTTCTCCGCAATTTTCTTGAACGTCCAGTTTTTGCCCAGAGCAATCACTGCCACTCGCATGTCCGCTAACGCTGCGGCTTTGGCTGCACTTGATGCGGCAGACCCAGCGCTAAATACGCTCATTATTACGGGAAGCATGGTCGGATTTTCCATGTCGAAGCCGTACGATGTTCCGATCAACTGTATTGCTCGAAAGCTTGTCAAGAAAAGTGCTGGTATATCTACTGCAATTAACACGAAGCCGCCCAGGCCACAGCCTGCCCCTGTTAGGGCGGAGGCGATCTTGTGGGAAGTGAAATGCTCTCTAGCGATTTTGTCGAGCTTTTCCAGTTCGTAGTTCTGTAGTTCGCCGCAATCTGTTATATCAATTCCAAGTCTCTGCGCTTTCTTCTTGATGCCGTCTTTGGAGTAAGTCCATTTCGATGTGTCATACAGCATTTCGATGAAGCCCATAATGGCTTTGTTTATTGTGTCCTTGATTCTTGCAGGCACTCGGTCTACTAACCATTCAACGGGGCGACCGATTAGTCTGGTGGCTTTGGTAAGAACCCCTTCCCGTGCTGTTTGCCACTGATTGATCTCATCCAGCGCTTTGTTCTCATATGGCGTCAGCTTGCTCGTGTCCATAGTTGACCTGGAATGAGATAAAGGTGACTGAAGTTAGGCGAAGCACCCAACGGCTCGCGCTTCACCTGCGCCGCGAAGCGCAGCGGAGCGGCGTCAGGTGGAAGCGCATGTTGGGCGGCCTGCGGTGATTATTCTTTGATACAACGGACATTAGTAGCCTGGACAGACTCCCGTTCTTTCTTCTTATCATAGCTTTTCTTGAGCGCAAATTCCACCCCACTTCCCGGTTGAATGCAGTTTCTGGGTAGATCGCGAACAGCAACATACACATCTTCGCCGCCATCATCACGTTTTATGTAGGCGAAATGCCTGCCTTCGGGGTACGGCTTGATCGTACCACGATAGAATTGCACACCTTCCTCTTTGCCCTCCTGCCAGTAGCGGCGACACAGCATCCCCAGTTGTTTGGTGTCCTTGGGCAGCTCCGGCCACGTTTGATTTGATGCCTGAAATGCCACACGAACATCTTTCTCAACTTGCATCAGATCTGGCGGAATTCTCCATTCCTGACTTGCCCGAATCATTTTGACCCAATTTATATGTGCTGCTGCCACATCCAATCTGCCGAGCGCCAAGGCAATTCGTGCCAGGGCTACGAAGTATTCCAGTTTGTATTCTTCAGATTGTCGAGGATGAGAAACCGCATCACAGATTAGCTGGTAAGCTTCATCTAGGTTACCTGCTTGGTATTCCAAGTCGGCCAGTTCTGCTTTCATATACCAGTCAGCCCGACGGTGAGTGAGCAAGGCGCGCATCTCGGCTATTCCACCAACCAAATCGCCAGAATATGCCCGCGCCAGAGCTGCGGTACGGCGCAAGAAGATTTCATCAGGAAGCACTGCTAACCCAGCCTGGGCAAACTGACGCGCTTCATCAAAGCGTCCTAGTTCCAGCAGTGCGCGTGCCCGACCGACATACCAAGTTTCAAGGTCTGACATCCCTCGTTTCCCATCAAACATCATCGGCTCATTACTGAGATCCTCAGGCATTAATCGGTCAGCCCATTCAAGGGCAACCCTCCAATTTTTCCGGCCTTTTGCAACTTTCATCACAGCCAACACAACTTTGGCCAGCGCTACTTTGTCGGAATTCAATGCGAGAATCTGATTGGCAACATGAATAACACCTCCCAAGTCACTTTCTTCTTTAGCGGGCTTTAACTCCTTTTCGTAAAGTATCCATCCCATTTCAGCCTTGGTATACTTATCTTCAGGGTACTTTGCCAAGGCTTCCCTGGCAATCTTTTCCGCCTCTTCCAGTTGGCCAGTTCTACGCAAGCAGAAAGCATAGCGCCAACCGACAAACGGACTTGGACTCTCTTGCCAAATCTGTGCAAATTGCTCGCATGCCTCAACATAGTTCCCGCTTTTTCGTAGTGTCTCTGCATCCTTGTAATTGAGCGCTTGACCGTTTGTCATTTATCCACCTCAGAGATAATTTCCCGGATGGTTTTGAAATGCATTTTCGCAATTCTTTCTAAGCCTTGCCGTCCCCACCGCCGATATATCTGCTTACCGATTTCTTTGACCTGGCTTGCTGAAGCTCCAAGAGGGATTTCTATCCCGGCTTTTCGCGTGTAACCTTGTATAGCAGCTACAAACTCCGCACGGGCAATTACTGAAGCAGCCGCAACCGCCAAATCGCTCTCAGCATGAGGACGTTGTTCCACTGGGATCTTACAGGCCTCAGCGGCCAAGGCTTCAACGAGTAAAGATTTGTCACCAAATTGATCTGAAACAGCTTTTTCTGCCGAGAAACGATGGCTTAATTTGGTGATGACCTGTGCATGTCCCCACGCCAATAGCCGATTTAGGTTGTGCCCATGCTGCTCATAAGCGATGTTGTAATCCGGCGGCAATAATACCACCGTTTCAACTGGACAATTTGCTCTGATAAGCTGTGCTAATTCCAGGATTTGAACATCGGACAGCGCTTTGCTATCCCGTACGCCATGCCGAGCCAAGACGATTTCACTTTCTCGCGTCAGAACCACACCAGCTATGACCAGCGGGCCAAACAAGTCTCCCTTGCCGGACTCATCTACCCCAATTCTGGCCAGAGAGGTTGTCTGATTAAGCCCGGAGGATTCCCCGGTGAGAATCGCTTGGTATTTCGCGCAGAATTCGGCGCTCTTACTACCCTTGATAATGATTAATCCTTCTTGTGCGCGTGGCGCGATGACCTTCAACTCGGGTGTAATGATCTCCCACGCATTTTTCCTTCCCTCAGGTTGCACAGAAACAGGGAGGCCATCTGCTTCGAGTAGCTGGCGCAAATGCTCCCTATTCACTCGTTCATACTTGTTCTCGGCCTCAGATTTAGGAGTAGCTTTAGCGCCCGCTTCGGAAAATTGTACTGGCACTAACTTGAGGCCCTCTTCTACAAAAACACAATGAGCACGAGCCATAGCCCGTAAGATAGCGGCTACCTCGTGATCAGCTTCAACAAATGTCTTGAGCGTGCTCAGAGGATGAGCAAAATCGGAATGAAGGGCTTTGTGACGACACTGCCAGGCAGCTTCCAAGGCCGCGTGGATCTCACCATAACGTTTGACATCTGGCAAGCGCTCTCCGATGGTCTCTATCCAAGCCCCAATCTCGATTTCGTTTGCCTTCTGTCTCAGCGCATCTTCTGTGGTTAGCTCCAAATGCACAGCCAATCGCATTAGAAATCCCTCAAGTGACTTGGCGAAAGGCATAACCACCACAGAGTAATCGGGCAATGATTGGCTTGTATTCTGAAAAGCATTTCGGACACCGGCTGCTGCCAGCAAAGTTCGCCGGTCATTGTCATAGAGGAAATCTAATACATTTTGATTGATCTGTTTCAGAAGCCAACGCACAGCCTCATTTTCGGCTTCAGGCTTCTCCAAGTAAGCGACAGCAGTACTACGCTCTGCTTCCCCAGCAATAAATCGGGTGGCGCGATCAACAAATGATTGGGAGAGATGTTCGTCCAATGCCTCGCAAACGGCATCGAAATGTGTACTGGAAAGCCCCTGCACCATAAGCGTACCGGAACTGTACTGCGTGATTGTTACCCTATACCCCTCATGCCGTACCTCAACCCGATAAACTTCTGCCGGTCCTCCGACCCCTCTGTCTATCACCTCGCCAGGCAATTTTAGGACGACTTGGTGAATCTTCTCGATATTGTCGGGAATGACGAGATACTTGGCAACACGGTTCTGGGGAGCAGGTGCACCAATAGCGATTTCCGAACTTAACCCTGCCTGAATCAGATTAGCCCATTCGGTGAGCGCGGTCTTCATTCCGCAGGGCTTGCCTTGAATAACGATTTTGCCCGTGTTGAAAAAATTCACTGGCAAGCGGATATTCCCGTCCGTGACAATCACCTGATGGCCGTGATCTATGGTCTTCTGGCCAAAGATTCTCCAACCCCTTTCTTCAAGGAAACGCTCAAGAGCTTTGAGATTCGTGCCAACTCGATCTGTCATATGTTGCCCTTATGATTTTGAAGTATTCTACGCGAACTGGCTGAGAGGCCGCCCAACGGTGGGGTTCAGCCGCCCTGAGCCGAAGGCGAAGGGTCGGCTGGACGCAGTGTTGGGCCGAGCGGTGGCTTGCTTGCGCTGTGCCCGCCCCTGAGCCGCCTGCGCGACTGAAACGCGCCTGGCCACGCCAAGACCTGCCCGCACCGGCGCGCGGCGAACAAATACTCCCATTGCTTGACCGACCACACGTGGCATCCCAACCCATTTTGCCAAACTCCACCCACGCTCAACATCTCTTACAAGCATCCTACGGCTGGCCGCCGCTTGCCCAGACCGTAGCCATTTGAACTCAGTTTACACTCACGCCCCCGCGCCGCCGTGCCGGTCACGATGACCGAGACAGCGCTGCTTTATCTCTCCGGCGCCTGCGCCACTGACCACCTTTGCATCACAGAGCAATTGCGCTGTGACCGAGCCGCGACACCATGAGTGAGCTTTCACATCCGCGCCGCCGGAGCGCGGACGGCACGGCCCAACGGTGGGCTTCAGGCGCGGCGCTGAAGCGAAGCGCAAGCGCCGTCGCCTGCAAGCCGTGTTGGGCCGTTTGTTGTTTCCTAATATTTACCCGCCAACAAGTGACAGCAATACCTTGAAGCCTTGGCGCAAGCTTCCGCCCTGCGGCTTTAGCCATTCAGGAACATTGTTCGGATCAACTGATAGCCAGGCTGTGTCCGAACCAGTTTGACCACCATGTTGAGACACAAGACCTGGAGCCGTGCCCCAATTGTCAAGAATTAGCTGCTTGGGCAAGACCCAGCAATGGGCATCAAATGGGCTCAATCCGAGGCATATAGCCAGTTGGTAGTTCTGATCCCTTAGTTGCTGGAACTTGTAGCCACCGTTTTTCCACAGCGTGGAGAACTTGATCTCTACTCGTCGTCCTTCGATAATGCGATCTGCGTTGCTGTCTGGTGATTTTGTGACATCTAGACCTTTGGCCGCGCACCAGCCAGCTACAAGCTGCTCACCAATAGCGCCAATTTGCCGAGATGGTCGAGACTTTATCCAAGCGAATGGACTGCCAAGCCAAGCCGCTTCGTCTTCAGCATAGTCCTCGCTGAGGGTGGCCGAGATCGTTGCGAGAAGTTGAACATCAGGGTCCGTTATGGGGCGGGTCATGTTTCACTCGAACAAAGTGGGCTGAGGTTTCTGATCGCTGCTTGTCTCGATAATGGCCTCGCAATTGACGAACTCAGGGTTGAAGGGCGCTAGCCGCTTCGCCATGACTCTAATGGCTTCAGGGTTGTTGTCTATTAGAATCCAATTGCGCCCCAGTCTTTCCGCCGCTTCCCCCAATGTTCCGCTTCCTGCGAAGAAGTCCATAACCACGTCGCTAGGTTTGGAGTGGATTTTGACTATTCGCTGTACTATGCCTAATGGCTTCTGAGTTGCGTAACCTGTCTTCTCTTTTCCGTTAGGGCTGACAATTGTGTGCCACCATACATCCGTAGGTGTCTTGCCTCTTGCGGCTTTCTCTTCACTTACTAGTCCCGGAGCCATATACGGTATGCGCTCCATTTCTTCATAATTGAATGTGTAGTTGTCCGGCTCTCTCGCATACCAGAGAATGTTGTCGTGTTTGGCTGGCCAGCGATTCTTCGATCTGGCGCCATAGTCATAAGCCCAAATAATCTCATTTATGAAAGATTCGCGCCCAAATATCTTATCAATCAAAACTTTACAGTAGTGAACTTCGCGGTAGTCGATGTGAAAGAAGAAACTGCCGTTTGATCGGAGAAGTCGATACGCTTCAATGAGTCTTGGCTCTAGGAATCCGAGAAAATCGTCGAATGCGTCTTCATAGCTGCTGACACCGAGCTTGATGGTCTTGTATTTCTTGCCTTGAAAGCCAACCCTGTCTCCGTTTTCTTCATCATGAACTGTTTGGAGCCTGATGCGTTGTTGGCGCTTGCCCGTGTTGAAGGGAGGATCAATGTAGATAAGGTCAATACACTCGCTCGGCAAGCTCTTCAGAATTGGCAAATTGTCGCCGAAGATGATTTTGCCTTTCACGATCTGCTAGTCCTTTCTGTAAACGCAAAGGATTGTAGCACACCGTCGTTTGGAAACGGCCCAACGGTCGGGTTCAGGCGCGTTGCGGAGCGAAGCGGAGCAACGTCGCCTGCAACCCGGTGTTAGCCGCCGCCCTTTGTTGTGAATGTTGCCGTTATTTCTACCGCGCGCCTTTCATCGAATTGTGTCTTCGGCACATGAGTTGTGCATTTGCAAGAGTCGTGCGGCCACCGCGCGAATGAGGCTTGCGGTGGTCAATTGTGAAGTTGTTCCACGTTAACGTCTCGCCACACACGGCGCACTTTTTGTTCTTCTCCGAATGCCAGATAAGCCGCCGCTGTTCAATCGTAAAACTGCGCCGCTCGTCCTTCTTTTCAAACAAGCCACCGAGAACTTGTCGCAGAAGGTCTGCGCGTCGTTTTCGTGTTGCGAGGCTATCGGTGTCGCCTTGTACTGTCAACAAGTAATCGGCGAATAACCGCTGGTCGGGTTTTGCGCCTTCAGCCTTGCGTACTTGCTGTCGCACAGCGTCAACTCCAACTGATAACTTTATGAGCAGAACTTGAGCCTGCCGATTTCGCTTTGCATTGTTGAGGATACAGCCCGCCTTGTCCATTTCCCATACAAGCATGAACAGCGAATAGAAGTCCGCCGAGTTAGCGAAGCGCGTTGTACGCAAATCAGGAAACATGCGTTTCATGATGTTCAGAACGCGAGTACATTCTTGGGTGCAGTTCTTTAGAGAACGTGCGTCAATAGATTGACCGCCAATAATATTATCCAGTGCCGTCTTCTTGTTGATAAGCCCACCAGAGTGAATTGACGCCATCAGTTCACAGATTAACTCAATGTGCTTCATCCGGCTTATCTGCCCGGCTGACAATACGCGGTTTTCCAAAAAGTACGTTCTCTGTTTCTCTGCTAACTTTCCGGCCTGTTTCAAAAAATCGCTGTGAAAAAACCGGGCGTGCCGTTTCTCTTGCCCTGTCAATCTCTTGCCAGTCGAGTTGATTCTCACAAATAAATCTATGATGTCTGATAGGTCACCTGAGACTTCTACTGTCTGAACCTCATACCCCATAATGCGGTGTTCATGGCCCTTCTGCTGAACCCGTTGCCAATTCCACTCCGAAAGTCCGTCTGTTGTATCAAGGCGAGATTTGACTGGAAAGCGCATGCCTCGGAACTGCCCTGCCCCTTGAAACATAAGAACAGACTCTAGCCGTTGCTTACCGTCTATAACATCGTATTCCAGTTTCCCGCCGTTAGTCCGTTTGTACAGGAATACCGACGGCACAGGATAGTTTTGGAAAATAGACTCTATGAGTTTCTTTCGGTCGCTAAGTGTCCAAACTGAATCACGCTGGAAGCCGGGTTCCAGATTCAGTTGTCCATTCTTGAATAACAAGACAAACTCTTGGATGGTCTTGTCCCCGTAAGCAAAATCAAGTTTCGTCATCGTATATATCCTTTCGCCAAACGAGACGATTGGAACTTAAGGATGTAATTGCGAATTTGCAAACCGCTATGACTGCGATAGGCGGCTAACGGTGCGGTTCAGGCGCTGGCGAGCGCAGCGAAGCCAGTCGCCTGCAACCGCGTGTTAGCCCCGCTTTTGATTTCATAACTGATTTAGGTATGAGAATATCGCCATCTCAACGTCAGCGATATACCACTTGTTGCCGACTCGAAGTCTAGGATTCGCAACTTGATTGTATTGTAACGAGATAGCAATCTTGGCGCAATCGCTTGAGAGTGCTTGATAGCCATGTCTATTGAACGGGTAATTCAAACGCGTAGAAACAATGCTGTCAAGAATCGGGCAAATATCCGGGCGCAGAAATCGCAAGTGCTTAGACGCGAAAGATGGTGTTCCCAGACCGCGAATAAAGTTAACGTCCTGTAATGCACCGCTGATGTCGGGGCTATCGGCTTCCAATTTCGCCATTGCAGAACGAAAACACTTGCTAATCTTGGTTGTCGAATTTTGGTTGATGATGCGTCCCCCAATACCGGGATAACCGCCCCATGTGCAAACACGCCTTATGAACAACTCTAATTGTTGTTCAGCAAAGTCCGCAGATTTTAGCCGAGAGCCTTCTACCTCAAGATTGGGAGTGTCTGGATAACGACGTAAATGTCTTTCAACTAATCTGCTAAAGTCTGCGAAAGGCACTGTCGCATTTCCGAGTAAGACATCGTTCGTAGCAACTTGCGCTGGCATAAACACTTGGGCGATGCTAATGAGGAAGGGGCTAACGTGGGCGTCAGCCGCCCTGAGCCGAAGGCGAAGGGTCGGCTGGACGCAGTGTTGGGTGCGCGCTGAAAGCATGGATTATTAATCTTGGAAAGACAGCCCTGGAAACAGGTCATTCGCCAGCGCCTTCAACTCGCCATCCCCGTCAGTGTGCATCGCCGCTCAACCGTAGCAGGCTAAGAACACGCTCAGGGGATACGCGCAACACTTCGGTCGTGATGTCGAAGAGGTCATCGGCTGCCGGCGGGCCGGTCCAGGTCTCTTCAAACAGCGCCCCGCACGTTAGGCATTCGCGGATGCGGCTGCTCCTGAGCGGACGGGCAATCACGGGCACGGCGGCCTCCAGCGCCGGTGGTAGGCCCACCTGCGTGTGCGTGTAGCGGTCACCCAGAACCCCGCAGCCGGCACAGCTACCTCTCGTGACGAGAGCAGGCGCGAGCCAGCGCTTCTGGAGCCGGACGATCAAGTCATGTATCGATTCCATCGTCTCTTCACATCCCACGAGCGACAGGCTCTCTCCGCGCTTCATTGCCAATGATACGACGACCTGCGAACGAGTCTTCCCCCCAGGACTTCGTGCGCACCCAACGTGGCGGTTCAGGCGCTCGGCCGAAGCGGGAGCGCAGCGACCGCGAAGGCCGAGTCGCCTGCAACCGTGTGTTGGGCCGCCGAGGACATTCCGCGCGACGCGATCAGACCCGACTCGCTTGACCAACGAGTCGGGTCTATCGATGCGGAAACAGTAAGCCTAGTTGCCGAATACCTTTACCCGCTCAAGGTGGATCACGCCCCCGGTTGGATCATCCTTGGCTGGAGGCACCATCAACTGGAAATACTTTTGACCGGCCGCGCTGTCCATTACCAGGCGGGCTGCCGCCTCGGCCTCTTCACGGCTTCTCCAGTAAATGATGTCGACGAATTGGCGTTCTCCAGCCTTAAGAAGCTCCCGCCGGATAAACCCGCGCTGCGTCGCCAGGAAACCAGCTTGAAGGGCCTCCGCTGCAGTCACGAGAGTGGTTTCGTCAACTCCCTCAACTAGAGTGAACGGGGCCCACTCAATCGTCAGCTTTCCGTTCGTGCCCTTGAGCGTGCTTATGTTGTGTTCCATGGTAGCTTGTCCTTTCATGTGAGCATTGAATTGACAAGCCCATAGTACATGGCCTGAGTGACAACCCTATGTCAGCGTTTGGGCCAGCTTATTGACCTCGAGTCGAATCCTAGCCCGTAGCTCTGGCGGCGAAAGGACCTCTGCCGAAGCGCCCCAGCTCAAGACCCAGGGCAAGATCTCGGTGATGCGACTGAGATTATAGGTCATAAGGACGCTCTCGCTGGAAGGCAGGGACTCTTCGCCCACGAAGGCGTAGTGCTGACGTTCTCGCACCCACCGGACAATGCTCTGCGCAAAGCGCACTTTTACCTCGACAAATGTCCCCACCGCTTTCGCCTGGTGGCGATCTTGGAATGCTTCCTTCCGCGTTTTCAGGTCAATGACGCGAGACAAGCGAAAGGAGCGTATATCTTGTCGTAGTCGGCAGTACCCTTCAACATACCAGACGCCTTCTGAGTAGTGGAGTCGATATGGTTCAATGTCTCGATCGGTGATCTCATCATTGCTTAGGCTGTGATAGCGGAGGTGAACGACTTGATGATTACGGATCGCGTGCTGTAGCCGTGTGAGTTGAGGCGCATCGAGGTCAAGGGGCTCAGAAGGAGCGAAAAACGCGATGATGTCAGTCAAGGAGCTAACGCGTTGGCGTAATTCCTTTGGCAAGACGACCGAAATCTTCTCGATGGCGCGTTCCGCCGCGACTGGAAGAGCACCTTTAGCCTGTTGAATTAGAAACCGTGCCCCGAGAAACAGGGCTACGGCCTCGTTCTCAGTGAAAAGTAGCGGGGGGAGATAGAAGCCTTCCACCAGCTCATAGCCTTCCCCTGGCAAAGAAACGATTGGCACGCCGCTCTCAGCTAATGCCCGGATGTCTCGATAGATCGTTCGTCTGCTGACCTCAAAGGCCGCCGCCAAGTCTTCTGCGCGAAGGCGGCCAGCGCTTTGGAGCCGGAGTAAGATTGCAAAGAGACGGTCGACGCGATTCATGATGAAGATTGTCTTGATCGTGATTTAGCACCGATGCTGGAACATTGCTCGCGGCTATTTGGATGAGCGGCCCAACGTGGGCATCACCTGCGCCGCGAAGCGGTGTCGGGTGCATGCAGTGTTGGGCCGAGCGGTGGCTTGCTTGCGCTGTGCCCGCCCCTGAGCCGCCTACGCGACTGAAACGCGCCTGGCCACGCCAAGACCTGCCCGCACTAGCGCGCGGCGAACATCTCTTACAAGCATCCCACGGCTGGCCGTCCCTTGCCCAGACCGTGGCCATTTGAACTCAGTTTGCACTCACGCCCCCGCGCCGCCGTGCCGGTTACGGTGACCGGGACAGCGCTGCTTCATCCCACCGGCGCCTGCGCCACTGACCACCTGCGCATCACAGAGCAATTGCGCTGTGACCGCGCCGCGACATCACGAGTGAGCTTTCACATCCGCGCCGCCGGAGCGCGGACGGCACGGCCCAACGGCTGGCGTGAGCCGCCTGCCGAAGCGGAGCGAAGGCAGGTCGGCTCCACGCTGTTGTTGGGCCGCGCTGATGACAACAGCACTCTCAGTATCTTCTTGTCTGAGGTCATAAAACGACCCGTGTTGAGCCGGGTCGTCTTCTTTACGGTTTTAGATTTCCGGGGCCAATCGGCATATCGTCTGGTGGATTCGTCCAGAAGCCTGCATCAAACTGTGTTGGGTCCAGCCACTCCCAATTTGTAATACGCCCGGTCTCAAACAGCTGTCCTTGCCGGTCTGTAGTAATACTCTCAATGAGAATATTCGGGGTTTCTGCTCGCACGGTCGCGGTCAGGATTTGTCCGGTTTTTTGGTCATTTCGTTGGACAGATAATATTGTGCCCCAAAGTGGCAATTCTGCTTGTCCTATTATCTGGATTTCTTCCTTCTTGTTCTGTACGGCCTCGATGAGGGGCTGTCCATCACGAGAGAAAATGGCTACAAAATCGTCAAGACTGGATAATCCAAACAGAGGCTGCCCATCATGGCGCTCGGGCAGGGTGATGCCTCTTGTCCAATCAACAATCCACCAACCCGCAGCCCCGTCTGCTCCATCGGCCCCTACAAGGTGAGGGCCATCTTCTAAAAGCTCACTTGTCGCACGACGATAACGTCTAAAGTTCTGAGCATCTATCCACCACTCGTATACAGTCGTCAGGGGGCGAAATTGCCCGCCGCCCATAACAACGGAAAGGCCAAGCTGGGCTTGATGATACTCGACTCGCACATATAAAATGCCTTGGGGTTGTAGTAAGGGAGAGTGGGCAGAGGGGGTTGCCATGATATCTTCTCCTTTGTCTTGAGCTGGCTCTTCCGCGAGAGGCAACGTCGTTGCTGTTATCAACAGGGCCGGCGTACTAGGAACAGCACCAGGAGTGAGCATTTGGAAAGTGTTCCGATCATGCACGCCTGGAAGAGTGGCTGATGTTACCGCAGATATGGTTGAGGCTGGTATGTTACTTGGCGTGTAAGTAAAGGATTGAGGCGTTGATACGATGGATGGAATAATCGTCTCCCTTTCTTGGCTTAGACAGGAGACGAGACCAATCATAGACAACACGCCAACAACGATCGCAATTATGGCGGCTGTCCCCGTAGGCTTGCGAGGTCCCATTGCCCTTCTCACTCACGCACCTGGATCAGTACACACATTGCATGGGTTACAATAGCTGCATGCACATCCACAGTATGGTGTAATTGAGTCACAGCGATAGTCGCATACCTCGCAGGTGTAGACACCGCAACACCAATCAGTATGACAATAAGAGTAACAGCCACAGTCGCACGACTCACAGGTGCGTTGCCAGACATGATGCCGCCTTTGGAATTGTGAACATCCAAATGTTCCACACCTGTACTCCCAATGACTATATGTCTGTGTGCATGGGCAGTAGTACTGAGCAAACGCGGACTTCACACCAAGGCGCTCCAGAAGAACGGCGCCCAATACCCCCAAACCCACCTGACCCAATCGATGCAGGAAACCTCGACGAGAAAGCGCGAGGGCTCGTGATGAATCTTGTGCCACCGATCCGGTCCCGTCTTTTTGCTTTGAACTTGTCAGCCATCTTGCCATAGCCACAACTGCAATTAATAGGAGTGCAACGATGAGCCAGGAATTTGACTGCTCGCTAGGTGCGAGATAAACGACCGAGGACAAACCTAACAACACAGCATTACGGACAAAAGTCCTCGGGCCGATCTTGTCTTCTTGCGAAGAGCCAAAGCACCCGCAGCCTCGTGTTTCACCTCGCCTGTATTGAATAAACAGAAAGCTGGTGAAGGCTAGGAGCAGGGCAACACCGATTACTGATGTTGTTTTTACATGCCAGTTCAGAAGGAGTGCTAAACCGATCAGCGTTTCTGTCAGAGCGAATCCTGCGGCGATTACGGAGAGCGATGAGTGGGAGAATGAGTGCAACCTACTCAGAACACGCTCCAGACTCGCAGGGTCCAGCCACTTTGTAAGGCCTGCCAAGAGGAAAACCGAGCCGAGCGTCAACCGTGCGACGGAGGTGAGGAGCAAAGATAGGTCATCCATCTCTTACTCTCCTCGAGCTATCAATATGAAATGATGCGTAATCAGAATAATGCTGGCCAAGTGGAATGTCAAGATTCACTACCGGACACTTTTGAAGACGACGACCTGCGCGTGAGTGGCTTGCGGCAGAAAGGCGACCCGTAACGGCGCGTCGTCATCCAGCCAGAAGTCCAGTAACCGCAGGCCGAAGGCCAGTCCGGTGCATGCGCGGGTTGGGTTGCCCTGCGTGCCTCGAAAAGTCATGGCAGAGTCATATCCCATAACAAAACCTGCAAGCCTGCTGAAGCCAGTTTTGTTCCATCAGGGCTAAATGCAAGTGCTTGTATGAAATCCGGCCCTGTGTAAAACTCGCGCGCTGGCTTGCCAGTGGCAACGTCCCATAGAATGACGACCTCACCAATTCCGCCGGACGCGACAAACTTTCCCTTGGGGTCATAGGCGACTGCCCAGACCCAACCGGGGGCTTCCCTGAGATTGAATAACTGCTTACCAGTCCTAACATCCCACAGATTGGCTTCGTGAATTCCACCGCCCGCCGTAACGACTTTGCTTCCATCAGGACTAAAAGCCAAATCTGCCGCTTGGTCGCCGTCGAACGTGTTTGCGAGAGCCCATGTTTTGGTATCCCAAACACGAAATTGGTATTCGGTGTGAAAGCCCGCCATCAATATTCTTCCGTTAGGGCTAAATGCCAGACCCCACACCCAATCTGTGCCTTTGGATAACTCCTTAATCATTTTGCCTGTGGCAACATCCCAAAGGAGAATCCTCCCATCATCGCCACCAGAAGCCATTAGTTCTCCAGTTGGACTAAACGCAATAACCTGCGGCCAGCCCTCATGGGCGGGCCATATCGTTTGCAGCAAATCCCCGGTATCTGCCGCCAGTAATCGTATCGAGCCGTCATTCACCAAACCCGCCGCTATTGTTTTGCCATCCGGACTGATAGCCAGGGCATGCACGCGCGTGTCATTGCCGCCTACCAGATATACCCACTGTTGAGGTTCTACATTAAATGCGGCTAACCCTTTATCTTTGGTACCGACATATAGAAAGCGACCATCAGGTGACCAAACCAGTGATTCCGCGAAAGAGTTCAAGCCGACCAGTGCAATTGCTGTATCAGTTGTCACTCTTGTTGCCATTGGCGTGGCAGTCGGAGGGGGTGGTTCGGTGGGCGTAGCCGTATTCGTTGGTTTAGGCGTCTTAGTGGGCGAACGTGTGGGCGTGAAAGTCGGAGCCGGAGTATTAGTTGGAGCACGAGTAAACGTCGCGGTCGGAGATTCTTGGGTCGGGGTCACAGTGGAAGGCGCCGCCGATGAGCGACAGGACACAAGGAAGATGGCAATTGCTAATGACGCGAAGCTATGGAGTTTCATGTGATTTTGTGAATGCAAGAAGGCAACCCAACGCTTCGGTTCAGCGGCGGCACGCGCAGCGGACCGTCCGCTGCAATCGGTGTTGGGAGGCGGCGCAGGCTACGGCTTTCGCGCAAATATATAAGCGCGGCGACTTTGATACTCCACCTCTGGATACGGGTCTCTCTCTATCACTTCCCTTAGCTCAAACCCTGCCATCCTAAGATACCTCTTCATCTCTTCTGTTTCAAAGAAGATAAAATCTATAGAGACCTCTTTACCCCACCACTCATCTCGATGAATGATTTCTTGCCCAATATGAAATGTGAGCAATAATACCCCTTCTGGACGTAGCACTCGCTTTAACTCCTGCAAAGCCTGAATAACTACTGGGCGGGGAACATGGATGATAGAGTAAAAAGCTGCGATACCACCATAAGAATTATCCGCTACATCAACGAGTGCAAGCATGTTACCTTGCTGAAATGGAATGTCTGGATTCAAACGTTTTGCTTCCCGCAACATCTCCGGCGACAGATCAACACCACAAACCTTCACTCCTAGACCGTGCAAATAGCTTGCTATCTGTCCGGGTCCGCATCCCATATCACAGATGACCCCCAGACCGCCAACCTTTTCTGCCAACCAATCAAGCATCTTTCGGTCAAATGGCTTCTTATCCATTTCGTCGCGGAACTGCCTGGCATAATCTTCTGCCACACGGTCATAACTGCTTTGTAGGTCTTTGACAACATTTCTTTCAATCATAAGAGCAAATCCTATCGAGCGGCAGCGAAATTGACCCAGCTCGAACGCAATCTCGAGGTCACGCACGTGTTCGATGCGAACGATGTTAATTCACGATCTGCTGGGATGACTTTCGAGAAAACACTTGAATCAGTACGTGCCGTTTGTATTTTTTCAGGCTTTCGGCACAAGGTCTTTTGTGCTAAGTCTGCCCCAATTTAAGATTGTTCCGATCAGATAAGCGGACCCGATAACGAGTGAAACCAGCGAGAAAACAATCTCGCGTGGCGCAACTCTCGCTGAGGATGTGGCGACTTGGAAAAACTGCTGGAACACTGCAAGTCCACGAAGCGCATAAATTATTCCGATTAATATCAGCACGATTTTCAAAAGTGGTAGCCGCCGAATAGCTCCCACTCCTGATAAACCATAAAATCCCCAGGTCGCGAACATGACAGCGAGAATCAGCGTTAGCACCGCAGGAAAAACAGAGCCTGATTCTGCCGCTGTCGCCATGTCTTCACCCGCGCCAAAATATCTATACGCTGGCGCGCCAATAAGGATAATTACGATGTGGAGAAGCGCGACGGCAAAACTAAGAATGTCGCCCCATTTAAGCAATTGATCTCCCATATGCATTAGTCTCTCATATGCATTATTTAATCACGGAAGCCCTCAACAGCAACGATCTGAGACGCGTGCAGGGTCAAGCGGAACGCGCCAGCTAGAACCCGGTTGGGAGCTACTACGTGATTTCATTGGCAAACTGCCTAACCGCATTCGTGAAAACTTCTGGCTGTTCTAGATTGCAGAGGTGGCCTGCGTGCGGCACGATTTCCAACCTGCCACGCTGGGTCGCCGCAAGCAAGGATTTCTCACCTTTCCGGGTAAACCTGTCTCGTTCGCCATTCAAGATGAGTACTGGCCCCGGAAAATGGGCCAGTTTCTCTCGGTAGTTCTTCCCAATGACTTCTCCATAGGCCTGTGGGAGCGTATTCGGATGAATGCCACCGGCAATGAGAGGTTCCGCTATCTCAGGAGGAAACATCTTTCGTAATGCAGCGCCTTGCCACACCGCGAGTCGTTGGTAACCCAGAAGCTTGACAACGGCCATATGGACGCGCGTCAACAGCCAGACCAAACGTGAATGGGTGTTATCCGAGCAACTGGCCAAGACTAAGCCAACGACCTTTGTAGGATCGTAAGCTGCGAATTCCATTGCCACAAACCCTCCCAACGACAATCCTACGACGATGGCAGGTCTTGAGATGCTGTTTATTGCTTCATCAATGGTCTTGATGGCTGTATCCATGCGAAAGGGAAGTTTCGCACATTCTCCGTGTCCAGGCAAATCAAGCACTATTACGCGGAATGCATCTGCAAGCGCAGCAAGTTGTGGTGTCCACATTTTCCGGTTGGCTGCAACGCCGTGCAGAAGCACAATTACGGGCGCATTTGAAGGCCCAGCCACATCGCAGTTACACAATGTCATAGCTGATTGCTCCTTGATATTACAACGACTCGCTTGATTCCACCCAACTGAGAGTTGACCGTGTCGCCCGTTGAAAGCAATGCAATGAGGTAACACGAACGATTGGTAAGGAGTGCTATTGGGCGCAGCTCCGATCAAACGCCTGGTTAGGCGTTCTTACGCGGTGACGCTGGCCTATTGTTCAGAAGCAACCCTTCAGGCTTTCCAGGTGCCACCGACGGAGCCTCGCTGTCATTACTTTGCTCTTGACCGCTGGGTCATTGTCAACCCAGGCTTGGGCTTGCTCCTGGCTGTGGGCCAACAGCACTACCATGCCCACTGACATATCCTCTGGCAGCGGTGTGAATGGGGCCGCAGCGATCCTCTTTTCGCCTAGGTTCCGGTGATGTTGGATATGGCCTGGTATCGTAGGCTGCTCTAATATAGGTTTGCCTTCGACCCAAGCTGGTCCCCGGTCATAGATCACAGCAAAGACCATCGGCCGTTGCATTTGGCCCTGACCTATAGCCATATTAATGGCCCATAAGGCGGTCAAACAAGCCAGTACTAGCAACAAAAATTTGATTCTGATTTTCATGTTCCAATTCCCTCTATACTATTATTATTCAGTTAGATTGCCCGCCATTGGGCGCGGATGGATTTTACAGGCTTGATTCTTGTAACGTTTCCTTAATGTGCTTCTTGCAACTAGGTCATGGCGGGGGCGGATATCCTTGTGGGCAGGGCGCTATACAGGTAGGTGTCCGTGTCGGGGTCATAGTTCGCGTCGGCGTGCGCGTGGGTGTATAGGTATTGACGGGCGTAGTTGTCCGCGTGGGTGTCCGAGTAACAGTCGGTGTGCGGGTACGCGTCGGTGTTATCGTTGGAGTTGGCGTGGGCGGTAGCGGCGGCTGATAATCCTTCACAACAATCGGTAGAAAAGCCCAACCACAAGAACGATGATGAATTAATGGCGTATCAATATGTTGAGGGGGTGGATCTGTGATAAGAACCCGACTTGGCAATGTTAGAGGCATGGCATCCCAAAAAGGCACTGCTTGACTACCACTTTGATATGTTGGAGGGTTAGCCGCACATCCCCATACAAGCTCTTGGTAAGGCCAATTGGCACGCGTCTGACCACCTTGTCCACAACGCCATGAACTTCGTGCCACGGATATCTCGGGTTGTTCGGGTTGTTGAAATAGCTCCAACCGTTATATGCCCAGACTGCGTAATACCAATTCTCGACAACCATAGGGTCGTTTTTACCAATGTTCTTGTCATGGTCGTAAATGATACTATTCCATTTTCGCTGCAAGAACAATGCTCCTGTACCTATGTTGTAAGCAGGCTCACCTGCTACTCGTTGAGGATCAAAAATGCCCAGACTTCCATCCATGCCCGATGTTATCTGCATTATTCCATATCCACAATCGCTACTAATAAAGGTAGGCCCAGTACTCCCGTAAGTGCTCACATTGAACTGAAACCAACCGGTACTTTCTATGTAACCGATTGCTTTCAACAAGATACAAGGTGCATATGGCCGATGATTCCATGTGCTGTTTCTGTTAATTGGGTAACCTGACCAAAGTCTTGCTTGACTTGGTCCGCTGCTACTCAAGCGATTCAGGCCTGCTCTATCAAAGGAGTCAACCAATTCGGACGGATAAGGCTGTCGACCATTGATAGCCGGTTGTGGACAGTTTTGTGCATAGCATTTGGTAACAGTCACTGCTTGCGTCATAAAGATGATACTGACGGTAGCAAGGCTTGCAGCTATCAACCCGATATGATGTCTGGCTATGTCTGATCTTAGCGGCGAGAGATTGAGCATATAATTCTCCTGAACATCAAGCTACTACGGTAGCCAGCCAATAAATTCCAAGTCGCTGGTAGAAAGAATGTTGCTGGTCTTCGAGCCGTCATGACTGATAAGTAAAAGCTCGCTACCCCTATCCGTAAGTTTCTTAACGACTATCCATCGTCCCTCCGGTGACAAGCTCTGTGGAATAAAAGGGCCCGACTGAGAAATGGCGAGAATTCTTTGTTGGCGATCCCTTAGGCTGATAGAGCGCAGCTCGGATCGCCAACCAGAATCCTCTGATGGGATGTTTAGAATTACCTCTTGGCTATCCAGGCCCCAAATTGGGTTATACAACTCGTCTCGTGCGCCGCTGATTAACACTTCTATCGGCTCGTTTTTTTGAGCAGGAACAACTATGACTGCATAATCTATCGGCTTGCGCGCTTGTAGTACTGTACAGAGTAGATAACTCCCATCCGCTGACAAGAAATAGCATCTTGGAGGCATTTCCGCGACGATGAAGTGGATAGTCTCGCTCAAACCGACCTGATCAAGAACGATACGACGCAACTCAAACTGGGACTCTCTTCCGAGCATATAATAGAAATACTTGCCATCGGGAGACCAATCCAATGGCCAGAGCCAGTCAGGATCATCAACTGCGATCAAGGTTTGTTCCTTGCGCGTGGCAGTATCTACAATGACGATACTCTGAGTATAAGGCGCTTCCAGAGAACTCTGCCGACTAAAAGCAATTTGCTGATCATCTGGAGACCACAGTGGGTAATTGATATAGCGTCCAATATCCACTTGGCTCGCTACTAGCTTTGGGTCTAATCCATCCAGCCCGGTAATCCAAAGTTCAGCCGCTAAAGGGTTGTCGCCCCGTCCAGTCGGCAGCTTTGTGTAAGCAATCCTGTTGCTGTCATGCGAAATGCTTACGCGTATACCAAAATGACTGTCGTCTACAAGCGTAAGCGCAGGCCTTCGAAATTTGACTTCGGAGGCGCTGGAAGCCCAGATAACTACGCTTGCCCCTTGCAGCTCTTTATATAAAAGGTTTATGCCTGGAGGCAAAGTAGCCGCAGTTGGTATCTCTGTTGGCTGTTCAGTGGCTGGAATAGCAGATGGGGTGCTCTGCAAAGTTGCCGTTGGTAATGGCGGTGGAGGATAAGCGGGCAATATAGGGGTTGATGTACCTACGATTAGGGGCGATGGATAAGGCAGAGCGGTAGTTGATATCTTAGTGGGATGTGATATGACTGCTGGTTGTTGCATGCTCGAGAACATCCCAGCAAGTATGAACGTAAGGAGCAGAAGTGTAGCTAGCCAAAGTAGAGCGCTAGTAGCCCTTGATAGTTGGCTCATGATGTGCCTCCTTAATTCCTCATCAGCACAAAGTGTAGGTAAAATGCATGTGAATTTGAAGCGCCCAACGGGGCGGTTCAGCCGCGCGCCGGAGCGCCGCGCTTTTTGCGGCGCGGAGGCACGTCGGCTGCAACCCGTGTTGGGCGGCCCATGTTATAGAAGGGTTGCAACTGAGCACAGCGATTTTCTCCTCCGTAGATGCACAAAAAGGCCCGACTTGCTGTCGGGCCTTCTGCTCTTTAGTAGTGAGTCTGCACGATTATCTTTGTAACCCTAGGGGTAGCTGTTCATCAGGCCCGGCCGCGAATGAGCCTACGTATTCGAGCGTGTCAACGCTCAACGCAATACTGATATTGTCAAACGTATCACCTGCCCCCCCGGTTTGTCTTCCAGGACCACTCCACTCGATTGACCCTTTCATGGCAACTATCCATATTGCTTTATCAGGGTCAAGACCCACTTTGGTAGCATCAGGGCCTGGATGGAAACCTATTATAGAGAACCACTCAGCAAGAGCTGTCTGCTTGACGATGAATTCAGTAGGCTGACTTTGCTGTAGCCCACGGCTGCGTGCAAATTCAATAGCCCGTTCAACTGCTATATCTTGTTGTGTTTTAGGCCTTGCTTGGGCGCTTCCAGCTACGACACCAATGACTACCATTATTGCAAGAGCAAGTGTGTAAACTAAGGAGCGGTTTGTTTTTTTCATGGCCTGAACCTTCCATTACTCAGTATATCTCATATCACAGTGGGACGTTATTAGGGCTATGGGAGCGAGTAGAAGGAGTTGTTGGGATCAGACGGGTCATTTGAATTATAGTATGGCGCGTCGTCAACATAGTTCGTATGTCCGCCCCAGAGAATAAAAGTGTAGGTGCCATTGGCGTTCTTCCTCAACTTATAATTTGAACCGCATCGTGTGTTGCCCATAGACTCGACGCCGGTTGCTACCTCGCCCCCACATGTGACGGTAGTGGTGTAAGAAAAATTTGTCTGCCCATCACCAATATAAGCCCCGTCCACATACCACGCATAACGATCTACGCCTCCTGAACTGAAGTATTGCTCACTATAGGTATGGGTGGCTGCCGTAATGCTAAATGTTAAGTCTCTACGATTACAGCCACTATCCCAGACAATAAGCCCTTGTAACCCGCTTGTTGTTTTATACCAACCGATCTCACTAAATCTGAAACAGGAACCTTGAACTTGGTGGTTAGATGAAGTCCTCACATACACCCATTGACCGCCGTTCAGGTTGGGGTTAGTCCAATTAATCGTTGCGCGACTTCCATACCAGTTTCCAGAGTTCTGCTCAGTGGCATTATGGAGAGTGGAACCGTGATTAGCGCTCACAGTTGAGTACCCTAGAATACCTGTCAATAACAAGGTTGCTGCTACTATGACTAATCGCTTTAACATCTTGGCCTCCGGCACTGTGCTGTAAACTGGAGTAATTTTCAGACATGTTAAGTCTGCTTGGCTCATTTATCAAGTAGGGAAAACCCTACTTTTTATCTCTTTGCTGTCACGCAGATTATTGCCTCGGCCCGTGATTTCACTCTCAGCTTCCTGTACAGTTGCGTTAGGTGTTTCTCTACGGTCTTCTCGCAAATACACAAAGCTGCGCCGATCTGCTTATTCGTCTTCCCTTCCAACAATAGCCTTAGAATATCCTCCTCCCGCTCTGATAATCTTGTTTGCTCTAACTCTGTTGCTTGATCGCTGTTGGCATTGCGGTGACCTTGTTCAGGCGGGGCAATGGGCATTTTGCTTTCCTCTCTATGTGAATTTAATCAGTAGCGGATCGGTAAAGGGAAGGCCGCCCAACGGTGGGCATCAGCCGCGCGCGGAGCGCGTCAGGTTCATGCCGGTGTTAGCCCGCGCCCTGCCATTGCAAAGGCTCGCACCTGCATCACGCAGCTTGTGGACTGGCAACGTTTACGCCTGACTTTCAACAGGCTGTGCTGTTAGCTCGTACTCCTTGCCTATTGTTTTATGGCGTTTTCCATTCTGCACTCCAAGTAGGTTGACTATCGGAAATGTTGATTCCGCCCTCACACGTCCGGACTATATAAGTGCCGCTCAGGGTGGTAGCGCTGTTGAACTTCCCGCTGATGATTGTTCCCGCAATCATCTCACCCGAAGCGGTTTGTGTGGCCTCTGGGGTCGGTATTCCCATCGTCGCCCCGAGATCAATAAATGCCCGCAACGTGTCGGTGTTTTCGACCCATTCGGTGAAGATGAACGTGCCATCTGCTTCGACGTTGATTACTTTCAATGTAATCTTACAGGTTCTGTCAAGGCCAATATTATTCTTTCCGAAAAGTACTGTCATGCTTAAGTTATGGATGACACCGTCGGTCGTAACATCAAAGGAAACAGACGGCTCTCCTTCCCAGTGGCCAGCTTTAGGGCCAGGGCGAGGGGTAGGTGTTGGCGTTGACGGAATAGGGGTTGATGTTGCTGTAGGTGGGATGGGAGTTGATGTTGCTGTAGGTGGGATGGGAGTCGGCGTTAGCGTAGGTGTTGCGGGTGCGCTACACCCAACTACGAACAAAAGAACCAGTCCGATGCCAGTTGTCCGTTGTAGCAACGTCATGCGGTTCATGTTGGCCTCCTCTAGCCTGAGTGCCGCTCCAATTGTGGTGAAGCGGCCCAACGGCGGGCTTCACCGGCGGCGCGGAGCGGAGCGAAGCGCCGTCCGGTGCAAGCCGGTGTTGGGCGAGAGGCTGTGGGGGGTCTGCCGCTGACCTGCAGAACCGATGCCGCTCGCACGCCGTTGATAAGCTGAACCCTGAGATGTTGCAATGTGACCCTGAACAAGCATGTCTTTTGCCTTGCGCTTGTTGTCAGCCCAGCCTGCCAACTCTCTGCCTTCGCGTCTCGTCGCTTGCCACCGGCTCAAACCTGGCCCGCCCGCCCTTTGGCGTTCCCTGCAAGCAGATCGTTAGGGCCAAGTCACGCGGTGCGGATGAGGACACTTTTTTATGGTGCTTTGCTTCTCGCAGAAAACCTCCCAAAACATTCCGACAGATGAGTGATCATGTTCATTTACTTAGGACTTACGCAGTTGAACCACTGAGACACAGAGAACCCGGAGAAAACCCATCGAAAACTCTGTGAACTCGGTGGCTCGGTGGTGAATGTTCATCGAACATAGTTTGAAATGTGTAACTCCTATTACTTTGCCCTTCTTCTTTCAAGTTTTGAAAGAAACGTCCCGAATGAATCCGATAATAAGAGCAGTTTTCCCTCATCGTCTTCCGGAAACTCATGATTCCATCGATAGACGGCACCATACTTGTTCTCCTCGACAGATAGACAAAAATAATCTCCGTATCCATTGTTCGCAAAGGGAATTAATGTATATGGTTCCGTTCTATTCACATCAAGGATGTGTTTGCGAATTTGGTATATTCCCCAGATGTCACTTACCCCAAAAATGTCAAGAATCCTGTGCTTATCATAATTATGCCCCATTGGAAAAGGATACCGACTGAGAATATCTGTGACATCAGAGATGGCGTCTTCATTCCTGACAGCGATGATCCATGACTCCAGTTCAATCAGATATTCTTTGAAATCAGCAGGCATCTTCATCCTCAAATCAATTTCTGTCGACGTGACCATCTGGATTGCCGATGTATGGATAGTTTGGATGTCAAAATACTTCATTTCCTTCTCCTTTGACTGTAGTTACAAGCCGCCCAACGTGGCGGTTCAGGCGCCGGCCAAGCGCGAGCACAGCGAGCGCGAAGGCCGAGTCGCCTGCAACCGCGTGTTGGGTGGCAGATTGATAACAGCCACATCCATACAAAAGGAGTGTATTTTGATAGAAAAGCCGCAGGTCTTTAGACCTGCGGCTTTTCTTGGCCTTCTCGGGTTCTTAGTATCTTAGATGTATGGCGGACATGGATATGCTTGATAGTAACAACTCGATGTGGAGAAATTCCCATTGTGACTTGTAAACAGAGTGTAATCCCCTCCGTATTGGGAGAGACGCCAATAGTGTCTAGTAGTAACCCACGACACAAGCAGATTGCCACCGCTCATCTCAATATAAGTACTATTGTACGCAGAGGAATAATGCTCGTCAATTTTGTGAACATAATCAATGGCGGAATATGATCTCCCAGTGACATCCTGAAAATACACGGAAGAAGCCGAACTTGTGTAAGCATCAGCAATTGTGTTCCCGTAACTATCCACATAAGTCCACGTTTGTCCGGTGCCCGTTGTTACCCCGCCGAGATTGATATTTTGCGACTCGGCATGAGCCACAAGAGTGAAAGTGAGCGCGACAATACTCACAGTTGTCAGGCTGATTAACCAGCACTTTGCCATAAAGGGGATGGCTCGAGTTGATAGTCGCATTTGTCCCTCCAATCTAAGCTGTAGAGACGTTTCCCGTTAGTGGGTTGTTGATGGTGGCGTTTCCGTTTCACGCAACTCCCAGATATCTCTCCGAATAAGAGATAAGAAAACCTCGGCATCACTAGCGCTGCGGATGTTATCAGTGCTGCGTACAGCCACACCTAACAATCTGCCCTCGCTAAGAGCTCGCTGTTGTTCTTCCGTTGTGCCGGTGACCTTCAGGGCGAGAATCGAAAAGAACGGCTCTTTCTGCCATCCATCCGTCCATGTAGGGTCTCCTGCCACGTAATCGTCATCGAGGAAATCACCAAGCTCCCGAATACTAATATTTACCCCAGCAATCACGACCCCCTGTCGATAAAGTTTACGAATCCAAAGCTGATCAACATCAGCAAGGCGCGTCGTGTGAATAATTACCGCGTCCACTTTATTTGAGCCATTTGAGACTAGATTTTCTAGTTCGGCGAATTCATAGACAACAGCGACTCCATTTAGCCTGAGATCAGTCGCTGTCATTGGCACATCAATCGCGGTTCCAGGGCGAGGAGCCAAATATCCCATCGTCTCGCCGCGTGGTGGCAAATAGAAAAATGGTCGAGGGTTGGCCTGAGTGAATCGAGCAAATAGAAAGACAAGGATTAGCGTTGAAAGGGATACCAACCCAACAAAAGCCAATCGTTTCGTGCGCACATCTTTTTTTATCATAAGGGCGCTCCTTTCAATATCCAATCTCCTATCTCCTGAAAGAGGCTATTCGGCGTGCCGTTCGGAGTCAATAGACAGTTGTACTGATTTTCTGATCAGCCTCCGCTCGCAAGGTTAACACTGCAAAATGATGGTCATGTACGGGATTGGCGTGTCGCTTCTGTGGAATTGCGCTCCATATATGGCGTCTATCCAATTATGGTCGCAAGCGGCTCAACCCGTTGTTGGTCATCCTTCGAGATGCTTCTGGGGCCGGGTTTATGGTTGATAACGCCCTGCCACCCAACGGTGGGCTTCAGGCGCACGCGAGTGAGCCGAAGGCGAGCGAAGCGAGTCGCCTGCAAGCCGTGTTGGGCGCGACTTGGCCGTGACCAACCCCACTTTGACCTGGCAACAATTTGTGCTTGCAACGAATCAGTCCCAGAACAGGTAATCATCCTTATCAACAGGCCTCCACTTCCCATCGACAAATTTCAATTGCCAATGACTGGCGTAACCCCCATCTGAAAACCCCACCGTACTGCTTTGGGGATATTGGGCTACTATATCAACAAGCGCCGTACCCTTGTCTACTTGACGTACCATAATGAGATAGAAGAAGGCATTTCGTTCACGCTTGATTGCTTCTGCATCGTTGGTCGTAGCCTGTTTTAGCACGCCAGCTTCGTATTTCCAAACAGTGTGATAAGGAGCATCAAACCAGTGGTAAGGTTCAAGCGCAAATTTTGCGTCCTGCGAATCAATTTCTGCAATCACGATACCCTCAGGCGATGTGTAACCTTTGGCTGCTCGTTCTAAGTTTTCGCGAATTATCTCTTGAGCTACCGAAGTAGCGATTTCCGACTCAGTATAGCGAGTCGCTTGAGGTATGACCCAAAAGATAACAACCAAACCTACTATCACCAGCACTATTGCGATGACTGCAATGCCTATTTTTCGCACAAGTTATGCCCTACGAACTTTATGGGTCTCTTCGTTTCGAGCAAAGCGCCCAACGTGGGCGTCAGCCGCCCTGAGCCGAAGGCGAAGGGTCGGCTGGACGCAGTGTTGGGCCGAGCGGTGGCTTGCTTGCGCTGTGCCCGCCCCTGAGCCGCCTGCGCGACTGAAACGCGCCTGGCCCTGCCAAGACCTGCCCGCACCGGCGCACGGCGAACAAATACTCCCATTGCTTGACCGACCACACGTGGCATCCCAATCCATTTTGCCAAACTCCACCCACGCTCAACATCTCTTACAAGCATCCTACGGCTGGCCGCCGCTTGCCCAGACCGTGGCCATTTGAACTCAGTTTACACTCACGCCCCCGCGCCGCCGTGCCAGTCACGGCGACCGAGACAGCGCTGCTTCATCTCACCGGCGCCTGCGCCACTGACCACCTTTGCATTACAGAGCAATTGCGCTGTGACCGAGCCGCGACACCACGAGCGGGCTTCAACATTTCATCGCTTGTTCACGGATGAACCGGCCCAACGTGGGCGTCAGCCGCCCTGAGCCGAAGGCGAAGGGTCGGCTGGACGCAGTGTTGGGCCGAGCGGTGGCTTGCTTGCGCTGTGCCCGCCCCTGAGCCGCCTGCGCGACTGAAACGCGCCTGGCCCTGCCAAGACCTGCCCGCACCGGCG
>Ga0209172_10000511_pt1 | contig 105741 bp, 99 predicted proteins | sample LarsenN4metaG_FD_184113 | JGI IMG/M metagenome (GOLD analysis project Ga0209172, IMG submission 184113) | Hot spring sediment bacterial and archeal communities from British Columbia, Canada, to study Microbial Dark Matter (Phase II) - Larsen... ... | reverse complement strand
TGTGCCCGCGAATCACGGTCTCATCCGGCGTCTTGCTATCGTAGTGTTCGAGTGTATTCTTGTCGTCGTTCGTCTGGACGAGATAGTGTTGGAACGCAGTCGGCTTGGGCGATGCAAGTATCTTAGGCACAATGGGGTCTTGTGAAAGCCAGATGTCCGATTGTCCTTCGATTAGCGTTGCATCGGTGACGAACACGCGCCCAGCATAGGCACGCCTTTTGTCTCCCTGTGGGGGTGCCTCCTGGATCACACCACGTTGCCTCATATAATCAAGCTCCTGCCGTGTGCGCACGAAGCCAAATATGGCTTCGGCGTAGTCAATGTCTTCGGGTTGGCGCAATTCTGGTGGAACGAGGTCAAGAGGTCGCTGCGTGTAGGGCAGGCGAAACATTTGAGCGCGACCGAAGAAGGTTAGTTGGCCATTCTCGCGAAGGAAGAAAACGGGATCGCCCTGCCCCTGCAAGTTCTTGCGTACCATTCCGCTGCGCTCTCTGCAGTTCGGGTCAGGTTTGTCTTTGGGAAAGGCTCTCTCTTGCCATTGCGTAATCTGGTCATCGTCGTGGAAGCGTTCAATCAACTCTTCGGACACAGGGATTTCCTCAGCGCCCTCGGCTGGCATCAGGAAGACAAATTCTTTTTTCTTTCCGGGGATATCCCCGGTAATAATCAATAGCCCCTCACGAAATTGGGGCGTCGGCTCATAGCTCACCTCATCAACAAACCTATCCCCCCTGGATAGTCGTACCCAAACACGCTTCCACTGATGCGGCTGTCCGCTCCAGCGCGGCGTTTTATTGGGTGCCTGTCCTTCGTAGGGATTGCCACCAAGTTTATTGCGCTGCACTCGCACTATCTGACAGATCTTGATGACATGGCCATCTGCCTTTCGTCTCAGGAAACCCGCTTCGACTTTGCCTGTCATCCGTGCTCGGTAATGGCGTCCAACCGCTGTATCATCCACTGTCCGAAAGAACAACTTCTTCTCCGTCACCCGCTCCACTTTCCCGTAGCTCACAACCTCCAACACGCTGCGCAGCATCCCACGCAGGCTGCTGCCAGGGATGACAGGTTGACTGGGGTTACGTATGTAGAAGAAATGCGGCGTATTCTTCACCTGTTGGCGAAACGACGCATTTTCGTCCTCGCGGCGTTCCTGTCGGAGAAATTCACTTAATGTGAACGGACATCGCACGTAAAGCGGTGATTTGGTTGTCAGGGTTACTTCAAAGTACCCTGTATGACGATCAGAACAATACCGGTCATGATCGGGCAATTCGTTGGCATTATCAACGGCGGCGACCACCGTTTCCGGCAGGGGAATGAAGTTGTATGGTGCGCTGGCGGTGCGCTCTGGACGGGGATTAACATGCTTGGGCAGATTCAGCATCGGACGGTTACTCATTTTGTTTCCTCCTTATTTGAGTTCAACAAGTCGGCTCGCAACGATGCGGGTGAAGCCGTTATCGTCTTTATGCAAATAATGCCGTACCCATAGGCGCGGCGGAGTGGTCTCGGAGTTTCTTCCCAGAGGCAACTCCATCGGGACGGCGTGGCGCAAACCTTGTGCGCCGTCTCGCAGCAAGGTGAAGCGGTTGCGATATTCACCGTGAGTGCCCCAGAGCATTTGCGGCTCATCTATGGCCTCGGTGAATGTCGGTGTTTCTCCATTGGCAGCCTTGCGAATCAAGCGGGCGTGCCACTGGTTGTCACCGTCGCGCCAGAGCAGCAGCTCAGCATCCTCCGAAAAGAGCCGCGCCTGCTGGAGCGTCGCGGCGCGAAGCGGTGGAGATACTTCGGATGCAACGCTGTCGGACGTGATCAGTTGCCCGTTATCATTTACCTTACCCCAGATTACACCGTCGTCGGCGTGTGCCAGCAGCCACTTCAACTTGTGTTGCCCGGCTTGCCTTTGCAGCCAGCCTTTGACATCGTTGATGTTCTCGGCAGCAATAGTCTCAACGAAAGCGGGATCGGGTCTGATTTCGCGCTTCATGGCTTTGCCTCCTTCAGATACGTGTTGAGCATAACGGTGAATGTTTTCAGCGCGTCGCGATCACCAACGACGGTTAAGCCTTGTCCGCTGGTCACGATTTCCCAGTGTCGAGATGCACCGTCGCTTTGATGAGTTAATATCGCGCGTTTGCCTTTGAGCCGCCCCCTTCCGACGCTGCTCTCGCCGCCTAACGGCAAATCACCCGTCCACAGATCCTTAAGCAGCAGCAGGAGAAGACCGATTTCGTGATCATTTGGGTTAATAAGCCGTATGTCCACCGTCAGGGTTGTGTCGTTGCCGCCAAACGTGGGTTGCTCGCTGAACAATGCAGTTTCTCTCGCGCCGCCTGTGAAACGGTCAATGCTGACGCGGTTCTGCACAAGATCTGTCTTCGCGTTTTGTACAACAGTTTCGGTAACGACAATGCGACTGGCCTTTGGTTGGACACCCGGCCGCATTTCGATGCCGAACATCTCATCAATCAGCGTTTGCACTCGGTCGTTGGTATCCAGCGTGTTGGCAATCTTCAGCGCTCGCGCCCGCAGCGCGCCGCCCAGGCTTGTTCCAGATAGAATCGGCTTTCTAGTCCCGTTCGCCTGTAGCGCGTGCAGGTGCACCATATCAGGTCCTCGGTCATCCTGCCCGCTGCCGGAGCGAATCAGCAGCGAGCCGTCCAGCAAAAATGTGGCGTTGATGTGGAAGAACTCGCGCTGATCGTCCACCAACGCAGTAACACCGAGGGCTGTTCGGATGTCTGATATAGGTGTCACACTTGTCAGCGGCTCGTTACCGTGCTGAATCCAATCCAGCAGCCCATCGGCCTGCGTCAGGTCATAGGTTTTGACGCGCCACCCCGCCACGCTCACCCTTCCGTAGCCGCGCCGCTTACGCGCCCCTAATGTAATGCTACCATCACTGAATCCAGCCAGCGCCGTGGTCAGCGCACGTTTAAGTGCATCGGCATCATCACCCTCGCGAATGGGCAATTCAAATCGAAGCGGGAAGATTGTGCCCACTTGCCACAGTTGTAGGTCAAATAACCTATCCTCTCTTGCTGTGCGGCTCTTGGAGTCAATCCCAACGCCATCGCGCATCTCGATGCCAGATGTTCCCAGTCTACCCAGCGAGTCGTCAACAATAAGTGGGCTCTGTTCCCCTTCTTCATCTCCCCTCAAGCTGCCGAAGAGCAGCACACTAGCTGAACTTCTATTGACTGGTTGACCGTATCCGCATTCGCGCTCGCGCAGATGACTGCGCATCGCTCCAGCAATCGAAGCGCCTGTCAACAGCGGCATCTTGCCGTCGAGCGGATCAACTAGAAGCGGCATGTCTGTTAACTCATCGGTGTCGCCGTTACCGAAGTGCGCCGGAGTTTGCAATACAAGATCGCCTTCAATAACAATGTGAGCGATGATTTTCCGTGATGTCTCTTTGGACCAAAGTGTTGTGGGCATTTTAACTCCCCCCCTTTCGTCGCCCTTTTATGGCGTGGGCAAGCGTAGCGTCGATCAGGCGCAGGAGATATTCCGCACGTAGGGCGTCTGTAAGAGCCGCTGTCAGGCCACCAACTCTGCGTACATCTCCTGTCTGAAAACCTAGTAGTACCTTCCAGGCATCTTCTTCTGTTCTCTGAAGGGTATCCTCCAACCACTCCAACAACGACGTGCCACCAATCCGTGCACGCTCAAACTGCTTTCGTGCCGTGTTACGTTCTTTGATCCGGTGCAGGAAATCACGCACACGTTGCAGATCGGGCTGTTCTTTCATCATCTCATCGTGCAGGATATTACGTAGTCGTGATAGTTGAGAATTATGGGGTGGGTTGACAATATTGATTTCGTTGGCTCTGGCGACTAGCCGTTCGTCCAACCGCTGGCGCCGCAGTCGTTCCGTCATGCGCTTCAGAAGCGTCTCGCTGTCTGATCCCGGTGGAATTGTCACAGCCGCGATTTCAGGCGTTGGCCTGGTAAGATCAACCTCTAACTCTGCTTCCGTATGCCAGTTGACGGCCACTCGCCCGAAGCCCTCGGCGCGGCGCTCGCCGATGCCCTGCGCTTCCAATTGGCGCAAATTACTTTCGTCACAGTTTGGCTTATCAAATACGAAGACGCTGCCCATCTGAACAGCAAGAGCCTGCGGCAGCGGCAAGCCCCACTTGCGGTTGAACCCGCCGATGGCTTCACCGCGCAGGAAAGCTTGCTGTAACTGAAGCGATGTACCTAACTTTGCGCAAAGTGTTATTGTCACAACGTTGGGATCAACAGCAAACTGGCCATTATCATCGCGCAGGAGGGCATCGCTTAACAGGGTGACGATCAGTTTTCCATCAACGTCGGCTACAAAGTCATTGCCAGTCTCGCGCCAGTTGTCTACTTCTTTTACTTCATGAAACGACACACGCCCATACCCGCCACTACGCGAACCGCCTAACGTCACCCCATCCATAAGCAACGGAAGAAGCGTAGTCACGTCTGCATCGTTGTCACAGACAATCACCGCCTCAAACGTTTGCCCTGCTGCCAGTGTGTCATAGCGATAGACCGCTCCCTGCACATCGCCTTTTGATGGATCGATTTTGTTAGCGTGCATAGCTCGACCGAACCGTCGTGTGCGCGCCGTATGCACGGCGATGTGGCGATCAGGCTGAACGAGGCGAACCTTTTGCCTACCTCCATTCTCATCTTCCCGTCCAGCCAGCGAACAGAACGGCTTATTAACACCTTGCCACTGTTTATCACCTGCATCCGGTAGCTCCACTGCGAAATCGAATATTTCGACTTCATTTCCTTTCTCGCGTTGCCAGGAGTAGGGTGTCGGCAAAGTGCGCTTGCTAAGACGATCAAGCGGATAGCCATTGAGATAGCGCGTGGTTCCGTCAAGAAACAGTCGTCGTGTGTTGACATTAGCGGCATCTAGGTCAGTCAGGTTGTTGGCGCGCAGATACTTGCTGATGACTGCACCGCGCAGGACGCTGCCCGGAAGGTAATCGAACGACACACTCTCGTTCGGATCGCCTTCGAGCGCCGTCACTAGCGTTGGCTCAAGCAGCGTGATGCGATAGGTGATAACTTTCATTGTGCACCTCCTTTCACGAGTTGCTGGAAGTGCTTGAAGCAGCCATCCGTGATGTCGTTGCCGCGTTCATCGCACAATCGCGCCGTCAGCCGCCCGCGCCCGCGATTGCGCCCCGTGCCCGCGCGACGCAGTGACAGCACGCACACCGCCAGCAACGCCTTTGCTATCTCATCGGGGTCTCTATCAAAATCTAGTCGTGCGATGAAAGGCGTATCGCGCAGCACCACGCGCATAGACCGCAGGCTATCCTCTTCTGGTGCACCTGTTTTTTCATCAACCGCGGTTTGACGTCGGATGGCTGTCAGCGATTCGAGAACATCAGCTGGTTTTAGACGAAGCGGGTTTGCTTTCACATCCGCTTCGACGGCCTTCCGTAATGCTTCGGGCAGGAGCGCCGGGCTCACATGCATGTGGGCATCGTCCTCAAGCGTGCTGCCTGCTTGCCCGAAAAGGAACTTCGCTGCGCGTTCACACTGACCATGAGCTGGGGAATTTTGTCGGCTCAACGCGAACAGGATATTAGCGCACTCTTCTGCCAGCAATCCTTTGAGCGTGCGCCCGCGCAGGAACGGCAAGCCCGTCGCCGCGTCGTGTTCGACCTCCTCGTCAACTAACCCCGCCACGCCGTCGCCGCGCCCGAAAGTAGCGTCGGTCTTGAGTTTCATATGTATTTGCAGCCTCATAGCCGAACCTCCTTACAGCGGGATAAACCAGTCTGTCAATTCAAGGGCATCGAAATAACCACAGTGGTCGCCCTGCCAACCCCTACTGGGCCAGTCGTTCAAAGATGGTTCTATAACTGGAAGCGGCTTGCCTCCGTTGTACTTTGTGAGGAAGTGCTCGACCGAATCAGGGCCATCACGCAATGCGTCGCGTAGTGCTTTGAGCTTGTTTCGGCGTCCTACCCAACTGTTCCCCCGGAACTCAGCGATGCCATTTTCCACGACTCTCCAGGTTCGGTGCGATTCCTTTGGATTGTTCTCCAGCGCCACAGGACGCAGGGTCAGCGAACCAGCGCTCACCGTGTATTCCCGCCTTCGGATCTCCTCTATGTCACCCGCTAACCCGCTCAAGGCAAAGTGCCAGTCCAGGCATGAGCCGTCCCATTCGCGATGATGGCTCAGTATTTCCTTCCTATATTTCTTAGCTTTCCTGCACAATTCGTCCGCCAGTGCGTATGCCCGCGCGAACGGGTAATGAGCTTTGACAATGGCGACTGCAGCGGATGCTGTCAACTGGCCCTTCCCATCGGGCAGGTTCGTGGTGTGCTCCTCAAGTTGCCGCATATATTCAATTGCCAGCGATAGTCCCAACCGTCCGTCGGAGACGAACGTTACGTCGTCGCCGCCGAATACGATGGGTCGAAAAGGCAAGAACCATTGATCACCCTCACGGTGAAGTTCGATTCTTACGAGTTCCTTTCCGCTTGCGTTTGTATGAATAATGATCCTCTTGCCTTTCTCATTTTGAATTTTGGCCACCAACTTGTTCAGTGTTTCCCGGAGCGCGGCTTGTGCGGCTTGGGTTACGGTTTCTGAAAAGGAACGCAGTGCCTCGATATATTCTCTGTTCTGGGATGGGTTCGGAAAAGCCTTGCCGATATCCATGATACGCTGCCCCATGCCGTTTCCGTCGGCGTGAACGACCGCAATGAAATTGTGCTCCCCTTTAGTACCGCCAAGGTGATCAAGTTGTGCAGGGTAATCGTAACCATCGGGGGGTGGGAGAAGCTCTCTCAAGCGCCGGTCTGCCTCAGTCGGGCTATTCCCCTTTTTCTCAACAACGCGAAGCTTTGCAAGGATCTCAGCAGACACTGGGCGAGCAGGATCATCACCGATCTGCGGCGCCATATCAATGGCAGGCAACCCCGTTGACTGGCACATCGCCGTCACACCCAGTCCCAGCAGCGGCGCAGACAATGTGCGGGCGCGTTTCTCTTCAGCCAATTTCTTGAACGTGGCTTTGACCTTCTCAGAGAGCGACTCGGTACTCCAATCAAATGCGTTTTGAGCAATGACCAGTTGCAGGTTCGGTGCTTGGGTCATTGCCCTCAGCGACAGCTCGCGAGTGAAAGCTTTAGCCTGAGGTTCATCGCGGAACAGAACGACGAAGTTCCCACCGGATGGAGGTAGCGGAAGAGGAGAAGCGCAAGCGGGGCCAAGAGGTTCATCGCGGAACAGAACGACGAAGTTCCCACCGCCTGCGTAAAGCACCTCGGCATCGAGTTTGTCCGCCGCGTTCTCAATGCGTTTAGTGTCATCCAACATCCCATCTGATCTGACATTACTGTTCTGGGCAACCTGTTGTACTGCCTCCTTAGCACAATCGCCAGTTATCTGCGCAACGAGATAGGACGCTCCGATGTTCTCCCGGAGTCGGTTACTACCGAAGATGTATGGTTGGATCTGTGCCGTATCGACAATGACCAGGTGCATGGGTCTATCCCTCCTCTCTACTTTGGGATTGAATCCAGGTCTTGATATGTTCAGTTAAGTTGCCTAAATGCTTACGTCCAAAGACATGGATGCGCCCTCCAGGGTCAACATCTCGCCGCATTTCGTTTTCTAATCCATCCGAGTCGTTGCTACAGCAGACCAAGGCGATACGTGCTTCATCGCCACCCAACTGTCGAGCGCGGACATAGGCTTCGAAGAGTTTCAATTTGAGCCGACCCTTCTGAGTGTCCGTTGAACAAGAGAAAGCAAAGAGTTGGTAGCCCCTTAGTGCCATCACATCTACATCAAACTCTACTTCGTTAGGTACTATATTCTGTGCGCATTCGTGCAGATAGAGTTGAGTCACTAAATCATTATCATTCAGTATGTCCAGAACATAGTGTTCCAGCCATTTACCGAAGAGCCACTCACAAAACCGCTTTGGCTCGTTCCCAAAAGCGCCATGTACAAGCCCCAAGTTACCTCCAGATACTCTGAGTTCAGAGTGCAGAGATTGGACAACCTCTCTAAGAGAGCTGCTTGTGGGCAGGGTCAAAGAAACAGCTTGCAGTTGAGTTTTATTTTTCCAGTCCTCTTTACCCGAACGCCGACATTTGGAGCGAAATTCATCGTCAATCCACTTCTTCCAGTCTTCGAACCCTTCGTCGTTCGCGCATGCTGTTGCCAAAGCGCGAGCTGTGGTAGGAAACAGAGGGGTCTGTGTTGGCTCGCACTTGAGTGCCCACCCATGCAGGGCCAGTAAGTCTCTTAATTTTAATTCCAGGGCTCGCCCCACATATTCCCTCCATTCCCCACTACCACCATTAGGGTCGAAGACCATTTGCAACGTGCGGGCATCCAGGTAACTGAACACTGGGGTGGTGTTTTTTTCTTTCGCCCACTGTTCCACCGCGCGATAGGCGTGCACTGACATGGCCTTCGTGCCGCCTGTATAATTGAGACCGACGCGGTGAGCACCGACAGAGTTGAGACGTTCTTGTACACCACTAAAAATGGAAGTCGGGTTCGATTCTTCGACCTCTTTTAACCCCACAGATCGCACAACCCCTTGTTTGTTCAACCATGCACACAACCTTTGTGCGACATCGCCTGTGCCAGCAGCGCCCCTTGAGTGGAAAAGGGTAATCGTCCCTTCTCGCGCAGTGAGCAGTTTCCCTGCAACCGCGTTGGGCAGCGGGTTGCCGCCAACGAGTAGGAGTAAGTGATCAGACCTCACATCTTCTAAAGCCTCCGCATGTATCTGCTTCTGTTCCATCAGCTTCTATCCCCCTTTATATTATTAAGCACACCCTCACTCTCGCTGGGCATCGCACCGGGGGCAGCAGGCGTGACTGCTTGGCCTCTGGGTGAGCAGCTAATACTGTTTGAAGTTCGATTACTTAGAGTTCGATTATGAACTCATTTCGGTCCAAGCCCAAATCAATCAAAGGTGCCCGGGGCTGCTTCCCCGATAGTCCGATCTCAAATCAAAAAACGGTATGATACGCCCTTTGACAAAAGCGATTGTCCGGGCTCGCTGTTCCATACTTCTTGATGAAATTCTTGAACGCTTGCTTCCCTTGCCGCCGCTTGTCGCTGCGCAAACGAGCGGCTCGCTCCTGCAAATCACAGCGAGCATCAGCAATGTCAACATCCGTATGAAAGCCCACCAGAGCATCGAATGGATTTCCACCGCCAACCTTGATCTCCCGACCGCTCGCCATGATATAGGCGCGCTCAACGCTCATCATCACACCTGCGACTCTGCCTGTCCCCTTCAGGTTCAAGGCGCGCGTTGATCATCCCACAAATTTTTCCTCCCGATCTACCCATTCGTCACCCTGCTCGCGGCATCTCCCCAGAGCGCCCAAGTCGTTGAGCAACTGCTCGATCAATTCAGTAGCCTCATGTGTGGTATTGGGGCCCTACCGCACAATTTCTGCCGCTGCTATAGACATCAAGAGAAGATCACACCAAGTTCGGGCGCCAAGCGCCCTCAAAACAGTTCTGTTTTTAAGGCGGTTTTGAGCATTCGATCTCTGCTTGCGCAAGTTGCGCCTCAAGCGCCTTCAAAACAGGACTGTTTTTAAGACAGTTTTGAGGACGCGCCATAGCCCGTTCTAGCAATCAAGCCATTGCCCTCAAAACAGGACTGTTTTTAAGACAGTTCTGAGGGCGCTCTCGCGCTCGAACTGGAAAATATTTTTCTTAAGAGCTATACATCTTTTGCCCCTCTTACCTTATTACCTCATAACCCCCGGTATTTGCCGTTCCCCAAAGGTTGTCCTTGCTCCAAAAGGCACTATCCCCTCCGCTAATATAAGTGAGAGGAACTTATCAATTATTTCACCTCCATGCTCAATTTCCTCAATTTCGTCGATTATTTCACCTCTATACTCAATTTCTCCGACAAATCCTCCCAATTCCATCCCGGCCCCCCCTGGCGATTGGAGAACAGATCATTGCAGGAGCGTGTCTCGGTCCTGGAGAACCGGCCCCCCTGGCGATTGGAGAACAGTAAGTATTAACAGTAAGTATTAAAGGTCGCGGATCTTTCGCATCCCCAATTCCATCCCGGATGGACGGCGATTGGCCGTCCGGCGCCACCTCGATCTCCGCGCGCTCTCTTCCGGCGCATCCCCAATTCCATCCCGGATGGACGGCGATTGGGGAACCGCTTCAGCTCCCACCATCTCAGCCCAGCAGAGCGCGTCCTTGCTAAATCGACGCGCATAACAGACGCGCGGTAGTCTAATGGCGATCTCTTTCTTAAGCCCCTATAGTCGCTGCTTTCTATTTGACAAAGGCAGCGGCCTCTGATGGCGATCTCTTTCTTAAGCCCTATAGTCGCTGCTTTCTATTTGACAAAGGCAGCAGCGTAAGTTATCCTGAAGACCCGTGAGCAAAGGGAACGTTGTAGCTATAATTCCTGCGCGTTACACCTCGACCCGATTGCCGGGAAAACCTCTCGTCGAAATTGCCCGTCGCCCAATGGTTATTCATGTCTACGAGCGCGCGCAAGCTGCGCAATCTGTCTCTCGCGTAATTGTCGCTACCGATGATACTCGTGTGCTTGAGGCAGTGCAGAGCTATGGCGGCGAGGCAGTGATGACTTCGCCTGAACATAGAAGCGGAACAGATCGTCTGGCGGAGGTCGCAGCCAGCTTGAGCGCAGAGATTATCGTCAATGTCCAGGGAGATGAACCGCTCATCGAGCCATCTACGATTGATGCGGCTGTTGCCCCCCTCATCGAAGATCCGCGCATTCTGATGAGCACAACTCGCGAGCCGATAGAATCGGTCGAGGATGCCTTCAATCCTAATGTCGTCAAAGTCGTGACTGACAGCGAAGGCTTTGCTCTGTACTTTTCCCGCTCGCCAATTCCTTATCCTCGCACCGCCGGCATTGGAGATATTGATTGGCGCAAGAGTTTGCCCGAAGAGCTACAACAAGCGGCGCTCAAACAGTATTTCAAGCACACAGGAATGTATGCCTACAGGCGACAGTTCCTGCTTAAATACGCGAGCCTGCCATCGACGCCGCTGGAGAAGCTGGAGGCGCTTGAGCAACTGCGCGCGCTCGAACATGGCTTTCGCATCAAGGTTGTAACCGTTCCTCATCGCTCTATCGGCGTGGACACGCCGGAGGATCTGGAACGGGTTCGACGGATTATCGAGGGCGGAGCCGAGAGCTCCGCCAATAAATTTTTATCTTGAATGGAGGCCGCTATGCCAAAATACATCTTTGTCACGGGAGGAGTTGTTTCATCTTTAGGAAAAGGGATCGCTGCTGCTTCAATAGGCTGTCTGCTGGAATCGCGCGGATTGCGCGTGACGCTGCAAAAGTTCGATCCTTACATCAATGTCGATCCGGGGACGATGTCGCCGTTTCAGCACGGAGAGGTATTCGTGACCGATGACGGCGCCGAGACCGACCTGGATCTGGGCCACTACGAGCGATTCACCAGCGCGCCGCTCTCTCAGAAGAACAACTGGACTACCGGGCGCATCTACCTGTCTGTGATCGAAAAAGAGAGGCGCGGCGATTACCTGGGAAAAACTATTCAGGTGATCCCGCATATCACCAACGAAATTAAAGAGGCCATCAGAAGCGTCTCCGATGGCGTGGATGTAGTCATCGTAGAGATCGGCGGAACAGTTGGCGACATCGAATCGCTGCCGTTTCTAGAGGCCATCCGCCAGATGCGCATAGACGTTGGACGCGAGAATGCTATCTTCATCCATCTTACTCTTGTGCCTTATATAACGGCAGCAGGCGAACTCAAGACCAAACCGACTCAGCATTCGGTCAAAGAGCTGCGCGAGATCGGCATCCAGCCTGACATTTTGCTGTGCCGTTCGGAGCACCCACTGCCGCGCGAGATGAAGGCCAAGATCGGCCTCTTCTGCAATGTCCATGAGACAGATGTTATTACTGCACTGGATGTCGATACCGTTTACGAAGTGCCACTTATGTTTGCCCGCGAGCAGTTGGATGATCGCATAATCAAGCTGCTGAGGCTTCAAGCGGGCGAGCGCGATCTGAGCCGCTGGGAAGAGCTTGTTGACACCATCAAGAACGCAAAAGAGAGCGTCACCGTAGGCATTGTAGGCAAGTATGTCGAGCTTAGCGATTCCTATAAGAGTTTGATTGAAGCTCTGCATCACGGCGGCGCGGCTAACGGACTGCGCGTTAATATTCGCTGGATCGAATCGGAAGATTTGATGACCGATGAGGATACGGAAGATAAGTTGAGGGACACGGATGCCATACTGGTGCCGGGGGGCTTTGGCAGGCGCGGCATCTCAGGCATGATCCGAGCCATCAGCTATGCGCGGCGCGAGGGCACACCATTCTTCGGCATCTGTTTGGGGATGCAGTGCGCCTGCATTGAATTCGCGCGTAACGTCTGCGGATTGACAGGGGCCGATAGCACAGAGTTCGATGCTGATACGCCCTACAAAATCTTTTATAAGTTGCGCGAGCTGATCGGCGACGAGACGATGGGCGGCAACATGAGATTGGGGGCCTACGTCTGCAAACTCAGACCGGGGAGCCTGGCCGAGCGCATCTATAATGCCAGCGAAATCTCAGAGCGTCATCGCCATCGCTATGAATTCAATCCTGATTATGAAGAGATTCTGAGCCGGCATGGCCTGGTCATCGCCGGCAAATCCGCCGATGGCCGATTCATTGAGATGATCGAGCTGCCTGATCATCCCTGGTTCCTTGGCTGCCAATTTCATCCCGAATTGAAATCGAAGCCGCTCTCGGCGCACCCGCTATTTGCCAGTTTCATCCGCGCTGCCTACGAGCACCGCATGCGAGATGAAGTCAGCAATGAGTCTGAATCGGTCTCGGTAGTAGAGAGCCTGTCTCATGCAACGACGATGTCGGGAGACGATTGATCACTGTCGTTGAGAGAGGTCTATGCCTACGCTCTGCTCAGTTGGCGCGGCTATCGCATTCCCGCGCACAAGAAACGCGCAAGCGTTGCTCAGATCGCGGATGACAGGTGCTCCCTGAGCCTGAAGCTGATTCGCGCCCGCCGCCCGGAGCATTAGCGAATCCTGGGAACTGCACCCTCTCCGGCGAAGAAGTTTGCAAGACGGGCAAATTCAGCCAGGCTAAGGGTCTCGGCGCGCCGACCAGGATCGATGCCAATCTCGCGCAGCCCCTGTTGCGCCCGTTTGAGATTAATCCTTCTACTCAGCCCCTTCAAATTGTTGAGAAGGGTCTTCCTGCGCTGCGCAAAAGCGGATTTGATCACCAGGAAAAATATCTCTTCATCTATAACATCCACTGCCGCCCTTTCTCTCACCGCCAATCTCACAACGCTGGAGTAGACCTTCGGCGCGGGGCGAAAGGCCCCCGGAGGCACGTCAAACAGTTTTTCAACCGCGCAGTAGTACTGAACTATGACCGAAAGCAAGCCGTACTCTTTGCCCCCTGGACGAGCGACTATCCTCTGCACAACCTCTTTTTGCAACATCAATGTCATATCAGAGATGTAATTGCGGAAATTGATCAGATGTTGAATTGCCGGTGTAGATATGTTGTAAGGGAGATTGGCGATAATGCGAAATCGGCTCTCTCCGGCAGCTCCCAGTTCTCGCGCAAGCTCTTCAATATCGACCTTCAAGATGTCAGCCTCGATAATCTGCAACTGTTCCGACGGAAACTTCTCGCGCAGCTTTTCTGCCAGCGCCCGGTCAAGCTCGACGCCGATGACCCGCCGCGCTCGACCGATGAGCAGCTCTGTCAGGGCCCCCAGGCCGGGGCCAATCTCAATGACTATATCTTCTCTGGCAAATCCGGCCGAATCTACAATCTTCCGCGCAATATTGCCATCCGTCAGGAAGTGCTGCCCTAAACTCTTTTTTGCCGGAACTCTCTCCAAAGCGGATATCCTGTCACTTCAATATCTCTGCCTCGCCGAACGAAGGTGACATCTTCAAGCTCTATTGCTTCCTCTAACGAAACAATTCCTTCGCCGCCAATTGCCGGGACAGCGTTGCGCCCGCCTATTATCTTAGGCGCGATGAAGAAAGTCACTTTATCGACAAGGCGCGCTTCCAGAAAAGCCGCGCTCACCTCTGCGCCGCCTTCGACAATGAGGCTGGTAATCTGGCGATTGCCCAGATAATCGAGCACACTGCGAATATCAAGCCGTCCGGCTCTATCGGGCATAGTAATCACAGCCGCGCCGCTCTCTTCCAGTTGCCTCTTTTTCTCTTGCGAAGACTTCTCTCCTGAGAATATCAACAGAGGGGCCCTACGGGCAGTTTGAACCAGTTTCGATTGAAGTGGGATGCGCAAGTTTGAATCCAGTATAACGCGCGCCAGCGGCCTGTGTTTTTGTCTGTCCAGTCGCATGAGAAGTTCCGGATCGTCTTTGAGTACCGTCTCGATGCCAACCAGAATAGCGTCATATTCATAGCGCATCTCCTGTGAAGCCAGGCGCGCCTGCTCGCCTGTGATCCACCGCGAATGGCGCGCGCGCGTGGCGATGCGGCCATCGAGCGATGAGGCCACTTTGAGCAGAACAAATGGTCTGGCAGTGGTAATGAACTTGATGAACTTTTCGTTGAGCCGCCGCGCTTCTTTTTCCAGGAGGCCAACTTCTACTTGAATGTGAGCGCGCCGCAGCAGCTCAAAGCCTCGTCCGGCAACCAGCGGATTGGGATCTTGCATGGCAGCAACGACCCGCGCTACGCCGCTTTCGACAAGCGCCTCTGCGCAAGGGGGGGTGCGACCGTAATGGCTGCAAGGCTCAAGGTTGATGTAAAGGCTTGCGCCGCTCGCTCGCTCGCCTGCTTCTTCGAGGGCAAGAATCTCTGCGTGCTTGCGCTCGTTGTAGCGATGGAACCCCTTGCCTACGATCTCTCCATCTTTGACCAGAACTGCGCCAACCAGCGGATTGGGGCTGACAAGTCCCCTGCCTCGCTCTGCCAGATCAAGAGCCATTTGCATGTATTCTTGTTCCACCGCCTGATCCTGCTCGTTACGCTTTGGCGAGAACCGCCAAAGCATAGTTACTCAAAAAGGCTGTTGATATATTGCTCAGGAGAGAACTCAACCAGATCATCTATTCCCTCGCCTATTCCGACGTAGCGAATAGGGATGCCCAGCTCTTTGGCAATAGCGACCACTATGCCGCCTTTGGCCGTCCCATCAAGCTTCGTGAGCACCAGCCCGGTGACATTAATAGATTTGGTAAACTGCCTTGCCTGCTCAAGCCCGTTCTGCCCGGTCACAGCATCGATCACCAGCAAGACCTCGTGTGGGGCCCCTTCGACCTCGCGGCTGGCGACGCGGCGCATCTTCTCAAGCTCTTGCATCAGATTCAGCTTGGTGTGAAGTCGGCCTGCGGTATCTACTATGAGAACATCGATGCCGCGCGCTCTGGCGGCAGCGAGGCTGTCGAAGATCACAGCCGAAGGGTCTGTGCCCACTTTCTGCTGAATGATAGGGACGCCGGTACGCTCGGCCCAGATGGCCAGTTGATCGTTAGCGGCGGCGCGGAAGGTATCAGCAGCGCAGATGAGCACATTATTGCCATCGCTCTTGATTCGATGAGCCAGTTTGCCAATAGTCGTAGTTTTGCCTACGCCATTGACTCCGACAATCATCATCACATAGGGACGGATATTTTCCGGTATCGCAGTCTCCGATGCGACCACTCCGTCGCCGCTTTTGCGCAGCGAAGCGGTTAAGATATTAAGCAGCTCCTGCTTGATGAGTCTTATCAGCTCATCGGTATCGTTGATGAGTTTGCGATCAACTTGCTGGCGGACTTTTTCAATAATCTCCAATGTTGTTTGCACGCCGATGTCGGCTCCGATCAGTATCTCCTCCAGCTCCTCCAGCGTCTGCGCATCGATCACCTTCTTGCCATGAACTACCGTCTCTATGCGCTCCACCAGATTCTGCTTTGTGGCCGAGACGGCGCGTTTGAATCGCTGATAAAAGCTCCGTTTCTCCTCCGCTTCTGCCGTCTCAGCTTGCGTCTGCCCGACAGGCGGTTGATCTTGCATCTGCTCAGTCTCTTGTTTGCTCTTCCTCTTCCAGAATAGCGCCATATTTCAGTACTCAGATCCTGCTTCTGTGACTTGATTTAGAATTATCATTTGCAGCTATCATCTTACCATTTCGGCCCGCATTTATCACGGTTGAGTTGCCTCTCGGCTATAATTGAACTTTCCAGACTTTATAACTTTCGCCGGACTCTAACGCACATGAAGATTCGGTATGATAATCTGAGACGCTCTGATGGGGGTAGCCGGCAGCGCCATAGACAAGAGAAAGATTGAGCCGGGTCTATGGTTTGACTTATGGAGTTGACCGATAATGAATTGATTGAGCAGACACTGCATGGCGAGACGGAGGCCTTTGGAATCCTGGTGCGCCGCTGGGAGCGCCAGATATACAGCCTCGCCTTGCGGGTGCTCGGACACGAAGAGGATGCGCGAGATGTTTGCCAGGAGACATTCCTGTCGGCCTTTCGCCATCTGAAGAAATTTCGCGGCGATGCTCAATTCTCTTCCTGGATCTATCGAATTGCGCTCAATCTGTGCAACACAAAAATGAGGCGAGCGCAATCTCGACCGGATGTGCCGCTAGAGCAACATCTGGAGACGACGGGCGCGGAGCCTGTGGCAGAGACCGAAGAATTAGGCGCTAACATTCAACAGCAGGAAGTGGCCCAGTATGTCAGGAAGGCGCTTGCCGGTCTGCCGCCGGAGATGCGCCAGGTAATAATAATGAAGGAATATGAAGGGCTGAAGTTTGTCGAGATTGCCGAGATACTCAATATCCCTGTGAGCACAGTAAAGACGCGGCTCTACACCGGGCTGGCGCAACTGAAAAAACGGCTGGCTCATTTGCAAAATGCAATTCGATAGTTTTGCCGGCGCTGGCAATGCCAGCGCCGTAGCGAGAGGTTATTATGAATAACGAAATGGCAAATACCTGCAAGTGGCATCAACAACTGGTCACCTACCTTTATGGAGAAGCTTCGCAAGAAGAGGCAAGACAGTTCGAGAATCATCTGCAAAGCTGCGCTGATTGCCGCAATGAATTTGAAGAGTTCTCGCTGCTTCGCGGAGTGCTGCAAAAATGGCAGATAACCGATGCGCCGCGCGTTGTAATTGAGCCGAAGCGGAGCGCCTTTGATGCTTTGAGAGAGCTGTTCCAGGCGCTCCCTGTGTGGGCTAAGCTTGCTACTGCGGCAGCGGCTGGGTTGCTCGTTTTGGCGATAATCAATACCGATGTCAGTATCGGCAACGGCGGAATCTCCTTCCGCGCCAGTATAATTCCGCGGGCGGAGCAGCCTTCACCATCTCAGATTGCCCGGCAGATCGACCGCGAAGCGGTGCTGGCGTTGATAAGCGAAGCAATTGCGGCGAGCGAGAAGCGCCAGCAGCGCGAGCTTGCCGCGAAGCTAACCGAACTGGCCGATGAAATAAGAGCAAGACAGGATGTTGACCTCAGTAAGTTTGCTGCTGAACTTAGACGCGAGCAGAGATTACAACTGGCTGAGATTCGTCGGGACCTGGATGAACAGAGTGATACGTTGTCCTTATCCGAGATACTCTTCAAGGAAGGCGATTCTCGATAATTTCAGATTTTGGATCTCAGATTGACCGGAGGCCGTTTCTTCTTGTTCCCCCGGCGAGAAGGGGAAACAGCCAGTAGCGCCGGTCTATCAAGTGCTGGGGGAAATGTTCCCCCCCGGCGAGAGGGGAAACGATCTTCGCCCACAACATCGGCTCATCAGAAGTAAAATGTTCCCCCGGCGAGAGGGGAAACGGCCCGTCTTGATTCTCGCGCCGAACAATTAAGCAATTTGACTGCACTAGGTTGATCAGCTTGTCTCGTGTCACTCCCACATCGGTGAAAAAATGTCTTTCACCTTTGCTATAGCTTTAAGAAAAACACTCTTTCGGTTCGGGTGCTGCGGCGCCCTCAAAACAGTTTTAAATTTAATCTGTTTTGAGGGTGCAAGAGCTTCGGGTGGTTTTGCGGGCGCGAGAACTTTGGGCGTCGGGCGCCCTCAAAACCGCCCGAATTTGTTGCAATTCAACCTCTATAGCTTGTTACCATCGAGCAGCCGCCTGAGATCGTTCAACTCGACTCTCCCGCCGGATCTTCGGGCGGGATATACTGCGCCGCGTCGGCTGCCAACACACTACAACGAAAAACAATCCCAATTACCAAACGGGCGAGATTGTCAAGTAGGGGCCTGGCATCAGTCAGAAATCTAGAATTCGACAACCTGCCGGATTTCCCTTTCATCACAAAGGACGTTTTGGTATAAGCTAAGTGCGATGCGCTATAAATAAGCAGCAGGTTGATTCGGACGTTCAGTTCCCGAATAGACCGGCAAAGCAATTACGGCGCGCAAGCACTAAGCAACAGGAATCATAGCTGTTGAAGCTTGCTCCCCCCGGAGAAGCAATTTCAATTCGATTGTATTTTGAAGGGAGAGGATCATGAAACGAGAGGATCTACTACGCGCAATTTCGCTCTTTATGCTCTTTACATTTCTACTGACTGCGCTTCCGGCTCAAGCGAACACTCAGCGGAGCCGCCGCACTGCTGGAAACTCACAAAATGTCAATGTAACGCTGCCGGCAGACAAGTATTTTCTGCTGCGTATGAATAACGATCTCAGCTCAGAAGAGGCCCGCGTTGGAGACAAGTTCACGGCAACGGTCGTCGATCCCGTTTACCACCGGGGCAGAGAGGTTGTTCCGGCGGGCAGCATTGTTGGGGGCCATGTCACCTCAGTCGAACCGGCGCGTCGTAAAAGTCAGGCGGGGACCCTGGGCGTGAGATTCGACTACATCAAGCTGCCTAATGGAACGCGGCGGGCCATAGACGGCTCGCTCAGCGAAGTTCTGGAAAAGGGCTCAGGCAAGGTCGATGAAGAAGGCCGCATCAAAGGCGGATCCTCAAAGAAACGTAACATCGTCTTCATCGGCGGCGGCGCGGGCACGGGCGCTCTAATAGGAGCTATTGCCGGAGGCGGCAAAGGAACGGCAATCGGCGCTGGCGCCGGAGCAGCCGCTGGAGTGGTAGGATCGCTTCTATCAAAGGGCAAAGAGGCCAAGGTGAACAAGGGCCAGGAGATCGGGATGGTGCTGAATCGCCCGGTGACGCTTCCAGCACGAAGGTGATAACTCGTCCTATGAATTAGTATAGCGATCTGTCAGGTTGCTGCCTCTTGTGCGCTATCAGCAACCTGACAGGTTGCTGTACATCGCGGTGCGCTTCTATCATTTTCGGGCGTCATCACCGATGCTCAAGAGACAGTAGGCAGTAAGCTCCGCACCCTACCTTCGACGCTCTACGTTTTCGCGTCGAACATCGAACGTAATAAATGTGCCCATTTCCGGCACTTGACCTCTCCGCGCAGTCTCAGGTATCTTTCTACCTTTTGTTACTGGGCGTCGGCGATCTTTGTGTCCTTTACATCGCCAAATCCCGGTTCTGTTATACCTAGACTAAGGAGAGTATTTTAATGGCAAGCATTCAAGCATCATCGATACGGCGCGGTGTGATCATCGTTTACAATGGGGTCCCACACCGCGTGCTCGATTTCCAGCACCGCACGCCGGGCAATCTGCGCGCATTCGTGCAGGTCAAGATGAGAAATCTTCGCACAGGGGCCTCAACCGAGCAGCGATTCAGCGCCACCGAGATGGTCGAGCGAGCTACACTTGAGCAGCACGAAATGGAATATCTCTATAGCGATGGCGAGATGCACCACTTCATGAACTCTGAGACTTACGAACAGATCGCTCTCGATAATGAGATGTTGGGAGATGCAGTCAACTATTTAGTGCCTAATCTGAAGATCCAGGTGGAATTCTTTGAAGGCCAGCCCATTGGTATTGAGCTGCCTCCGGTAGTTGAATTGAAGGTGATTGAAACTGAGCCGAGTCTGAAAGGCGCGACAGTCAGCAACGTCAACAAGCCTGCCAAGCTTGAAACAGGCGTAACAATCCAGGTTCCGCCGTTCATTGAAGAGGGTGACCTGATCCGCGTCGATCCATCTGAGGGCAGGTATATTGAAAGAGCTAAGTAAACTCGTAGTGCGTAATGCGTAAAAAGCAGAGCGCAGAGTGTAATGTATGAAGAGCAAAGCGCGATGTGTGATGCGTGAAAAGCAAAGCGCAAAGCGTGACCTGTGAAGAACAAAATGTGATGTGTGATGCGCGAAAGGCAAAACATTGTGAGGTCTAAAAACAAACCATAAAGCGCATCGAACCACGCATTACGCATTACGCATTACGTTTCCCCATGTACCTCATCTACAGTCTCCTTCTTTTTCTCGCCTTTGTGCTTCTGTTTCCCTATTTCACTTTCCAGGCGCTTTTGCGCAACAAATACAGAGCAAACTTCTGGCAGCGGTTGGGGCTGGTGCCCGGCGAGCTTGCAGGCGATAGCCGTCCGACTATCTGGCTCCACTGCGTCTCGGTGGGCGAGGCACTGGCGGCTCAGCCGCTTGTCCAGGAGCTGCGCCGGCGCCTGACTGATTGGCGCATAGTTGTTTCAACAACCACCATCACCGGGCAGAAGATCGCGCGTGAGCGATTTGCCGGACTCGATGGCATTTTCTACTTTCCTTTTGATTGGCAACTGTGCGCGCGCCGCTCGCTCAAGCGGATCGCGCCGCAGATGGTCATCATCATGGAGACAGAGTTATGGCCCAACTTCTTGCGCGAAACTCGCAAGCAGAAGATTCCGGTCATCGTTGCCAACGGGCGCATCTCGCCTAAATCGTTCAGGCGATACTTTCGCGTGCGCTCACTGATCAAGCGCGTCTTGCAAAATGTCACACTCTTCTGCATGCAGTCAAAAGAAGATGCCAGCCGGATCGCAACATTAGGAGAATGCCAGGATAAAATTGTTGTCACGGGCAATCTTAAATACGACGTTGGGCCAGGTCAGCAAGAGCGATACGATGCTGTTGCCGAGCATTTGAACGGCCTTCTGGCTCTATCAGGAACAAGACAATTGATAGTGGCGGGAAGCACGGCCGCGGGAGAAGAAGAGATGTTGCTCGATTCATTGAGAGCCATTCGCAAGCACCCTTCGCTTTCGCAAGTTCGATTGCTCATAGCTCCGCGCCACCCTGAGCGATTTGAGGAAGTAGCGCGCATCATCAAGCGATCAGGCTTCTCACTGGCGCGCCGCTCTCAGCTTGAATCCAATAGTTCTGATGCAGACGTGATTCTGCTCGATTCAATAGGCGAGCTTGCTGCTGTTTACCGTTTTGCCGGCGTTGTATTCGTAGGCGGGAGCCTGGCCCCCAAAGGAGGCCATAATATCCTCGAACCTGCTATCTACGGCAAGCCGATAATAGTGGGGCCATATACGGATAACTTTCGCCAGATCATCTCAGATTTCGCAAACCAGCAAGCGGCAGTGCAATTGCCTTTGACAACTGCTGATGAATTGGGAAAACTTTTGACAGAGCGGTTGATCGAGCTTCTGAGCAGTGATGCAGGACAAATGATAGGCGAGAGGGCGCGCGCCGTAATCGACCGGAACCGCGGCGCCGCGGCTAGAACGGTGGATGAGATAGTGAAAATCATTGAAGTCAACAGGAGGCGCGGAGACTAACAGCCTATCTCTAAACCTTGATCCTCTCCTTTATCCACGCTGGTCCGGGGAGATTTAGAGATAGGTTCCTGAAAAGCAATGGCTGTGTCTCGCTGTCCTGGATCTAGCGGTGAATGTGAATACCAGTTCAAAATTGACTCGCGCTTTGCTTTACATCCCTGGCAAGCTCTACCAGTTCGCCGTCATAGTGCGCAACGCGCTGTATGAGACAGGCTACTTGAAACAGCACTCGCTGGAAGGCGCTACTATCAGCGTTGGCAATATCACACTGGGCGGCACAGGAAAAACTACGCTCGTTGAGTATATTGCTCGTTACCTGAGCGCGGAAGGGTACACTACATCTATTCTGAGCCGGGGATATGCACGCAAGAGCAAAGGCCAGCGCATTGTGTCCGACGGCGAGCAGATATTCTCCGACCATCTTGAAGCAGGCGATGAGCCTGCGCTGCTGGCAAGCCGTTTGCCCGGCGTTGTAGTTATAGTTGACGAAGACAAGCGCGCTGCGGGCAAAACAGCAGAGCAACGATACCAGTGCGAAGTGCACATCCTGGATGACGGCTTTCAGCACCTCAAACTCAAACGCGATTTGAATCTTCTGGTTATTGATGCTACCGATCCATTTGGCGGCGGCGAAATGGTTCCACTGGGCCGCTTGCGCGAGCCTCTTTATGGAATACATCGCGCCGATGCAATTATAGTCACTCGCGCTGACAGGCCGTTCGACGAGGAGTATATACTCAACGTCGTGCGCAAAGTCTGCGGCGAAGATGTCCCGGTGCTCTACTTCTATCACAGCGTGACAGGTTTGCGAGATTTAAAGACAGACGAGATTGCGCTTCCCCAGCAGTTTTATCAAAAGAAAGTCGTCGCCTTTTCTGCCCTGGGCAATCCGGAAGTCTTTATCCAGGATCTACTCCATTACGGAATGGATGTTGTGCTTGAGCACCGCTTCCCTGACCATCATTATTATACTCAACAGGAAATAGACGCAATCATACAATCGGCATCAAGAGTGGGGGCGCAAGCTATTGTCACGACAGAAAAAGATGCAGTGAAGCTTATCGGCATCAATTTCGCCGAGATCCCCGTTTACAGCCTGCAAATAGAGATTGAGAGCGATGACGAGATAAGACTTAAGAGCCTGCTTCTGCGAGCCATTACAAAGAAGAAGAGAGAAAAGAAGCGATAGAATAAGCGCGTGGATTGTCAATGCGCTCAGTCAATGGCTGGCGATTGGGCCGGCCGCGCGCCTAAAAATATCAATCAGGCGGCATTTGGCCTCTGACCGGCGAAAAGATGATCCGGTGAGATACGTGAACGATTGGGCTGGGTCAAAGAGTATTAATTCACTCTCAGCTCACCGGCTCGGTTGAGCTAATTCTGTCAACCGTCTCTGGAGCGTTGCTTCGTCCTGGATCTCGATTACTTCGACACAGAGTTGCTGCAACAGCGATGCATCGCGGATGCGGTCAATTGCTTCATCGACCTGCAAGTTGGGAAACCGCTTGGCAATAAGCATCCGCAACGCTGTTGCCGCGCCTTTTATTTCACCCTCTTCACGTCCTTCTTTAAGGCCTTCCTGGACAATCCACCGGTAAAAGCTCGACTCTTTCAATTGCTCCAACGGAATCATACTATACCTCCCAAGCAGGTCTAATAATTCTTCTGGATTATAGCGCAACCCTCCCAACAGCAAAAAGTGCAAGCTCAAATCGCGTCGCCGTTGCTCGTCAGCTATTGCATTCAACTGGCGAATGCATTCCGCCAGCTCTTTTCGACCACCGCGCCTCAACGGCACGAACGGCAACAGACTCTCTCGCTTGAGCGCCGGCAGCAAACGAGCCAATAGCCTCCATAACTTCACTATCCGAAGTCGCACCTTGATCTCTACATCGCCAACTACAATCCGCCCAACCGTAGGCACTCGTTTAGGGCAACCGCGCGGAGTCAGCAAGAGAATGAAACTGATGACCGGCAATCGGTACCCCAGACACAGCCGCGCGCCGTAATCGGCTTCTCGCTGCGGCAGTTGTTTCTCCCAGTTGAGTTGCGCTTCGATATGAATGATGTAGCGGTCGTGATCGGTTGTTACTCGATAAGGCTGGTCGGGCAATCGAGTGGAGACAGACAGTTCACGAGGCAGCAGCTCGATCTGAGCCGCTTGGCCCGGTTTCAGCCAGCCGAGCAGAATGAGCAGTGACTGCGGATCTTGCTCGGCCAGGAACTTGAATGCTTGATCGTAAGGTTTGGCGCTCATAGCTTCAACCTGCCCTCCTCCAGGCATGCTCTTTCAGAATGCAGCGATCCATCACCACCAGGAGTCCCGCGTCCAGAGCGCGTTTGGCGGCCTCTTCGTCAATAACGCCTTCTTGCATCCACACTGCTCGCGCGCCAATCTTTATCGCCTCATCAACCGCCTTGCCTGCTTCTTCTGGACGACGGAATATGTTAACCAGATCTATCTTCTCAGGCACAGCGAAAAGCGATGGATAGGCCCTCTCGCCCAGGACACTCACCTCGTTGGGATTGACCGGGATGATCCGGTAACCGTGCGATTGCATATATTGCGAAACGCCGTGGCTCGGCCTCATAGGATTTGAAGACAAGCCAACAACAGCGATAATCCGGCAAGTATCAAGTATCTCTTTTATTGCTTCTGAACTATTGATCTGCACTGTTGCTCTCCTTATGCAAAGAACTCGCTCTCTCTATTTCAAGATCAACCCGCTCAATAATACCATCACCTCTGATAGCTCAACGTTTGAGCCGATAGTATCGCCTGTGACCCCGCCTATTCGGCGATGAAAGTAGAGACCAGTTATCGTGGTCAATGCGGCAACAACGGCGAGGCAGATCGCGCCTCTTGTCCCGGCCAGGTACATGCAGATTGTCAGCGCAAAAGCAGTAGCTCCCAAAAGCTCAACCCACCGCACCTGTTTGACGAAAGCAGACGCCATGCCTTCTTGACGAGCATAGGGCAGAAAATAGGCCAGCAAAACAGCGGACCAGCGACCAAGAGAAGGAGCAATGATCAGATAGATTCCAATCTGGGCTGCATTCATGTTGACCAGCGCCGCATATTTCGCAAGCACGACAAAAATCAGTGCCAGGGCCCCGTAGCTGCCTATCTGGTGATCGCGCATGATGCGCAGCACATCCGCCTTTGTCCGTCCGCCTCCAAATCCATCGAAAGTATCAGCCAGGCCATCAAGGTGCAGCGCGCCTGTCATCAGCGCCAACAGCGCCAGCACAAGGACCAGAGCCACATTATGAGGGAGTATCTTTATCAATAGATAATAGGCAGCAAAACCAGTCAGCCCGATTAGAGCGCCTACCAGAGGGAAAAAGAGCATCGAGCGTTTTACATCTTCAACTGCCAGCTCGATCCTTGAGGCGATGGGAATGCGCGTGAGAAAGGCAATTGCGGCAATTAGAGCTTTCATTGCTGGCGATTCTGCTATTGATTATTCATCTTCATCTTTCTTCGTCTTCGTCGAGGGGCCCCGAACGGTGAACGTCTCGGTTATTAAAGCCGCCAGGGCCTGACGATCCAGGAGCTTCTGTTCCTCATCTGATCCAATACGGAATTCATCAGCATTGCTCAGAACTTCTCCGACGCTGTATGAAGGAATATCTTTCCACGACTTCAGCGCCCGACCGGGTTTACGAAGCACGCCATCTTTTGATACTTCCCAGGCGTTTCCTGTTCTGGAGTCTTTGAAGACGATACTGACGCGCTTCTCTATAGCCAGTTTCTTTATATCCACCAGTTTCACTTCCGGCTGCATGCAGTTTCTCTCCTCCTGGTCGCCCAATCTCTCAAGCAGAGCGCAGATTATACGGCCAGGGCGGAGCTATCTTCAAGCTCATCGTTGATTTTAGGTGCGACAATTGAAATGCCGAGCTTGATTAGCTGCGATAAGTTAAATACACTGACCATTGTTGTCCCTTTTGCCGGGCAGAGTATAATCGTCTGGCGACGACATTGCACAGAAAAGAGGAGGAGACTATGGCAGGTCAGATGGTTCAATTTCCCAGCAATGGTAGCACCTCAACCGGGTATCTCTCCGTTCCCGCATCGGGCAAAGGGCCCGGAGTGATTGTCATTCAAGAGTGGTGGGGCCTCGTGCCGCATATTAAAGAAACGGCCGACCGCTTCGCCGCGGCAGGCTACACGGCGCTTGCGCCGGATCTCTATCACGGCGAAACCACTACCTCTCCTGATAAGGCGGGCAAACTGATGATGGCTTTGCGCATTGATGAAACAGAAAAGGAGTTGCGCGGCGCAATTCAGTATCTGCTGAGCCACGAGGCGACCAGTTCAGCGAAAGTGGGGACGGTAGGTTTCTGCATGGGCGGAGCGTTATCGCTATTTGCTGCCTGCAAGAATCCGCAAGTCGGCGCATGCGTGATCTTCTATGGTGGGCATCCTAATGTCAAGCCGGAGCTGGAGAACTTGCAAGCGCCTGTGCTCGGCCTCTACGCCGGCAAAGATAGCTTTGTCACCCCTGAATCGGTGCGCCAGCTTGAGCGGCGATTGAAGGAGCTGGGCAAACAGGCTGAGATAATAATCTACCCGGACGCCGATCATGGCTTCTTCAATGACACGCGGCCTGAAGTTTACAACAGGAAGGACGCTGAGGATGCCTGGCGGCGCGTGTTGGACTTTTACGCTAAGCATTTGAAGTAATCAACGGGGCTGCATGATCTTTATTGAGGCCACAAAGGTTATGCAGCCTCTCATACTTATTCTCTCTATGCAGCAGACATTTTCCTTGCGCGACCTGCTTGACTTCGCTGTTGATATAGCCTGGCAAGCGGGTAAGATAACGCTGGAATATTTTCAGACAAATTTAGCTATAACCAGCAAAGCGGATCTTTCGCCCGTCACCGTTGCTGATAGACGCGCTGAAGAGAGATTGCGCGAGCTGATCTCAGCGCGGTTCCCCGATCACCTCATCCTCGGAGAAGAGTTCGGCGAGCAAGGGGGCCCATCGCGTTACCGATGGATCATCGATCCAATAGATGGGACCCGCTCATTCATTCACGGAGTCGGATTTTACGGCGTGCTCATCGGGCTTGAGCTGGACGGCGAATGCGTGATTGGAGTGGCCAATTTTCCTGCCCTTAATGAGATCGTCTACGCGGCAGAGGGACTGGGGTGTTACTGGAACGGTCGCCGGGCGCAGGTCTCGCAAGTGTCGAGCTTGAAAGACGCTCTGCTGCTGATGACAGACATTCCATTTCTCTACCGGCTTGGCCGAGGGAAAGCTTACGAGCAGCTTGCTGCCGCAACTCTGTTGCAGCGCACCTGGGGCGATTGTTACGGACATATTCTGGTCGCTACGGGCCGCGCCGAGATTATGCTCGACCCGGTAATGAATATATGGGACTGCGCTGCGCTGCTGCCCATAGTGCAAGAAGCAGGGGGCACCTTCACCGATTGGAATGGTAATGCCACCATTCGAGGTGGCAACGCGATTTCAACCAATAGGCTTCTGTTCGATAAGGTTATGGAGATTGTCAGTTGAAAGCGGGCGCTGGCAGCTATCTGTTGTCGTTAAATAGTCGCGCTACCGGTTTGCCAGCCTGCGGATTATTCTCGCTGTAATCTAGATTGAGAAAGCGACACAGGGTCGCGGCGATCTGGTTCTGATAGATCGTCTCCGCGTTAGTCCATTCTCCGCGCAACGGGCTATCGGGGCTCACAATTGCCAGCCAGATATATTGCGCTTCCTTGACCTTCTTCCCATGATCCTTCCAATCCTTCGGGGTCCTCCCTCGGCCATGATCGACCGTGATAAGGATCGTCGTTTTATCTCTATAGCGATCGTGATTCTGAAGAAACTCCCACAACTCTTTCAAGTAAGCGTCAGTGCGCTCAAGTGCCGCTAGCACTCGATCGTAGCGCCCATCATGCGCCCAGTCATCCGTCTCGCCCAGCGAAAGGTATAGCACGCGGGGCTGATAGGTTTTCAGGTGAGCCATAGCAAAGCGAAAAGTGTAGACGTCGTGGCGGACGCTATCCCAGGGAGTGACAGTTTCAAACTGAAGCTTGCTCAGCTCGCGGACACTACTGTCAGGATGCTCATACTCTTCAAATCCGGCATTTGAACTGATAGCGCCAGCCTGATGCTCAACGATCCAATCCATTGTGTCCCACGAGGCAAAGGCAGCAACTTCTTTAGTATCGAGTCGCAGCTTGCGTTTCAGGAACTCAAGGACGGTAGTGTAAGGATTGCGTCTTTTGTCATTGCTGTTGATTACATCATCGTGAGCTTGCCCGGTCAGAATCTCTGAGTAGCCGGGATAAGAGAAGCGATGCCCGTTGGTCACCTCAACTGCGCTGCCGAGATTGCGATTGCCGGCAATCGAGCCCTGATGCTTCATTAAGGTCCCCCAGAAGAACGGCATCAGCTTTTCTCTGCGCTGCTGAGGTGTCGCAGCCCAATATCGCTTATAGAGAGGGGCATCTTCGACCGGCCCCTTTTTGATAAGGGATCTCAGGATAGCGAGGTCGAGCCCACCGAATATCTCTTGAGTGCGGGCCCCATCAAGAGTGATCAAGATAACATTTTCTGTCTTATGCTGTGCGCTGGCGCTCGCCGCCGGTGTAAGAAGCAGAGCTAAAATCAGAATCGGTCTCATCATAATCATAATCTTTCAGATCTATTTGCTACTGTTGCTATCTTTCTTGGCCTGGCTGAAGCTGAACGGCAAAATATCGGGAACCACACTTACTTCGGTTGTGAACTTAAAGGGGAACTTGCCGCCGCTGTCGTAAACCAGCTCGACGAAGAAGGCGGTAAATCCTTGCGCGGGTCTTTCAACGCGCCCGATGTAGACGCCCGGCTTATGTTCCTTCAGCGGCCTGCTGGTATATGCATTGCCGATGGTGTCTACGCGGAAATCGCGCGCTTTAGGATTTGTTGCTTGCCAGAGATTGACCTCTCTCGGTTTGTCTTTGACGGTAACAACCAATGAACCATCCTTCTCCTTTTTCCACGAGAATTGCGGGCGACGCCTGCCGGTCAAGACCGCCTGGTAAAACGCCAGCATGCTTTCACGCGCATCAGTACCGGCCAAATTGTGTCTGGCGTTAGGGACATACCGCAGATACTTCTCTCCTTGAAGGCCCCCAAAATAGAATTGCGAGTTATCGGGCAGGAAGAATTGATCTCCCGAAGCGTTGACCAGGTACTTGGGGATTTTGAGCCGGTCGCGGTTGCGATAGTTGTAGGGGTCCTCGATAGCCAGCACGCGCCGGTACTCAGGGGTCCCAATCTTATCGGGAAATAGCTTGTGGTTGACGTAATCTCTCAGCGCCGGAGAGAAGAAGCCATAAGCCTCGAAATGGTGTCTGGTGATGGCTTCAGAGTTCAGCGCGTCGATTACTACCGGAATAATCGCAATCACCCGTTTATCCACTGCCGCTACCAGCCACGTGGTCCAGCCTCGTTTTGAGCCTCCGGAGACAACGAACTCATCGATCTTCAGTCGCCCGCCTACATCGCTTGCCATGAACTCTTGAACGGCATCCAGCGCGCGGACTCCGCTCTTGACCATTGCCAGCCGCACCAGCCAGGTGTCATCGCCGGTTTGCATCTGCTTAACTCTGCTGTAGGCAATCAAATCATCTTCAGATCGGCCCCGGTCTCTGGAATCAGAGAAGAAGAGCGGCTGATTGGGGACCATTCCCAGCTCGGCCACCACAGTGTTTGTCTCCATAGCAAATTGCAGCGTTCGTTCAGGGACCGACGCAGGCGCAGGATCCCTGTTGCTGCCGCCGCCAATCAGGAGCAACGCCTTATTGCCGGTGGCCCCATCTGGTTTAACTATTGTGAGCCAGTGCTTCCAGACCGGTCGATCCACTTCATCTGCGGTTCGCCAGGTCTGCGAAGTCAGGTCGAGGACGTAACCCCTATAGCCTTCTCCTGAGATTGTGTTTACCAGCTTCCAGGAGTATGTCGGGTCCGGTTTTGCAATGTACCGATCGAGCGCGGTCTCTTGAGAAGAGGTCGCCAGCGCGAGCGCAGCGAGAAACAGAACTGCGCAGGGGGCCAAACGCACGCTTCTTCTCAGCGCAGCAGCCAATTGATGATTCATGATCAGTCTCCTTTACTGTTCTTCATAGAGAGCCCATCGGCACACTTCTCGTCCTGGAGTCGGTTCCGAATCAGATGCGCTATATTGTAAAACAGAGAAGGCCGATATTGCTATGAAGTCTTTCCAGGCTCTGCCTGTCAGATCAACGTGACTGGGATAAAAGTGTTTGCGCCAGGGACTCCCATTCGGCATCCAGGGGGCCCGTTATCATGGGGCGATTGGCACGGCGATACCAGTAAGCAGCATTTGATGTATCGCCCTCTTTACGATGCAAATAGGCGTGAATCAAGGCTGCTATTTGATCATCCCGGTCCTGGATGAGTTTATGCGCAATATCCCAGTTTCCTTTGGCGTCGTGCCACAGAGCCTGCAAAGCGCGGCTAAGGTTTGGCGGCGGCGCTTCTTCCGCAAGCGAATTTTTAAAGCTGTCCAGATCCATTACTGCCTCGCATCCTTATCCGAAATACACGGTCTGGGATGAATTGGATCGACCCAGAAGACCTCTTCCGGCTCTTCCACTGCCGGTATGTCCAGATTCACCACTACCGTCTGCTGGTCGCTGCGCACTACGACGCACACCAGAGGTTCATCCGCACTGGCGTTAATCTCTTGATGGGGCGCGTAGGGCGGAACGTAGATAAAATCGCCCGGCCCGGCTTCGGCAAAGAACTCCAACTGTTCTCCCCAACGCATGCGCGCTCTCCCGCTGACTATATAAATCACGCTCTCCAGCTCGCCGTGATGATGGGGGCCCGTCTTGGCATTGGGATGAACTGTGACTGTGCCTGCCCAGAGTTTCTTAGCGCCTGCGGTCGCATAATTGATGGCAGCGGCGCGAGTCATACCGGGCGTTTGTGGGGTATTCAAATCAAGCTGATCACTGCGCACAATACGCACGCCGTTGTCACGCCAGTTAACTCTATCTTGGCTCATCTATCTCCTCCTGATAAAAACGGTAGGCATCATTCAAATCCGCGCAGAGGCATCTGGGGGCCTCGTTGCAGCCAGTTGTCCGGCGGATAGCGCGAGATTCCGTCAATAACATGCAATGTATAAGCATGGCGCGATTTCATTGAGACGTTTGCCTTGCTCATGTGAGGCAGAAGGCCGTGCAATATGATCAGCGTCCCCGTTTGAACTTCGAGCGGCGCGGCTCTGTCCAGCGGCCAGGGGCTGCGGTCAAAAGTCTCAAAGCGTGTCCCACCGCCGGGGGCGCGCACAAACCGCGATTTAAGCCCGATTCTATGCCCGCCGGGAATCGCCCACAGACAGCCGTTCTCCACCGTCGCATCTTCAAGAGCAAACCACAGACCGACAACGGTCAACGGCTCAGTATACAGGAAAGAGGCGTCTTGATGGCAATTGACTTCTCCGCCTATGTTGGGTTGTTTGAAGATATACATTGATTGCAGCAACAGCGGTTGAACATATCCGAGATCGGCGATTAGAGAAGCTAGCTCAGGAGTCCGGGAGAAGCTGTCAAATAGCGGATCCAGGTCATGCAGCGCATGTCCGATCTTGTTAATGGAAAGCTCTTTGGGTTGCAGCAATTCTCCATTGGGGCCAAAGGCATTCTCTTCAAAGAAGAAGCGAATCTTATCGCCCGACTCCAGGAAGTAATCATCTGAGGTGCGAGTCTGTTCATTGGTAGAGAAGATGGAGACCAGGCCCTGAGGATCGAACTCGGCAACCAGTTCCTGCGCCCGCTGTCGCAGGGCATCGCAGGCTGCTCGGCTGACAAATTGCTCAAGAACAAGGAAGCCGTCCTCTTCATATTGAGCCAGTTGTTTAGGGCTGAGTTTCGGCATCGCTATAAGATTAAATCACTTGCTGGCTCTGAGGCAATCGCCTTAAGCTCGCAACCAGAATCCCGATTTATATTTATCGCAACTCATCTTCATTTACCACTTCTATTCTAGATGATGGCAACAGATTGTCAGGAAACACATTCAGGTTCTTGCCTTTTGTTTGGGCAGAGGGGACGAGGATCGCTTCAAATCCAGACTCTTTGGCAAATCTGCCGATCTGTTGAGTAATGGCTTCCTGGTTCCTTACGTTCTGAATATGCCTCCAGTCAGTCTCGGTTAAGACGGATTTACTGACGCCGATCGTCCGTCGTGTCTTTTTGTCGGTTAAATCTAAAACTTTCGATAGTTTCACCTTGATCCCGACAATTGTCCTAGGCAACCTTCGGGCTATATCGAATCCGAGGGCTTTATTAGCTTGTGTTGTTTCTTCTAGACAGGTATGTAAATCGCAGGCTAGGTAGAGAACTCCGAAACTGCCTTTGAAGTTATATCTCCCGCCGGTTATCCTACTTCCTTCGGGAGAGAGAATATCCCATCGATTGGCGAATCGTTGTGATACGTTTCTGAAACAGAAACCGTCGAATTCTACAGCAAGCTCAAGAGCCTTATGAATTCTTTGATCGAGGGTTAATGGGGGCATTAACCGGGGATTCCTTCTTCGAGCCGGATGAGCTCCTGCAGTATAAGCTCTACTTCACCTGCGGCCATTGCTTCGATGGGGGTCCTATCATCGAACATTGGACTGGGTGCATGCAGCCAGCGATCTATCTCTTCTTTCTCAAATTGAGCTTCTAATGATTCTTTGATCAAGCGCAAGTTTTCTACAGTCTGTTTTGAGCGTTGGGAAATAGGACGATCAATCTCTCCAGATGCGCTGCCTATTAATCGGGCAAACTCTTCTGCGCTTAGATTGAAGAATTCCCGCAACTCTTCATTAGAGTCGGATACCTTATTAACTTGATTTTGCCGGAAAGTGAGCTTTCGCATAAGATTGCCTATGCTCCCCACTTAAATCTCATAAGATTAGTGGCTGAAGTCATTATATCGTATGAAGAGGGATTAACTCAACTAAAGGAAATAAGAGGGGGTCACGCATGACAACCGACTTCTCCGCCTATGCTGGGCTGCTTGAAGGTATACATCGATTTCCTGCGCCCGCCGCTCGCAGGGCATCGCAGGCTGCTCGGCTGACAAATTGCTCAAGAACAAGGAAGCCGTCCTCTTCATATTGAGCCAGTTGTTTAGGACGGAATATGGGAAGCGCATGTGTAATGTAATGGCTTCTGTCAATACATCTCCGAAACGATTCTTCAAATTCTTACCAAAGGGCTGTAAGGTTGCAGCGAGTTCGGGCGCCAAGCGCCCTCAAAACAGATTAGATTTAAAACTGTTTTGAGGGCGCTTGGCGCCCGAACTCGCCGTAATCTTTTTCTTAAGATTTATAGCTTCAGACGGTTCGATCTTTAACATTCCCCCTCCCAGAGCATGCCCTTCAATCTCGGCGCTCAGACGGGTTAGCAAAGTCTGCCACAGGGCCGCTAACATGTCTCCTGTTGTCCTCCGCCAGCAGCAGCAGAGTCCCTTCGCTCAGATCAGCGAATAGTTTCTTGCGAAACGTTAAAAATGTGATGTTGCCGAAAGACTTGGCGATTCTACCAATCGCAACACTGCTAGTCCCTTGTTCTGCGACAGTTGTCACCTTGTTGCCCCCCCGATCCCCACATTCTCCGAAAACAGGCTATCGGCAAAAAATATCCTACTCCAACCGGCAGGCGAAAGGCTATACTGAATAGCCATCCGATGAAAATCGGCATTTTAATCTATGGAAGGAGAATGCATGGAAGAGGTAGAGATCACCTGTTTGAACAATGGTCCCCTTAGAATAAAAGGAAAGTTCGTAATCAAAGACGCTCAGGGAAATAGCTTCGATCTATCGGGCCGCGAGATGATCTCTTTATGTCGCTGCGGCCAATCCGGTAACAAGCCATTCTGCGATGGAACTCACAACCGAGTTGGCTTCCAATCTACTGTTGAGGCGCGTAAATTGCCGCCTCCGGCGCCCAGGCCTACTGCATAGAGGCGCTTCGATCTGTACAATGCGCGTCGATGTGGTCGAGAGCGAGCGCCGCGCTCCGCCACCGACCGGCGGCAATTTCGCCAGGATGGCTGAAGTCAATCGGCGATTCTAAATTGGAGCACACAAGAATGGGACGAAGAATTCAGACGCCGCCGTAGCACAGAGAAACCGTCTTGAGTTTGCTCCTCTTTGGTGTCCTCTGTGTGAGGCGGCGGTGGATCTTATCTGTCCCTATCTATGTTGGTTCGATTTAGTAGAAGATCGGATTCTACTTGACTGCGCCGACCAATCCGGCAGCGTAGAGACGCTCATCGGTCCGGCAAAGACTTCTTGCCATTTCCGGAGTGAGGATATTCCTGTGGGGGATGGCGCACAGATACCTGCCAATCTCCCATAGATCCTCTTCGGAAGTCATCCAGTTGATAGAGTCAAATCGGCTCAAATCAACCGGGCGGGAGTATGCTCGCAATGTCTTTTCACCTTCCAGGTTGTAGTAATGCTCAAAGTATGACATCACAAGCTCGCGTATTGTGCGGTAGACAGGTTCCCGGAACCGCAGGCCGGAATAGTTAGACTTGGCAATGGCCCCCCAGTGGCCATGTCGCTTGAAGACTGCCAGTATATGATCATCATCGCGCACTGCTTCCAGGTCTATGATCAGCGGTCTGTGGCCGTGCACGCGAAGCACGGCAGCGGCAAATAGCGCTCCTTCCATACAGTGAGCGGTCCGGTCGCGCATCACCCGGCGCGGAGAGCGGCACGTCTCTCCATCCAGCTCTTTGTTGTATTTGAGATCGTTGTCGAGATAGTACTGGATCTTCTCAGGGCTCGACAACCGGCGCAGTATTGATAGCTCTTCTTTAGTGAAAGCGAAATTATTCCCTGTCCTCACAGCCCATTCAGTGGTATTGGATTAGGTTGATTAAATATGCCGTGACAATATACACTGGCAGAAGAATGGTTGCAACTGGCGAAACTGGCAATTTTTCATTACCGAAACAGGCGGCGAGGAGGCTCCGGTGAAGCAAATCTTGGCATTATTGATTGCTGGCGCGGTGGTGATGCAATTGACCGGCCTGGCGCACGAAACAGCTCAGGCGCAAGCGCCGATAGACGCTCCGGTAGAGATAGCAATCCCCATCGCGCCCACTCCGGTCAAAGCCGATGGCAAAGCGCATCTTGTCTACGAGCTGCACATCACAAACTTCAGCCCAAACGAGCTGACTCTGACGCGAGTTGAAGTGCTCAGCGGCGAGCGCGACAGCTCGCCGCTTGCTCAATATGAAGAATCAGAGCTGGCCGAACGGCTCGTGCGCCCTGGCCTGCTGCGCACTGCCCCGGACAGACAACGCATCGGCGGCGGGCTGCGAGCAATTATGTTTATGTGGCTGACGATGGACGGGAGCGCCTCTGTTCCCGCTACATTGAGGCACCGGCTCACATTCGCCATGAAGAGCGCGACCGACAGCAGTGGGGCCCCCGGCGGCGACAGCGCGACGGGAAATAGCGTCGAGTTGAGAGGAGAGGGCGGGCAAGTTGCTGTTCGCAGCGGCGCGCCGCTAGCCATCGGGCCGCCACTGCGCGGCGGTGAATGGCTGGCTGCCAATGGGCCATCCAACGTTTCTCTCCATCGCCGCGCTCTGATCCCGATTGCAGGGAAACCCTGTATTGCGCAACGCTTCGCCATTGACTGGGTACAACTGCGCGAAGACGGTCGAACATGGACAGGCGATCAGTTGAAGAATTCGAGCTATCGCGCTTATGGAGCCGAGATACTGGCTGTTGCTGACGGCGTTGTATCAGCGATCAAGGACGGTATCCCTGAAAACGTCCCCGGCATTACCTCGCGCGCGGTGACTATCACGCTCGAAACCGTAGGCGGCAATTATGTGATTCTCGATCTGGGCAGCAACCGATATGCTTTCTATGCGCACATACAGCCGGGCAGCATCCGCGTCAAGCCGGGCGACAAAGTGCGCCGCGGCCAGGTTCTCGGCCTGGTAGGAAACTCAGGGAATTCGACTGAGCCTCATCTTCATTTTCATATTAGCGACGGGAATTCGCCGATTGGGTCTGAAGGCATACCTTATGTGTTCGAGTCATTCACAGTTCAAGGAAAGGGCTGGGGATGGAAAGCGTCGGCCTCTAATGCCGTGCCAGAAGAGCGCCGGATGGAGATTCCACTTCAGAATGCAGTTGTCCGATTTCCTGATGCGCGCTGAATCCGCTCTATGCCAGCCTCTTTGAACAAGAGTCGTATTCAGGATGCCAGTTTGTGATAGAAACCCGGAGGAACTTGTAATCTACATCATTGATTCCCTATCATTGAGATTGATGTACGATGAACGGGAGTTATTGGACAGAATCAAAAGCCTGATTGGTGAGAAGAGATATCGCATTCGTATTCACACCGTTCGTCACATGATTGAAGAAGGGGATTCAGTGAAAAGAATATGGTGGAGGCATTGACAGAAAAGAGCAGAATCCTGGAGAGCTACCCGACTGAGTCGCATTGCCTGGTGGTCGGCTACTTTTCAATGAGCGAAAAAGTGAAATCTCCGCTGCACATCGTTTGCGATTACTCCAGTGAGGAATTGATTGATATTGTGACGGCCTATATTCCTCAGAAGACATGGTGGGTTACTGCGACGAAAAGAGGGAAGATATTATGAAGGAATTAATGAGGTCCGGTTGCTCCGAATGTGGGGGGCAGGTGAAGAGGAGGGCGATCTCTCAGGAGTTTGAGAGGGAGGGAGTCAAAGTGAAACTGTCCGGTTTCAAAGCCTGGGTATGTGCACAATGTGGCGAAATCTATTTTGAACCGGGCGCGGCTTAGCAACGGGTCACCCACCGGAGCCAAAGCGCGACCTGTGCTGTCAATTTCAAGCTGACAGAGAAGGACATGAATCCCAATAGGTAACCACGCCCTGCATCGCGGGAGGCGGACGATGGCCTGGCAGACGCGGATAACCAACGAGAGCGGGCGGCTTATTGCCATCGTCACACAGACTCAGATGATGCTCAAACCTCAGAGCGCCGACTAACTTGCGCCTGCGCCTGACCATCGCGTCATGGAGCGCCCCAGGGCATCGGAGCTTTGGCCAAAACGGTTTGAACGCATTTAACAGGAAGATGCAGTCCGAGGTTATTATACAGGAGCCCCTCTGCTGATCGGGGATGGCGGTTCGTAAGACTCGCTTCAGGCGTAGACATTACCCGATCAGCGCATTTTGGGAAGCTGATCTGCTACCTCTTGAAATGAAACAGTGGTACAAACAAGATCTCGCCTTCATTCACGACATTGGCCACAGTGGCTTCGCCCTCAAGTCCGCTCCCGGCATACTGGAGATCCTGCGCCGAAGCAAAATACGAGAGGGCCTGGTTGTGGATCTTGGATGCGGAAGCGGCCTGTGGGCAAAAGAACTCAGGAAAGCTTATTATCGTGTTCTCGGAGTCGATATCTCCGACGCAATGATAAAGATTGCGCAAAGAAAAGTGCCCGATGCCGAGTTCCGAGTTGGATCATTGTTCAAGTTTGATATCCCGATGTGCAACGCTGTCACTTCGATTGGAGAATGCCTCAACTATCTCTTCGATTCAGACAATAACAACGAAACACTGGCTCAGTTGTTCCACCGCATATATAATGCTCTGGCTTGCGGTGGCGTCTTCATTTTCGACATCTTAGAACCAGGACAGATCACGACTGGAACAAAAGCCAGGTGGTTTTCTGAAGGAGAGGGTTGGGTAGTGACAGTCGAGAAGGAGGAGGATCGAGAACAATCGATCTTGACGCGACGGATCACCAGCTTTAGGAGAGTGGGGAGATACTACAGGCGAGCAGAGGAAGTACACCGACAGCGATTGTACAAAGCGACTGATATTGCAAGAGAACTGCGCAAAGTGGGCTTTCGGGTTCGCACAACGCGAAGTTATGGTGAGTACCATTTGCCAAAAGCCCATGTTGCGTTCATTGCTCGCAAACCCATTTAAGCGTGGGGGACTAACCCCCAGGTGGTTGTCGACATGCTAGGGATTGAGTTCATTTCATCTGCTATACTGTAAACATAAAGAAGGAAACATGAATAGCAACTGACTATTCAGACTGTTTTAGACAGATAGCAAGACTCTTGTGAGGGCGTTGGCCAGAGTAGACATCTGCTTTGAGTTTGAGCGCAAATATCATGCCAGTTTACGACTTCTATCATGACATGGTTAAAAACGCGCTGGTCAAAGATGGCTGGACAATCACTGATGATCCATTCATTATCGAGTTCAAGGGCTTGCGCTTGTACGCAGAACTTGGAGCAGAAAAGACCATTGCCGCTGAACGGAGCGGACGCAGAATTGTGGTTGAAATCAAAGTGTTCAGCAGCCCTTCGCTCATCAGCGAGCTAGAAAAGACAGTTGGGCAATACAGTATCTACCGCACCTTTCTTAAACGAATCAGCCCTGATCGAGAACTCTATCTTGCGATTGCGCAGGATGTCTATCAAGACTTCTTTCGGCGGCCTGCCATCCAGGAGATTATTTCTGACCAGCAGATCAGCTTGCTGGTTTTCGAGCCTGAGGCAGAGGAGGTGGTTAAATGGATAAGCTAGAGAACTATCGGTATATCATCAATCAGATTGTAGCACGGCATGCGCAGTATCATCCGAGTCACGGACATATTGAGCCTATCCCAGTGTGCGACGAAACCCATGATAATTACTTATTGCTGGATGTTGGATGGGATCGGACAGGTCGCGTGCATGCGGTGGTTTTCCATCTGCGCCTGAAGGACAATAAAGTTTGGGTAGAGTGGGATGGTACTGAGCCCGGTGTTACACAAGAACTGCTGGATGCAGGCATCCCCAAAGATGATATTGTTTTAGCCTTCTATCGTCCTGAAAGACGCTCACTCACAGAATTTGCTCAGGTATAGTAGACTATCGGAGCGGGCGCTCCATAATTTGCTTGGAGGGTGTTCAGCGAATCAGCAATTCAAGAGTTTCCAGAAACACCGATCAAATAGCCAACAGTGCGGTTGTCCTGATTCAGATAGCGGCGCACCACGCGCTGTATATCTTCAGGAGAGACTGCTTTGATATAGTCCAGATATGTCTGCAAGTATTCAAACCGGTATATAGTCTCAAATAGGCCGAGCATCATAGCCTGATTGAAGACCTCTTCGCTGCCCAGTATGAAGCGCGCTTCAATGAGCCGCTTGGCCTTGTCCAACTCCTCTGCTGATACCTGCTCCTCTTTGAGAGCGTCGATCTCCTCGGTAATTGCTCGCTCAACGTCTTCAAGTTTGCGGCCGGGCTTGACCTCTGCGCGAATCAGGAACAGAGTTGGATCTATCGCTTCGTCATAACTGGAGACGGCAAAGGTCACAGACTGCTCCCTCTCTTGCAATCGCCGGTAGAAGCGCGAAGTCTTCCCTGTTGATAGCAGAGTTGAGACGACCTGCAATGGATAAGAATCGGCGTGAGCGACTTCCGGCGCATGATAGCCGATCATCATCCGCTCCAGCAGCGTCTCTTTGCGCACAATGACGCGCCGCTCGCCGCGCTGGGGTTCCTCTTTAATCATCATCTCAGGCGGTTCGGGCCCGCCGGGAATCGGACCGAACAGTTCGCGGACATAAGAGAGAGTCCGGTCAGATTCGATATCGCCGACAATAACCAGTATAGCGTTGCGCGGGTGATACCACTGATCGTAGTAACGCTTCAGGTCCTCGGCGCTGGCTCGCACTAGATCATCGAGCCAGCCTATGGTCGGATTATGATAAGGATGCTGTTTGAAACTGGTGGCCCAGACCTCTTGCGACAGGGCCTCCCAGGGCTCGTCCATATCGCGCAATAGCTCTTCAATTACTACTTGCTTCTCCGAGTTGAATTCTTCTTCAATGAATATGTTATTGCGCATGCGGCTGGCTTCGATCTCAAGCGCGGCTCGCCAGCGATCGGAGGCGAAATTGAAGTAGTAAGCGGTAAAATCATTGCTCGTGAATGCGTTGTTTGCGCCGCCATTCTTGAGAGTGATTAAATCTATCTCGCCTTTGTGGTATCGGTCGGTGCCCTTGAAGAGTATATGTTCGAGGAAATGCGATTTGCCTGTTTGCCCCAGCTCTTCATTACGTGAACCGACGCGATACCAGATGAAACAGCTTACGATCGGCCTATCGTGGACCTCTTTTGTAAGCACGGTCAGTCGGTTCTCAAGGATAGTGCGCTGCACTCCGACAGTAATCCCTGAACTTTGCGTGTGCAATTTCTGCTCCTCTATCATCTCTGCTGCAAAATTGTCAGTTGCTCAGTCAATTCTTATTCTTCTCGGCAAATTCCATGACAGTCTGTTTAAGGGAAGGATTCTTGAGACCGGCTTTCTCGGCTTCCTCAATAGCTTGCTCTATCGAGCAGCTTTCATTCATCACTCTGTGCAAGAACCACATTCCGCCGACTCGATTTGAGCTTGCGCAATGAATCAGGATCCGACCGCTGGACTCATCATTGATGACTTCGGCGAGCTGCTTGACTTTCTCCTGAGTTATAGTCTGAGGCGTGATGGGAATGTTTATATAACGCAGACCTAACTTCTCCACGATCTCTTTCTCTTTATCAGCGCCTTCTTCAGCCGTCCTTAAGTTGATAATGGTCTTGTAGCCCATCTTCTTGAGTTGCTCGAATGCCTGCTGGCTCGGCTGCCCGGCGGCGCTGATTCGATCATTGACTCGTGAGAAATTAGGGATAGCTAGCTCAACGCTTTCGGCGCTTGATTGGCCGGGCGATTTTTGAGCATTTTGAGTTTGGCAATCACCGGCTTCTACCAGCGCAATGGCGATAACGACGAACAGATTTATAAGCTTCACTAAATTCTTCATACCGGTATCTCCGTCTCCTCAGAAAATGTACAGCAAGATGGTTAGGTTGCTGGTGGTGTGCGCTATCAACAAGGCTGACCGCCTTGCTGTACATCGCGTTTTCATCATTTCAGGGCGTCGCTCAAGGCGACATGAAAAACTCCTGAGAATATTTTCGCATGCTAAAGAACCAAGATCATATTAGAGCTAAATATTACCTCTTCCCGAACCTAAATCCAACTGAAGTAATAACTCCAGAATCTGCGCCTCTGGTATTAGGCAGCGGCTTGCTGTCAAAACGATTATAATAGCGCACGCCAAATACTATGCCATCGGTCAGAGGCGTCTGTAATCCAACATCGAGTTGCGAGCGGTAATTGCCTCGTTGAGTAAAATTTGGAAGCAGCTCATACTTCTGGCTGATCTTTGTCTTCTCAGAAGGAGAGAAATTGATCTCCTGGCCAACACGCCCTTCCATTGCCAGCGTCGAAGGCGCATTGGAGAATATCTGTTTGATTGTTCCTAATCCGCCGAAAGTCGAGAGATTCAAGCGATCGCTCTTTATAACCTGCCAGCCGAAACCGCCTCCATAAGCATTGCGCAATCTGAGTCGCTTCGGTCTGTTGGTCTCTGCTTCTGTTGTCACGTAGATGAACCCCTTATTAGAGATGGAGTAATCATATCTGAGGTCGGCTCTGGCAGAGTTGCGCGATTGAATTCCGTTCTGCACCCCGTAGAGAGTGTTGGCATTGAATACTATCTTGTTATGTCCAAACTTCTTTTGACTGGCGAGTACAAGGGTGAACTGGCCGGTATTGCTATTGCCGCGAGTTAAACTGAACCCGAAATCGATTCCGCCTACCCAATCTGCTAGAAATCCCAGTCTGAAAGGCGCTCGCCGTTTCTGCCGCGAAGGAACTTGAGCCGGTGTTTGCCTGGCTGCTTGAGCAGCTTTCAACTCCCTGGCGCGCTCTTCGACGGAGATAAGAGACCCTATCTGCGCTAGCTCGATTGCCAAGACGTTATTTGAAGCATCAACAAGTTGCATCTGCCGGGATTGAATACCTGTTATTGTGCCTGACACTTCGGCGCCATCGGTGAGCTTCACAAACACTTCCGAGTCAGTCGTCAAATCGGCAATGATTGTCCAATTGATCTTGATCTCGCCGGCATAATCGGTAGCAATCGACAGCTTGCCGCCGGCAAGCTGTCGGACGACGCCTGTAATTCTGTCGCCATTAGCGAGAGAGACTGTATCTGCTCTGACTGCGCCGGTCAGTAGCAGCGCGCATAAGATTGATAAAAATGCTTGTCGCACTCTGGAGAACACTTGTTGTAATTTCCTTCCGCAAAAGATCGAAGCCTCTCTAGCTTCATCGGCAGGGCGCTTCCTTCACCCAGCATGAATTATAAGGTTTGGATTGAAGAAACAAGATCCAACCGTCATTTATGCGTTAACTACCTGGCGGCTTGCCTCTGCCGCTGAGAATTGCTTTGACCTGATCTACTGAATCACCTCTCGGCGCCAGTCGAAGATATTCTTTGAATTGAGTGTTAGCTTCGCTGATTTTGCCTGCATTGTAGAGAGCGTATCCATAGAAGGCGTAGAGTTCCGGATCTTGATTGCCGGCTAAGCCTATTGCCTTTTGGAAGTCATTCGCCGCTTCCTGGAACCTCCTGGCGCTGTAGTAAGCCAGGCCGCGATTGTAATAAGGTTGAGCTTTACTCTCTTGGAACTGATTTATGGCTATGCTAAATTCGCGGACGGCATTTTCCAGATCATTCTTCTCGAAGAACGCCGCGCCGAGATTTTCATGAGCTTCAGGGTAGTCGTTGCGTATCTCGACCGCTTTCTGAAACTCTCTGATTGCCTCTTCCCATCTCTTTTGCTTGTGATATTCAACGCCCTGCTTATAGCGCCTTTCGGCCTCGGCCAAATCAGGCTCGGATGACAGGGATGGCGCATCGGTCGCGCTCTTCGATAGGCCTTTTATTTCGCCTCCTTGCGAAGCTCCTCCATCTTTGTCGAGCAAGAAGAAGGCCACGCCTGCTAATGCCAGTAGAAGAACCCCCGCGACAGCAACTAAGAGCAATTTGCTTGATGATCTTTCCGACGCGGCTTGCGCCTGCGGCGGGTATGCGGCTGAAGCGTCGGCTTGCGCCGGCGCAGCAGAAACGGCGCCAGGCGCAGCAGGAGCGGCCGGAGCAGCAGGGGATATATAAGTAGCCCGCTCTGTGGGCAGGACCTCTGGAACTTCCACCTGATCAATAGGTTTAGTTACGAAACTTTCAGGATGTGCCAGTTCAGATGTTGGCAAAGCGGCTGCTTGATTGAATGCGGTCTGGTTAGACCGGCTCGGAGCGACCGATCTGATTGGCGACTGCGCCGCCGCTTCCAGGTGCTTGATGAATTCATTTGCGCTCGGCGTGCGCCGGTTACGCTCGCGCGCGAGCGCAGCCATCAAAACGCGCTCCACTTCCTGCGAAATATACACCTGAGGATTGGCCTGCCTGATAGGCAGCGGATCATCCGTCAATCGCTTGATCATCTGAGCCTGAGTGTTCTCGCCTGCAAATGGCAGCGCCCCGGTCAGCATCTGGTAGACGATGATAGCCAGGCTGTAAACATCCGAGCGAGCATCGAGCCGCTCGCCGCTCAGTTGTTCAGGCGACATATAAAGCGGGGTCCCAATAACCAACCCGGTCTTTGTCAGATCATACCTCTCATCATCGGCGAATATCTTCGCTATTCCAAAATCAAGCACCTTCACATAGTCCCCCTCTTCGCTGCGGCTGAGCATGATATTGTCAGGTTTGAGGTCGCGGTGGACTATATTGAGTTTGTGCGCCGCCGTAAGAGCATCGGCTATCTGGCGGGCAATCCTGACCGTTCTGTCAAGCGGCAGTGGCCCCTCGCGTTTGAGGAGCGAGGTCAACGTCTCACCCTCAACGAACTCCATAGCAAGATAGATCAAGCCGTTTTCTGCCTCGCCGAAATCATAAATGGTAACTGCATGGGGATGAGCGATGCGGCTTGACATCTGCGCTTCGCGATTGAACCGCGCCAGCGCGTCAGCCTCTCGCGCCATCTGCTGGCTCAGGATTTTGATCGCGCAGATGCGATTCATTCGAATATGCTCAGCTTTGTAGACGGCCCCCATGCCGCCTTCGCCGAGTTTGCTCAGGATGCGAAATCTGGAGGCAATTGTCCTGCCAATAAGAGAATCCGAGGCGGTAACGGAATCGATCAGCGGCTGCCCATCATTTAAACAAACACTTACTGTGTCTGCATACTCAACGCCACATTGCACACACTTTTTCATCAGCATCTCCCGGCCATAACGTCCTTCCTGCTGCCTTTCTTGCAGAAAGTTTCAGCAGCAAAAAACAGCAATTATCAGGGGCAGTTTTAATCCTTGACGGCAAAGGTGTAACAATTTGAAGGATAAAAGTCAAGTTTCCCTGCCAGCTCACCGATAGTCATTAAGCTTGCAGGTGGTGAGGTGTTCCGGCTCCACATCGGTATAGAATCGCTCATCTTCTGCGCCGTTTCGGCTGTGAGCCCAGGACAATGTGATCTTGCCTATGGAAGTGAAAGGGATCAGCATCAGCACTGATGGGTTGGCGCCGATGCCGGTAGAATGTCCGTACACCTGAATGTAATCCCGTCCAACGAAGTTAATCTTTGCTCTGGTGCAGATAGCTTCTCCCGACTGGCTGTAAACATTTATGTTGCTGTGACGATTCTGCAACGATCGCAATGCATCAAAAAGCCACTTTGCTTGAGCCAATGCCAACCCCCAAGTGGAATGCGCAAGATTTTGAGTGAGCTTACGGGCTAAATATCGGCAAGCGCAGTTAGAGCTACAGTTATTTCTGTTGGCGGAGGAATGACTTTATGTGACTATTCCTTATAGTCGCCCATATCCTCCTCCTCCAGGAGTCTCTACTATTATGCTATCGCCGGCGCGAATATTAATAGAATATTTGCTGGCAATACTCTTTTTGCCATTTTCGGTTTTGACATAATTTCTGCCGGGCTTGCCGGGCAGGCCCCCTTGCAGTCCATAGGGGGCAAAAGCGCGCCTATCGGAGAGCACCGACAGCCGGGCATCGGCCAGCGCCTGAATCTCGCGCACTATTCCATCGCCTCCGCGCCATTTCCCTCTCCCGCCCGAATTGCGGCGGATCTGATAGCGCAACACTCTGAGAGGATAAGAATATTCAAGCGCCTCAGCAGGAGTATTCAGCGAGTTTGTCATGTGAGTGTGAATGGCGCTGATGCCGTCTCTCCCCGGACGGGCCCCCATTCCACCGGCCACAGTCTCATAATAAGCAAACAGTCTCCCTGTCCTGGGATCTATCCCTCCAAGCGCCAGATTGTTCATCGTGCCCTGACTGGCAGCAGGAACTCGATCAGGTATAGCCTCGGCTAACGCTTTGAAGAGCGCATCGACAATTCGCTGCGATGTTTCTACATTCCCTCCCGCTACGGCAGCAGGGGGCGCGGCATTTACTACGGTCCCCGGCGGAGCAATGACCGTGAGCGGCTCCAACACTCCTGAGCTTGCCGGCACATCAGAAGGGATCAAGCAGCGAAAGACATAATAGACGGCAGAGATGGTAATAGCTTCAACGGCATTGATTGCGCCGGCGACCTGCCGCGAGCTTCCAGTGAAATCTACTATCGCGCGTTCGCCTTTGATCTTTATAGCCACTGCGATCTTAATGGGATCGTCAGTGATGCCGTCATTATCAAGGAAGTCCTCTGCATAGTATGTCCCATCAGGAATGCCTTTGATTACGCTGCGCATCATTCGCGCCGTATAAGCGATCAGGTGCCCGGCGTATCTATCCGCCTCGGCAAAGCCATAACGCTCTACAATCTCAAGCAGCCGATTCTCTCCCGTGCGAATCGCGCCAAGCTGCGCCGTCAAATCGCCTTCGCGCTCTTCAGGGACGCGCATATTATTCAACATCAGATTGAGCACATCTCGGTTGATCTGCCCCGCTGACCTCAACCGCACCGGAGGGATGCGCAAGCCCTCTTGAAAAATCTCGGTCGCCGCGCCCATTGATCCGGGCGTCGCGCCGCCAATATCCGCGTGATGCGCCCGGTTGGCAACGTAGAAAAGAAGTTTATCGCTATTAAATACCGGGGCCACCATCGTCACATCAGGCAGATGGGTCCCACCGGCATAAGGATCATTGAGCACCACAACGTCGCCCTGACGCAGCTCAAAAGCGGAGAGCGCCGCGCTCACAGACATAGGCATTGAGCCCAGATGCACCGGCATGTGATCGCCCTGGGCAATGAGCCGCCCCCGACGATCAAACACAGCGCAAGAGTAATCGCGCCGCTCCTTGATGTTTGGCGAGAAGGCAGTCCGGCGCATAGTCACTCCCATCTCCTCGGCAACCGAAGAGTAGAGAGATTTGAATATCTCCAGCTTTACTGAATCCATAGTCTAAAAGGCAAAGGTGAAATAAGGCGCTGTCCCGGTTCTTTCCCTTTACCTCTTTCCTTCCTCTGCAATGTGTATTATGTCTTTGAGCAATGTGGCGGCAACAGGCGTCCTCCCTGATGCGCCTCCGATCAGGCTAATCATACCGAATGTATCTGTGCGGAAGGTTATCGCTTTGCTGGCGCCGCGCACGTTGAAGAACGGGCTATCGGGCCCGACAACTTCAGGGGCCACACTCAAATGAACTCTGTCTTCAGAACGCACTACGCGCCCGATCAGGCGAATGGCGCGGGAACTTTTTCGCGCCTCTCGGATTAGAAGCTCCGGCATCCCATCTATGCCCTCGCAGATGACATCCTTCAAGCTTGCCTGACAATGCATGAGAGCATTGGCGATGATAACCAGCTTGCAGGCAGTGTCCCATCCCTTGACGTCAAAACTGGGATCAGGCTCAGCTATGCCAGCAAGCTTCGCTTCAGACAGTGCTTGCCAGTAATCTTTGCCCTCTTCGCTCATGCGCGTCAGGATGTAGTTTGTTGTGCCGTTGAGCACTCCGGCAATCTCATCAATCCTGGCTCCGGCAAGCTCGCGCCTGGCAAACGAGAGAGTAGGAAGCGCCGCTCCTGTCGCTCCACTATAGGCGAACTTCACTCTGTTTTGCGCCGCCAGTTTCTCAAGCCGACACAGCCCGTAAAGCAGGGGGCCCTTGTTGGCCGTCACCACATGCATCCTGCTATTGAGAGCTTCTTCAATCAGGCTGAGAGATGGTTGGCCATCTTTAAGGTTGGTCGGCAACGCCTCAATGATGATATTAACGCCGACATTCTTAAATGCCTTTATCAATTCATCTTCTTTAAGTGGGCGGGCATTGCCGCAGCCGGTCAGCCTTTTGGTTTTCGTCTTATGGCTAACGATCCCCTCTGCATCAAGCCCGTCAGGATCGATGATCAGATCCGAACTATCACAGACTGCGCAGAACTGTAATTGAATATTATGCTCTTTCTCAAGCCTTTCGGCCATGCGAAGGCAATGTGAAACCAGAGCGCGTCCGACATTGCCCAGACCGATGACGGCCAATTTCAACTTCTTCATTACAACTACTTTCCTTCTTTGATGACGAAGTACTTCTCCTCGTGGATCTGTTCACGACTGAACCTGGCGCGAGCTAAGATATCTTTTGCATTCTCTATCATCTGTGGATGGCCGCAAAGATAGGCAACTGCGCGCTGATAGTCAAAGTTAAGCCCATCCGTATACTTTCTCACAATGTCCTCAACTCGTCCAAGCTCGCCCCTCCACCCGGTATCTTCCCACCATCGACTGATTGTCGGCACATAAGATACCCATTCAACCAGTTTCATCAACGTATAAAACTCTTCCTGATAATAGCTGAGTTCCCAGGAGCGGCTCGCTCCGTGAATTACGGCAAAACGCAGCCCTTCGTCTTTGCCGTTTTTGAAATCCCTGTAGTAGGTTCTTATCATGCTCACAAAAGGAGCAATGCCGGTCACAGTAGCAATCATCAGGTGACTGTTCAACCGGCTCTTGCGATCAAGGGTGAACCGGCCGGCTACTCTATTTCTGATGTAAATGCTTGCGCCGGGCTTGAGCTGCCACAGCCTCGGAGTCAAGTCCCCGTTGGGGACCAGCTCGATGAAGAACTCAAGGTAATAATCATAAGGAGACGATGCAATAGAATACGGGCGCTGGATCAGCTTATCTCCATCTGTCAGAGCTAAAGTCGCGTACTGACCGGGAATGAAATTAAACTGCCCTGGATATTCCAGTTTGAAGATGGCCAATTCATCGGACAGGTCTATCCTATCAACCAATTTCACGCTGCGAAAATCTGATCCGGCCATAATAACTCTTTCCAGCCTTTGCTGTGATGCGGTCTACTTAAGCGCCAAAGTATCATAAAACTCTGAATGTTCCAATGGTTTTGCCGGACTCCAGCGATTTTTGCTATGGAGCTATAATCAAACTGATTTAGTTGCGAGAGTTGAGATAATTATGGTCGAGCTGGTCAGTCGGAGCAGATAGCAGATCCGGTTCTGTTCCTGGCTTCGTGGATCACCGGCGCAACTTACAGCATTGATGGCGGTCGTGCATTGACCTGCTCGCGCCGGCGCAACTGAGGATTGCAATATGCCTATGCAGCTTGGTTTTCTGGCAAGTCCGGCAGCCCGGCAAGAGCTGCTCAATTACATCGCCGGGGCAATTCCACCTCTGCCTTCGGTCAATGAGTGGCTCTCATCGATACCTCTGCCTCCAGTAGAAGAACTCCTCAGCAAGGAGAAGATAATCGCTATTTACCGGCGGCGGCGCAAGCGCCAGAAATCGCTTCGCAACAAAGCGCGGACGGCCAGGGGCCCCAGATGCCAGCGGTGCGGCAGCCGCCAGCGCGTCGAGCAACATCACATTGTCCCGCTGGCTCTGGCGCAGCGCCTCCCGGAGTTGAATATCAAAGACCCCGATAATCTAATCGATCTGTGCGCTGTTTGCCACAAGTATCTAGAAGAGGCCACAGAGACTCTGGTGCCGGCATTGCACGAAGCCGATCGCTGGGCGCAACGCCACCCGCTTCTGGTTGCGGAATTCAGCAATGGATCTCGATTGCGAGCAAGAGACCTTCAACAATCGCTGGTCGAATGGGCAATGGAACAGGTTGTGCGCTTGCCCAATCTGGTTGACGCTTACAGAACGGTGGTCGAGCGTTTCCTCGGTTATCAACCTCCGCTCAACGACCGCAAATCGCTTGTCCGGTTCCTACAAACATTCCGCGCCGATAACTGCCAGCGGTGCGGGGCGACAGAGGCGCAGAACTTGAGGGTCTATTCGATCGTCCCTCCAAAAGCATTGGTCAGGCTGGTCGGCGATGGATATGATCCGCTGAAGATAGACCGGGCGACCATCTGCCTCGATTGCGCAAACGAGTTAGAACTGTTGCGCGGCGATTACCAGGGCTGGGCCGTCGATCCACCGGACGAAGTTATCTCTCGCTACCAGCAGATATGGAATAAGTGGATGAGCAAGAATTGACTGACGAATCCTATTTGCTAATGGCTCTTCTTACCGATATTATCTTATGGAATCGTTTTAGCTTGAATGACGGGAAGCTGCCGAGTAACCGGCGGTGAGGAAATTTCAGCGCCTGGCAGTCTTCTACAACTTTGAGCAGGCGCAGCGCATCACTTTTACGATCTGCGAAGCTGTGACCAATTGATAGTTAAAGGTGTAAGCATTGGAATACGTAGTTAATCTCATCAAAGAAATCTTCAACCTCCTGACGTCATTCGGCGCGACAGGAATGTTCATAATCGCTATTCTTGATTCGTCGTTGCTCTCTATACCTGAAGTCAACGACATTCTCGTGGTAGGGCAGTGCATAAAATATCCCAGCGCGGTTCTCTACTATCCGCTCATTGCCGCCACCGGCTCAGTCATCGGCTGTTTGATACTATTTCACATTGCCAGGCGCGGCGGGCGCGTGCTGCTGCACCGGCGGTTCTCTTCTAAAAATGTAGAGAAGGTGGAAGCGTTCTATGCCCGATACGGCGTCTTTGCTCTCATCGTCCCGGCATTGATGCCCCCACCCACGCCATTCAAGATATTCGTGGCTTCGGCAGGCGCATTGCAATACCCGCGCGCCCGTTTCATTGCTGCCGTGCTCTTTGGCCGCTTCGCTCGCTACTTCTCCGAAGGCATCCTGGCAGTTCTCTACGGGGAGATCGTCCTCCAGTATATGAGAGAGCATCCCCATATTATTGGCGCAATCGTGCTCGGCGCCTTCATTATCGGCTTCTTGCTCTATAAGCTCCTGGTAAAGCTAGCTCTCAAGCGGGCGCCGGTATCATCCTTCGGCGACAGGCCATTTGCCAAGATGGCCAAAGATGAAAACTGCTAGTCGTATGTGTTTAGCGTGGCCAGAAGCAGCGGCGCAGCCGCTAAAAGATATAAGAAGCAGGTGCCCCGGCGAGTCGGAGACTCGCCGCACATCAGCGCGGCACAGCCGCAAAAGCTACTGCGGCGCTAAACATATACTAGGTGAGTGCCGGCCGTGTGCAGCACCAGCGATGCCAAGCCGCAAAAGCTACTGCGGCGCTAAACATATACTGCTAGTCTTGCAGATAACGTTCAACGGTAAACGTCTGAACAGTGGAGCGGCTAAAGATGAAACTGATAATCTCCAAAATTATAGCGGCGCTGACAGAGCTGGGCAATTTGCTGCTGAGCTTTGGCGGACTTGGATTGTTTATAATCACGCTGCTCGATTCTGCTTTCGTGCCTCTGCCTGTGGTAGCCGATTCAGCGGTGATCGTGCTCAGCGCAGCGCGGCCCGGCATGATGCCGTTTTATGTCATTGGCGCTACTGTTGGATCTACTATTGGCTGCCTTGTGCTCTACTGGCTAGGGCTGAAGGGAGGCGAAGCAGTCTTAACCCGATTTACTCAAAGAAATCGCGCCCGCGCTCAACGGCTGCTTGAGCGTTACGACATGATGACCGTTTTGATCTCGGCTCTTCTGCCTCCACCGTTCCCTTTCAAGATATTCGTCCTTTCATCAGGCGTGTTCCACATTCGCATCTCCCGATTCATCGCCGCAATCATACTGGGGCGCGGTTTCCGTTATGCGCTGCAAGGCTATCTGGCAGTTCGCTTCCGCGAGGACGCTACGCGAATTATCAAGGAGAACTATCCTGCCATCGGTCTTGCTCTGGCAGGGGTTTTAATCGGGGGGCTTTTGCTTTATAATCTCTGGCGTCGCAGAGAAGCGGCAGCAGGATAGAATTGAATGATTGAAAAGTTGATATAAAATGAAACTCGCCAGAGCCTTACTCGTTGAAGCTTTAAGAGCGCAGTTAAGGTTGATAGCTTGCGCTGCTCTGGAGAATAAATCGGAAGGCGTCTATATCTTCTGACCGATAAACTTAAAAGACAGCGAAAATGGATTCGATCTGAGGTTGGAACGTAATCTGAGGTAATACAAGTTGTAAGGGGATTTTCTTATAATGGCAAAACGCTCGCTCGCAGTTCTATCATTATCTTCATTACTCTTCTTGCCAAATCTGGCGCTGGCCAGGCTCCGGGCAATGCCGGTAGATGAGCTGACCAGAGAGGCAATTCTCATTGCGCGTATTAAAGTTACCAGAGCCGATAAGGCCAGTTTTCGCGGGCAATATAATCAACTCGCTCTCCTCCAGATAGTAGATATGATCGAAGGGGATAGCACACTCAAAGAGGTCAGAGTCTGGTCGCAAAGCCAGGTCTTTTCCGCAACCGACTCTTACAAAAAAGGCGATGAGATGCTGGTCTTCCTGGAGAGAGAGATCACTTTCTTCAAAACTCTCAACTATCAATACGGGCAGTTTCTAATCGAGAATGAGATGGTAAAGGGATGGCGCGATAAAGAGAAAGGGGAAATCTCCAAGCCATACCCGGAGGTCGTCGAAGAGATCCGAGGCTATCTATCAGTGCAAAAGGTCACCGGAGAGTTACCAGATGCGCAATAACTCGCCTGGTCCCCCTGGCGTTTGCGCCATGTCGTGATCTTAAGTCATGTCCCCCAATAGCCACCGCAGACACAGAGGGCGCCGCAGATATTAAAGAAAAATTGGCAAAGAAGGCGGATCTTTCTCAGTTACTCTGTGCCTTTGTGGCTAAAACTTTAAGCGGACCATTTTCCATCTTTTATCCGCCTCAGGCAGAAAGAAGAAGACTTCAGTTCCAGGGAACCTCTCAAGATAGGCTCTGCTCTTTTCCACGCCCTGAACGTAGAAGATATTATCCAGCGCATCGCCGACTGTGCCGCTATCGGTCACAACAGCCACGCTGAGCATATTTTGCGCCGGCCATCCGGCGCGTGGATCCATAATGTGAGAATACGTCACCCCACCGACTTGAAAGAATTTTTCCGAGCCGCCGGACACAGATAGCGCCCGATTTTTCAATAGAACTGTTACTGCGCTCTTCTTCGGATCACCGGGAGAGATAGGATCGCGGATCTTGACTTCCCACCCCTCGCTGTCAGGAGGGGCCCCCAACCCATACAGAGTGCTGCCTCCGGCGCTGATAAGGGCTCTCTTGATCTTGTAGCTCTTGAGCACGTGGACCATTCGATCAACTGCATATCCTTTGGCGATCCCGCCCAGATCCAGTTCCATGCCCGGCCGGTTGAATTGGATCGTTCGCCTCTTTGCATCAAGTATCAGGTGCTGGTATCCAATCTTAGCCCGCATGCTGTTTAGCTCGGAGGCGGTTGGCATTCGCCCTTCGCCGCGAAAGAATCCCCAGGCTTTCATCAGGGGTCCCACAGTAATATCAAATGCTCCTTCTGACTCTCGGCTGTATCTGACGCACTCCTGCAAAAAGTCAAATAGCTCAGGTTCTACTTCAACCGGGCCCTTTGCGGCTTCGCGGTTGATAAAAGAGAGCGGGCTATGGCGTTTGTAATTGCTCATCAGGTTGTCTATGCGATCCGCTTCATCCAGCACGGCTTTTACTATAAGCGGCAATTGCTGCTGATCTTCGCCGTAGATCACAACGGTGAAAGCGCAGGCCATCGAGACGCGGCTATCTTCCAAGCGAAAGAGCTTCTGCTGGGTCTGCGTTGCTGAAGCCAGCAACGCAAGAGCGAGCAGGAAGGAACACGCCTGGAGAAATTGGCTACGTGGGAGACTCATTTCAACCAACAAACTTATAACCAAGGCCGTGGATGGTCAAGATATACTGAGGGTGGCGGGGATTGGGCTCCAGCTTCTGCCGCAGCCAGGCTACATGCACATCGATCGTTCGCGTAGAAGGCATTGCATTGTAGCCCCGTACTTCATTCAACATCTCATGGCGTGATATGGTCTCTCCTCGATGCTCGATGAAGTGACGGAGCAGCTTGAATTCTCGCGCGGAAAGCTCTGCTGCCTTCACTTCTCGATAGACCTCTGCGCGGCGAAAATCGACTCGAATCGAGCCGATCTGATGGAGATGGCGTCGTCTAAGCGGTGGCGCACCGAGTTTTATATTCAGGCTTACAATCTTTTCAACCATGCCAATCTGATCAACTTCTCCGTGGTTCAGATCTCGCCCTTCTTCGGTCAGTCTACCGCTGCTTTGTCGGAGTGGCGGATAGAGACGGGAATTTGATTGCCGTACTGCACCTGAATTGACAATCTTTCAAACAGAGGAATAGAATTCACCTGACCGGAGAGGAAGAGATGCTTCATCAGCTTATACAGCGGCGTATTCCGGAATCGTTTATGAAAAACTGGAAGGCGCTGCTGCAAGAGAATTACTTTAGCGCCGTTCTGGTAGGACAGGATGTGATGCCTAAGTTCAAACAGCGGTTCCCCAACGAATTTGGCACGACACAAGATGAGCGCGTCAGTTATTTGAAGCGTGAGGATGCCATTAAGCTGATTGACGAGCCAATTCGCATCGGTGGGCGCCAGGGCGAGAGCCGTTATCGCGAAAAGGCCATCAAACGAATTTTGGATCTGACGGCTAGCAATCCCTTTTATATCCAGATTCTCTGCAACCGACTGGTGGAGTACATGAATCGCAAGCGGGCCAGACTGGTCACCGAAGCCGATGTGGAGCAGGTCAAGAATGAGTTGATTCGCGGAGTCAATGCGCTGGGAGCAGACAAGTTTGAAAATTTGATTAATTCTGGCGATACCTCGGGTGATGCTATTGACGACGAGGATATCCGGCAGGTGCTCACCGCCATTGCCATTAATAGTCAGACGGGATTGTGCAGTCTGAGTAGCATCGCTTGTGACACGCGCACGCCGATTGATGTGATCTTGGAGGATCTTGTCAAGCGCGAAGTGATTGAGCGTCAGCGGGGCCAGTACTATTCCATTCGGGTCGGCCTTTTCCGAGACTGGCTGGTTGCTCACCGGGGAGGGGGACGGTGATAACACCTGAGTTTGAGAACCCATTTGCTGACTATGGGAACATCGTTCGTGGCGAGCGATTCATCGGTCGGCATGACAGTTTGAAGGTCATTGAGAATCGCGTCACCCGACCACGTGAACCCGGCAACTTGGCCATCATCGGTGAACCTCGCATTGGCAAGAGCAGTTTGGTCTATAAAGCTGTCATTGAACGGAAAGTTGAGTTGATGGCCAGAAAGATCCTGCCGATTTGGTTCAATCTGGCAACTTACGATCAGGCTCCGATCTTCTTCCGCTCGCTGGTGTCGCGCTCTTTTGATGAGATGGAAGAAGTCGGGTGGCTGTCTGATCCTGTCAAGCTGGCCGCCAATCGCGCGTTGCAAGATGAGCTTTCTTGGAGTGAAGGTTACAGCCGAATTCAGCGGTTCTTTGAGAAAGTCCGCGAGTCCGGCATCCGTATCTTCATTATACTGGATGAATTTGACCATGCCCGTTATCTCTTCAAAGGGGACATTTCGGGTTTTCAGGGATTGCGAGAACTATCTTATCGTCCCGAATGGCGCGTGACATTCATTACCACCTCGCGTCGCACCATCCGCGATATTGAGCTGCAAACGCGAGCCATCTCCACGTTCGACGGTATCTTCCATAAGCATTATCTTGCTATGTTTGACGAGGAAGATTTGCAGGAGTACTTTGCTCGCTTGACATCAGCCGGTGTTTCTACTGATGCTGAGGTGAAAGAACGGATACAGTTTTACTGCGGCGGGCATCCTTACCTGCTCGAAATGCTGGGCTACGAGTTGGTCGAAATGCACCGTGAGCAGCAAGAGATTATGGTTGACCGTGCAGCGCAACAGTTGGGACAATCTTTTTTAGATCACTACGACCGGATGGTTGATCTGTTACGCGAAGATGCCAGTCTCAATAAGCTGCTGCAAATCTTATTTGGCCCCATTGTAGACGTAAAACAAACCGATATTGACGAACTTCTCCGGTATGGGTTGATCAAGTCAACAGATGATGGGAGATTCACGGCGTTCTCTGCTCATTTTCAGACATACCTCAGATTAATTGAGCGACAGATAGACCTATGGCCGCTTTGGCGCCAAACCAAGACGACACTGCGTCAAGTCGTCACCCTAAAGATGATAGAGCAGTATGGCAAGAATTGGATTGAGCACCTTGAGAAATCGCGGCCTCATCTGAAGTCAATCTTCGATGAGTGTCGAAAAGCACAAGAAAAAGAGGAAAGATCCTTCGGCAGCCGGGCGTCTCATAACCTGATCGACTTTACTTATCCTCAGGATCTATTCGCCATAATTTTTGCTGAGTGGAACGTTTTCAAAGCCCTCTTCGGCAAAGATAAGAACTATTCGGGTCAGCGCGCCCAATTGTTGGCCAGGATCAGAAACCCGCTGGCTCATAATCGTGATGCCGCTTTGTACGAACATGAGCGGCAGATTGCTGAAGGGTATTGTAAGGAGCTCCTGGCAACTTTGAAGTCTTAATACCGTTTCTGGTTTGAAAGACGAACATGACGGACCACCCCGCTAACTACAAGCCGCTGACACCGCTTAGCTTCCTTGAGCGATCTGCTTTCGTTTTCCGCGACAAAACAGCAGTTGTCTATAACGATAAGCGCTACACCTATACCGATCTGCGCAATCGCGTCAGCCGCCTGGCCAGCGCGCTTCAAAGATCGGGCATAAGCAAAGGCGACTGCGTGGCGTTTCTATCTCCCAATGTGCCTGCGCTTCTCGAAGCACATTACGGTGTTCCACTGGCAGGCGCTATACTGGTGCCGATCAATATCCGACTTGCGCCGCAGGAGATCGCATACATCGTCAACCACTCAAGAGCAAAAGCTATGTTCGTGGATGCCGAGCTGGGGGCTTCAATCAAGCCTGTGATGGACCAGCTTTCCACAATCAAAACATTTGTTCGGATAGTCGATAGTGAAAGCAGCGAGCAGCCTCCCGGCCCGGATTACGAGAGCTTTCTCAACGGCGGGTCAGAAGCGCCGCTGCCGAGCCCGGTAGAGGATGAAAATGAGCCGATCAGCATAAACTATACCAGCGGCACTACTGGCATCCCTAAAGGGGTTATTTGCACTCATCGAAGCGCATATCTGGTGTCCCTCGGACTGTCTCTTGAGATAGGGCTTAACAGCCGAAGCAATCTTTTGCACGTAGTCCCGATGTTTCATTGCAACGGATGGTGCTTCACCTGGGCAGTCACGGCGGTTGGCGGAACTCACATTTGCCTGAGAAGAGTTGATCCCGGTGAAATCTTTCGATTGATCGAGGCCGAGCGCGTTTCCCATTTCGGCGCAGCGCCAACAGTGCTTATAGCTCTGTCGGCGCATCCGGCGGCAAAGACGATGAAGATTAATCGCCAGGTCCGCATTGTCACCGGAGGGGCACCACCGTCTCCTACCGTGATTCAGACGATGGAAAGTTTAAACATCGAAATCAATCACCTGTACGGGCTGACCGAAACTTATGGCCCCTACAGCATCTGCGAGTGGCAGCCCGATTGGGACGAGTTGAGCCCTCAGCAGAGATACGCGAAGAAGGCTCGCCAGGGCGTTCCCCATATCGTTGCTACCGAGATGAGAGTTGTAGATCAGGAGATGAACGATGTTCCGCCTGATGGCGAGACTATCGGAGAAGTGGTGATGCGCGGCAACAATGTGATGAAAGGGTACTACAAAGACGAAGAGGCCACGCAGAAAGCGTTTCGCGGAGGCTGGTTCCACAGCGGCGATCTGGCAGTGATGCACCGAGACGGTTACATAGAGATCCGAGATCGCGGCAAAGATATAATCATCAGCGGCGGCGAGAATATATCTTCAATCGAGGTCGAGAATGCTATCTATCGCCACCCTGATGTGCTGGAAGTTGCTGTCATTGCCGTTCCCGATGAAAAGTGGGGAGAGGTCCCTAAAGCGTTTGTCGTCCCCAAGCCGGGGACTAATCCAACGGCTGAGGAGATAATAAACTTCTGCCGCGAACAAGTAGCCCACTTCAAATGCCCGAAGTATGTAGAGTTCGGCGAGCTGCCGAAGACTTCCACAGGGAAGATAAAGAAATTCGCTCTGCGCGAGAAAGAGTGGAAAGGTTATGACAAGCGCGTGCATTAGACATTAGTCGGAAAGGCGATGCCCTGAATAAATTCCTCGGATTACAAGAGAGTTAAAAGCCCTATGGCCTCATCTGCTGCAAGCGTTCGAATAGCTTCGTAATTTGAGCGCAGTATCGATTCGATCTCTGTCGTTGAACAATTCCCACTTGTACTACCTTCGTGAGAATCGCCCAAGTTTCCCCTGTATCGATTCGATCTCTGCCGTTGAACAATTCCCACGGCGTATCCAGATCACATTAGGAGGAAAACCTGCTAATACAACAAGGTCGCTGAAATCTGCATCTCGGGTCACCATGATATAATCGTTGTCACGAGCATGAGTCTATATCACATCATCTGAGGCTTGATCCAACCCAACCAGATAAACGTAAGCAGAATCCAGGTAAAGGTCCGCCAGTCTGTTTACAAGGCGCGGAGATAAGTTCTGATCGAATAGTAGTCTCACACTTGAACCAACATTTGGTTATGCTCACGGTCAGCAGCATAGCTTAGGCAAGCAAGAATGTCCTCTTTAGTGAGATAAGGAAAATCATTCAATATTTCTTGCTCAGTCATTCCAGAAGCAAGATAGGATAACACATCATAAACAGTGATACGCATGCCTCTGACACAAGGCTTGCCGCTACGCTTATCAGGTTCAATTGTTATTATATCTTTGTAGTTCACGCTCATAATGTTACCGGTTGCGAGAATGGGCGAAAAGCCTAATATCTATTTATGCTTCTTGCACCGGGAATCAAAAATCAATCTCTCCCAAAATCCAAGCTTCTTTGAGCAGATTATGCACAATCCATTCAGGTTATTTCAACGCTCTCTTCCACAATCCACCCGTCAAACAGGTGGACGGTACGCTCTGCGGCGCGGGCGAATCGCGGATCGTGGGTGACCATACATATTGTCGCCCCTTCTCGGTGCAGCTCTTTCAACAACTCTATCACTGCTTCGCCATTCCTCGAATCCAAATTGCCTGTAGGCTCATCTGCCAGCAGTATCGACGGCTTGCCTACCAGTGCACGCGCTACTGCCACGCGCTGCTGCTGGCCCCCTGATAGTTGGCTCGGCAGGTGCTTGGCTCGATGCGACATGCCTACTTTCTCTAGCGCCTCGTTAACCCTTGACTTGCGCTCGCTCGACTTCATTCCGCGATATGTCAGAGGCAATTCGACATTCTCATAAACGGTGAGATCCCCAATCAGATTGAAGCTCTGGAAGATGAAGCCGATCTCTCGGTTGCGGATTCGCGCTCGCTGGGCAAGTTTCAATCCTTCGACCGGATTACCGTTGAGAAAGTACTTGCCTTCGGTAGGCGAATCGAGCAGCCCCAGAATCGACAGCAGTGTAGATTTGCCGCAGCCCGATGGGCCAACTATTGAGACAAATTCTCCCACTCTAATTTCCAGTTCTATTCCTGATAGTGCGTGCGTTTCCACCTCATCGGTATAAAAAACCTTGCTCATTCCTTCTAGCTGTATCAACGGTTGGTCAGATGAGCTCATCATTTATCTCCTCAGAAAACAGTAGGCAGAAGGCAGAAGGCAGGCGCTCCTTCTTCCAACTGCGCTGTTCTCATTGTTTCTGGGCGTCGTTATTGACGACATGAATAACTCCTATGAAAAAGTACAGCAAGGCGGTCAGCTTGCTGATAGTGCGCGCAATCAGCAAAGCTGACCGCCTTGCTGTACGTTGCGCTTTCATTGTTTCTGTATGTCGCGCGGGCGACAAATCCCTAATAAAGTAGTGCAGACTGAAGTCTGCGGTAAGACGCAAAAACGGCAATAGTATATCCAGTTTAGTTCAAACGAATGCGATCTACCACATCCCAGGCTGACATATCAGACAGGACCACCTGATCGCCCACTTGTAGACCTTCCACGATCTCTATAGTATTAACCGAGCTGCGGCCTAGCTTGACCTGCACTTTGATTGCCTCTCTTCCTCCCTCTATCAGCTTGAAGATAGTCACTGTGCTCTTCTCCTGGCCGAATGCCGGGCGACCGACATAGAGCACATCTTCCAGTCGCTCCAGCTCGATTGTTCCATCAACACTCAAATCCGGGCGGGCCCCCCTGGGCAGTTCCCCTTCTAGCGCCACATCGACCGCCACAGTTCCATTTTGCGATGCCGGATCGATGCGGGTGACTCGACCCGGGATTATTCCATTGCGAGTATCTATCAAGGCTCGTTGCCCTATTAGAATATCTTTGGCTTGAGTCTCTGCGATTCTAATCTCAGCTTTGAGGCGCCTGGGATCAGATACTCTGGCCAGATTGGTGACTGGCCCGACCTGTTGCCCTACTTCCACCGGCAACTGCTGAAGCACGCCGTCAACTCTTGCTCGCACTTTCAGCGCCTCAACTTCAGTGCGTCTGAGCTGGGCCAGCGCGCGGCGTCGCTCAACCTCAGCTTCTTGGACCGCCAGTTGTGTATTTATCGTGCTGGAGAGGATCTTATATCGCTCTTGCTCGATCCGATAGCGATTAGCCAGTTCTTCTGCCCTGACTCGGGAACGTTTCAGCGTCAGACTGGGGACCAATCCCTGCTTGGCCAGCTCTTCGTTCACTTCTAATTCGAGTTTGGCAGTGTTGTAATCGGCCTGCACCGAGGCCACCACGGATTCCTGGGTCATCAATTGACTTTTGAGCTGCTCCCGCAGATTGGTCAACGCTGCCTCAGCAGCTTTAAGCTGTGAGTCGGCCTCCAGAGCATCCTGCTCCACCTGAGGATTGCTCAGCTCAAGCAGGACAGTATCCGCCTTCACCATTGCGCCGGGCCTGACCACTATGCGCTCAACTCGACCTTGAGTAACGGCGGGAATCCAGCGAATCTCTTCAGGAACGAGAGTGCCCAGCCCCCTCACCTGGCGGAGCATGGAGCCGCGCTTAACGGTATCGATCCAGACAGTTGCTCGCTCTACTGTTGGAGCAGCAGGCTTGAGTCGAGAGAGTCCTACAGTAATCACTGTTATTAGACCGGCGGCTACCAGGATATAGAGGGCGCGTTTAATGTGGCGTCTGCGGCTTGAAGTCTTTCGCGGTATGTCCATTTTGTGTCCTTCCTCCGTGATGACCCAGCGCTGGGCCTGCCGCACCCAGCGCGTCTTTCGCGGTATGTCCATTTTGTGTCCTTCCTCCAGCAGTAGGTGGCCAAGTATCGTGCCATCACCGATCACTTGGGTTAAATGAGTGAATAGTTGAGGTTAATCGAGTCAAGGGCAGTTGAGATTGACACTGCTGATGTCCGCTTGTGGGATTGGCTTGTCCGGAATCGAACATTCCATACGTCCGACGTAAGGAACGTCCGACGTCGCCACGTCCTACGTCCGACGTCGGTTTTGCTTACGGACGTAGGACGTATAGAGGACGTAGAACGTCAGCTATCTTCCATCAATTGGCGGAGAAACTTTTCCAGAACGTTGCCTGTTACAACCCGGCGATAATGCTCAGTTGAGCGGACATCGTCTATCGGCTGTACCTCCTGTCTAATTGTTCTCTTTGCCTCATCAATTATAGCCGGAGAGAGGCTCTTGCCGGTCAGGTAGCTTTCTGTCTCAGTCGCTCTTATCACTGTAGGGGCCACACTGCCAACACCGATCTGGATCGACCGGATGTTGCGATCATCCAGTCCGGCCTTCGCTGCCATGACAACTTTCGAGATAGCCTGAGCCCGGCGCGTGCCAACTTTGTAAAAAAAGAGCTTCTCATCAGTCGCCGCTTTCGGCAGTCGCACCCCCAGCACAAGCTCATCCGGCTCAAGCACAGTCCGACGATAGCCGGTATAGAACCGAGTGAACGGAACCAGGCGTGTGCCCCTCCGACTCCCCATCTCTATCTCTGCTTCAAAGACGGCAAGGACGGGCAACGTATCGCCGGCAGGCGAAGCATTGACAATATTGCCTCCGATGGTACCGCGATTCTGTATCTGCGCCGCGCCGATAGTCCTGGCTGAATCTATCAAGATGCGGGCGTGTTTCCCAACAAGCGGAGAGTTTATGATCTGAGTGTAAGTTGTGAGCGCCCCGATCCACAGATACGCTCCATCATCTCTGACGCCGCGCAATTCATTAAGCTTCCATAAGTCGAGGAAAGCCGATGCCGTCAGAGCGCGAGCATTCAGATAGACCATAATATCCGTGCCGCCTGCAAGCACTTTCAAATCATCTCTGTGCTCGCCGAGTATTCGGTAAGCTTCAGACAATGTTTCCGGTGAATAGACCTTTCGCAGATGGCGGATTGACGTTCGTCCATCCAACGTCGGAACGTCCGATGTCCGATGTCCGACGTCCGTAACGTCAGAATGTTCGACGTCAGAACGTCCGATGTCCAACGTCCGATGTCTGTAAGGTTCGACGTTCGACGTTCGACGTCGGTTTTGCTTTTGACGTCGGACGTCGGACGTACCGACGTCGGACGTATATTCGACGATAGCGTCAATTATCTTAATGTAGCCTGTGCAGCGGCAGAGATTGCCGGCGATTGCTTCACGGATCTGCTGGCGAGTGGGATGGGGATTAACATCCAGCAATGCTTTTGCCGCCAGGAGCATCCCCGGCGTGCAGATGCCGCACTGAGCAGCGCCTGATTCGAGAAACGCTCTCTGGAGCGGGCTGAGTTCTCCATCGGTAGAGAGCCCCTCCACAGTCAAAATTTGCCCGCCATCCGCCTGGCAGGCAGGCACAAGGCAGGAGTTTATAAGCTCGCTGTTGATTATCACCGAGCAAGCGCCGCACTCGCCTTCGCCGCAGCCTTCTTTAGTGCCGGTCAATCGCAAGTCTTCGCGCAATAGATCGAGCAGCCGCTTCATCGGCGGAACATCGATTGAGTATTGAATATCGTTGACAATGAAAGATAGCTTCACGCAGTCAATCCTGTGAGTTTATAGACCTTGAGAAAAAGATTGCAATCGGTTCGGGCGCACAGGCGAGCGGAACCGGAAAACGTTTCTCTTAAAGACTATAGTAATCACCAAACGACTTCAACGGCTCCTGAGTCAATGATCGAGCTGTCTTTGGTGATAAGCGGCGCATCACGCGATAAAGCTGCGGCAACGATCCAACGATCCAATTGCTCTAGATGAGATGGCGCTCTTCTTACAGTTCGCATAGCATCGATATCCAGCGGAACGAAATCGAAGTTATCCGACAACTCAATTTCTGTTATACACCATTCATAATCAAGTCTCATCCCTTTAAATTCTACGAGGTAGAGGAGTTCGATCATCACTACTGTTGGGATGAGGATCACCGATCGGCCCGCCTCGGCCTGCTCGTAGACGCGTCTGGCATGTCTGCCTAATTTTCCAATGCCTCCTTCTAAATACCAGACAAGGGGATGAGTGTCAGTTACAAAGATACCCAACTATATCTCCTGAGATTTCTTCTCCAGATGGTTTCGAATAGATAGATTAAGTTCCTCTAGCGCCTGATCAACATCTAGCCCTCTGGGGACCTCGGCAATACCACGTAGACGAGCCAGCCGCGGCTTTGCGCCTTTGGTCAGTCTCTGAAGCGCCGCTTGATACCAACTGAAACTGACCAGCACCGCGCGCTGGCGATTACGCTGAGTAATAACCACCGGCCGACCCCCTTCGGCTACCTCATCGACCAGGCGGCTCAGCTTACTTCGCGCCTCAGAAAGCGGCATTGTAATAGTCTCACTCCTGGGCATGATTGTCCTCTCCTTGTACAAGTAGATGTACAATCATATATCGTCTATCTGATTATTACAACATGGGCTGCTGCGCCCCCACATCCGGGTCCTGTAGGGACGCTTGAAAATAGCCCAGCAATTGATTGCTGGGACCGCTGTGCCCTCCAACATCCTAGTCCCGTAGGGACGGCTGAAAGCTTGTTGCCGAACGGTTGCTTAGTTTCAGCCGTGCCTACGGCACTATTGGGTTTTAATCAATTCACTTCCCCAGCAATGAATTGCTGGGCTACTTTCGCGCCGTCACACCCAGAGAGTACCCGGGACGAGGAAATTCGTCTAAAACCCGTTGCAATCGCTCAGGCGTAGCAGGGAGCTCTGTCAGGAGCGCGCCGGTTGCATTGTAGATCGCCGACACGATTGCCGGGGCCCCTCCATCCATCGGCAGCTCGCCTGCGCCTTTGGCTCCAAACGGCCCGTAGGGATATTCATTCTCGATTATGATCGTCTCCATCTCCGGCGCGTCAACTGCTGTTGGAATGATGTAATCGGTCAGTCGATTATTCACCACGCGGCCATCCTTCATCACGATCTCTTCGCATAATCCATAGCCTAATGCTTGAAGGGTACCGCCTTCGATCTGCCCCTGGACCATTATGGGATGGATGCTGCGGCCTATGTCGTGGGCCGTTGTGATCTTGAGCACGGTAATTTCATAAGTGTCCATATCGACTTCGACTTCGGCTACATCTGCGGCCCAGGAATAGACCGGGTAGGCATCGCCGGTGTAAGTGTCATCATCCCAGCGCGCTCCCGGCTCTCTCTCGTAACGCTTGAATGATCTGAGCGGGCCGTTCTGTTCGATATAAGCGCTGGCTGCTCCGGCGAGAGTTATGACGGGGGCATCTCCTTCGCCGATAAAAGCATCTCCCGCGAGCCGCGCTTCGGCTATTCCATATCGCTCGGCGACGAATCGGGTCAAAGTCTGTTTCAGCTCGCGCGTTGCCAGTTGCAAAACCTTGCCAACAATCATGCAAGTGCGCGAGGCTACAGTCGGCCCACTGTCAGGCACCTTCGATGTATCGGGTTCCTCCATCTCCACCTCATCCGGCGTAAGACCCAATTCTTCTGCCACAATCTGCGAGAAGATGGTGCGCGTCCCCTGACCTATTTCAGTCGATCCGGTCAATATCTTCACCCGCCCATCCGCTAATAATTCAACTCCTGCTTGAGCTTTCATTCGCTGTTCACCGCTGCCGGTAAATCCGGCGCCGTGGAAGAAGAGAGATAGCCCGACGCCTCGCCGCTTTGTTCCTGTCTGCCCGCTTCTGTATTTCTCATACAGCTCCCGGTAATCTGATCGCTCCAGGACTGCATTTAAGACATCTTCGGAGCCGACGCTATAGCTGAGAGTCTGTCCGGTGGCGGTGACATCGCCCATTTTGAGCATATTGCGCTGGCGAACTTCAAGCGGCGACAGGCCGAGTTCTGCGGCGATCCTGTCCATGTGCATCTCGTAAGCGAAACAGACCTGGGGCGCGCCGAATCCGCGAAACGCGCCGTTTGGCGGCGTGTTTGTCGCCACACAGCGAGATTTGATGAGCACATTGGGGCAGCGATAGGGCCCCAGAGCGTGAATAGAGCCGCGCGAGAGCACAACCGGGCTGAGAGTGGAATAGGCCCCGCCATCCATCAGTATATCGATCTCTGCCGCGACCAGTCGCCCATCCCTTTTCACTCCGGTTTTATGCTTGATGATTGCCGGGTGCCGCTTGGTAGTTGCGGCTATATCTTCTGCGCGGTCGTAGATGATCTTGACCGGCCTGTTAGCTTTATATGCGAGCAGAGCCGCGTGCCCGGCAATCACGCTGGGGTACTCTTCTTTGCCGCCGAATCCGCCTCCGGTTACCGTCTGTATCACAATCACTTTTTCATCAGACAGGTTGAAGATCCTCTTGAGCGCCTTGTGCACGTAGTAGGGGCATTGCAGTGAGCCTTGCACCGTTATCGCGCCGTCCGTATTGACGCTAGCGATCATACCCTGCGTCTCAATGTAGAGCTGTTCCTGATGGCCCACTCGATATGTCCCTTCAACAATCAGATCGGCTTCACGAAAGCCTTCAGCTACATCGCCGCGCCAGATGGTGAACTGCTTGAAGATATTGTCCTGGCCGTAGAGCAGAGCTCTCTTCGCCAGCGATTCTTCCGCAGTGAGGACGGCGGGCAGCTCTTCATAATTGATATGGACGCGCTGCGCCGCTTCTTCCAGCAGCTCCTTATCCTGGCAAGCGATCAGCAGAATAGGCTCGCCGCAGTGGCGTACCTGCTCTCTGGCAAGCAGTGGTTGATCATCTTCAATCAAAGCTACGACGTTATCTCCTGGTATATCGCGCCAATCGGCGATAACTATCCGGCTCCAATCGAAATCAGGATCGAATTGAGTGCTTTTAATAATACCGTGGGCGATCTGGCTGCGGACGGTTTTGCCGTAGAGAAGTCCGGGGAGGGTGATGTCATCAACATATCTTGCCCTGCCTGTCAGTTTATCCGCGCCTTCTTTGCGCAGCACATTCTTGCCGACGAACGTATAATCAGTTTTATCGCTTAAGGAAGCCATCGAAGTAAAACATCCTGTTCAGTCAATGAGGGAATATCATTTACGCAACTCGCATTATAGCGCCGCTGCCTCCGGCTAGCAATAAATGGCCGCTCCGACTTGACAGGCGGAGTATCATCATTTGGTGCATTGTACTCCATTTCGATTGCCTGTTTTCTGAATTATGAGTGAATCAATACTTATCAAGAACGCGCAGATAGTTACCGTAGACGAAAAAGACGTTTGCCTCAACGGCGATCTCCTCGTCGAAGATGGCCGAATAAAAGAGATTGGCAGCGTCAACGCGCAAGCTGACATTGTGATTGACGCCAGCGGGCGCACTGTTATCCCGGGATTTGTCCAGACCCATATTCATCTCTGTCAGACGCTATTTCGCGGCTGGGCAGACGATCTGGAGCTGATAGACTGGCTCAAGCAGCGAGTCTGGCCTATGGAAGCTGCTCATACGAAAGAGTCGCTTTATGCTTCGGCCTGCCTCGGCATTGCGGAGCTGATACGCGGAGGGACCACTGCGGCGCTGACTATGGAGACGGTCAATCATACCGAAGCTGTCTTTGAAGCAGTCGAGAGATCCGGCTTCCGCGCGACCGTAGGCAAATGCATGATGGACAGAGGCGAAGAGGCGCCGAAGGAGCTGATCGAAGATCGCAATAAATCTATAAAAGAATCGCTTAAACTTCTCGACCGGTGGCACAATCGGGCAGGCGGACGCATCCGCTATGCCTTTGCGCCGCGCTTTGCGCTCAGTTGCAGCCGCGAGTTGCTGGAAGAAGTAGCAGAGCTGGCGCGCGAACATCAGGTGATGATTCACACTCACGCATCGGAAAACCGCGATGAGATCCGCCTTGTCGAGCAAGAGACAGGGCAAAGGAATATTCAGTACCTGGCTGCTGTGGGCATAGCGGGGGGCCACGTTGGACTTGCTCATTGTGTTTGGGTTGATGAGAACGAGATGCAAATACTGGCTGAAACCGGCTCGCATGTGCTTCACTGCCCGTCTTCTAATTTGAAGCTGGCGTCGGGAATTGCGCCGATTGCGGAGATGCTTGAGCGCGGGATACAGGTATCGCTGGGCGCCGATGGGGCCCCTTGCAACAACCGCCTGGATATGTTCACCGAGATGCGCGCGGCTGCGCTGCTGCAAAAGGTTCGCTTCGGCTCGCGCGCGCTGCCCGCGCGCGCAGCGTTGCGCCTGGCTACTGTTGAGGGGGCCCGCGCGCTCGGACTGGAAAATGAGATCGGCAGCATAAGCGCAGGCAAACGCGCAGATCTGTGCATCTTGAATCTGAACCGACTGCACACAACGCCTCATCCCGATCCGATTTCAACCATTGTCTTTGCTGCTGAAATGGATAATGTGGAGACGGTGATCATCGACGGCCGCATTGTGATGAGAGATGGAAGCTTGTTGACGCTGAATGAGGAAGAGGTGCGAGCCGTTGCTGAAGAACAATCCCGCGCTCTGGCGCAACGCGCCGGTCAATAGCTCTCCGGCTAAGAGCGCGTCATACCCCCGGAGGATAGCGCGCGCGAAAAAAGACGCATACTTTTTTCCTGCTCTTCGCTGCGTAACACCAGCTAATAAATGGAAACAAATTCACGGCAAATTCCGATAGGATAGTTGAGAAGTGTATTGTTTTAGATCAAAACTGTACGCTTTTATTTGATATTGGCGGACTGAAATGAGAAGCTATAGGTTATCGAGGCAGAGCGCCTTTAACCGATCTTTCATTTGAGCGTTGGGGGATGCGCAAAGATGTCACATCAAGGCAAAAACGTCCGTTATGAACCGATCTCCAGAGATAGGAAGAGCAGGGGTGCCGACTTGGGAGAGGAGAAATTTCCGTCGAGTTTTTTTGCGTCTGAGAGGTTTTTTTCTACGGAGGCGAGAAACTTTTCTATCGAACAGAGTGTCTAACTTGCTGGCATAAGAGTTGCTCAAAGGCTGTAACGCCGTCGAGCAATTGAGAGGTAAAAAATGATAAGCGAAGAGATCTTTAAGGGCGGAAGACAAGATACAGATTATGATCTGCTAGAGGTGGATGAGCTTGCTGTTGGATTGAGTGTTGATAATCCGGTTGAGGTAGGAGAGGCAGAAGAATCTGAAGATGAGTTTGTAGGATTGCCTTATGCGGAGGTCGAACGGGACCCGACAGAAGATGATTACTGCTTCACCAACCCGTTCTATGAGGTAAGCGATTCATCATCGGCTGTAGTCGATCCGATCAAAGCCTATCTGCGCGAAATATCCTGTGTCCCACTGCTGACCGCAGAGGGGGAAATTCGCCTTGCCCGGCGCATGGAACGCGGCCTCAAGCGGGTGCGCAAGGCACTATCTCGATCACCCATCGTAATAAGAGAGATAATAACGCTGGGCCAGAAACTGCGCCGGGGAGAAGTTAGCCCGTCTCAGGCTTTTCGCCTGCCGGAATTGGACGAATCAACTGCGCCTGCCGATGAGCCTTCTGCTTCTATTCTGCAAACTATAGATGAGATAAATAGGCTGCACGGGAAGATAAAGCGACTGGTTGAAAAACTCGAAAGCGAATCGACGAGGAGCAAGGCTTATACTCGCTCGCTAAGAAAGCTGAAGCGGATGCGGGTTGAAATCTCGCGCCTGGTCCGCCGACTCGATTTCACGCCTTACCGAATACAGTGCCTGGTGACTACAATAGAACAGGCTGCCTGCGTTATGGAAGCAGCCGAATCGGATCTGAAAGCAATTCGAGAGAAGCTCAAGAACAAAAAGTGGTATAGCAACGCAAGAGATTTGCGCAAGCAAGAGCAGGCAGCGCAGAAGAGATTGAAAGAGATTGAGCAACAGTACGGAGCATCTCTGATTGAAGCCAGGCGCAGCTTGCAGCTCATTAAAGACGGCGAAGCGGAGGCGGAACAGGCCAAGAGCGACATCGTCAGAGCTAATCTGAGGCTCGTAGTATCAATTGCTAAGAAGTATGTTGCCAGCGGAATGGGCTTCTTAGACTTGATTCAGGAAGGCAACATTGGGTTGATGCGCGCTGCCGACAAATTCGATCATCGCCAGGGCTTCAGGTTCTCTACTTATGCCACCTGGTGGATTCGCCAATCGATTCAAAGAGCGATTGCCGACCAGGGGCGCACCATCAGGTTGCCGGTCCATATAGTCGAAGCAAAGACTCGACTGGCGCGTGCCAGCGAACAGCTCTCGGCTAAGTTTGGCCGCAAGCCGTCTATTGAAGAACTGGCGAAAGAGACCGGTATAGCGGCAGAGAAGGTCAAGAAAGTCCTGGAAGAGGTCAAAGAGACTCTCTCGCTCGATTCTTCCGTGAGCACATCTGACCAGACGCCGATCAGCTATTTCATTGAAGATAGATTCGCCATAGATCCGGTCGATCTGCTTGTCGCTTCCGATCGCCACCGCATAATTAACGAAGCATTGCGCACGCTCAGCCCGCGCGAGGAGGAGATCATCCGCTTGCGGTTTGGCCTCAATGATAGCGGCGATACCTTCACGCTGGAAGAGATAGGCAAACGGTTCAACTTGACAAGAGAGCGGGTGCGACAGATTGAAAAGTCCGCGCTTGACAAGCTGCGCTATCCGTCGCGCTGCGGCAAGCTGGGGCATTTCAAGAGAAGAGGCTAAGCTTTATATGGACTATCTCAGACTTCCTATCGGGAATAATGCCCCTGAGAGCTTCAATGTTGTTGTGGAGATTCCCAAAGGAAGCGCAAACAAGTACGAATACGACAAAGAATTGAACGTATTCAGGCTTGACCGCGCTCTCTATTCCCCTACCTACTATCCAGGCGATTACGGATTTATTCCCAGCACTATCAGCGAAGATGGCGATCCTCTGGATGCTCTCGTGCTTGTCGATGAGCCTAGCTTTACTGGTTGTTTAATTCATGTGAGACCAGTGGGAATACTTGAAATGATAGATCAAGGTCTCAAAGATGAGAAGGTCTTAGCTGTGCCCGTCTACAATCCACGGTTCAGTGAGGTGATCGATTTTTCTGGAATCTTTGCTCATGTTCTACGCGAGATCGAGCACTTCTTTCTTATTTACAAAGAGCTTGAAGGGAAGAAAGTAGAATCACAGGGTTGGCGCAGTACATCAGCAGCTCGCGAGATCATCCGGCAAGCGCACGAGCGATTCAAACAGGGCATAGTGTAAAGCAACCTGTCAGGTTGCTCTTGGTTCGATAAGAGCTACTGTCGGGCTTGCAGATTCTCCAGCTTGACTTTCGTCTCCTCGTCAGGTTGCTCTTGGTTCTAAGAGCTATTGTCGGGGTGGACTCTCCTGAGTGAATATACACACGCCGGCTCCGGCCACAGGTTGCTCTTGGTTCGATAAGAGCTATTGTCGGGGAGCCTAACCAGATACAATTCTTGCCTATATATTTTGGTAGATTGCTCTTGGTTCGATAAGAGCTACTGTCGGGGAGCAGGCACAACCTGACAGGTTGTGCTACATCATTTTAGTCAGCCCTTGATCACGATATTGACGCATCCCAAATCGACTGGGGGCCCGGACGCCTGTGATGAGCACAACTGAGTTGCGAAGATCGCGTGGCACTGATTTATGGCTGAAGTCGAATATTAAGAACTGCTGGAATTGAGGCGGACAATCTCAAGCACTATCTCCGCCGATTTGTATAGATCCTCAACGTTGAGCCATTCTTTGACCGTGTGAATATCCTGCATCCCTGTACCCAGATTGGCGACTTCAATCCCTTTTCTATTAAAGACATTGGCGTCGCAGCCGCCGCCGCTGCCAAGCGTTTGCACCGTCTGGCCGAGATTATTGGCCGCTTGAACTACAAGACGCACAATATGAGAATCGTCCGGCACATCCATCTTGTAGTAGTCGCGCTCGATGAACTCTTCTACCCGAGCAGTGTAGGTCTGTCCATCCAGAATCACGCTGTAGCGCGCAGCCGCCTCGCGCATACACTCTCGCATGTGATTGGTTTGAGCATCGAGCTTGCTATCATCATGGCTGCGCGCCTCGCCTTTGATGACTACTTTATTGGGAACTATATTGGTTGCCAGGCCGCCTTCTATGATCCCAATATTAGCTGTAGTCTCATCATCGATGCGGCCAAGCTTCATTTTGGCGATAGCTTCGCTGGCAACTTTGATTGCGCTGATGCCGCGTTCAGGGCAGACCCCCGCGTGAGCCTCAAGGCCATGAACTATGAATTCGATCTTGTCCGATGATGGCGCTTTGGTGAAGAGGTAGCCTATATCATCGCTATCCAGGACGAGGCCGTATTTCGAGCGCAGTTTGGAGACGTCTAGATGTTTGGCCCCAAGCAGCCCTACCTCTTCGCAGATGGTGAAAACAACTTCAATATCGCTAAAAGGGATTTGCTTCTCTTGCAGAGTGCGTATCACTTCAACGATTATTGCTGCGCCGCTCTTATCATCGCCGCCGAGAACCGTGCTTCCATCGGTGCGAATGATATTGCCTTCGATAATCGGCTTGACCCCTTCGCCGGGAACGACTGTATCCATGTGCGCAGAGAGTAGAATTGGGGGCGCATCGGGCACAGTGCCTTTTACCTTTGCTATGACATTGCCGGTATTGCCGCCAACCTTCTCGCCTGCATTGTCAATCTCAACCTCTGCGCCAAGCTCTTCCATCTCTTTTTTGAGCTTCAGGGCAATCTCGCGTTCGCGCCTGGAGATGCTGTCAATCTGTATCAGTTCTAATAAGTGATTCTTCAACCGCTCGCGATTAATCATTTCATTTCCCTTTCGCTGCTCAGTCTAACCCGCCCTGTTTAATGTTGCAACTGCAATAAAAAGCGACGACAAGTCGTCGCACGCTAGAAAGGCAATTCGTGAGACAATTCAAGCTATTGGCGAACCATCGAAAGTTGCTTATAATGGCTTGGTTAAGGAGGAGATATGACTAATTTGCTCGAAAGAATAACCATCAATCCTGAACAGTGTGGTGGGCGCCCATGTATTCGCGGCATGCGCATTAGGGTTGTTGACGTGCTCGAATTATTCGCGGCAGGTTTGAACGCGGAACAAATACTGGGAGAAATGCCCGACCTTGAGATGGAGGATTTGCAAGCTGTACTGCAATACGCCGCGCGCAGATTAGATCATCCGGTGCTTGCTGCATGACCATCTGGATTGATGCACAAATGTCCCCAGCCATTGCCATATGGATTAGCAGCAATTTCGCTGTCAATGCTGTTGCAATTCGAGATCTTGGGTTGAGAGATGCAACGGATCAGGAGATATTCCAGGCGGCGAGGCAAGCCAATGCTGTGGTAATGACGAAGGACAGCGATTTTGTGCTGCTGGTTGATAGATTGGGAGCGCCGCAAGTAATTTGGGTGAGATGCGGAAACACATCGAACGCGCGGCTCAAAGAAATCCTGACCAACACCCTGCCTAAGGCGTTGGATCTTTTGCAGGCAGGCGAGAAGCTGGTTGAAATCAGTGCGATCTAACGTATTGAGACTTGTCCGATCCGTCTTCACAACCGGTATCTTACTTTTCTGACAAGTTGTGCATCCTCCACATCCACATTTTGAAGCTTGAGCCCAACATCCGCTGTCAAATCCATACCACTAGCCTCGCCGCGCAGCAATTTGGGGTAACCAGCGGCAGCTATCATTGCAGCGTTGTCTGTTGTCAATATCGGGCTGGGGACATATACCGGGGCCCCAAAATCTTCCGCCAGCCGGTTGGTTTCGCTGCGCAACTGACTGTTGCAGGCGACGCCGCCTGAAAGGATTATAGTTTTCGGCCTGTGCTGGCGTACAGCCTCGAACAATCGGTGAGTCAGCGTCTTGACTACTATGTTCTGGAAGCTTGCAACAAGGTCGAGGATCTGTTGCGACGGCTGCTGGCCGCTTGTGAGAGGCTGTATCTGGTTCTCCTGAACATATCTCAATACCGCTGTTTTGAGGCCGCTGAAGCTGAAATCGAGCTTTCCATCGCCCATACGAGGCATTGCGAATTTAACAGCATCTCTGTCTCCGCTCTTTGACAGCCTGTCAATTACCGGGCCCCCAGGATAGCCAAGCCCCAATAACTTCGCAACTTTATCGAATGCTTCTCCGGCGGCATCATCGCGGGTGCGGGCAAGCACTTTATACTTTTCCGGCTCAGGCATTAAAAACAGAGTTGTGTGGCCGCCTGAAACAACAAGCGCCAGCGCCGGATAGACTATCGGGGGATTCTCAAAGACAACAGAATAGATGTGGCCCTCGATGTGATTAACTCCGATCAGAGGCTTCTTCAAAACATAAGCGAGGGATTTTGCATAGCTGATGCCGACGAGCAAGGAGCCAACAAGACCGGGTCCCTGCGTGACGGCTATTCCATCTATATCTTTTAAGTCAACGCCTGCCTTCTGGAACGCCTGATCTACGACCGTATCTATCTTGTCCAGGTGCTCGCGCGAAGCCAGTTCGGGCACTACACCGCCAAACTGGCGATGCGTTGCTACCTGCGAGGCGATTATATTAGACAGCACACGGTTACCGCCTTCGATAACGGCTGCCGCCGTCTCGTCACAAGAGCTTTCTATTCCCAGGATCAGATTCATAGTTCTACGTTCGATATACGTCCGACGTCGGACGTTTTGAACGTCGGACGTATTACCCTTTCATTATGGTCTATTGACGTACTTCTCGTAAAGCTCTGTCTGTTTGGTCTTGAGGGCTATCTGTTTGCCTTTGATGAACAGGTAACGTATCTGGGTGCGGATCTCCAGCAGATCGCCGTTGGTAATAACAAGGTTTGCCAGTTTACCCGGCTCAATACTGCCGACTCTGTCGGCCACGCCGAATATCTCCGCCGGATAGATTGTCAGCGCCTTGAGCGCCTCTTCTTTAGGCAGGCCGTAGGCAACAGACATTCCGGCGTGATAAGGCAGATTGCGCGCATTTGATGCATCGCCCGGACCATCGCCATCAACGCCCTGGAAGGCGAACTTGATTCCCGCTTTTGATAGCGCCGCTGCCTTTGTATACTGCGCGTCATAAGGATCATCTTCGTGCAGAGGCAGACTGAAGACGGGGCCCAAAATGACGGGGATGTTCTTCTCTTTCAGAAGCGACGCTACTTTGTGCGCTTCGTCTGCGCCTACTATGATGATCTTGACCTTCTGCTCTGCGGCAAATTCTACAGCCGCCTTGATGTCCCGCTCTCGGCTGGTATTGACAAGCAGAGGCAACTCGCCTTTGACTACCGGGACGAGCGATTCGAGCATCAGATTGGTCTCCAGATCGGGCAATCGAGGGTTCTTCGCCTTTGCTTCTTTTGCTTTGGCATAAGCGCGAGCGTCATCGAAGACCTTGCGAACCTTATCAAGCGTCTCGTCGCGCTGGCGCTTTACTTCTTCAAAGCTCCGCTCCCTTACCTGGAATGTAGCGAAATCAAAGGAACGCCCGGAGTAGATTGTTGGAAAGTTGAAGACAATGCCGACAGGATTCTTGAGATTCATCTCTTCCCAGGTCCAGCCATCGAGATTGATCAATGCTGCCTGGCCTGCGAGAATGCCCCCTCGCGGCGCAGTGAGCACGGTGGTGATGCCGTTGACGCGAGTGACGGGTATGATCTCGCTTTCTGGATGCACGGCGATAATGGCTTTCAACTGGGGATTAAACTCTCCGATCTCGCTGGAGTCATTAGTTGCAGCGACCGATCCGATCTCAGTCAAGCCCATTGTCGTCGATGCATTGATCATCCCCGGATAGACTGTCAGCCCGCTGGCATCAATCTCTTTTGCGCCCGATGGAATGCGAACGCTTGCGCCCACGTCGGCGATCTTGTCGCCTTGAATAATCACAGCGCCTTTCTCTATGACAGGGCCGGTAACGGTTACGATCCTGGCATTCTTGATGGCGACTGTATTTCCCTGCGCAGAGCTTCCGTGATTCAAATAGGTCAGGCTAAGAGCCAACGCAAAAAAGAAGAGTACAATGATAGTTCTTTTCATCTTCAGCCTCATTAGTTTCAATTGGAGGCTCAGCCTCCCGGCGGCGCAGCCGCGAGTGAATTTCCAGCACCTCCGGCGAGTCGAAGACTCGCCGCACATCCGCAGCGGCCACAGCCGTACAACTTACAACCCTGCTAAACACATGTCGTCTGTGACAGTTCAACCGCGACGGAGGCGACGAAATTGACTGCTTGGCGTTTCTCTTCTCTCCGTGCCCTGAAGGACGCGGCGCCCTAAGCGGAAGCGCATCTCTCCGCTGATGCCTTCTCTCTGTGCCCTGAAGGACGCGGCTAAATTCAACTGCCGCTGCGCGGCAAGGCTCGCGCTTCTGGCATTTAGCGCAAAATCTGGGCAGTGACAAGCTGACCACCGACCACTAACATACCTACTGCTGCGGCGTCTTTTGCGGAGGGCCCTGCGGTCTCCTGCTCTTCTCAGCCTCGGCTTTCTCTGCTGCTTTCAGCTTCTCTTTTTCAGCCGCGCGCTCGGCGCGCAACGTTTCATCTTCCTGTCGGTCAAAATAGACCTCTCCATCAATGAACACTCTTTCAACCGTCGCGTAGATGCTCAGCGGATGGTTATTGTAGATCACCAGATCGGCGTCTTTTCCTACTTCAATCGAGCCAACGCGCTTGTCAATGCCAAGTTGTTTCGCCGGATTGATAGTTATCAGCTTGAGCGCCTCTTCTTCGGTAAGCCCGCCATATTTGACAGACTTGGCTGCTTCTTGATTGAGCCGCCGCGCCATCTCTGCGCTATCGGAGTTTATAGATACGACAACACCTTTCCTGGTCATAATAGCGGCATTGTGCGGGATAGCGTCGTAGGCTTCAACCTTGTAGGCCCACCAATCAGAGAAGGTAGAGGCCCCCGCGCCATGCGCAGCGATCTCTTTCGCTACTTTATAGCCTTCCAGGACGTGTTGGAATGTAGCTATCTTGAATCCGAACTCCTCGGCCAGGCGAATCAGCATCAGTATCTCGTCGGCGCGATAGCAATGCGCGTGCACCAGACGCTCCCCGCGCAAAATCTCTGCCAGCGGTTCGAGCTTCAGGTCCTTCTCCGGCGCAATCACATCCTCGCCCGCCTTCTTTCGGCGATTATACTCATCCCATCTTTTCATGTAGTCGCGCGCTTGAGTGAAAGCTTCGCGGATAGTCTCTTCGACCCCCATGCGAGTAGCGGGGAACCGGCGCTGCGCTCCCGGAGCGGGATTGAAGTTTGATCGCTTGGGATTTTCCCCCAGAGCGAATTTGATTCCCGGAGGCGCGCCTTCAAAGAGCATCTCATCCGCTGTCTTGCCCCAGCGCATCTTTATAACTGCATTCTGGCCGCCGATAGCATTGGCGCTGCCGTGCAGTATATTGGCAGTAGTCACCCCGCCTGCCAGGTCGCGATAGATGTTGATGTCGGTCGGATCGAGCACGTCCTGTATCCGCACCATCGAAGTGACCGAGAGGGTTCCTTCATTGACGCTGCCATCAACAGCGATATGCGAATGGCAATCAATTATGCCCGGCATGACGAATTTGCCTGCGGCATCTATCACACGGGCATTGGCCGGGGCATTGATATTCTTGCCCACAGCGGCTATGCGGCCATCGCGTATCAGGATCGATCCGCCTTCGATAGTCCCATTGGTCACAGTCAAAATCGTAGCGTTCTTTATCAATGTCACTCGCCCGCTCGATTCTCTGTTCTGTTGAGCTTGAGCAATTATTGTCGGCAAAAGAGCGATGAAGATGGCGCTCGCAATAGAAGTGATCTTCTTCATGAATGTTCTCCTTCAGTTCTCATCGAAGTCCGGGGCCCTTCCTGCGCATTCCGGTAAAACCGAATGATCCCTGTCCTGCTACGTTGACAGAGCCGGTCATCCGGTCGTCTTCAACCGTGCCGGTGAAAGTAGCTTCGATAGGCTGGCCCCCGGCATTAACCGAGACTTTGAACTGGATGTCCTTGCCGCTCACCGTCCCGCTGGAGACACTGACCTGGCCGAACGGAGTATTGAGGGTCCCCGCGAGATCATTCCCGCTCTGAGTGAAATTGGCTGCGACATTCATGAGGCCCTGCGGGGATTGCAGTTCCAGGGACCATTCGCCGGCGATGATGACGGCGGCTACTTCGCCCGGTCTGCGTTCGGGCTCTCTTTTTATCTCATACCTGTTGCCGTCGATGAACACCATCTTAACTTTTGTTTTTGAATCGAAGATGTCGCCATCAGTTATGACCAGGTTGGCTATCTTGCCTGCCTCAATGCTTCCTAGTTGATCGGCCACGCCGAATATTTCCGCTGCATTAATAGTCAGCGCCTTGATCGCCTCTTCTTTGGGCAGTCCGCCTTCTATCGCCCTGGCAGCGTTCTTGATGTAGTCAGAGATGTTTTGCAGATAGCCGGAAGTGAAAGCGAATTTCACTCCTGCTTTGTGGAGCGCGGCAGCGTTCTTGTGCGCTTCCGCCCGCTGGCGCAGCACTCGGAGCGGTTCGTTGGCTTCCGGATCGGCATTCTGAGGTCTGGTCGGATAGTTCAAGCTGACCAGCACGGGGGCCCTCTTCTCTTTAAGCAAGTCAGCTATCTTGTAAGCCTCGCGCGCGCCGCTGAGGATGAATTTCAGCTTGAACTCCTCGCCCAGTTTTATCGCGCGCCGTATCTCGTTTTCCGTGTCGGCGAGGATAATCACAGGCAACTCGCCTTTGAGCACAGGCTGCAACGCTTCCAATGCTTCATCCGGCTCAGGCCGTTTTACTCCCCGCCTGTTCTTCTCGTATCGCTCCCATTCCAAGCCATAGTGTTGAGCCGTCAACAGTGTCTGCTTGATGTAGGCAAACACTCCCATCAGCGAGCCGGGATAGTTTCCGAAACCGCCGGTGGAAGTAAAACCGATATGGAGAGCGACGGGGGACTTCACAACCATCTTTGAAGGCTTGTCGCCGGTCAAATTGATCAATGCGCTTTTGCCTATGAAGATGCCTGAGCGCGGGATTGTAAGCGCAGTGGTGATCCCGGTATTGCGCACATTCTCATAGCGCGTAGGGGCTGAATCGAGTTTGGTCACAGCAAGCAGATCGGGATGCAATCCGGGTCGGGGGTCCTGTTGCTGTTGAGCGGCGACAGATTGTCCTGGGCCGCCGGGGCGCACCTGCTGGGGCCCCGCCTGCGGCTGATCGAGGCCGATGCTTGTGTAAGCATCGATCAATCCGGGATAGACGGTGAGACCGGTTCCGTCGATAATGCGGGCATCTTCCGGCGCTTCGACCGATTCGCCGACGGCGGCAATTAGTCCATCGCGGATTACAACAGTGCCTTTGGCGATGACCTTGCCGGTTGCGGTGATAATCTGAGCGCCTGTGATTGCGTAAGTGTTAGGGACATTCGTCTGCGCAAGCGAGACCGAGAAGAGAGTCATCACAGCTACGATGAGAGGGCCTGAGAAGAGGAGCGGCGCTATTGTCGCAAAAAAACTGTAGCCTGATGCTCGGCCTTCGGCGCGGCTCGATTTCTTATCAATTGGCCGCAAACAATCTGGGAACGTCATAAAGCATGCCTCCCTGAGCAAAGCTCTCCTGTGAAATTCTGAGGAGAACTCAAAATTTTCCAAGTGGTTCGTACTGCTTGTCTGCCCACACGGTTGGAAGTGGCTAAATGTACCTGAAGCGCATAATCTTTGGCAATAGCTTTTCTTGGTTTATACCGTTTTTGGTTTGAAATCAGACCATGCGGGAAGCGGCCCCGGGCGCCTTTAGCTTGGGCTGGGACCAAAATGAGTTTGACTACCAGCTCCAAACGGTGTCACTGACTGCCTACTGCCTACTGCCTTCTGCTTTCTGCCTACTGCCTTCTGCCTACTGCCTTCTGCCCCAGGCTGGGACCAAAATGAGTTCCTAATCCAGCTCTAGACGGTATTACTCCCTGCTCGTGGTGATCCTCAAGCTGGCGTAACGGTCGAAGCTGTCTGTTAATGCGCCATGCCCGATTGCAGCATCAAGCTCGGCTGCTACATCGCCGACTTCAGGCGAGAGCGATTTGAAATCAAAGAGAGTTGCATCAAGCAGATGCGAGGGGACTACACGCGAGAGCGCTGCCAGCATTGAGTTGCGCACTTGCGGCATCTCGCGTTGCAGCTCATCAAGCAATCGTTTCATTCGTTTGCGCTTGAGGTTCTCCTGCGAGCCGCACAGATCGCAAGGAATTATCGGGTAACCTTGCGCTGCTGCAAACGCTGCAATATCTGATTCGCGGCAATAAGCAAGCGGACGAATGACCGTGTTTCTGCCATCGTCGCTGCGAAGCACAGGCGGCATTGCCTTGAGCGTGCCGTTGAAGAAGAGATTGAGCAAGAACGTCTCTAATATATCGTCAGCGTGATGGCCCAGGGCAATCTTTGTGCAGTTCTCTTCAATAGCAGTATTGTAAAGGATGCCGCGCCTGAGCCGGGAGCAGAGCGAGCACATAGTTTTGCCTTCGGGAATATTGGCTTTGACGATAGAGTATGTGTCTTGCTCTACGATCCGGAAAGGGACCCCCAGTTTAGTGAGATAATCGGGCAGGATGTGAGCAGGAAAACCGGGCTGTTTCTGATCAAGATTTACGGCCAGAAGCTCAAATTTGACCGGAGCGCGCGCTTGCAGATCAAGCAGCAGCGAAAGCATGGTGTAACTATCCTTGCCTCCGCTCAAACAGACCATCACCCTGTCGCCGTCGGAGATCATATTGAAATCTTCGATAGCTTCACCTGCGTTTCGCAACAATCTGGTTTTCAATCTTTCTACTAAACTCATTGATAAGAAGCATCTGGCGCCGAAGCGAGAATATTCTCGCTTCGGCGCCAGGGAGTGTCAATTGACCACTTGCCCGCCTTTCATAACAAACTTCACCTGTTCGAGGACTGACACATCTTTGAGCGGGTCCCCTTCGACTGCGATAATATCAGCGTACTTGCCAGCTTCAATCGTCCCAACGCGATCAGACCAGCCGAGCAGATCGGCGGCATTCACTGTGGCGGATTGAATTGCTGCTGCCGGTGTCATGCCGAGCTTTACCATCACGGCAAATTCGCGCCCGTTCAGCCCATGCGGATAGACAGCCGAATCGGTCCCGAATGCTACTTTCACGCCTTCACGAATTGCGCGGGAGATGTTCTTTCGCGCTATCGGCATTACCACGTGAGCCTTCTCCAGCATGAAGCCGGGAACGCCCAGCCTGGGGGCATTCTCCATAAACCAGTCCGCCAGATAAAGCGTAGGCACAAGGTAAGTGCCTCGCTCTTTCATCAGCCGAATGCATTCATCATTGATATAGCTTCCGTGTTCGATTGAATCTACTCCGGCCATCACTGCTTGCTTTATCCCTGTGGCTCCGTGAGCGTGCGCGGCCACTTTGCGGCCCTGGCGATGAGCTTCAGAGACTATTGCGTTCAATTCATCCATGCTGAATTCAGGCGCTTGCGGGTTATCGCCTTTTGACAATACTCCGCCGCTGGCGCATATCTTTATGCAATCGGCTCCGTATTTGATCACCTCTCGTGTTTTGGCTATCACTGCCGCGACGCCATCGGCTACGCCCGCATCTCTGTAATTGAACTCAGGAGCGAGAAGGTTGTTGTCGCAGTGGCCTCCGGTGATTCCCAGCGCGGGCCCTGAAGCGATGATGCGGGGCCCCGGCACATCGCCTGCATCTATTGCATCCCGCAGCGCCACATCAGAATAGCCTCCGGCGCCGACATTGCGCACGGTAGTGAATCCGGCTTCCAGAGTGATGCGGGCATTCTTCGCCCCGTAGAGCGCCTCGCGCGGATGTGAAATTCCCAGAGAGGGGTAACCGAGTTGGTGAGGATTGAACGTCAGATGCGTGTGGCAGTCGATCAATCCAGGCAGAACAGTTAATCGAGATAGGTCGATTACCCGGGCATCTCTGGGGGCGCGCGATTGAACATCAGCCGCAGGGCCTACCTCTTTAATGCGCTCGCCTTCGATCACAATAGCTTGATTGTCGAGCAAGCGGCCGGCCTGTACATCAACAAGTCGTCCGGCTTTGATTAGAATTGATTGGGACTTTCCTCCAGACTGTGCATTTGAGTTAAGCCAGATACAGGAGAAGGCGATAATCAGGGTCATCAATTTTCTCGTCATGGTCATCCTCAACCGTTAATCTGCCGCGTCGTTTTATGCCCGCGCAGCGCCTCTTTGAGCCGCAAGGTTCGCTCCGGCTGCCTGATATGTGTCCCCTTGGCATAGCCTTGATAACGCTCTTCAGCCAGCCGCATTCGTTTGAACAGATCGTTGCAGAACTGCCCGAAATTCTCAAGCGATTGCTCAATAGCGATCTTTCTACTTCCGTCAATTGATTTGATAGTTACGCGATTGCTTGATGTCTCTCCCCACTGCGCCAGCGCTTCGGATAGGTCGAGAGTAATCAACCCGCTGCCTTGATCGCCTATCAACCGGTTGTTTAAGCTTATCTCGCCGACTTCTGAATAGGGAATCTCGATGTCTTTAAGTAGCGGTCGTTTGAGCGTAATCCCTGAACCTGTAATTAACACTCGTGATCTCAGTTTGACCAGGAGAAAAGAGAGCGCCAGCGCGTAAGCGGCGCATAGTGCTCCGAGGGGCAACCACAGCTCCTCTCTCAAACAGACGCTTATGGCTTGAACGACCGGTCCGATAGAGGCGCCCACCCCGACAAAGACCTGACCGGTGTACCGATACTCGTTGCGATACTCAATCTCTTTGAAATCAATCTCACCGAACTCTGTAGTCCTGGCCATTTTCGATCCTAATAGCATGTCAGAGAATAGCCACAGAGGGCACAGATATAGATTCGTCATCCGTCCTACGTCCCACGTCGGAGATGATCTAGGACGTATTTACTCTGAGCCTCTACAGCCATAATTCAGTCCCTTTTCAGACACGCTCTGAAGCGTTTAAGCACTCTCCTTATGCATTGAAATAATTTATGCCCTTTGGAGATCCAAGTCAACTTGAACGCGATGTAGCGCGCAAGCGGCAAGCTCTGTCGGTGGCGATAGATTTACCGCGAAATATAGTTAGTCCCCCGGTCGATAAGTCTACATGTCGGGGGTGAGATTACAGGCGCGGATTGATGTCGCGGCTTTTCCCGTATGCTATAGTAAATATTCGCTCGATTTTTGAAATGAGCGCCTAATAAAAGAACTGTTGCCGCGCGAGCAAGGATCTGTAGTTAGCGAGAATTTGGTAGAACGATGATTGAAGCAGTAGCAGACGACGCACTTACCACTCAAACCAACCCGGCTATAACGCGCGATTTTCCACTCGGTATCGAAGGTTTCACATACTCTGATCTCTACAAACCGCTTCGGCTACGCGAGCTGGCAGAAACCTTTTACCGCTACCTCGCCGAAGCCAACGGGGCCCTGGCGCAAGAGTTCGCTGCCTACCGCAAAGCGCAGGGCAAGGGTTATACTGACAGAGCGGAATCTAATCTCATCATCAATGTCGCGCCTTACCTGAGCCGGTTTCTGGCAAAGCTATTCAGGATTGAGGCTGAGCGAGAGCAGCTCAAAACCGCGACTCTCGAGCAACAGGATGTGTTTGAATTCAAGAAGAATTTCATTCAGCGACGGGCGCTCAAGAAGTTCAGCGCCACGGAGCTGACTGCCTGGGACTTTGACCGGCTCGACCGGATGGTAGCTTGTCTGCGGCAGGCAGTGCTTGCTGATGCGATTGAGCTGGATACGGAGCTGGCAACCGCTCGGATGGCCGTTTCATTGATGAGGCTGGAGAAAGAGTATCAATCGTTCTTCGGCCCCGGTCGGGCCCCCATATCCGAAGACAGTCGCCGCCTGGTTGCCAATCTGATGGAGGCGCTTGCCGGCCAGCAGTTGTTCACCTCGTTCTATCCAACGGAATCCACACTGTCAGATGAACAGCGCGATCTGAAATTTATTCAGTCCTTGCTTGAATTGTTAGAGCAGTGGGCATTCGCCGTGTACCATCTGGCGCCGGAGCGAGTGCAATCGTGGGTCTCTTATCGACAACCGCATTCACTCGATTATCTCAATTTAGTGCAGATTGAACGGCCGCGAGTCGATCTGCCTGAGCTGTTTAAGGGGCCGGACAGACGGCTGCGCTATCGCGATGGATTCAAATTGACCGATGCTCGCTACAATGAGCGCGAAGTGCTCAACGAAGTCGATTACTGCCTCTATTGCCACGAGCGCGATAAAGATTCCTGCTCGAAAGGCTTCCTTGAGAAAGACGGGAGCTATCGCAAAAACCCGCTTGGCATTCCCCTTCAGGGGTGCCCTCTGAGGGAAAAGATTTCTGAGATGCATCTGCTCAAGAAGGGCGGCGATTCGATTGCCGCGCTGGCTACGGTGATGATCGACAATCCGATGGTCCCCGGCACAGGCCACCGCATCTGCAATGATTGCATGAAGAGCTGCATCTTTCAGAAGCAGGATCCGGTCAACATCCCGCAGGCAGAGACAGGCATACTCACCGATGTTTTGAATCTGCCTTATGGATTTGAAATCTACAGCTTGTTGACTCGCTGGAATCCGCTCAATGTCAAACGCCCGTACCCACTGCCTTACAATGGCAAGAATGTATTAGTAGTCGGTCTGGGGCCGGCCGGCTACACGCTTGCGCATTTCTTGCTCAACGAAGGCTTTGGCGTAGTTGGCATTGATGGATTGAAGATTGAGCCGATGCCGGTTGATTTGACCGGAGATGAGCGCGCCGCGCCCCGCCCGATCCGCGACATCAAAGAGCTTCAGACCGAGCTGGACGAGCGCATACTGGCCGGCTTCGGTGGCGTATCCGAATACGGCATCACAGTTCGCTGGGATAAGAACTTTTTGACAATGATCCATCTGGTTCTGCGGCGGCGCGACAAGTTCCGCCTCTACGGCGGCGTGCGCTTTGGCGGGACAATTACTATTGAAGATGCCTGGAATCTAGGCTTCGATCATATTGCAATTGCCACCGGAGCAGGCAAGCCTACGATCATCCCCATGAAGAACAATTTGATTCGTGGCATACGCAAAGCGAGCGACTTTCTTATGGCGCTGCAACTGACGGGCGCATTCAAACGCTCGACGATGGCCAATCTTCAGGTGCAGATGCCTGCGCTGGTCATCGGCGGCGGATTGACTGCTATCGATGCTGCAACCGAGTTGATGGCTTATTATCCGGTTCAGGTTGAGAAGATGCTTGAGCGGTACGAGACGCTTTCAGCTTATTATGGCGAAGAACGGGTCTGGGAGATGTTCGATGAAGAGGAGCGTCGCTGTATGCGCACCTTCATAGAGCATGGCCAGGCTGTGCGCGCCGAGCGCGCGTCGGCTCATAGCGAAGGCCGCCAGCCCGATTTTGTCAATCTCATGCGCCGGTGGGGAGGGGTCTCGATTGTCTATCGCAAGAGTTTGGTCGATTCGCCTGCATATCGGCTCAATCACGAAGAGGTCATCAAATCACTCGAAGAGGGGATCTACTTCGTTGAAGGCATGAGTCCGGTTGAAGCGATACCCGATGAGTTCGGCGCCGTCGCTGCAATCAAGTTCGAGCGAATGGTTCGGGACGAGCAGGGCAAATGGCGCAATTCCGGCGAGTACGTTACTCTGCCGGCCAGGACGGTCTGCATTGCTGCCGGCACCAGCCCGAATATCATCTACGAGAAAGAGAGGCCGGGCACATTCAAGCTCGATCGCTGGAATCAGTTCTTCGCCGGTTATAAATTGTCTTCTGACGAAGACGGACACTTTCAGATTATCCCGGCAGAGAGGGATGAGCACTCGTTTTTCACTTCCTATCAGAAGGATGGCCGCTACATTAGTTATTACGGCGACAATCATCCGGTTTATGCCGGCAATGTAGTTAAAGCGATGGCGAGCGCCAAGCTCGGTTACCCGCAGATCGTCAAGTTATTTGAGAAAGAGCTAGAGCGGCTCGATCCATCCGAGCAGCCGCAGCGCGAAGAGGCTTTTCACCAGCTTGTGCGCCGCCTTGACAGTGCGCTCCTTGCGACGGTAGTTCGAGTCTGTCGCCTGACGCCTACGATTGTCGATGTCATAGTGCGGGCCCCCTTTGCCGCCGAGCGGTTTCACCCCGGCCAGTTCTACCGATTGCAGAACTATGAGGTGAACAGTGCTCAAATTGCCGGGACGAAATTGATGATGGAAGGCATTGCGCTGACCGGCGCATGGGTTGACAAGGAGGAAGGATTACTCAGCTTGATAGTGCTGGAGATGGGGGCCAGCTCGCGGCTATGCGCTGCGCTCAAGCCGGGCGAATCGGTAGTGGTGATGGGGCCGACCGGCGCGCCGACCGAGATTCCCAGAGGCGAGACGATTTTGCTGGCGGGTGGGGGCCTGGGCAACGCGGTGCTCTTCTCGATAGGCAAGGCGCTGCGCGAAAATGGCAATCGAGTGATCTACTTTGCCGGTTATAGAAAAGGCGAGGACCTTTACAAACAGTCTGAGGTGGAGAATTGCGCCGATCAAGTCGTCTGGTCTACCGATGGGGGCCTTGAGATAAGACCGCGTCGACCGCAGGATCGCCACTTCCGGGGCAATATCGTCCAGGCGATGAAAGCTTATGCTGAAGGGCAGTTGGGCGAGCCTCTGTTCAACTTCAAAGAGATTGATCGAGTGATTGCAATTGGATCGGATAGGATGATGGCTGCTGTCAAAGCAGCGCGCCGCGCAGATGGCGAGCTGGGGCGCTACTTCCGCCCCGATCACCTGGCCATCGGATCGATCAACTCGCCGATGCAGTGCATGATGAAAGAGATTTGCGCCCAGTGTCTGCAAAAGCATGTTGATCCGGTGACCGGCGAAGAGACCGGAGTGGTCTTTTCCTGCTTCAATCAAGATCAGCGGCTTGATGAAGTAGACTTTGGAAATTTGAGCGACCGCCTGCGGGCTAACAGTGTGCAGGAGAAGCTGGCAAATCTGTGGTTGGATTACTTGCTGGAGCAACAGCCGATTGAGATGGTTTGATGATCTCCTAATATTCGATCGGGTATAATGTTTTTGCGATAATCTTCTGCAGGATTGATGGTGGGCAAAGTGAAGATGTAAGAAGGTACATTGATTGAAAAATATGGCTGCTATTATTGACACCAATCTCCCTTCAGTTTCAGCCGCTGTTGTGGCTGAGATGTTGCCTTTCCCCTTGTCTCGACCTGCTATTGGACTCTCATTGCAAATCGGTTTTTCCGATTTTCATTCTCAGCTTGTGGCCTCTGTTATTGGCTCAACTTTCAACAGAGAGGCTGAATCCGGCACATTAGCTATTAGAGCTGCTGTTGGCACAGATGCTATCGTAGATGTGAATTTGGCAGGCAGCTTGGTAAAGGACAGGACCAGATTTCATCCAGAGCAAGCTTCGCTAAAGATAGAGCCCGCCAGTGCGCGAGCACGGGCTGAGTTTGTTGCTACAACTTTCATGGCCATGCTCGGCCTTGCAGAAGAAGTGCAGTTGCAAATTCCAGAGATAAGTCTTGGCCTGAGATTGAAGTTTGATATGCCTCTTCCCGAGATTAGCCGGATGCTGCAACGACGACAGTTGGCTTATAGGCTAATGGTGATTGAGAGAGCAACAGGTATAAAGTTCATTTTACCTTCAAGGTTTTCGGGAGATGAGGTTGAAACAATTGCTTTCATATATCAAGCTATAGTCGAGCGTTCATTCGCCTGGCCAGTTGAAACGATTCAAGTTTCAATTCCAGCTACTCAAGAGTGGCTTGCTCGTTTAGCAGCAGATGACCATCCTACTGACTACGGGTTCGGCCCAGAACCGGCAACCAGGACTCTGCTTGGGCAATCGATCAAGCTTGGCCACGAAACTGTAATCATAAGAGATGGGATAATCGAGCATGCTGAAACGGTGCGACGAGAGCTTGCCTGTGGTGACGGCCATCTGGTCGAGGTTGTGATTCGCTCGCTTAGTGGCCAGGCAATTTATCAATTGCCGGGAGCCCCTCGCTTGCCCGGTGCGCCATGGGATTCTGAGATTCAATCTTTGATTGATCTAGAGTCACAATTTGATTCTCGTCTTGCCGAACGTTATCACGCTCTTGCCGCTGCGACTTTGGCTGATTTGACTGAGGAGGAAAGATTAGAAGTGACAGTTCGGCCTGAATTGGATGAGGATGTTTTTTCAACAATAGATTTGGATAAAGAGAGCGACTGATGGCGATTGCTCCAGTACTTCGCGAAACCCCGCTTGTTCTCGATACGGATGTCTTTAACGATTGGAGGTTTCAAAAGCAGCACGCGAAACAAGCGATCAAAGATTACATATCGAATCATAAAGCTCCTCCAGCAATGACTTCGATGACTGTCTTTGAAGTGCTCTATGGTTTTGAAAAGAGGGCAGCCGAATCCGGAGGACTTGATGAACGAACTAGGCGAGACCGTGATAAGGTCGAGCAATTAATCCAATATTGCGGTGTGTTGTCCTTCGACCAAACTGCGGCCGCAATAGCTGCTTATGTCTTTCCTCGCCTCTCTCAGCGTGAACGTAACAAGCACTGGGGGGACACATTCACTGCTGCAACAGTTTTAGCTCACGGACATGGCGTTGCAACACGAAATAGAGAAGATTTTGAACTCATTGCTAATCATCTGCCACCCAGCCATCCACTTTTGCGTCTTGCTGTTTGGAGGCATTAAAGTTCACCCTTCTTGTACTGATCAACTATGTAATCGCAGGCGCGGACAGTAATAGCCATCATCGTGAGCGTTGGATTCTGGCAGCCGCCTGATACGAAGCACGCGCCATCAGTGACAAACAGGTTCTTCACATCCCAGCTCTGATTGAATTTGTTGAGCACCGATTTCTTTCTGTCGTCGCCCATCCTAGCGGTTCCTACTTCGTGAATTGCAAGTCCAGGCGGAGCAAGCTGCGAATTCTGAAAGTGAATCTCGAACCCGGCTGCCTCGGCCATCTCTTTGAGAGACTCAATCATATCGCGCGCCATTTCGCGTTCATTGTCCGAATGGGCGCATTCGATGTGAAGTACAGGGATCCCCCAGGCGTCTTTTTTGTCTTTATCAATTGTCACTCGATTTTCGAATCGCGGAAGCATCTCGCCGAATGCGCCCATCCAGAATGGCGCTGGATCTTTAGCCTCTCGAACCATTCGCTTAAACTCTTTGCCGAAGCCAGGGATCGTGCTGATAGTGGTTGGCAACATGCTGCGCTGCACGCTCGCCTGTATGCCGTAGCCGCGGATAAACTTCGGATGGCGATCATTGACGTTTCTGAATTTGGGAATGTAGAGGCCATTGGCGCGGCCATCGTCATAGTTGTAAGGATAATTGGCAAGGCTGGGGACGAAGCCGGCAACGCTGACAGAATAAGTATGATCCATCAAGTAGTGGCCCAGCACGCCTGATGAATTGCCCAATCCTTCAGGGTGCTGTCGCGTCGCAGAGTTGAGCAATAGTCGCGTTGATTCGAGCGCAGAAGCGCAAAGCACAATGACACGACCAAATACCTCGTGAGCTTTCTTTGTTACCCGGTCGATAAAAGCGATCCCTTTAGCTTTGCCCGTATCGGTATCAACAATAATATGGCTTGCGACGGCATTTGGTCTGAGCGTGAGCCGTCCAGTTTTCATTGCGGCAGGAAGAGTCGATGCCGGGCTGCTGAAATATGATCCGGTAGTGCAGCCGCGGTCGCAGTGGCCGCAGAAGTGGCATTTGGCCCGCCCATTGTGTCGCTGAGTCAGAATAGCTGAGCGTCCGATGATTACTCGTCTATCTTTCCAGTTGCGCTCAACTGCTGCTTTAAGCAATCGCTCGCCGCAGGTCATCTGCATGCCTGGCAGGAAGATAGAGTCAGGAAGGTTTGGTATGTTCTCTACTGTGCCGCTTATGCCTACCCATCGCTCGACTCGCTCATAATAGGGCGCAAGATCAGCATGGCTTATCGGCCAATCTTCGTCGAATCCATCGCGGCTTGCTGCTTTCAGCTCATAATCTGATAATCGATAAGACTGGCGGGCCCACATAATCGATCGGCCCCCAACATGCCGGCCGCGTATCCAATCGAAAGGTTTGTCTTTAGGCGTAGTGTAGGGATTATCGATGTCATCAACAAAGAAGTGATGGCCATACTCATTACAGGCATAACACTTTGATTGAATTGGCTGGCGCTCGCGCAGGAGCCACTGTTGATCAACTGTGCCTCGGTACTTCAGCTCATAGGGCCAGGTATGCTCGCAGAAGTCTTTGGCTGGATCAAGCTGCCGACCCGCTTCAAGCACAATGACTCGCAGCCCCTTTTCTGTTAACTCTTTTGCTGCCCAGCCGCCAGTTGCGCCAGAGCCAATAACGATTGCGTCATAAATCTCTTGCTTGGCCATTAAATACCTCATGAGGAGATTGGAAAAGAATTTGCAGGCTAGAAAGAGTATGTATTTTGCTGGTTGAAGTCAAGATTTCCTGGATTTGTGCGCATATTCTGGGGTTGGTACAAATTGCCGTTTCTGATATTCTCCGGCTATTAGTGAAAGTTTGGACAGGACTTACGCAGCAAAGGCGAAAGTCTTATAGTTCTTTGAATTAAAGATAAAAAATGAGCACAATACTTGTCTTAATGACAAAAACCGCGATAGCGGTAGACAAGGAGTGTGCTCATGACCAAACAGCATTTTACAACAAATCTGCCACAAAACGGATGGGCGTCCTTTTATTTGGTTATAAAACTGATAAAGACTCTCTGGTTTGTCAGGGCTAATCTCTCTCTGATGCCTGAGCAGTTTTGGCTGGCAATGGCTGTCTACATCACAGGCTTGATCACTCAACAGCCAGTGAGCTGTAACCGCTATTGCCGCCAGTATTGGGATTGTCTCTCACGACCAGTTGAGTAGGATGCTTCAAGGCTTGAGTTGGGGTATCTCTCAAGCAGCTATATTGAGTGTGCCAATGGTTGAGGCATTGGGAATCGAGGGTTATTTGATAATAGATGATGTACTTATTCCCAAACCTTTTGCCAGCAAGATCGCTTTCTGTTTTTGGGACCATGATCACAGTCTCAGACGCCACACATTTGGGCAGAGGATTGTCTTTATAGTTTGGTCCAACGGCTTTTTGACCACACGGTTGCTGTTTGCATTTTGGCAGAAGGGGCCTAAAGCTCCACAGCCCAAGCGCCGACCAAAGCGCGGTCGCGCTGCCGCGAGAGGGCGCAAAATAACAGACTTCTCTCAACGAGGGAAACTGCGTCGAGCAACCTACAAAGCTCGCCGAAAGGCTCTCAAGAGAGCAAAACGCAGAGTGCGTCTGAGTAGTGGAGTGCACCAGCGCAGCAAAAATCAGTTGGCTCGAATACTGGTTTGGAAGTTGGTTCGTCGTGGAATAAGAGCCAAGTTCATCTTGTTTGATAACTGGTATGCTTCTAAAGAGAACCTGGCGCTGTTTGAGCGTTTGGGACTCTACTGGGTCAGTCGCACAAAGGAGAACGCAAAAGTCTATTTTCAAGAGCAACGATTGAGCGTCCGTAGCGTAGGTGCTCAAATAAAGAAAGCTAACTATCATTACTACTCGACTGTTGGAGCCAGAGTCCGTTCTTTTGAGGTTGAATTGGGCGATCGGCTTGTCAGACGGACGGTAATCAAAGATGACACCGCGCCTGAGACCGCCTCGCACCAAGTATCTGATAACTAATGCACTGTGGCTGAGCAACCTGGAACATCTGTTCTGGTATCGCCGCCGTTGGGTAGTAGAAGTATTTTTCAGAGATGCCCGCGCAGTACCTGGGTTTGAGTAAGTGTGAAGCACGAACTGCCGAAGCAGTCATCTCTCATGTGGCGCTTGTTTGTATTGCTTACACTCTTATGCAATTGCTTAAGCCTACAGACTCTCAGCACTGTCCCAGCATTAAAGCAAGCAAAAACGCGCTCGCTATGCTGATAGTTGTTGTGAGTGTAGAGCGGGAAATTGCCAGGCCAAAGCCCACAGGTGAAATGGAATTGATTTCCTACGATCATCTCTGGCATCCAGTTAGGACAAGGCTTTCAGGGCTGCAAGAGTCTGAAAGCCTTATCTGTACTTGATTTCACGCGCCCTCACTGAGGGTGCGAAAGCTCTGTAATATCCTCACTATTTCTAGTCTGATCGGACTATTGGCGCTAATCGCGCTCGGACAATCTGATCAAACTGCAAACAAAGCTAAATCGAGCGACGCTCTCGAGCGCCAAATAGATCTGAAGAACATTGAATTCCTCACAACTGCTAGCGCGTTTTCGAGAACTCTGTCCGCTGGTTCTATTCCGGGAGGAATTTCTAGGGTGATCGCTTGTGGCAAAGAACAGGTGAAACATGCCTTGAACCTTAAAAGTTTGCCTGTGCGTCAAGTGCTCGATGCGATAGTACTGGCTGACCCTGAATACCGATGGCAAATCAAGGATGGTGTTGTAAACCTTTTTCCCTCTTCGGGCTGGCCTGCTTTGCTTAATGTTCGTGTCGCCGAGTTTAATGTGGACGCTTCTGTATCAGTCTATGTGGCGGCTGGCAAGCTTTTCCAGTTACCCGAAGCTAAGCGTGCTATTGCTGAACTACATTTGGCTCATGGCTATAATCGGATTCAGGGAGGTTCTTCGAGTGCATACTTGAAATCTCCCGTGCACTGCAAAGATATCACACTACTGGAAGCGCTCAATGCAATTGCTCTTGCACATGGGCGCGCCGTGTGGGCATATAGCGAAATCCGCTGTAATGGGCGGCGCGAATTTACCGTTGAGTTTCTAGTTCTGTGAATTGATGCTTCTATGGGATTTGTCAGGCACAAAGATTTGGGGTCAGCGTGCAATATTTCAATTCCCCATCAAAATTGCAATGTTGCACGTCTGTCTCCAATCTTTCCGACTGTCAAACAATCAATTATCTCAAGCTGTTGGATGTAGCAGGAGACTGTAGCGCCTCGAAAAACTGGACAGCGGGAAGACTCAAAACCTGTAGTCCAGAAAGGGGTCACAATAAGGAGAAAGCCTTATGGTGGGAAGAGCAAATGTTGCGAGCCGCATTTACGCTTTCGCCACTCTCTTAACAGTGACTGTTGTGCCAGTTGCACGAGGGGCAGCCACTGTAAGTATCGGGCTACAATCCAACGATACCAGTCGAGAGATTCAAGCGTTAATGGGTATTCTGCAAGATGAACAGGCACACAAAGATCGTTCAGACCTACTGCTGTACGCTATTGAGCGGTTAGGTGAATTGCGCGCCACGGCAGCTATTGATCACTTGGTCAAACTACTAACCTTTAGACGCACTTTCAAATTGGAAGAGGTAAGCGGAGGCAGAGCCAACAAACCTGTTACTCCTTTAGGTCGTTATCCCGCAGCAGGAGCATTAGCTCAAATTGGTAAGCCAGCTTTGCCGGCACTGGTCAAAGTGATCGAATCAAATGAGAGCGGCTCCGATGTAAGCGAAGCTGCAATATGGACTGTTAGAGAAATCTTTCGGCCAGTTCCAGCGGAGAGAGGCATGTATTTAAGGGAAGCAGCGGCTAAAGCTTCCGACACGGAAGGGGCCCGACGGCTGAGATTGGCAGCCAAAAAAGAAGACGATCTGCTAAAGAGAGTGTTGCAGCATTAAGCTAGAAGCAGTTCAGAGTTGAAGCTCTCGCGTGGCTTATAGCTTTTTCACTTGAGTGAGAGGCGCAAAATGAAAAAGCCTGCTGTGAATCTACATAACCGGGCCTCTTCTCATTTAATGCCGGAACTGGAATTCAGCTAATCCACCGACATTGACAATGTTAATGCTGAGGTAATGAATGTAATTAATCAAAGGGAGCCTAATCATCCCGTGATGGTAGACTCTTTCGGTCTCACCATGAAAGTGAAGATCGACTTTGTAGTCATCTCAATCGAGACTCAATAGAAGATCGAGTCTAATGCAGGAGGAAAGCAATGGGAAAATCAAAGAGTATTACCATCTTTATTATGGTCGGAATGCTGACATTAACCATGTTGGGGCAGACCGGTCAGATTTCAAATATAGGTTTTAAGAAAAATCCTTCTTCGGTTCGGGCGCCAAGCGCCCTCAAAACAGTTCTAAAAACAACTTGTTTTGAGGGCGCTTGGCGCCCGAACCTACTGCAATCTTTTTCTTAAAGTCTATAGTACTTCGGACAGGGGAATTCTCAAACGACAAGTAGCCAAAGAAGGTCTCAAATTTCTCACAACAACAAACGCCTTCTCGACAGTCCTTTCTAATGTGAGTGTGCCAGGCGGTATTATGATAGTGACAGGTTGCCAGGACGAATCGGTTAAGCAGGTCTTGGGATTATCTGGTCTGTCACTGCGTGATGCGCTTGATGCAATAGTCCGAGCCGCTCCTCTTTATCGCTGGCAGTTGAATGACGGTGTTGTCAATCTCCTGCCTTCTTCTGGAGTTCCAGCGCTGCTTAACATCGGCATTGCCGAATTCGATTTTAGTGGAGATAATGTCAATTTACGGGAACACAGACTGCGAATGACTGCCCAACCATGAAACTCAAACACTTTTGTGTCTCCTGTTTTTACTTTCACCGCCCGGCGCCAGGATGATAAGCTCGTTCCAGGTTCGCCCTGATCTCTGATAGTGTAAACCACGCTGGCTTGAACTGCCCTTTAGCATAGAGCGGCGCCTGATCAAAGTAATGCGGCGATTTTGGATCGGCGCTCTGCCCGAAGACCAGCAGCGAAAGGGCCCTCACCTTGGGCCCGAATTCAACCACGCTTACGTAAGTATTGCCAGAGATTCCATAACGCCGCTTCTGGCCGCTTTCAGGGCGCGCGTTGTAGGTGAAGACGATGCCGACTGCTCCTGGGGCCCCTGGCACAGGCAGGCTGGGACGGTCATCAGCGAAAGGCTCTTCTCCGCTGGTATGCTTGCGCTGAAGCCGGTTGATCTCGCCCCAGCCAACGCGCCAGGTGCCGAAGTCGCGCTCAAGCTCGCTCATCACCTCTTCCAATTTGCCAAGCTTCGGCCAGGGGCCCTGATCATTCGCGCTTCTGCCTCTAGTCATTCGCTCATGCCACAATACGAACAGGGTTGTTGCCTGTGACTCGATTGTGCTGATCTGGTTCCACGCCTTAAGTTCAGCAAGTGCTGCGCTGAGTTTTTCGGCGTGCTCTCTGTCTGTCTGTTTCATTCGCTCCCACTCTTCAATCAGTTGCGGAATGTGGGTTTCGGCTTCGATCACTGTAGTATCGAAAGCAGCCCGCGCCCATTCATCAAAGGTGAATTTCTGTTTGGAAGACAAGATTCGCCTTGAGATGCGAGCCCGCGCAGTATCTGATTCGGTCGCCATGTACTGCGGGTAATCTTCCTTGACTGGATTGCCTTTGCTTGTTGTCAAGAAGGGAGTCGAATTGCAGTTTTGCAGAAAGCCTGATTTTGGGTTAGTGATCTGGGGAAGTTCCTCCAGTTTGTGATAGCCCTGCCATTCAGTTTCAGGGTTGCTGCCATCAACCGGCTTAGTCCAATCGAACTTGAGTGAGCGACGCGGGATGGCGTTGCCATGGATATAAAATATATTTCCCGCGCGATCAGCATAGATCGTGTTTGAACCAGTGAGGGCCAAACGCGATAATGCGGTTTTAAACTCTGCGAGCGAACGAGCTTTATTCATGGCGAATCTCTGTTCAAGCTCACCACCTTCTTCAAGCCTGGCTATTCTGGCTGTTAGCTGTTTGCCATCGCGCATAGCCACAACCGGGCCGTGATGAGTCTTGCGAAACTTGAAGCGCCTGGACTCAATGCCCTTGTCCGTTTTGACCTTGATCTCATCCGTCCACTCAGTTGCAATGCGGTAGCCATCGCCGTAGCGATAAGCAAGCGGATTTTGCGGGTTATCGAAATTCTCTATGTAGATATCAGCAGTATCAGCGTAGTTGTTTGTATGGCTCCAGCCGAGAAATTCATTGTGGCCGGATCGAATGTATGGGGTGCCCAGGATCGCAAAACCAGAGACATTCAATCCTTCTTTGCTGTGCAGATGTGCTTCATAGCGTTGACCGCCGCCGAAGAAGCCAACGTGCGGGTTGATAAAGAGCATTGCGCGTCCGCTGGCGCTCTTTGCCGGACTGATTGCCCACATGTTGGAGCCTTCCAGTGACTCTGAATCCTCAGTGGCCTCTGCTCCCAGTTCTTCCAAATTCAAGATCGCGCCAGTCATCGCTGCGGCGCCCGGCTCAGGAGTGCCAAGTCGTATCTCAGCGGGATTGAGACCTAAACGGCCAAGTCCCCCGATACGCCCAAAGCGGTTGAATGCCAGGATATGCCAGGGTTCGAAGCGGGTGATGAGTCGGGGCACCACTTGCGGATTGCGAGCGAGGAAGTAGTTAAGTCCGGCGGCGAAGCCATCGCATAAAGCTCGCGTGCGCGGATTGGCGCGCTGATATTCCGCTTGAGCCAGTCTGGTTATCTCGAATGCGCGGTGAGCCAGGTCGGAAGACAGTCCCCTCTCGCCATCTACTTCTGATGCGCGGCCAAGCGCGCGAATGTAATCGGTCTCAAGCTGCCAAAAGTTATCTTCGGCCTGCGCGTACATCAGGCCGAAGATGACGCTGGCATCAGTCGGACCGTAGATGTGCGGCACTCCGTATTTGTCGCGGTAGATCGTAACTGAGCGCGCTAGCTTTTCCGCTTTTATATCAGCCGTGAACGCACTGCTCGCAGGCAGGCTCAATAATATTAGCGCGAGCGTAAGCGAGATGATTGGCAATACTCGAAGCAGTTTTGGAATTCTCACATATCCTCCTGGGAAAGTGTGTAGCAACCTTACAGTCCAAATTCGCCGATAAGAGTTAAGGTGACCCCTTTCGTGGCTTTTAGGATGTCGCCCTATTAATAACACGTTTGGTATTATCTTTCACTCTTTTCAAGCAACTTTATCAGCAGATTCAGGCTGAAAGTTGAACTCCGACCCTTTTTGCCCTTAGTATCTTGTTGTGGCATAATGCAGGCAGGAGGAAGACAGATGTTAAAAGTCCCTCAGAAAGATCTGCCTCAAGTAGCAAAAGAACTGCTTCCTACAATGTACGATCTGCCCAGCGAAGACCCTCAGGAGCCAGGTATGCCCGATGTCTTTCATCCCATTCAAGCCACTCTGCTGACAGAGACATTTTGTCCGCCTCACTATCCTCCAGACCAAGTTTTCGTTGCCAGCGATGTCAACATCTACTATGACGTCAATCACACTACCTGGTACAAGCGACCTGACTGGTATGCTGTGATGAGAGTGCCCAGGTTGTATGAAGAGAGAGATTTGCGGCTGAGCTATGTGATCTGGCAGGAGGAAGTTAGTCCGATGATAGTGGTTGAGTTGCTGTCACCGGGGACAGAGAAAGAGGATCTGGGACAAAGCGCACGGCAGGAGGGTGAGCCGCCGACGAAGTGGGAAGTCTATGAGCAGATACTGAGGGTACCCTACTATATAGTGTTTGATCGCTACAGCGACCGGATGAGGGTATTTGAGCTGGCAGATGATTACTACAGAGAAGTAAAGTTGAGAGAGGAGCGGTATTGGTTGGGAGCAGTTGATCTTGGGATAGGAATATGGGAAGGTGAGTATCAGGGAGTGAAGCGGCGGTGGCTGAGGTGGTATGAGAGAGGGGGGAATTGGATAGAGACACAGGCAGAACGAGCAGAGAGGGAGCGGGAGCGAGCTGAGCAAGAGCGAAGACGAGCCGAGCAGGAGCGAGAACGAGCCGAGCAGGAGCAAAGACGCGCTGAACAGGAACGAGAACGCGCCGAACGTCTTGCCGCCAGACTGCGAGAGCTAGGCGAAGACCCAGAGAGCTTGCGGTGAATGACTACAACCATAGCCGCAAAAAGCTCAATTAAGTGATCCGCGTTTTGCGTAAGAGCAAAGTATAACAATAAACAGAGGTGGTCGAGGGATGAAAGTTGAATATTATGTTCGATTCTGGACAGGACGATCCCACAAACGGACACAGATTCAATTTTAATTCTGTGATTTTAAATCTTAGATTTACACTCTCCGATCTCGTCTAAATCAGATTCTCTTTCCCAATTAGTTATCAAACTCTTTTGAAATCAGAGTGTAATAAACCTAGAGTCATTTCGCGCCTGGCTTGACATAAGCCAAAATCCAAAGTCTAAAATCCGAAATTATCCGGTGGCACGGCGTTGGCTTTTGCTGTCAAGGAAAAAGTGGAAAGCTTCGGCAAATCCATCACGCGAATCTTCGCTGGAGAAGATGGGATTATGGAGACTCTATTGCAAGATTTACATTACGGCCTTCGGATGCTGGCGAAGAGCCCCGGATTTACAGCAGTCGCAATAATTGCTCTGACACTAGGGATCGGCGCCAACAGCGCAATCTTCAGCGTGGTGAATTCTGTTCTGTTGCGCTCACTGCCTTATCAGAATGCTGATCAACTGGTGATGATCTGGGGCAAGCTGCCGGGGCACGGTGTAGATCAGATGGGGGCCTCGGCCCCGGAGTTCATGGATTATCGGGAGCAAACCCAGGCATTTGAACATATCGCTGCTTACTACTCTACAAGCTTTAATCTCACAGGCGGAGCAGAGCCTGAGCGGATTACCGCCACATTGGTTTCTGCCAGCCTCTTCCCTGCGCTCGGCGTCCGCCCAGCCCTGGGACGAGACTTCCTTCCTGAAGAAGATCAGCATGGTCGCGGCCAGGTTGCAATCTTGAGCCACGGCCTCTGGCAGCGCCGCTTCGGTTCCGATCCCGCTATCATTGGACAAGCACTGACGCTCAATGGCCAGCCTTATGCGGTGATCGGCATTATGCCTGCCGGATTTCAATTCCTTAATCCAGAGACCGAGCTGTGGGTGCCAGTAGCCTTTACTCCTCATCAACTCAGCGAAGACGAACGAGGATCACACTGGCTCAATGTTCTCGCCAGGCTCAAACCAGGAGTGACGTTGCAGCAGGCTCGGACAGAAATGGATGCAATCGCTCGTAGAATTCAGCAGCAGCATCGGAAAAACTATTCGGATGAGAGCGGCTGGGGAGTGATAGTCGAACCGCTGCATGAAACAGTCGTCGGCAATGTCCGGTCAAGTCTGCTTATTCTGCTCGGCGTAGTGGGATTTGTGCTGCTCATCGCCTGCGCCAATGTAGCCAACCTGTTGCTGGCCCGCGCCTCAGTTCGCCAGAAAGAGATTGCTATCCGCGCAGCCCTCGGAGCCAACCGGTTTCGCTTGATTCGTCAAATGCTCACTGAGAGCATTTTGCTTTCTTTGATAGGTGCCAGTCTGGGCATCCTGCTGACCCTCTGGGCTAATGATCTCCTCGTTGCTCTCAAGCCCCAGAATCTTCCGCGTCTTGCAGAGGTAGGTATTGATAGCAGAGTATTGTGGTTCACGTTTGCGGTTTCGCTACTGACAGGGGCCCTCTTCGGACTGGCGCCCGCACTGCAAACTTCAAAACCAAACCTCAATGAATCGCTTAAAGAAGGAGGGAGAACAACAGGCAGCGTTGGCCGTCATCGCCTCCGCAGTATTTTGGTAATCTCTGAAGTTGCTCTGGCGCTGGTGCTTTTGATCGGCGCAGGGTTGATGATTAAAAGCCTCTATCGGCTGCAACAGTTCAGCCCAGGCTTCAATCCAGCAAACGTGTTGACAATGCGGCTTTCACTTCCGCAATCGAAATACTCTCAGCCTCACCATCAGCGGGCATTCTTTGAGAGTCTGCTCAAACGAGTCGAGACATTGCCTGGAGTTCAGTCCGCCAGCGCAGTCAATTCTCTGCCGCTGAGCAGAACAGGCAATCGGAGAAACTTCTCTATTGAAGGGCGCGGAGATATGAAGCTCAATGTTGAGTTTCGCATGGCCAGTCCCGATTATTTTCGTTCGATGGGCATTCCTCTCATGAAAGGCCGCTTCTTTACCGAGCGAGACAGGGAAGGCGCGCCTGGTGTGGTTATCGTGAATGAAAGCCTTGCCCGGATCTTCTTTCCCGAAGAAGATCCGCTCGGCAAGCGGATCAAGGTAGGGAGCCTGCGGGGGCCCTTCCCATGGCTTTCGATTGTAGGAGTAGTTGGAGATGTAAAGCACGATGGGTTGGATGCTGAGGCCCCGCCGGAAATGTATGTGTCATATCTTCAGCCGCTCCTGCAAAACTTTGGTATCCCGCCAATGTTCCTGGTTGTGCGCAGCGCCGATGATCCTCTGAATCTGATTGCTGCTGTGCAAAGTGAGGTGCTGGCGTTGGACAAGAATCAACCTGTTTACAGAGTTGCAACTATGGATCAACTCGTTTCTAGCTCGATGGCTGAGCGGCGCTTTCAAATGATTCTGTTTGGCATTTTCGCTGCCATAGCCCTGCTGCTTGCGGCAATAGGAATTTACGGGGTCATCTCTACTACTGTCGCGCAGCGCACGCACGAGATTGGCATCCGTGTGGCGCTGGGGGCGCGAAGCTCGGACGTGATGCGCCTGGTAGTAGGGCAGGGAATGGCGCTGGCTCTGATTGGTGTAGCGGCGGGTCTGGCGGGGGCCCTCGCTTTGACTCGCTTAATGTCAATGTTGCTTTTCGGAGTGAGCACTACTGATCCAGCCACTTATGCCAGCATTGCAATGCTTTTAATGATAGTGGCTCTGCTGGCCTGTTACATTCCAGCGCGCAGAGCGACTAAAGTAGATCCGATGGTTGCACTACGTTATGAATAAAGCAAAAAGCGAGTAGAAAAAAGTCAAAAATAAAAGAGGAAAAGATCCATTACCTTATCCCTCATTTTTGCCTTTTGCCTTTTGATTTTCCCCGGAGGTTTTATGGACACTTTGCTACAAGACTTGCGCTATGGCATTCGCATCCTGGCGAAGAGCCCTGGATTTACAGCAGTGGCAGTTCTTTGTTTGGCTCTGGGAATTGGAGTTAATACTGCTATCTTCAGCCTGATTGATGCGCTTCTATTGCGTCCGCTGCCTGGCGTTGAGGACCCTGCGCGGCTCGTCAACGTCTACACAAGCGACTTTAGCAGCGGCCGGTTCGGCACTTCTTCTTATCCTGATTACATTGACTATCGAGATCAGAACCAGGTCTTTTCGGAATTGGCGGCCTATGCCAGTAATCAGCCAGTGAACTTAAGCACAGGCAGCGAGCCTGAGCGGGTTCCAGCAATCATTGCAACTGGCAACTATTTCTCAGTTCTTGGAGTAAAGGCTGCGCTTGGCCGCACACTGCTTCCTGAAGACGACCGGACGCCCGGCGCTCATCCGGTCGCTGTTATAAGCTACCAGATCTGGGAGCGCGACTTTGGCTCTGCTCGCGATGTGATAGGAAAAACTCTTACCCTGAATGGCCATAGCTTTACTGTAATCGGGGTTGCTCCTAAAGATTTCAGAGGCACAGACCTGAGAGCTGCGCCTGCTGTCTGGGTGCCTATGGCGATGTACGCGCAGATAAATCCTGTGTTTGCGCGCTTTGGGCCATTCAACCGGCGAGGCGCTCGGACTTTCTTCATGGTTGGGCGCCTCAAGCCGGAAGTGTCTCTCGAGCAAGCACAGGCAAATATAGATGCCATTGCCGCTCAGCTCGCTCAAGCTTATCCTAATACCAACCTGGGGACCCTGCAACAACCTGATAAGCCGAGGCCGATGACCCTGGTTCCCATCAGCCATGCCATGATAGGTCCTCCTGCGCGGGAATCGACCAAACGATTCACTCAGGTGCTGATGGCAGTTGTCGGATTCGTCTTACTGATTGCTTGCGCTAATGTAGCCAATCTCCTTCTTGCGCGGGCTCGCGGAAGACAGAGAGAGATTGCAGTGCGGCTCGCTCTTGGCGCCAGGCGCAGCCGAATCGTTCGGCAGATGCTGACTGAAAGCATGCTGCTCTCTTTTTTGGGCGGCGGCCTGGGCCTTTTAATAGCTCTCTGGCTATCCGATCTGCTGCTGTCGCTTCAGGCTCTGGCTTCTTTCACGGCGCTTGATCTGAGTCTAGACAGCCGTGTGCTCGGCTTCACATTGGCGGCCTCTCTTTTGACAGGGATACTCTTTGGTCTAGCGCCTGCGCTTCACGCTTCAAGGCCGAGTCTGATCCCAGCGTTGAAAGATGTGGAGATTGGAAGCGGAACAGTTTCGCGTCAGTTTGGTCTGCGCAATTTGCTGGTGGTCTTTCAAGTGGCCCTATCGCTGGTTTTGCTTATTGGAGCGGGCCTCTTCCTGAAGAGCTTACAGCAGGCTTATGCAACTGACCTTGGTTTTCAAGCTGACAATGGCCTGCTGGCGTCGGTAGATATGGCGCGCCAGGGATACAGCGAAGCTCAGGCTCGAACGTTCTACCAGCAATTGGTAGAACGAGTCGAGGGTTTACCGGGAGTGCGCTCTGTCACTCTGGCTCAATATATTCCAATCAATGCTGGCGGCAGTCGAACAGGGGTTTTCATTGAGGGATACACCCCGCAGCCGGGCGAGGATCTAGAGCTTAACTTCAACATAGTTGATCAGAACTATTTTCAAACTCTCGGTATTCCTCTGCTGATGGGCCGCAGCTTTGGGGACCAGGACGCCCAGTCAGCACCGAAAGTTGTGATTATCAATGAGACGATGGCGCGGCGTTACTGGTCAGGGGAGAATCCGCTGGGCAAACAGATCAGTCTCCAGGGGCCCCAGGGGCCATTTCATGAGATCGTCGGCGTGGTGAAGACTGGCAAGTACCGCAATTTGAGAGAAGAACCTATTCCTTATTTCTACGCGCCTTTTAGCCAGCAATACCAATCTCGATTGACCATCTTCGTGCGGACTGCGGGCGAGCCAAACGCTGTTCTGCCGGCATTACGAGCTGAAGTCCAAAGGCTGGATAAGAATCTGCCGTTGTTCGATGTCAGGACATTGGCTGAGCATCTGGGAATCGCCCTGGCGCAGGAGCGGACCAGTGCAATGCTAATTGGCAGCTTTGCGCTGCTCGCGCTGATACTGGCGGCAGTAGGAATCTACGGCCTGATGTCTTATGCGGTGGCGCAGCGGACACATGAGATTGGCATTCGCCTGGCGCTGGGGGCCCAGGCGGGTGATGTGCTGAAACTTGTCCTCTGGCAGAGCCTCAAGCTGGCCGGCATCGGCGTAGCTATAGGTTTAGCCGGAGCGCTGGCAATCACTCATCTTGTGTCGAGCATGCTCTACGTAATCAGCCCCACTGATCCATCGACCTTTGCCGGTGTGGCTTTGATACTCACTGCTGTAATGCTGTTTGCCAGCTTCATACCTGCGCGCAGAGCAGCGAAGGTCGATCCGATGATTGCGCTAAGATATGAATAATGCGTATGCGTAATGCGTAAGAATTAAACTGCTTAGCTATAGATCTAGAAAAGGCTTGCGGTTAGTTCGGGCGCGAGAGCGCCCTCAAAACAGATTAAATTAAAAATTGTTTTGAGGGCGCTCTCGCGCCCGAACCGAAAAAGTGTTTTTCTTGATGCCGCCCGATTTCAAGCTGTTCATCAAGCAGGGGTCTTCGGTGGGCAAACCAGCAGAGCTGTGGTTGCCAATAGCCTTTCCTGCTAATGCTATCGTTCGCAGGGGGCGCGCCTGGACTTCCGTCGCGCGACTCAAGCCAGGAGTTACTCTCCAGCAAGCGCAGGCGGAGATGAATACAATCGCCGGTCGGCTTGAGAAGCAGTATCCCGACTTCAATACTGGATGGGGAGTTAATGTAGTAGGGCTGCATGATCAATTTGTCGGAGACATTCGACGAGCGTTGCTGGTATTGCTGGGAGCCGTTGGGTTTGTCCTGCTCATTGCATGTGCGAATGTAGCGAATCTGCTTCTTGCGCGCGCTGCTGCCTGTCAAAAAGAGATTGCCATTCGCACTGCGCTCGGCGCGCGTCGCTGGCGGATCATCAGGCAATTGCTCACCGAGAGCGTGTTACTGGCCGGCGCAGGGGGCGCCGTTGGATTATTGTTTGCCATCTGGGGAATGGATCTGTTGCTTGCCCTCACTCCACAGGATTTATTAGGACTGAAGACTATCAGCCTCGACCTCCGTGTGCTCACGTTTACTCTACTGGTTTCGTTATTGACAGGCATGATCTTCGGCCTGGCGCCTGCTCTACAGGCTTCACGACCCGATCTTAACGAATCGCTGAAAGAGGGGGGCCGCAGCGCAGCCAGCGGAGCAGGCAGCCATCGCGTGCGCAATCTGTTCGTGGTAACGGAAGTTGCGCTGGCTCTCGTCTTGCTGATTGGATCGGGCTTGATGATCAAGAGCTTCTTGCGCTTGCAAGCAGTCAGCCCGGGCTTCGATTCTGAGAGCCTGCTAACAGTCAGATTATTGCTGCCCAGTTCAAAATATGGCCAAGATCATCAGCGGATCGCTTTTTTCAGGCAGTTGCTTCAGCGGCTGGAAATATTGCCTGGAGTAAGATCTGTCAGCGCCATTGATGCCATCCCATTTGGCGGGCCAGGATCGGCCACCGGATTTACTATTGTAGGACGACCGGCGCCTGCCCCAGGCGAGAAGCCGACACTGGATGTTCGAGTCATCGACCCAAACTATTTCCGCACAATGAATATTCCTTTGATCAAAGGGAGGAACTTCACTGAGCGCGAGGCAACTGAAGTCTCTCGTGTAGTTATTGTCAATGAATCGCTTGTGCGCCGCTACTTTCCTGATGAAGATCCGATTGGCAAACGGGTCACAATCGAGATGAGCAATCAGCCAGTCCCCAGCGAGATCATCGGAGTTGTAGGAGATGTGAAGCACGTTGGACTGGACACAGAGCCTCGCGCTATGTCTTACTGGCCGCATCCAGAACTGGCCCGCTCGTTTATGACGCTGGTTATACGAACTGAATCCGATCCTCTGAGCCTTGCTGCATCGGTGCAGCGCGAAGTGCGAGCGATAGATAAAGATCAACCTGTAGCCGATGTTCGCACAATGGAGCAACTGCTTTCAGATTCAATGGCGCGAGCGCGCTTCAGCACATTACTGCTCAGCATCTTTGCTGCTGTAGCTCTCATCTTGTCGGCAGTAGGGATCTACGGGGTGATGTCTTATTCAGTGAGCCAGCGCACACATGAAATCGGCATCCGCATGGCGCTCGGCGCCAGCCGGCGAGATGTGCTCAAACTGGTGGTAGGGCAGGGAATTGTCATGTCATTGATCGGCATGGCAATAGGACTGGCCGCAAGCTTCGCTTTGACTCGCCTCATATCAAGCTTGCTCTTTGGCGTGAGCGCTGCTGATCCAATGACGTTTACTGTCGTCTCGCTTCTGCTAATCGGCATAGCGCTGCTGGCTTGCTATATTCCAGCGCGCAGGGCGACGAAAGTGGATCCAATGATTGCGCTGAGATATGAATGAGTGCGTAATGCGTAATGCGTGATGCGTAAAATGTAAGAAGAACGGGCTGGGGATTGGTAGTCTGTTTCTACAGGCATCATCTAAATCAAAGCGCCAAAGCAGATGAGAACCACAGGGAATAATAGGGAGCACGGGGCAAGCTAATGTTTTCAGCTTTCCCGTGTGCCTCGTGTCCCCTGTGGTTGAATTGAGCGCTTCAATCTTGTGTGTTCCGATTTGGTGATTCTTACGCATTACGCATTATGCATTACGTTATCCTCCCCCTTGCCTCATGCCACTTAGAGAGAACGAGCCGCCTGAGTAGCCTACCGTCGTCGTTGTTGTTGTCGTTGTCGTGGTAGTAACTTCTTGCTGATAGTAGACGCCTGAGCTGGCCGAATTTTCGTCCACGTGTATGTCGCCATTGCCATTGAGCGTGATCCGATTGCCTACAATCGAGCCGAAGAAGTCCCCTGAGCCGTTGATATTAACATTGACATTAGGCGCATAGACTATCCCTATAGCATCGGCGCTTCCATTTAGTGTAAATGATCCACTTACAACGTTGATCTTAACGTCCGATGGCTTTAGTGAGCCAATGGTGGTGCTCTCGTTGCCGTTGTATGTCATGCCGTTGGCAACGTTTATCTGAACCGGCCCGACAATCCTCAGCAAGGTGCTGCCGTTCAGTGTGAAGCTCCTGAAATTGTAGGTTGTAGTCCCCAGCGACGATCCCAGCACAATAGTGTTGTTGCCATTTGCAATCAGGTCTTCATAAGTTCCACCGGGGAGAGTGACAGTATTGGATGATCCGTTTACTGTAACATCTTTATAGTTGCCATTAGGGAGAGTGATTGTTTTGCCGGAGCCATTAACAGTGAAATCGGCGGCGCTTGCCGGAGGAGAAGGCACCGCAGGCACAGGGGGGAAAGTAAGCGGCGGCTGCGAATAGACAACGTTGTTAGGGTTCATTCCCGGGCCATTGATAATAACTCTTCCTGAACCCGGCGCTGCTGTCGTATATGCCTTTCCCGTAACATGAGCATTTCCGTTGAATGTATACGAGCCGTCATTGTTATGTGGCCCGTTGGCCCATGCGTCCCCTTTACTGCCTCTGTTAGTTGAGCCTATTTGTCCTTCATACCTTCCGCTGCCGATATTGGCGTTATAAGCACCCAGGTCCGATCGGTAACTATCAACCTTGGCGTTGCCGTTGAGAATCAGTCCATCTTTGGCAATGACGCCGGGGGGAAGGACAATAGTGGTCATCTCCGAGGTTTCAACTGATGTCTCTACTGTATTGGAGACAGCAGAGATGGGAGCCGAGATGATCCCCGACACAGTAGCCGTTGCGCCATTGGGGAGCCTGCTCGTCGATGTCACCTGCCACATAATGATCCCATTGGCCCCCGACGGCGGCGGATTTAACGCCAGCATTATTGCTTTGATCGAAAACATCCCGTTCCCAACCGAATGATTGACCAGATGGGCTCGAAAATCATCAACTACTCCGTTGTAATAGTAAGTAGTCGATACCCCTGACGAGTCATTGGCCGTCACCGTATAGTCGTTAGGGAAAGTAGTAGTCGAGTTGCTGGAAGATATAACTACATTTCTCAATACCCCTCCCGCGCCGATCTTGACCGATGTCGGTATTGCGTCATCTGGGTTCGAGCCTGACTGTGCGCCGAGACTATAAACCGGTTCCGCCGGAGGCTCAGTGTAAGTGAGTTTGGTAGGGCTTGGAGTTGAAGAGGTATTGCGCTCTGGAAGCACCCAGAAACCGGTGGATGGATCGGCGCCGAACCTTGACATAAACCAGCCGGTAGCATGATGCAATCCCGATTCGGCGATATAGAATGCCTGTCGGGCAGAGACCTCGTTATTATGAATCAGAGCATCTGTGGAGCCGGAGAAGAGCATTGCTCCAGCCAGCGATGAGACTACCAGAATGGTCAACATGGCCAGAACTAACGCTGCTCCGCGTTGCCCCTCGGCCAGGCAACTCTTCATATCATCCCTTTGAAAATACATAACCCCTCCTCAAAAAACAGTAGGCAGAAGGCAGTAGGCAGAAGGCAGGCGGGCGCTCCTTCTTCCAACTGCGCTGTTCTCATTATCATCCGGCTGTCGCGCCAGCCGTCTGAAAGACTCCTCAGAAAACAGAAGGCAGTAGGCAGAAGGCAGGCGGGCATGCAAGGAAACTAGTGCCCCCAGGCTTTTCATCATTTCTCCTCAGAAAACAGAAGGCAGTAAGCAGTAGGCAGAAGGCAGGCGCTCCTTCTTCCAACTGCGCTGTTCTCATTGTTTCT